>Ga0070710_10000054_pt1 | contig 52501 bp, 35 predicted proteins | sample LARL52metaG_FD_65454 | JGI IMG/M metagenome (GOLD analysis project Ga0070710, IMG submission 65454) | Corn, switchgrass and miscanthus rhizosphere microbial communities from Kellogg Biological Station, Michigan, USA - LAR L5-2 metaG | ecosystem: Host-associated > Plants > Roots > Rhizosphere ...
CTGTCGATGCGCTGGCGCGCCGCGGCGAGCACCGCGTCGCTGTCGGGCGCGTCGTGCTCGCGCGCCGCGAAGGTGTCCTTGATCAGGTTCTCGATGTTCATCACGTCTCCCTGGCCTCCGCCATCTGCTCGATGGCCAAGCCGTTTCGCAGTGCCGCCAATGCCTTGTGGGCGTGTGCCCGGACGGTCGCCTGGGCGCAACCGAGCAGCTCCGCGATCTCGGGATCGGGCAGCTGCTCGTAGTACCGCAGCACCATCACCGCCCGCTGGCGCTTGGGCAGCCGCGCCAAGCGCTGCCACATGTCGTCGCGCGCGGCGTGGTCCGACGCGAAATCGTCCGCGCGTGCCTCGTCGGGGAGGTCCGCCGACGCGATCACACGCGCAGACCAGCTATGTCGCCAGGACAGGTAGCCGTTGGTCACCATCCGCAGCACATATCGGTCGGGATGATCCGCGCCGCTGATCCGGGACCAGTGCCGGTACACCTTCACCAGCACGTCCTGCACCAGATCAGCCGCCTGCTCCCGCTCGCCGGTGAGCATCGTGGCGTACCGCAGCAACCGCGGTAGCTGTGCCCGGGCGAAGTCGTCGTAGTCAGCCATCACCCTTGAAGACTGACCTCGACGTCGATCTGTTTACCGGCTTCCCGAATAAACAGGTTGGTCCGCTCAACGAGTCATAGAGGTACTGGGGGAATACCAGCCGACATCATGAGGGGCGATCTGTGCACAAACGCCGTTTCATCCATGCGGCGGTCTTCGCCGTGGTGGCCACCAGTGTGGCCGTCTCACCGGCAGCCGCGCGACAACTCACACCCGCGCCGGCCGAGGCGTCCAGCACGGTCACGCTCATCACCGGCGACAAGGTGACCGTGACCAGGAAGGACGGCTCCTGGGACGCGAAGATCCAGCCGGCCGCCCGGCTCGGGCCGGTGCGGTTCGTCAAGTCGGTCAGCGCCAAGGGCGTCACGGTGATCCCGTCGGTCGCCGAGCCGCTGATCCGGGCGGGCAAGCTGGATCGCGAGCTGTTCGACGTGACCGGTCTGATCGACCTGGGCTACGACGACGCCCACACGTCCGAGATCCCGCTGCTGGTCGAGTCCAACGGCGCCCGGACGCTCGGCAAGATCACCCGTGAGCTGCCGACGGTCGGGCTCTCCGCGGTCGCCACGCCGAAGAACAAGGCCGCGGAACTGTTCGACAAGGCCGGCACGGGCAAGATCTGGCTCAACGGCAAGGTCCACCCGTCACTGGACGTGAGCGTGCCGCAGGTCGGCGCGCCGGTCGCCTGGCAGGCCGGGTACACCGGCGCGGGCGCGACCGTCGCGGTCCTCGACACCGGCTACGACCCGAAACACCCCGACCTGGCCGGGATCGTGAAGGGCGAGAAGGACTTCACCGGCGAAGGCATCGTCGACAACGTGGGGCACGGCACGCACGTGGCCTCGATCGTCGCCGGCCGCGGCGGCAAGTACACCGGCGTCGCCAAGGGCGCGGACCTGCTGATCGGCAAGGTCTGCCGGACCGGCGGCTGCTCGTTCGACGCGATCCTCGCGGGCATGCAGTGGGCCGCGGACAGCGGTGCCAAGGTCGTGAACATGAGCCTGGGTGGCGGGTCCGGTGACGGCGTCAGCAGTCCGCTGGAGATCGCGATCAACCGGCTCTCGGCCGAGAAGGGCACGTTGTTCGTGGTCGCGGCCGGCAACGACGGCCAGAGCAGGCCGGTCGCGAGCCCGGCGTCCGCGGACGCCGCGCTGGCCGTGGCCAGCGTGAGCAAGCAGGACAAGTACAGCAGGTTCTCGCAGCCCGGACCGCGGTTCAAGGACTACGCCGTGAAACCGGACATCGCCGCGCCCGGTGAGGACATCGTGGCCGCACGGGCCGAGGGCACGCTCGCCGACCACGCGGTCGACGAGCACTACGCGCGGCTGAGCGGCACCTCCATGGCGACGCCGCACGTGGCCGGCGCCGCGGCGATCCTGGCCGCGCAGCACCCGGACTGGACCGGCCAGCAGATCAAGGCCGCGCTGATGGCCAGCGCGACGCCGATCGACGCCACGATCTACCAGCAGGGCGCCGGCCGGCTCGACGTGGGCCGGGCGTCCAGGCAGACGATCGTCCCCAGCGCGGGAAGCCTGAGCCTCGGTTTCGTGCGGTGGCCGTACAACCAGCCCGCGCTGACCAAGCAGATCACGTACCGCAACACCGGCAGCGCACCGGTTTCGCTGCGGCTGAGCATGGACGTCCCGGCGTTCCGCACGAACGTCGACCAGGTCGTGGTGCCCGCCAACGGCGAGGCCGCGGTGTCGGTCACCTTCGACCACTCCGCCGCGCAGGTCGGCGTCTACGGCGGCAGGCTCGTCGCCAGGAGCGACGCCGGTGACACGGTGATCCAGACGCCGGTCGGCGCGTACAAGGAGCCGGAGAGCTACGACCTGACGACGAAGCTGATCGACCAGAACGGCGCCGCACCGGCCGACGGCCTGCTGGCGAGCGCGATGTGGGTCGCGCTCGGCACCGGCCAGGACGATTTCGACCTGATGGGCAACAACAGCACCGTACGACTGCCTGCGGGCCGGTACGCCGTGATGGGCACGATCCAGACCGTGGTACCAGGCCAGCCCCTGCCGACGAGCACCAGGGTGGCCGACCCGGAGGTCGACCTGCACAAGGACACCGTGGTCACGCTGGACGCCAGGAACAGCAAGAAGGTCACCGTGCAGACCGACGAGAAGGACGCCCGCCCGATCTCGTGGACGAACGGGATGGTCATCGACACCGGTGCCCGCGGCGTGGGCTACTACAGCGCGTCGGACAACAACGACTACACCGCGCCCACTGCCAAGCACACCAAGGAGTTCCGGTACTTCGACCGGATGAAGCTCGAACGTCCCCAGGTCCGGCTGACGGTCGACCAGCCCGAGTCGTTCGAGATCCCGGTGGAGTGGGTACCGGGCTCGCCGCAGCCGGCCGGTGCCCGCGCACTGTCCGCTGTGGACGTCGGGCACGCCACCCCCGGTGAGATCGCCGCGGCCGATCTCAAGGGCAGACTGGCGGTGTTCACGCTGAGCGACGGTGAGGGCCTCGACTTCAGCCCACGGGTGCGGGCGATCGCCGAGGCGGGCGCGAACGCCGCGCTGTTCCACTTCTCCGGCAGCACGGTGCGGTTGACGGAAACGCCGCCACTGCCGCTGACGGCCACGTTCAGCCCCGAAGGCGCTCGGCTGGCGAAGTTGCCGAACGCGTCCGTGACGTTGACCGGCCTGCCCGTGAGCCCGTACCGGTACGAGCTGGTTTTCCCGAGCTACGGGGACATTCCGGCGAACGTGACCTACCGGCCGCGCAACAGCGGCCTGGCCACGGTGAAGACGACCTACCGGGCGACGGCGGACGGTGTGGGCTATGCCTCGATGTTCGCCACCGACGGGAAGTACGACCTGGAGGGCGCGCTGGAGTCGACGCCGACTCCGCTTCCCCGTGAGCGCACCGAGTACTACTCCCCCGCCACCTGGGCGAACGCCGTGAGCGTGTCGGCCGGCGGTGCCACGCAGGACTACGAGGCCGCCAAGCGGACCTTCAAGGCCGGCGACAAGGCCACTGTGGACTGGGGCAAGTCCGTGATCGGGCCGGGGGTCACCGGGTCGGTGGGCTTCTTCTCGACCGATCCGCACCTGGCGTACCGCACGGGCGAGAAGATCAGCACCCGGCTGCCGCTGTTCTCCGACTCGGCCGGGCACTCCGGGTTCCCCGGCTCCGGTGACACCGGCGACACCGTGCTCTACGTCGACGGCAAGGAGATCGCCCGCAGCGGCCAACCCGGCAGCGGGCAGTTCACGGTGCCCGCGGGCGCGGCGAGCTACCGGCTCAGCGCCGAGGCGAGCCGAAGCAACCCGGGATGGCCGCTGTCCACGAAGGTCAGCGCGGAATGGGGCTTCCGGTCCGAGCACACCACCGCCGCCACACCGCTGCCGTTGCTGTCGATCGGTTTCGACCCCAAGCTCGACCTGACGAACCAAGCACCCCGCAACACGCTGTTCTCGGTACCGTTCCGCGTCGACCGGCAGCCGGGCGCACAGGGCGGCAAGGCCGAGCCGAAGCAGGTCGAGGCGTCCACCGACGACGGGCAGACGTGGCAGCGGGTGCCGGTGCTGCACGTGAACGGCACCTGGTTGGCGGTCATCCAGAACCCGGCGTCCGGGTTCGTGTCGCTGCGCGCGAATGCCGCGGACCAGGACGGCAACACGGTGACCCAGACGATCATCAGGGCCTACCGGGTGAGCTGACCCGCGGTTCCTGACTGCGCGGCGGACGTGACGGCGTCCGTCGCGCAGTCAGCTGCTCACACCGACGGCGGAAGACCAGACGTGCGGCCTTGCGCGTCAGCTGGCTGGACCTGCGGCCTCCGGCCGGTGTCCGCGGAGGAACCGCCGCACGACGGCCTCGGGGTCGGCGGGCGGCTGCGTCGCCCGCCGGTCGACCCGCCTCGCGACGGCCCGCATCATCACCGGGCCGACCAGGGCGAAGAACGTCTGCCGCGGTGGTTCCGCCACCAGCGCCCCTCGCCGCTGGTGGTGCAGGATGACCTCGTCCACCCGTTCCAGCAGCGACTCCGGTTCACCGAGCACCGCCGCCACCTCCTGGCTGAACTCGGCCTCCCGCATCAGGGTGAGCACCAGTCCTCCGCGCGTCTCGTAGAGCCGCGAGTAGTAGTTCACGATCGTGAGCAGGTCGGCGGCCACGTCGTCGCCCGGTGAGCCGAGGTCGAGCGCGAACTCCGCGAAGCTGCCGCGCACGGCCTGGCGCAACAGGTTCCCCTTGGAACCGAACCGGCGGAACAACGTCGCCTCGTTGATCCCGGCGGCATCGGCGATCGCACGCGTGGTGGCCCCCTCGTAGCTCTGTTCGGCGACCACGGCCAGCACCGCGTCGAACACCGTCTCGTCGGACACCCTGCCGGCCAAGCACGCCTCCTCGATCGCCAAATTATGCAAGTGCCCACTTGCACAGGGCGTGTACTCCGCCCTACGGTAATTGCAAGTGCTCACTTGCAATCAGCCTACCGAAGGACAGGGCTCATGGCCGACACCAGCGTCCCCGCTCGCCCCGCAGGTCTCGCGCCCAGTGCGGGAAAGATCGTCGTCGGCCTGCTCGGCGCCGCGGCCGTCTCGATCGTGGTCAACACCCTGATCGCGCTCCTCGCGGGCGCGTTCATCCTCGCCGACGCCCCGCGCACGGGCCTGGCCCTGGCCGAACACGCGCCGGCCGCGGTGCTCGGCATCCTGCTCGGCACGCTGGGCTGGTACCTCGTGCGACGGTCCGCCCGCAGCCCGCGACGCGTCCTGCGCGTCCTGGTGCCCGCCGTCGTCGTGCTCTCGTGGATCCCCGACCTGGGCATCCTCGCGGCAGGCGCCACCGCGGTGAACTCGCTCGCGCTGATGGCGATGCACACCGTCGTCGCCGCCGCCGCGGTGCCGGTGCTGACGCGGGTGCTGCCGATCGGAACGAGCTGAGGCCGCACCGGCACGCCCGCCGCGAGAGCCCCTGTCACGACGTGACCTTGTGCTCTGGGAGGACTGCTCCACACGGCGGAGAGTGTGGGCGTTCACCTGGCCCCGCAGGAGGCACCCAGTGCAGCAGACCGCCGCGGTCCGCACCCCAGTCGCCGTCGCACGATACTTCGACGAGGTGGTCGACCGGCTCACCCGTGCAGGAATCGACGTCGCGCAGATCGTCCTGGATCTCACCCCCGCCCGGCCGATGCGCGGCCAGCTGGTCATCGATCGTGGTCGTGTGCTGCGCTGGGGTGAGGACCTCGGCTGGAGCAACGGCGTCCGGACCACCAGCCCGTCCGCTCACCCCAGCGAGGTCGCCGGACTGCTCGAGAACCTGTGAGTCGCGCCGCCCGCGACCAACCGGCGCGGTCCCGGGCACCGTCGGCGCGGAGCCGCGTCAGAGCTCGAACACGAGCCGCGCGGGCACCCGGCCGTTGAGCACGTCGTCGAAGGATTCGTTGACCTGGTCCAACGAGCGCGTCTGCGTGATCACCCTGGTGCGCCCGGCCGCGTGCAGGGCGAACACCTCGGCGAGGTCCGCGCGGGTGCCCACGATCGAACCGATGACCGAGATGCCGCCGAGCACGGTGTCGAAGATCGGGACCGTGATGGCCGCGTCGTCCGCGGGCAGCGCGACCATCACCAGCCGGCCACCGCGCCGCAGTGACCGGTACGCCTGAGCGAATGGCTTCGGTGACGCCGCCAGCACCACGGCCACGTCGGCACCGCCCACCGCGCGGATGGCCTCGACCGGATCGGTCTCCGCCGCGTTCACCAGGTGGTCCGCACCGAGCTCCGCGGCGAGGTCGAGCTTGCTCTGCTCGATGTCGACGGCGGTCACGAGGCCACCGACCAGGCGCGCGTACTGCACCGCCATGTGCCCGAGGCCCCCGATGCCGAACACCGCCACCCGCTCCGCCGGCACCACTCTCGCCACCTTGACGGCCTTGTAGGTCGTCACCCCGGCGCACGTCAGCGGAGCGGCGTCCACAGAGGACACCGCCTCCGGAACCTCGACGACGCCGTTGGCGTACGCCAGTGCGTACTCGGCGTAGGCACCGTCGACGGAGTACCCGCTGTTGACCTGGCTCTCGCACAACGTCTCCCAGCCGGAGATGCAGTACCGGCAGCTCCCGCAGGCCGATCCGAGCCACGGAATGGCGACGCGCTTGCCCACCCACTCCGCCGAGACACCGCCGGCGACGCTCTCGACGCGGCCGATCCCCTCGTGGCCCGGGACGAACGGCGGCGACGGCTTGACCGGCCAATCCCCGTGCGCCGCGTGGATGTCGGTGTGGCAGAGCCCGGACGTCTCGATCCGCACCAGCATCTGACCGGAGCCAGGGGCGAGCTCGGGGACCGGCAACTCCCGGATCTCCAACGGTTTGCTGAAGTTGGTCACGACCGCTGCTTTCACCGCACGTTTCCTCTCCTGGAAGGGGATGATCACGCTAGCCACGTCAACGCTGCAAGGACGCTGCAACCTGCGGCGATCAGGGCGCTCCGACGAGCAGGCCACGAGCACGGCCCACCGCGGCCCCGTGCGCGGCGGAACCTCGCGGCAGGTGCGTGGCCAGGGCCTGCCACGCGGCGACGTCGTCGGCTCCCCAGCCGGCGCTCACCCAGCGGCGCAACAACCGCACGTCGCCACTGGCCAGCACGGCACCGCGGACCTGCTGTTCGAGTGCGATGCGGTGCTCCCGGACGAACGGAGCATCCGACGACGGCAGCAGCGGTCCGTCGTAGATCGCCATCGCGTCGCGCACCCGTCCCTCGGCCAGCAGCGCGACCACGTCGGTGAAATCGGCACTCACCGACCGGCGCAGCTCGTAGGGCCGCGAGCCGAGCAGCGCGTCGCCCAGCACCGCGCGCAGTCGCGACATCTCGGCCCGCACGGTCGACATGCCGAGTTCCACTTCGGACAGTTCGACGGCGAGGCGGCCGGCGGACAGGCCACCCCGTGCCAGCGCGAGGACGGCCAGGATCTCGCTGTGCCGCGGGCTGAGCGTCCGGACGTACCCGTCGACCTCCAGCACAGCGGCGTCCCGGCCGAGCGCACGGATCCGCACACCGGGTCGCACCGGCCTCCTCGGACCGGCCAGTTCCGCCTCCGCGGCCATCGCCACCGCCCGCACCAGAGCCAGCGCGTACGGACTGGCGGCGCTCTCGTCACCGGTGATGTCCACGGCACCGAGGATCCGGCCGCTCACCGGGTCGCGGATCGGTGCGGCGGAACAGGACCACGGATGCACGACCTCGTTGTAGTGCTCGGCGGAGAAGACCTGCACCGGATGCCCCACGACGAGAGCGGTGCCGGGTGCGTTGGTGCCCGCCGACGACTCCGACCAGCCCGCGCCCTCGACGAAGTTCATCCGCTCCGCTCGTTCGAGAGCGACCGCGCGTCCGCGGACCCAGAGCAGCGTTCCGTCGGCGTCGCTGACCGCGAAGACGTGCCCGCTGTCGCCGGCCGGTCCGCCGAGCAACGAGTCGAACACCGGCAACGCGGGCGCCAGCGGATGTTGCGCGCGGTAGTCCGCCAGCTCATCGGTGCCCATCCACACCGAGGGCAACCCGTGGTCGTCCCGGCTCGCGCGTCCGGTGACGCACCTCCGCCACGAGTCAGCGACCACCGGGCGAACGAACGGGAGCACCGTCTCCGTGCACACGAACAACTCGTGTGCCCGCCGCAGCTCCACCGCCTTCGCCACACGTCAATCCGACCGCTGCCGAGAGCCCGCGCTCAGAGCCGAACGTCCTCCGCCGGACAGCCGGAAGGCCCTCGCCTCGGCGAGCGCAGACGTCAGGCCCGGAACCATCGGGGTTCCGGGCCTGACGGCCAGGCGGTTACGAGCAACGCTTCCAGGAGAAGACGTAGTCCGTCTTGGCGTAGCCGTCGAGCGTGTCCATCGCCATGAAACTCGCCTTCTTCGGATCCGACGTGCCCGCGTTCACCCGCAGCTCGGTGTTGATGTTGAGGTTCCTGTTCACGCCGCACGGCGGGTAGATGATCGGCGAGCCCACGTCCGTGGCCCGCCATTCGTCATCCACCGGACCCTGCCAGCTGTGGCTGCGGTAGCCCGTGTCCGTCATGCCCTGGAAGTAGAAGCTGGACTTCAGGGAACTGGTGGCACCGCGTTCCAGGTGGAGATAACCGGCGTAGTCGACCTCGGAGATGCCGTAGACGAAACCCTCCGGCGCGTTCACCCTGACGCTCAGCTGACAGTTCTTCCGGAAGTCCGTCGGTGCGGCACCAGGGCCGACCTTGGCCGCATAGCTGCTGAAGACCACGTGGAAGGCGGAGTTGTCCGGTGACACCGACACCGTGGTCGTGCCCTTGGGGCAGCCGCTTCCGTTGATCATGTCGATGGTGACCGCGCCGGGTGGCGGGACGTCGGCCTGTGGGAGGACGACGGTGGACATCGCCATGGCCGCGGCGACAATCGCGTGGATCATTGGACACCTTCCGGCTCGTACACTGGGTAGCGGCAGCGAAGAAGTACCCAACCCGATGACGGCGGCTTGGTGGGTTCCCCGCCACCTTGCGATTACCTGACGATCGGCGCTCCCGTGCCCTGTTCACCCCGTGCGAACCGGTACGCCTGAACTGGGAAAGTTCCCAGAATGGGTCGACGACCCTGTTCCCGCGCGTGCCGTGAACCGCATCCGCGCAGTTCAAGCGGCATGGTGACACCAGAGGGCGACTCCGCCGCGTTGATCAACGCGGCGGTTCGAGTGCGGCGGGAGACTCCGCCTCGGGAATCAGCAGCCGTGGCGTCCCCGACCCGTCGGCCGGTACCGACCAGACATCGGAATGCCCGCCGCCACGCGGGATTCCGTAGGCGACGGTCCGCGCGTCGAGCCAGGCCGGCTGGTCGTCGACGCTGCGTTCCTCCGCGAGCGGTGTCACGGCGCCGCTCGCCAGATCGAGCACGGAGAGCCGCCAGCCCTTCGCCGGATCACCGTCGACAGCCGACTTGAAGGCGATCCGCTTTCCGTCCGGTGACAAGGAGGGGCACTCGACGTTGTCGCGGACCGTGCGCACGGTCCGCGCCGCGAAGTCACCCTCCACCAGGTATCGGTGACTCCCGGTCGACATGGTCGCGAAGAACCGGTTCTCGTCCTGGGCGAACGTGACGCCCCAGAAGTTGAGGTCGGCGGCCTGGTAGGGCTTCCCCTCGACCGTCACGCCGAAGTCCTCCAGCGTGCCCTCCAGAGCGCCGCTCGCGGTGTCCAGCATGCCGGCACGCGTCGAGAACCTGCCGCCGTTGTAGGAGTCCCCGGTGACGAAGACCGTCCAGGCGACCCGCTGCCCGCTGGGCGAAACCCTGGCCCGGTTGGGCAGTCCCACCAGCGGGATCTCCTGCTTCACGGCCAGCGCGGCGTCGAACACGACGAGCTGGTAGGTGGTCAGCCCGCTCTCCGGCCGCAGGCAGAGCCCGGTGCCGCCGGCGGCGTAGACCCGGTTGCAGACCACGTTCGACACCGCGCGGGCACCACCGGGGTCGTCGGCCGCCACGGTGGCGAGGTGCCCGCGTTCGGCGTCCGCCGTGCTGCGGAACAGGAGACGCGGACCGGTCAAGGTCACGTTGCCGGTCGTCGCGGCGACGGCGCCGGCACGGTTGCGAGCCCGGACCAGTCCTGTGTAGACGATGGCGGCCGCGGCCAGCACCACCACTCCGACCAGTGCGAGCAGAATCCGCTTCCGGGTGGTCAAGCACGCACCTCCTGGCGCGGGATCAGCAGCACGGCGGTGCCGACGACGGCCGTGAGCACCGTGCCGGCGGCCACGCCGACGGCCGTGGTCGCACCCCAGACCTGCCAGAGAAGTCCGAAGAGGACGGACGAGGCGAAGTACGACAACGCCTGGCCGGTCTGCACGATGGAGATGCCGGTGGTGCGCAGCGCTTCGGGCAGGACCGGGCCGGCCAGCGCCATCAGCACACCGTCGGTCGCGGCGTAGAAGGCGCCGTAGCAACCGAGGGTGAGCACGAACAGCGGCCACCCCGCCACAGGGCTGAGGAGCAGCAGGTACACCACGGCCAGTCCGCCGTAGCCGCAGAGCATCACCGGCAGGCGGCCGATCCGGTCGGCCAGTGCGCCCAGCGGCGCGGCCAGCAGCAGGTAGACGAGGTTGGTCCCGACCGCCAGCAGCGGAAACCAGCCGTTCGCGATGTCTGCCTTGCGCTGCAACAACAAGTACACGAACCCGTCGCCGATGGTGACCATTCCCAGCACGCAGGCGGCCAGCAGCAGCCGCCGGACCCGTGCGTCACGCAGCAGCGAACCGACCGCGCGAGGCGACACGCTCCGGGCGGCCACCGTCGCCGAACGCTTGTCCCGCACGAACAAGCAGAGCAGCAGCACTCCGCAGGCCGCCACGCAGAAGCTCGTGACGAACACCGCGTCGAAACCGTCCGTGCCGGTGGACGATCCCGCCGCGGCCAGCACGGCCACCGCGACCAGCGGCCCGGCGAACGCGCCGGCGCTGTCCATCGCCCGATGCACACCGAACGCGCGCCCGAGCATCGACTCCGGCGCGGACAAGGTGATCAGCGCGTCACGTGGCGCGGTCCGCAGCCCCTTGCCGGTGCGATCGACCGTCAGCACCGCCCCGATCGCGGCCGCCGAGGACCCGGCCGCCACCAGCCCCAGCTTGGCCACCGCCGAGAGCGCGTACCCGATGCCGGCAACGGCCTTCTTCCGCCCGGCGCGGTCGGCGACGTAGCCGCCGACCAGCCGCAGCACGGCGGTCGCCCCGGTGTACAGCCCGTCGAACAGGCCGTAGGACAACGGACTCAGGTGCAGTCCGAGCACCAGGTAGACCGGCAGCACCGCGGTGACCATCTCGGACGAGATGTCCGTGACGAGACTGACCGTCCCCAGCGCCAGGACGTTCCCGCCCAGCGCGCCGAGCGTGCGCCGGGACAGGCCGCCGGGATGCTCCCGACGGCCGATCGTCGACAGGTACACGGTTACTGCCACACGTCCAGGATCGGGGACTTCTGCGCCGCGCTGCCGATGCCCGGCAGACCGTGTGCCGCCTCGATCGTCCGCAGGACGGTGTAGTGGTTGATCGACTCGCTGTAGCTGCCCGGCTTGACGTGCGCGCCGGTCAACGTGGTGAAGATCTGGTTCACCGAGGTCCCGCTGTCCTCGTCGAAGGTGACGATGAGCAGGCTGTTGTGCGTCGTCGCCCACTTCGCGTAGGCGTCGAGGTTCTTCTTGAGCCAGCTGTCGCCCGTGCCGATCGAGCAGTCGTGCATGTCGTTGCACATGTCCGGGGTCACGAAGGCGACGTCCGGGAGCGTCGTGAAGTCGCTGGGGAACGAGGAGAACCTGCGGTTGCTCGACGAGGGGACGTTGCTGAAGTCCACCCACGAGTTGTGCTTGCGCCTGTAGGTGCCGCTCGAACACCCGGTGTAGCCCTCGGACGGCATCGCCTCCGAGTACCCGGCGAAGCTCTTGCCGAGGCCGGCCAACTGGGTCGCGAGGTTCTCCTTCGCGCCGAGGTTCATCGGGCAGGCGTCGTCCTCGACACCCTGGGTCGAGCCGGAGAACAGGGCGACGTAGTTGGGCTGGCTCGGATGCGTGATGCCGAACGACTTGGTGAACTTCGCGCTCTGCGCCGCGAGCTGGTTGAAGTAGGACGCGCTGGAGCTTCCGTCGATGGACGAGTACTTCTTGTTCTCGAACATCACCAGCACGACGTGGTCGAAGGCGGGCACGGACGTCGCCACCGGCTTGACCGCGCTGGAAGTGTCCGCAGGGGAACCGACGACGGACGCGGCGATGCCCGCCGCGGCCATTGTCGCGACCGCGATCCGCTTGACGAGCATGGAACCTCCGGGAACTCGAGCGGCGGCGGTGAACGTGTTGATCGCATCTAAACCACAACGTGCAGCGATAACCAATCCGCATCACCCGGTTGGCTCTGTACGACGAGGCAAAACCCGCCCAAACCCGACAACCGGCAGACGACGTCAGGCCGTCAGTTGCCCGATCGGACAGAAGTGCATTGGTGTTCACTCATTTCGACCGCCCGCAGAAAACGATTGAGCCCACGAGGAGCGGGTCAGGAGATGCGGTAGCCGATCCCCGGCGTCGTCGCGATGGTCCTTGGGGCGCCGAGCTTTCGCCGCAACCGTCCCTGCCGCGTGCGGAGTACGGGGACGAGCGTGCCGCAAGCTCGCGAACAAGAGCTCACCGCCGCGAACTGGCCGTCCGGAACCCGGACTGGCCAGAATGCTTGGACGCAGAGCGGGCCCCGGCAGCAGCCGCGTCCTCGCCTGGTGACGCGCAGACCGGACGCATCACCCGCGACCCTGCCAGTTCGCCCGACCCCGGAGGTGGTCACCCCGTGGAGGAGCCCGACCAAGACAGGCCGCAACCCGGCAACGCGCACGTGCAGAACACGATGTCAGGCGACATCAACGGCATAGTGGTGCAGACTGGCACCTTCACCGGCGACGTGCACCATCACCAGCACGTCGCCTGGGCCTACCTCAAGCCCGAAAAGATCCCACCTCGCCTGGCCACGTCCAGACCGCAGTACTGCTACTGCCGTGAGCTGACCGCGGCGACGATCGAGACGAGCGGCGCCGTGGTCGCGGTCTCCGGCTCCACCGCGACGGACACCGTGTGGCACTGGGCTTGGGAAAACCGCAGCCTCTTCACCGAGGGACAGCTCCTCGTGGACGTCGAGAAGCTGGGCGAGTCGGCGACCGCGGCGGACATCGCCGGACAGATCTTCAGAGATCTCGGCTTCTCCCAGCCGACCCTGACCGAAGAAGCCCTGCTTCGGGCCTACCACGACATCATCGACCACAGGCGCGTCCTGGTCGTGCTCTGCAACGCAACCGGTGCCTGGCAGGTCGAGCCACTGCTGTCCAGCGAAGCGGTGTCGACGCTCGTGATCACGAGCGCCCAGCCGCTCGTGCACCTCGCCGCCATCTCCATCGACGTCGACTCGGCCGGCTCGTACCGGTTCGCGGTGCTGCCGACCGAGTCGGAACGGCTGTGGGACATCGCGGGGACGGTGGCCGGACTTGGCGGCCTGGCGGCCGTCATCGCGGTGATCGCGACATGGTCATCGCATGTCCCGGTCCTGCAGGCCGTGCTGACGACTGTGGGCGCAGCCCTCGCCGTTTCGCTGGTCGCCTTCATCGGCAAGACCGTCTACCGGTTCTTCTCGCCGTACGCCGTCAGCGAGGTCATCATCGACCACCGGGGCATTTCCTGGTGGATCGGCGACACCGAACACGGCTACCGCTGGCATTCGCTGTCGAGCGCGGGTGCACCTGAGTTCGTCCTGGCGGCACTGCACGACTACTTCGCGGAGGCCGCCGTCGCGCATCCCGACCACAGGGAACGGGTGTTGTTCGTCCAACACCAGCAGGTCCCACCAGATGTCGAGGCGTCCGGCGCCGGCCTGCTGTCCCGCGACTGGTTGGCCATCGGCTGCCAGGGCCTCTACTTCGTGTCCTCCGGTACCGACAGCTACGCCGACTTCAACGTCATCTGCGACGAGCACGGAGCACTGGTCCGAGCGCTGACGGAGACGGCTCCCTGCTACCTGCCGCTGCCCTCCACCGCCTCAGCCATTCCCATTCCTGGATAGTCCTTGGGCGTTCACCACCGCGTCACACCGGGAAGGCACCCAGCCGAGGTCGACCGCCACGCTCAAGGCGGCGTGGGCACCACAGTTCGACATCTAATTGGCAATGAATTCGTGGCCGGACACGACGAGGATCCAGGGGTGGCGGAGGACAACGGGAACATGTGGCGCCTGGCGCGGAAGAAGTTCGGAGACACCCTGTCCAGGCTGCGGCGGGACGCCAACGTCACCCAGGCCGAGTTGACGGCCGAGATGCGCGAGAGCGGGACACGGCTGTCCAACCGGACTTTCTCCGATCTGGAGTGCGGGGTCGGCGCCAAGCCGCCCAGGGAGGACGTGGTGCAGTGCTACCTGAACCACTGCCTGCCGCGATGGCGAACGAGCACCGCGCTGCGAGAGGAACGCCGGGCCGCTGTCCTGCGGGAGTTCTCGACGCTCGTCGCGATGCACGAGCGCCTCAAAGAGCTGGGCGTGAAGCTGCACGCGGCCGACGACATGCCCGGTGCCGTGAGCGACCAAACCCTTGCACCGCAGTTTCACCCTCACGAGAACCGCGGCTTTTCGAACTCGGTGTCGGAGATCGTCACGGGAACCGTGATCCAGGCCCGAGACATCAGCGGGATCATCCACCTGTCCGGGACGCCGCAGCAGTGGAGCGAGGAACCATCCGATCTCACGGTGGCCGTTGCCTCACTGCACTCGATGTCCGGCGGCTGGTTCCACGCCTTCCACCGCGAGAACACCGAAGTGGGCGAACCGTTTGCCGAGGAACCCGAACTGCCCCGTGACCAGCCCGGCATGGACGCCCTCCTGGACCGCAGGCTCCGGGCAGGTGCCTACGTGCTGACCCACCCCGGACTGCCGGCGTGCGCCGTGCTCAGCCTGTTCAACCCCGGCAACCTGCACGAGGCGGTGGTGCGGGACGTGCTCGTGACGAACAAGACCGACGGACCGATAGCCGACGGCACCGCGTACCTGATCGAAGCCGGCGGCATGAACGACGACCCGATCACGTTCGATCTCGACTCCCGCTTCCCCGTCGCCCGGCTGATCGAGAACGGGATCGACAAAGGCCGATATTTCGTCTCACGGCACATCCGCGTACCACCACGCGAGCACGTGATGCTGCCGCTGAAGTTCGACGCGGAGAAGTCGTCGCACACCTTCGAGCTGACCGTCGTCTACCAAGTCCGCAGCCGGCAGCTCAGGGCAACCGTGGACTACCACGGCCACCCCTTCCGCATCTCGCCGACAGCGCGCTCCGAGTTCAGCGCTGGGTACCAGAAGGCCTACGCCCTGATCCACGACGACAGCGGAGCGCCCCGGCTGAACGAGCTCGCAGCGACGGACTTGCCGCCCTGGCTCAGGTGACAGGTCGCGCCTGGTGGCTTGACGGTCTTCAAGCCTGCGGTTCCACCGCCCTCCCCTGCTGCCACCAGCGAAGCTCATCCTCAGCTCTGACCGCGTCCGGGTGCTCTTGTCCCAAGGTCTGCACGCATGCCTCGTGAATCTCGGCCAACATGGCAACAGCGTCCTGAATCCGCCCCGCCGCTCCCAGCCGGGACGCGAGCAGGTATCCGGTCGTCAACGTGTACCTGTGCTCCGCGCCGAACTCGGCCGTGTCCTCGGCCAGCATCTTGGTCAACTCTTCGATGTCCCTGCGCACCCTCTCATGCGCCCGCCCCCACCAGTAGTCGAGATCGGCACGCGCCACCGCCGCCCACTGGGAGTTCCCGGCCGCGATCTCCTCCAGCACGCACACCGCGCCCGCTCGGTCACCGCACTCGGTCCGGTGCCACACGAGTTCGCGCTGAACAGGTTCCAGTGCTTGTGGATTGCCGCCGTAGACGGCGACCTGGTCGACGTAGAGCTCCTCCAGCAACGCCGCGGCGGTGGAAACCTCACCGATGTCGGTGTACAGGCGGGCGAGGTGCAGGCGGCTCTCGAAGGCGCCGGGGGTGCGTGGACCGTAATACTCGCGGATCTCGATGAGCTTGCGACGCAGCGAGGCGATCTCCCTCCGGACGAGCTCCACCCCGGTCCGGTTGCGTTCGGCCGTCCAGCTCACCATGGCCGATCGAGCTTGTTCGGTGTCGGGGTGGCCACGTCCGAGCAGCCGTGCGCGGTCGTCGTGCAGCTGCCGCAGGGAGGCCTCCACCCCTCGCCAGGCCCGCCACCACTCCTGGCGCACGGATGTCTTGATCTCCGCACCGGCATCGCTCACGCCGCTCCAGCGCACCAGTTCCCGTTCGGCGGCCCGGCTGCGCAGGCGCGCGAGCATGCCTCGCGTGAACAGCACATCGGGGTGATCCCTGCCGAGAGCGGCAACCTGGTCCTTTACCAGTGTCTCGACTTCCACCAGTGCCCCGAGCAGGTCGTTCGCCTCCAGGCGCCACGACGCGAGATAGCGGCGGGTGCGGAACATGTCGCGGTGCCCCGTTCCGAACAGGCGCAGCTGGTCCGCGATCACCTTCTCGTACAGCCTCAACGTGCGCACCGAACCATCCGCTCCGTCCTGGCTGCGCACGAGGTTGCTCAGCACCCTCAGCACGACGGGATGATCGTGGCCGAGCACGGTGAACGACTCCACAGCGAGATCGTGCAGTTCGTCGGGGTCCATCTTGCTGCCGTCGTGCCCGCCCGAGAACTCGGCCGCGAAGCACCGCGTCGCGAACACCGCCTGATGGTTCGCACCCACCAGAGCGGCAAGCCGGGGCAGCAGCCGCTTGAGCTCCAGGGCGGCGCCCCTCGGATCCCCGTCCGCCTCGCGCCAGCAAGCTGCTTCCACTCGTGCGACGAACACCGCGGCGTGGTTCTCGCCCAGCTGCTGCACCGCCTCCTCGCCGAGCTGCTCGAAGTACCGCAGGGCCCCGGACACGTGACCGGCCTCGCCGAGACTGGTACCCGCGAGGAACAACACCTTGTGGTCGCCGGACGCCCAGAGCCGCGGACCTGCCTCGGCGTGCAGGGCCGCGCAGTTCGCCCGCAACGCCAGACCGAGCACCGGATCAGGCGCCGACCGTGCCCACATCTCACACAGCGACGCGGCCGCGACTCCCGGAAGGCGAGCGCGCTCGTCGTCGCTGAAAACGTCGCGCGTCGCCCGTTGCACCAACGCGTGCACGCGGGTCATCGCAGGGGTCGACTGCAAGTCCGCGGTGACGAGGTTGAGCCGATGCAGGCAGGCTATCGCGCCCCTCGCCAGATCGGCTGTCACGGGAGTTCCCGTGACAGCGGAGAGGTGCATCAGCGTGCCGGGCATGGCGACCGCGTCCACGAGGATGCCGTTCGGATCCATGAGCGCCATCAGGTTCAGCACCGGTCTGGCGAGGCCGGCCGGTTTCAGCCGGTCCGCGAGCTCGACCGACAGGGACCAGGTCGTCGCCAGCGTCGCCTGGTAATCGTCCGGCAGCTCCTCTTCGGACGGCACCAGCTCCTCGAGCCTCTTCCTGCGATCCACGAACTTCGTGATGTAACCGCTGCAGGACAGTTGCTGGTCGAGCATGTACGCCACGGCCTGCGACAACGCGAGGGGCAGGTGGCCGAGTACCGTCGCCAGTTCGGGCACCGCGTCGGCGAGCACCGCCCGGTCTTCCAGCTTCGCGTTGAGGTAGGCCGACGACTCGACCGGGGTGAAGAGCCCGACCTCGACCATCCGGCGGGCGTGACCTCGCAGGGAGGCGTCTCTGCGCCGCGTCGTGACGATGACGGAACCGGTCGGGTGTGCCGGTGGCCACAGACCGCGCAGGTCGGCAGGCGTGCGCAGGTCGTCCAGAACGATCAGCCAACGCGACGGTCCCGTGGTGAGCGAGGAGAGGAACCGGTTCGCGGCGACGGCGGGATCCGGTTCACGCACGGCGAGCAGGTCAGCGGCGAGCCGGGCGTACATCGCGACGATCTCGTCCCTGCTCGAAGCGGTGATCCACACCAGCAGGTCCAGCGCGCCGTTCTCCCACAGGGTCTCCGCGTAGTCGGCGGCGAGCTGCGTCTTCCCCACCCCGCCCAACCCGGACAGCACGCTGGTGTGGACCCGGTGGTCCGAAGCCAGCACGGCGACCTGGCCGCCGGCGAGCGTCTCGGCGAGCACGGACGAGATCTCACGACGCTGGAAGCTGTCAGCCCGCTGCGGCACCCTGCCGGCCCGGTACGGGTAGTCCACCACCCGCATCGTCACGTCGGCGTGCACGTTCACATCACCGTGAATCACGCCCGCTTGCACCACCGAGTCGGCGCTTTCAACGGTGTTGGTCACCTGGAGATGCCGCTCGTCCGACGGCTTCAGCAGTGCCACGTCGCTGCCCCCTGCCGATGAGAGAGCTTCGGAGGATAGCTGCTCGGCGGAGCGGTCCGACGCTCCTCCTGCTTGCGGAAGCATGAGTTCTATAAGGCAACTATCTGTCGCCATGCCCGCATTTGTTTCCACGTCCCGTGGCATTTTCAGCCGCCATAGCGGTTTACCACAGCCAAGTAACGATCCACACGACGTCAACGACACGACCAAGCGAGGGATCGGACTCCATGATTGGTGAATTGGTGGTCACGTGGCGGACATCGAGATCGCAGTCGAGCTGCTGGTCGTGTGGATGACGCATCCAACGCGTCCCGAGCACAACTACGCGACTGCGAACCAGGACACTGTTTCCGACATCGCTCTCCGCACGTTGCACGAGCTCGTCACGGACAAACTGCGCGGGGACCCGGCACTCGAGCGACTTGAGCTCGAAGCAACCAGTTCCGGCGAGGTTCGCCCGCGGACGCGAACAAGACTGACAATGGCTCTGGAGGACGCCACGGAGGACGATCACGACTTCGGGAGAGATTTGCAGAACGTGCTCAACAAACTCCGCGGGTCGGGCCTCGTCGAGGAGGAGAGCCGCGGAAACGTCACCAACCAGATAACCGGCAATGTCAGCGGTCGGGTGATGCAGGCGCGCGACATCAGCGGGAACGTGACCTTCTACAACGACGCAAAGGGAAGATGATCTCCCGTCATCAGCTGGCCTACCAGCGGATCGGCGCAGGAGAGGCCATCGAGGTGGCGGAGGAGCCGGCCGGGTGACGGACACGTGGAAGGACGAGCGCGTTGCGTTCGGTCACAGGCTGAGGAACCTGCGGAAGGCGAACGGGCTCACGCTGAAGGAGCTGGCGGACAGGATCCCGAGCAGCACCAGCACTCTGTCGGAGCTCGAGCGCGGCGTCGGAGAGCGAGGGCCGGACGAGGGGCTGGTCGAACGGTACGTCCAGGCGTGCGTCGCGTCGCTCGCCCCGGCGATGGGCGCGGCCACGGTTACGGCCGTCCTGACGGAGCGCAACGCGCTGATGGACCGGCGTCCGCAACTCGGATCGGCGTCGAAGCGCCGTGCCACGCCCGAACGGGTGGTGCTGCAGGGAGCTGTGCTGTTCGAGCAGGCCGGCGAGGACGCGGTGGTCGACTTCAGCGGCAGGAGGTTCGAGGTCACCCCGGTGTCGGGTGCGGTGCCCGAACTTCCGGTGGACCAGGCTCGTACGCACCCGTCCCGGCTGCTCCAGCCGCAGTTCGCCGTGGTGCCGTTCACCGGGCGCGACGACGAACTGGCCGAGGCGGACGCGTGGCGCAGCGACATCGAGCCCATCGCCGTCCGGTTGCTGCACGCGGCCGGAGGTCAGGGCAAGACGCGGCTGGCCGGACGGATCGCCACCGACTCGCTGGCCCTCGGCTGGCAGGTGTGGCAGGTCCGTCACAACCCGGCCGCGGCGGTGCAACCGGAGCCGGCGCCGAACCAGGTCGTCCTGGGCGGCGCGGATCTGCTCGTGCTCCTCGACTACGGGGACCGATGGCCGACCGACGACCTGATGACGTTCATCCGGACCATGCAACAGCTCGCGCGCCGACGCGAGACGCGTGTCCGGGTGCTGTTGCTGGGGCGCACAGCCAGGCACTGGTGGCCTGCCCTGGTCGGACGGCTCGACGCGGACCACCGCCTCGACGCGACCGGTCACTGGCCGCTGACCCCACTGGTGAGCTCGGCGGACGGGCGGAGGTCGATGTTCCGCATCGCGGCCGCGAAGTTCGCCGAGCACCTCGACGTGCCGGGTGAGCTGCCCGAACTCGCCGAACCCGTCGACCTGGACCGCTCCGAGTACGGCCAGGTCCTCGCCGTGCAGATGGCCGCGCTCGCCGCGGTCGACGCTCACCTCCGCGGTGAGACGGCCCCGACCGATCTGCTCGCGGTGGCGGACTACCTGCTCTGCCGCGAGTACGCCGGATGGGACGAGCTGCACCGCACGCGCGCCGGGTTCACCCGAGCGCCGGTCATGGGCCGGATCGCTTACACAGCAACGCTTGTGGGCGCGTTGCCGAGACCGCACGCCCGCGTGGCGCTGCGGCACACCGAGCTGGCCGCGTCGGCGGACGACGCTGACCGGCTCATCGACGACCACCTCGCGTGCTACCCGGCGAGCGATCCGCGCCAGGTGTTCGAACCCGTGCACCCCGACCGGCTCGGCGAAGACCTGGTCGCGCTGACCACACCAGGGCACGACCACGTCCACCTCAACTGGCAGCCGGACGACTGGACCACGGCGGCGAGCGGGCACGAGACCGTGCTGTCCGCCGCCGCCGCGCTCACCACCACCGGTCCGTCCGATGCGGCGGCGCGTGGCTGGACGCCCGGTGTGCTCGCGGTGCTCGCGGAGAGCGCCCACCGCTACCCCCACCTGTCGACCGAGCTGATCAACCCGCTGCTCACGACGGACCCTGGGCTCCTGCTCGTGGCCGGTCCCGCGGCAGCCACCCGCCTGACCGAACTGCCCGGTCTCGGCCTCGCCGTGCTGGAGGCGGCGGAGGGCCTGCTCCCGCAGACGCGAGACGTGCACCTCGACGTCGCGGCCGCCGCCGTGGCGCGGAAGCTGACAGAGCACCGGCTCGCCACCGAGACCGACTCGGCGCGACGCGCCGACCTGCATGGAAACCTGTCGGTGCGCCTGGACAAGGCGGGCCAGTACGCGGAGGCGCTCGTCCACGCCGATCTCGCGGTCGACGAGGCGCGCAAGGGTGCGGACGAGACGCTGGCTCTGTGGTTGAACAGCAAGTGCTTGCTGCTGTCCCGTGCGGGAAGACGCCAGGAAGCGCTGGCGAGCGCCAGGGAGGCCGCGAGGATCCACGAACAGCGGCCCCAGGACGTACCGGGGCTGGCCAACGCCCTGAACACGCTCGCCAAGTCGCTGGCAGAGCTGGGCGAGCACGAGGAAGCGCTGGTGCACGGAGAGAAGGCGGCCGAGCTGTACCGGCAGCTCGTGGCGCAGGAGCGCGCCGAGTTCGCATCCGACCTCGCCATGGTGCTGCACAACATCGCGGCGTCCCGGTCGGACTTGGAGCGCGACGGCCCGGCGCTGCAGGCGGCCGACGAGTCGGTCGCGCTGTACCGCTCGCTGGCAGCGGAGGACTTCGCCGCGTACGGACCGGACCTGGCGGACGCGTTGCAGAACCTGCCCGCCTACCTGCACGCGGATCCGGCCCGCGAGGACCAGGCGGTCGCCGTCGCGGAGGAGTCGGTCGCCCTCTACCGCGACCTCGTCGCGATCAACCCCGTCGCGTTCGTGCCGCAACTCGCAGGTGGGCTCCACAACCTCGCGGTCTCGTGCTCGCAGGCCGGGGACGTCGGACGCGCGCTGCGCGAGATCGAGGAGGCGGTGAAGATCTACCGCGAGCTCGCGGAGGCCGACCCGGACGCGCACCAGCCGGACCTCGCGCTGTCGTTGCGCACGCAGGCGATCTCGCTGTCCGCGTCGGGGCACCGCGAGGAGGCCTTGGCGACGGGGGCTGAGGCGCTGACGCTGTTCGGCCAGCTCGCCGCCGTCGATCCGCAGAGGTTCACCGGCGACCTGGCGATGTCGTTCTACAACCAGATGTCGTACCTGTCCGAGGTGGGCAGGAACGACGAGGCGATCGAGGCGGGCGGGAAAGCGGTCACGTCCTACCGGCGGTTGGCGGACGAGAACGGCCTGCACGCCGCCGAGCTGGCGGACGCGGTGCACAACCTCGCGTTCATCCTCGGCGACGCCGACAGGCACGACGAGGCGTTGCCGCTCGCCGAGGAAGCCGTCGAGAGGTACGCGGTGCTTGCCGAGGAAAACGAGGACCGCGGACCGTTCCTGGCGGTGGCGCAGAGCACCCTGGGCAGGCAGCTCGCGGAGCTGGGCCGCCCGGACGAGGCGATCCGGTGCTCGGAGGCGGCCGTCGAAGCGCTGCGGCTGGAGTCGGAGAACGACGACATGTGGACGCCCTATCTCGCCGGTGCGCTCACGACGTCGGCGATCGCGCTGTCCGCGGCAGGACGGCGGGACGACGCTCTGACGGCCGTGAGGGAAGCCGTCGCCATCGTGCGTGTGATCGAGAAGGAGTCACCGGAGTCGGTGGCGCCGCACCTCCGCCTCGCCGATGACGTGCTCGCCCGGCTGACGGGGTGAGTCCCGAGCCCTGGACGTGCCGCGAGCAGGCGTTAGCCTCGAAGGTCAGGACGGGAGGTGCGCCGTGGACCCTGCCCGGCCGGCCGTCGTCAACGAGGTCGCCCACAACGCCGGCGGTACCGTTGTGCAGGCGGGCACCGTGCACGGCGGTGTTCACGTCCACAACCGCTGGCGAGCGGGCACACCCCGTCAGTTGCCTCCCCCACCGGCGCACTTCACGGGCAGGTGGCCAGAGGCCACGGCGATCACCGCGGTGCTCGCAGAGGACCCGGAACGAGATGGACCGCGACTGGCCGTCATCACCGGCCCGGGAGGCATCGGCAAGACCGCATTGGCGTTGCACGTGCTGCACGCCGTGAGCGAACGTTTCCCCGACGGCCAGTTGTACGCGGACATGGCCGCACACGGACCGAACGGGCCCGCGGCTCCGGGAGAACTGCTGAGCGGACTCCTCCTGGGGCTCGGTGTCCCGTCGGCCGACCTGCCGGCCGATCACGCGAGCCGAACCTCGCTCTACCGGTCCCTGACGGCTGATCGGGAGATCGCCCTCTTCCTCGACGACGCCGCGACGAGCGCGCAGGTGCGGGCGCTGCTGCCGGCCTCGCGCCACAGCGCCGTCATCGTGACGAGCCGCAAGCGCCTGTCCGGGCTGGTCGCCGACGGTGGCCGGCTGGTGCCGCTGGAAGCGCTGCCACCGGACGCCACCGTGCAACTGCTCAGTCACGCCGTCGGCGGACACCGGGTCAACGAGGAACCGCACTCGGCACGCGATGTGGCCACGCTCTGTGGAGGCATGCCGATCGCCGTGCACGTGGTCGCGGCCCGGCTGGCGGCACGACCCCGTTGGCGGCTCGCCACGATCGCGACCCAGCTGGCCGACGAACGGCGTCGCCTGCGTGCGCTCGTGGCTGAGGACGGTGAGCTCTCCGTCGCCGCTACGTTCGACCTGTCCTACCGGGGACTCCCGGCCGACGCCGCTCGGCTGTACCGGCGGCTGGGACTGTTCCCCGGCACCGAGTTCGACACCGCCGGCGCCGCCGCGCTGCTCGGTGACGCCGACGCGGATGTGGACGGACTTCTGGAAACCTTGCTGGGAGCCAACCTGGTGATGGACTCCGGCCCCGAGCGCTTCCGGTTCCACGATCTGCTCCGGCTGCACGCGCGCCGGCAGGCGGAGCGCGACGACGACGAGGACGAGCGCCGAGCCGCGCTGCGCGCCCTGGTGGAAACGTCGCTGAACCGTGCAGTGGCGGCGGACTGGCTCGTCACCCCGCTGCGCCCCCATCTCGGCGAGCGGTACCGATCGCAGGCCGGGGCTCCGTTCTCCAGCCGCGGCGAGGCGCTGGACTGGCTGGAGGACGCGCTGCCGAACCTGGTGGCCTGCGCCAGAACCGCGTTCGGCCACGGCTGGTACGAGCTCGTCTGGCAGCTCTACGAGGCCATGTGGGGCGTGTTCCTGTACCGGAACCACACCGACGACTGGCAGGCACTGGGCCCGATCGCCGTCGACGCCGCAGTCCGTTGCGGAGACGGCGTCGCGGAGGTGCGGACGATGTTGCAGCACGCGGCCGTCCACAGCAGACTCCGCGACCCGGCGGCGGCGACCGCCCAGTACGACCGCGCGCTGACCAGAGCACTCGACGTGGGCGACTGGCAGGGGGAAGCCACCGCCAGGGAAGGGCTCGGCGCCGCGGCGCACGCCCGCGGCGACCTGCCGACCGCGATCGCCCACTATGGACAGTCGCTCGAGCTCAACAGGCGGCACGGCCGGCAGCGCGGCGTCGCGCTGTTGCTGTGCTACCTGGGGCACGCCCTCGCCGACACCGACCGGTTGGACGAGGCCGTGACCAGCTTCCGGTCGTCGGCTCAGGTCGCCGAGGAGATCGGCGACCGCCACTGCTGGGCCCAGGCCGTGGTGGGAGCGGGCACGTGCCTCGCCGCAGCGGGTGCGGTGACCGAGGCGATCGCCGAGATGGAGACCGGGCTTGCCGCGCTGCCCGCCGACGAGGCGGCCTTCCTGCGACTGCCCGTGCTGGAGAAGCTGGCTGACCTGCAGGACACGGCCGGCGCCACCGGTGAGGCACGCCGGCACCGGCAGGAGGCGGCGCGGATCGCCACGTCCCTCGGTGACCAGCGTGCGGAGGCGTTGCGGGTGCGGCTCGAACCCGAGCCCCGGCAGGCCGGGTGAGCGGTCGCTCGTCCTCACCACAACGGCCGGGGCAGCGGCACCGGCGCGACCGGCACGGCGTGCACCGGCTCGGACATGCCCAGCACGCCGTAGTACTCGCGCCGGTAGATCGACAACGCCTGACCCGGCCGTCCGGTGATCCGCGCGGCCAACTCGGCGTGGCAAGGGTCCACGGGCGACGCGAGCGCCCTCTCCACCTGAGGCCGCAGCGGTTGGTCCAGGTGCAGCGGCGTGGCGATGCGCGACAACAGGTCCGCACTGGTCCCAGGACGCACGTCAACGAGCGAGCCCGCGTTCATCATCGTGCGCACACCGAGCGCCGCCGCGTACTGCCCCGCCGAACCGTGGTCGGTCACCACGAGAGCGGCGACGACAGCGGCCGCGCGCCACCCCTCGTCCGGAGGCAGCACGACCAGTCCACGTTCCCGTGCGGCGCCCAGCCAGGCCAGCACCTGCCGCCGCCCGTAGCTGTCCCACCACAACGGATGCAGCGAAGCGACCACGAGATACCCGGTGTCGGCCAGCGCGGAGGTCAGGCGCACGAAGAACTCGGGATCGGCGCCGTACAACGAGTTCCTGGACCACGACGAGACGGCGAAGATCACCTCCTGACCGGGCGCCGCCCCGAGCGCCTCCCGATAGCGGTCGCCGAACGGCAGGCTCGCCACCATCCGGTCGAAGCACGGGTCCCCGCCGACGACCGCGGCGGGCAGCGCCGAGGAGCACGACGAGGCGAGCGTGCGCACCTCGTCGTCGTTGGCGAGCATGAGCTTTGCGGGCAGGACATCGCCGCCTCGCAGGAGCTTCGCGGTCACGAGGTCGTGCGGGGCGGTCTCGTGCGCGATGCGGGAGCGGAGGCTGGTCGCGCCGTGCGGCATGAGCACCAACGGCGCCCTGATCTCCTCGATTCCCCAGCGGCACGCCGAGATCGCGAGGTCGAAGGGCGTCTCGACGGCCTGGTGCCACGGCATCACGAGCACGTCGAGCTGCCGCAGCCGCTCCTTCATGCCCGCCCACTCGTAGCCGGTCTCCGGCACCGTGAAGACGACCTGCACCCGGTAGTCGCCCTCGATCGCGGGCAGGGTGTCCAGGACTCGTTGAAGGCCCTGCCGGGTACCCGTCGCCGCCAGGACGGTCCGGACGTCCGGGCGGCTCATCCATACGGCGGTGAGCGGGTCTCCGGTCGTGATGATGCGTTGCTGACCGCTGGACTTCCGCCCCTCGGACGGTGTGGTGTCACGCGACACGTGATGCTCCTCGGCTGGAGTCGGTGTGCTGTCACCACAGATGCTCAAGCCGATGTGTCACCCGATCCCCGAACTCCGGAACCCCGCTGTCCGCGGCCACATTCACGCAGTTCAGGGCCAGTGCGGCTGATTCCGGACTCCGGAACTCCGGATTCCGGCGGCGGAACCGCGACGGACTCGCCGGGCTTGGTCGTGATCCCGCCGGGCGAGCGGGTGGAGAGCAACCGCGGGTGAGCCGTGACGCGGTTCCTCGCCCTCGCGTGGACTTGCGTCCCGTCGATGGTTGCCACCGCTACGGTGGTGCGGTGGATGACGGTGGCGGCGAGGAGACGCGGTGCGCCACCGCGAACGTCGCCGATCAGGTGAGCGGCAACGTGGTGCAGGTCCGCGATATCGCCGGCGATGCCGTGTTCACCGTGGGGCAGCTGTCCAGGCCCGTCGCCCGCGTTCCCAGAGAGCTGCCATCCGACGTCCGGGACTTCGCGGGGCGGAATGAGGAACTGGCGAAACTGGATCTGCTGCGTGAGCAAGCCTCCGGTTCGGGCGCAGTGGTGATCTCGGCGGTGTCCGGCACCGCTGGGGTCGGCAAGACCGCTCTTGCGGTGCACTGGGCGCATCGGGCACGCGGTACGTTTCCCGACGGCGATCTCTACCTCGATCTGCGGGGATACGATCGCGCGCAACCGGTCCAGCCCGAGGACGCGCTGGCAGAAATGCTGCGCAGCCTGGTGGGGTCCGCCGAGCCCCTCCCGGCGACTCTGTCCGACCGTGCTCGGTTGTTCCGCACCTTGGTGGCCGAGCGGCAGATGCTGATCGTCCTTGACAACGCCCGCAGTCCGGAACAGGTGCGACCGCTGCTGCCGGGCACCGGATCGACCTTCGTGCTCGTCACCAGCCGCGATGCGCTGACAGGCTTGGTGGTCAGGGACGGGGCGAACCGTCTCAGCCTGGGCCACCTGCCGGTCGAGGAGGCCGTCGAACTGCTTGTGTCGCTGGTCGGAGAGCGTGCGCTGCAATCACCTGAGGCTGCCAGGCTGTTGTGCGAGTGGAGCGCCCTGCTGCCGTTGGCGCTGCGCATCACGGCCGAGATGGTGAACGCACGGCCAGACGAGAGCCTTCCGACGCTGGCCGAGGAGTGGACCTCCGCGCACCACGATCGCCTCGATCTTCTCGAGGTCGGCGACGATGACCGGACAGCCGTGCGCACGGTGTTCTCGTGGTCGTACAAGTACCTCTCCGCCGCTGCCGCCAGGGCGTTCCGCTTCATCGCGATCGTGCCGCTGCGCGACGTCGATGTCCGAGCCGTCGCTGCCCTCACCGGTACCGGGCTCACCGAGGCGCGTCAGGCTGTCGCCGAGCTGGAACGCGCGCATCTCGTCCAGCCCGCAGGCAACGGCCGGGTTCGCACGCACGACCTCTTGCGCTCGTACGCGACGGACCTCGGGCGGCAGGCAGACGAGGCCGTTGATCAGGAGGCCGCGGTGCAGCGGCTGTTCCAGTACTACCTCGCGGCGTTCTGCTGCGCCATCAACATTGCGATTCCCGCCCGCCGAATGGGCTGGAACGTCGAAGAGACGCCAGTGCCGCTGCCCGCCTTCACCAACAGCGACGCTGCCTGGCAGTGGTTGCGGGACGAACACCAGAACTTCACCGCCGCGCTCGACGCGATCAGCGACGGCCTCGCACCGGCGTGGACCCTGTCCGCAGCCGAACAACTGCTCGGCGTGCTCGCGCAGCACAGAGGTGAAATACCCGTCGCGCTTTCGCACTTCGAGCAGGCATGGCGCTTGGGCCCGGATGCCGATTCCGACCACATCCGCACGCTGTGGCTCAACCAGGTCGACACCCTGTTGGCCGCAGGAATGCCGAACAAGGCGTCGGTCTACCTCAACAACGTGCTGGAGCTGCTACGTGGCGTGGAGGTGGCACCGGACCGCTCCGTCGGTCAGGTCGAGCACGTGCGTGCCCTGTGCGCCTTGCTGCAGTCCGACTACAAGTGCGCGCAGGAAGCCGCGAATGAAGCAATCACCCGATTCAGTCGGGTTGGCGATGATCGAGCAAAGGTCATCGCAGAGCTCACCTTGCTGCGCGCCGAGATCCCGCTTGCCAGGGCGTGGGTCGACCGGTCGGCGGCCGAGCTCCTGGAGGTCGCCGAGGATCTGGCACGGCGGCTGCACGCGTTGGACCTCACGGACGACGCCGATCTCGCGCTGCTCTGGGCGGCCAGGCTCGCCGTGTCGTTCGGGGACATCGCAGCCGCGGAGCAGTTCATCACCAACACGACACCACCGCGCGACAGCACCCCGGTCGACCATGTCGTGTTCCGCAGCCTCGTGCTGGCCGAGTTCGCCGCGGAGCAGCGCCGCTTCGACGACGTGCTCGGGTACGCGGAATCGGGGCTGGACCGCCTACTTGCCGCATTCGACCGATACGGCGCCACTGATCTGGTTCGCGGCGCCGCGCTGTTCGGACGCGAGCTGGGCGACCTCGCCGTGAACACAGCGCTGAAGCGGAGACACCCGGCGCGGGAAGTACTGACGTGGCTGGAACGCGCACGCGCGCACCTGCATCGGCACCAACCGGTCAACTCGACCGACCCTGCGGTTGCCGAGGCGGTCGACGACTTCATCCGCATCACCAGGACCCTGCAGCTGCAACGCGTCAACGGCCCCGTCGAAGCGTGGCTGGCCGCTCAGCACGAAAGTGCGCTGCAGCGGGTCAGCCGACTCGGGTGGTGGTCAACGACGTGCATCGGCTCCAACGCGCTGATCAACGTCGACGAGCTGGATGATGCGCTGCAGGAGTGCGCGCTCGTCGAGTTCGTGATCTCCGGAGACGCGCTGGCCGCGGTCGTGGTCGCTGCGGGTGAGCAGCACCTCGTCCGGCTCGGCCGGGCGTTGGCCGCGGTAGAGGGAATTCGTCTGCTTCGCTCCGACCAGACGGCATTGGCCACAGACCACCTACCTCTTCCCCTGGCCGACGTGATCGCCGAGTCCACCCGCCGCAGGCTGGATCGCTTGGACGCGCTGCTGATCCGCCCGCTGCTGCCGATCATCGAAGAACGCGAGCTCGTCGTCGTGCCCGCAGGCCCGCTGTACGCGGTGCCGTGGAACGGACTCCCCAGCCTGCACCGCCGTTCCGTCGCCGTCGCACCGTCGGCCACCGCCTGGTTGCGAGCGTCAAAGGCAGCCGAAGACGATCGCACGCCTGGCGGGGTCGTCCTCGTTGTCGGTCCTGGCGTTGGTGCGGCGTCCGCCGACGAGCGACTGGCCAGGTGGCATCGCGGTGCAGTCGCGTTCCGGGGTGATGACGCGACAGTCGCCACAGTGCTCGGCGCATTACCCACCTGCGACCTCCTGCACGTCGTGGCGCACGGCGAGCACGAGCCCGACAACGCCTTGTTCTCACGGCTGGAACTGGCCGACTCGCCGCTGTTCGCTCATCACTTCAGTCAACTCGACAAGCCGCCGCGCCAAGTTGTGCTCGCAGCGTGTGGGTTGGCACTACACGACATTCGTCCCGATGACGAGATCCTCGGGTTCGCCGGTGCCCTGCTCAGCGCGGGCACCAGCACAGTGGTCGTCGCCGTGAACAACGTCGGCGAACTGGCCGCCCGCCGTGCCATGGAGGACTTCCATCGGGCGCTGGCGAACGGACAGGGTGCAACCGCGGCACTGGCGGATGCGGTCGCCGGCGATCCACTACGTCGACCGTTCGTGTGCGTCGGCGCCGACTCGACATTGGCCGGGATCCAGCTCGCGTGACAGCCCCGCTGCTGAACAGCTCACGTCGCCTGTTGCCCTGTGCGTACCGCGTGCGGTCCACTACACAGGGTCTCGCAGAGCTCTGATCGTCCTGTCCTGAACCTCGATCACTTCCCGCTGGATCGCGATGGATTCTCGCGTGGTTTTCACAGTTTCTTCGAGCGCGGCGATTGTTGCTTCTTGGGCTCTTATCGTGCAGTCTTTTGCCTCCACCCGCCCCCTCAGAGAGTCGATCGATTCTTTCAGGCTTGCGATGATCTCGTCCTTTGCCGCGATACACCCTTCGTTCGCGGCACGGATTTCCTTGAAAGCGGACTCCAGGTGGCGCGTATTTGCGAACTGTATCAGCAGCGCCAGCAGCATCCTCATCGTGTAGAACCTTGCTTTGGTAGCACCGCGCACCACGGCCAGCACGTTCACGTGCTCGACCATTTGCCACGTGATCGCCGCATCAGAATCACGAAACTCCAGAGGTGAGACTCCCCCACGCTCCTCGAGGTTGAGCGGCGGGTAGTTCCTGTTGATCGCGGCTTCAGCGTTGTCCATCGTGGCCACGTACCAGTACAGCAAGCGTTCGACAGCCTGCTCACCTTCATCGACCTGACACTCTTCCTCGGCCATTTCTTTGGCGTACTCGCCCAGCAGGTCGTGTATGCGGAACCAGCCTGCATCGCCATCAACCAGATTCGCGTTCGCCAGCTGCAGCAACGCACGCCTCGCAGCCGAGACGGTAATGCCCGCCAGAGCCGCGGCGGCATCCGCTCCGATGTTGGATCCCGGCCACAGCCCCAGCAGTCGGAACATGTCGGCCGCAGCCGGCGGCAAGGCGCGGTACGACCAGAAGAACACCGTCCGAACCGCGGTCTGGGCGTCCTCTTCCACCACGGTCACGGAATCCAAGCTGGTTCGTTCATCGTCGGCGGCCGCGATCAGGTCGTCGATCTGAACCGCCGGGTTCGCAGCGTGCTCGGCCACGATGCGCAACGCCAGTGGCAGGCGACCGCACAACTCGGCCAGCCGCCGCGAGGTGGTGACAGGCACGTCACCGGGGATCACCTTCGTCAGGAACTCGACCGCCTCGTCGATGGGCAGCACGTCCAGCCGGAGACGCTGCGCACCCTCCCGCGCGACCAGCCCCGGAAGCCCGCTGCGACTGGTGACCAGCACGAAGCAGCCGGACTCCCCGGGGATCAGCGGGCGGACCTGCTCGGCGCTCAGCGCGTTGTCGAGGACCACCAGCACCCTCCGGCCTGACAACAGCGAGCGGTAAAGGCCCGTCCTCGCGTCGACGTTCGTGGGTACCACGGTCTTCGGGCCACCGAGCGCCATCAGGAAGTCCTCCAGGACGTCCTCCCAGTCGACCGGAGTGCCCGTCGCGTAGCCGCGGAGGTCGACGTAGAGCTGCCCGTCCGGGAAGCGGTCCAGGACCTGATGCGCCCAGTGAACAGCCAAGGCCGTCTTTCCGACACCAGGCTGACCGACGATGACGGCAACGCCGGTGGGACTCTCCTCATCATCGGTGACGAGCTCGGCCAGTGCCCGGAGATGCTCGCGGCGCCCGGTGAACTTCGCCGGATCGGGCGGCAGTTGACGAGGCACGGGATGCGGGCCCGCTTCAGCGAGGTGGACATCGCGTGCTTGGATGACGAGACCGCTGGACACACCGGAAAAGACATTGTGCACCTTGTCGCTGGTCACGGGACCGTCCCCCCTTATGTGGCGCGATGGAGCAAGTATGTACCAGCGAAGTGGCGGTGTGACATTGACTCCTGGAGGCCGATCAAACTAACGCCTCCAAGCGCGAGAACCGACATGTCGCCACCATCGATCTGCAGAACATGCGAATGCACCGCTCTCTGGGATCATGCGTGCCGAAAACCGCATCCATGCAGGTTGAGGCGTGTGAAGACAGTCGATGACTTCGCCGGGACGATCCAGTTCGCGATGCCCGCGCCACAAACGACCGCACCAGCTTCACCAGGCTGCCGGCACCGTCCTCCGCCCCACTGCCGAAACCTGCTTTCGGCGGCGCTATGCCGTCAGCTGCGAATACGTGGAAACCGGCGGGTGAGACGAACGGCCATCATTCCTCGCGGCCCGGCCACGACGACAAGGCCGCTGGGCAGAGACTTGATGTGCCGCAGCTGACTCCCCACCCAGGTGTGGTGCTCTTCTTCGGTTTCGGGGTACCACAGCCCAAGTGAACGGGTGTAGGCACATCTCCGGTGTCTACAGGGCAAGCTGTCACTCGGAGCCGAGGCAGGGGAAGCTCGTCGAGACTTCGAGCTGATCTGCGGTGCCGGCAGGAAGGATTTCCATGGGGATCTCGCTCAACGCCGCCGACGTCCTACCCCAGGACGCAGCGGACGCCACCCTCGTCGCGAGGGTCTTCGACCCGTCCGCGGGCGGCCCTTCGGTCGTGACGATCCGCGGTGAAGAGGTCGTCGACCTCTCGCCGTCGGCATCGACCGTTTCGGCGCTGCTCGAGCGGCCGGACGCGCTGCAGATCGTCAGGAACCAACCGGGCGGCACGTCGTGGCCGCTCGCGGAGGTTCTGGCGGCGACGACGAACCCGACCGGTGCCGTTCCGCGGTTTCTGGCACCGGTCGACCTGCAGGTGCTCAAGGCCGCCGGCGTGACCTTCGTGCGCAGCATGCTGGAGCGGGTCATCGAAGAGCGCGCCGACGGCGATCCCGCGCGGGCTCAGGAAGTTCGGCAGAAGCTGGGAGCGGTCGTCCAGGGCCACATCTCCCACCTGAAGCCGGGGTCCGCGGAGGCCGCGGCGGTGAAGAGGGTTCTTCAGGCAGAAGGCCTGTGGTCGCAGTACTTGGAGGTCGGCATCGGTCCGGACCCCGAGATCTTCACCAAGGCGCCGGTGCTCTCGGCGGTGGGGCCGGGAGCCGACGTCGGCGTTCTCTCCCGCTCGGCCTGGAACAACCCCGAGCCCGAACTCGTCCTGGTGGTGGACTCGCGCGGACGCCCGGTCGGCGCGACGCTCGGCAACGACGTCAACCTGCGCGACTTCGAGGGGCGCAGTGCTCTTCTGCTCACGGAAGCGAAGGACAACAACGCTTCCTGCGCCATCGGGCCGTTTCTCCGGCTGTTCGACGACGGGTTCACCCTGGCGGACGCCAGGACCACCGAGATCGCCTTGGACATCACCGGCCCCGACGGGTTCGAGCTGCACGGCGTGAATCCGGTTTCCGAGATCAGCCGCGACCTGGAGGAACTCGTGTCCCACGCCTTCGGTGCCCACCACCGCTATCCCGACGGCTTCGTGCTGTTCACCGGCACGATGTTCGCGCCGACTGAAGACCGGGACCAGCCCGGCCAGGGGTTCACCCACAAGGTCGGGGACGTCGTTCGCATCTCTTCGCCGCGACTGGGCGCCTTGACGAACGTCGTGAACACCGCCGAGGACGCGGCAGACTGGACGTTCGGCATCACCGCGCTGATGGAGAACCTCGCCGCCCGCGGTCTGCTGAGCTCCCGGACGTAGCCCGGCACGTGAGCCCGTTAGACGGCCGAAACGTCCGGCAGCGGCGCCGTTGCGATCTCACGTGCCTCATCGAGTGGGACTCCGAGCAGTCGCAGCAACAGCTCGGCCATCTCGTCGCACGTGTCGTCGGTGACGTCCTCCGGGTTCACCAACGACACGTGCAGCACGGCGAGCAGCGCACCGGCCGTGGTCGCCAGAGCCAGCCGCGGATCGCCGACCTGGAACCGGCCGGACGCGACTCCGGCCTCGATGTCGCGCAGGGCACGCGGAGCGAGCCCCGCGTCGGCGTCCATGTAGGCCATGCCGTGTCGCACCAGCACCTGCGCCGTCTCCGGTCGCGCCACCCCGAGGCGCGCGGCCAGCCGGACCGACTGGGCGAACGCCATCGCCGGGTCGTCGACGGTGCTGCTGAGGTCGTCCAGCTGCTGACCGAGCTCCTCCAGCACCTCCGACACGGCAGCCTCGAACAACTCCGCCTTGCCGGCGAAGTGGTTGTAGAACGAGCCGAAACCCACGTCCGCGGCGTCGGTGATGTCCTGGATGCTCACCGTGGCCTGCTTGTCGCCGGCCAGGAAACCGCGCGCCGCGTCGATCAGCTTCCGGCGGGTCTGGGCCTTGCGCCGCTCTGTGCGCGTGGCGGGCTCGGGGTTGCCGGTTCGCGGGGTGGCCATACCACAAAGGTACTGCACGACAGTACTGATGAATCAATCAACGTTGAACCTCACCGGTACTGATCGCTTGAGCTCCGCAGTGCGGCGACAGGACAGACGTTGACAGCCGCCCGCGCCACGACGCGGTGCTCGGGTGGCACGGTCCCGCCTTCGAATCGGTAGACGACGCGCGCGTCGTCGTCGAGGTCGAAGACGGCGGGGGCCTGACCGGTGCACAGACCGTGACCCTCGCAGCGGTCGTGATCGACGAGGATCTTCACAGTTCTCCCCTTTCGTCAGGCAGGGACGAGTTCGAGCGGCAGCCTGCGGAGACGACGGATGATGTTGTTCAGACCCCACTCGGGCTCCCCGGTGGGCACGATCTTCTCGACGCGGGTGACGAGGGCCCGCAGGATCGCCTGGATCTCCAGCCGGGCCAGCCCCTGCCCCGCGCAGCCGTGCGTGCCGCGGCCGAAGCCCAGCTGCCGGGAGGCGTCGCGGCGGATGTCGAACGTGTCGGGCTTCTCCCACTCCAGCGCGTCGCGGTTGGCCGAGGCGTAGAGGACGAGGACGCGTGAGCCCGCGGGCAGCGCGGTCGCCGCCACCTCGGTGTTCTTCGCGACCTTGCGGCTGAAGGCGCGCAGCGGGGACTCGTACCGCACGACCTCGTTCACGGCGTTGGGAATCAGGCCGGGGTCGTCCTTGAGGAGCTGCCACTGGCCGGGGTGCGTCGCGAACAGGTGCAGGGCGCTGGCGATCGCGCTGAGCGTGGTGTCGAGCGAGGGCACGAGGTAGTCGATCATCAACGCCGGGCATTCGGAACGGGCGATCTCGCCTTGGTCCGCGGCGCGCAGCAGGTCGTCCCCCATGCTGCCGGGCAGGATCGATCGTCGCCGGACGACGCCTCGCGCGAAGCGCATCACCCCGAGACCCCGGAAGGTGGCCGCGGCCGCTCGCGCGTTCAGCGGGCCCAGCACGTCGAAGGTCGCCGCGCCCCAGCTCAGCAGGTTCTTTCGCGGTGCCGGCGGCCAGCCGACGAGGTCGGGAACGACTGCCGTGGGCAGCGCCTCGGCGATGTCGACGCCATCGACGTCGCGCCGGGCCAGCGCCGCGTCGACGATCTCGGCTGCCTGGCGTTCCACGGCTTCCTCCATCGCGCGCAGGGCCCTGGGTGTCAGTCGGTGGGCGACCAGGGCACGGCGGCGGAGGTGGTCCTCACCGTCGCTGTTGAGCGTCGTACCGCGAGAAAGCCGGTTGGTGACCGGATTCAGCGCAACACCCTCACCTGAGGTGAAGGTCTTGTCGTCCAGCAACACGGCTTTGCACTCCGCATAGCGCGGCAGCGCGTACACCTTGTGCTTGGGCAGCCACACCACCGGGCCGAGTTCGCGCAGCTTCGCGTAGTGCGGATACGGGGCCAGGACGGCCTGCGCGGAGTAGATGTCCGGTGCGTATGCGGGGACGTCAGGGCGTCGGGGCAACGTTGCTCCTCATGGTGAACCGGGGCAGGGTGCGGCACAGCCGGGAGAGGCTGCTGCTGGTGCTCAGCACGGTGCCGTCCGGGCGGACGAGGGCAGCGCGGGTGCGACCGGTACGGAGCCAGTGGTGCAGTTCGTCGGAGCGCCGGGTGGTGACGAGGACCGCGCCGCGCTGCTCAACGGCGGTGCGTTCGGCCTCCGTCGGGACGATCGTCGTGACGACGGCGAAGCGGCCCGCGACCACGTCGTCGAAACGGCGTCCGTCGCCGAGAACGGCGTTGGGGCACAGCCGTCCCGCCGGGGTTCGTCGCAGGCGTGGGCGCACGACGAGGCCGGAGCGGTGCAGCGACGGCGTCTCGCCGTCGAGGACGTGGCCGGCCTGGCCCCGAACGCGAGCCAGGCGTGGTACCAGCACCCGGCGGAGGAACTCACCGAGCCGCCCGCCCTCGGTCATGGCCCTCCCCACCAGCTTGGCCGTCCGGATCATGGCGCGGGCGTGCGGCTTGCGCTCCACCTCGTAGGTGTCGAGCACCTGCTCGGGCAACGTCCCGCCGAGCACGCCCGCGAGCTTCCACGTGAGGTTCGCGGCGTCGCGCAGCCCGGCCCCCATCCCCTGCCCGACGAACGGAGGCGTGAGGTGCGCCGCGTCGCCGAGCAGGAACACCCGCCGGTCCCGCCACCGGTCCGCGATCTGCGCGCGGAAGGTGTACTCGGCGACGCGGACGACCTCCAGTTCGTCGATCGGGACGTCCTCGGTCCACGGCGTGATCAACCGGTGCAGCCGGTCCCGATCGTGGAAGTCGTCGCCGCTCTCGCCCGGCAGCAGGCGGAACTCCCAGCGGTAGCGGGTCCTGCCGATGCGCATGTAGGTCGCGGCGCGGCCGGGGTCGCAGACCTGGTGCACGCCTTCCCATTCGCCGAGAGCCGCGGTGGTGGCGATGTCGATCACGAGCCAGCGCTGGTCGAACCGGAGGTCGGTCATCGACGCGCCGATCGCTTTCCTGGCCAGGCTGTTGGCGCCGTCGCAGCCGAGCACGTAGTCCGCGTGGAGGGTCTCGCGCTCACCGGTGACGCGGTCGGTCACGTCGACCCGCACCGGTCCGGTCGCGTCCTGGACGATGCCGGTGACCTCGGTGCTGCCGCGGAGGGTGACCGCGCGGGTGGCCCTCAGCCCGGCGCGGAGCAGCCGTTCCAGGTCGGGCTGGTCGAACATGTTCGCGCCCGGATAGCCGTGACGGCCGGTGCCGGGGGCGCGCCGGAACTCGGCCAGCACGCGCAGGTCCGGGTCCAGCAACCGCAACCCGTGGCAGTGCCACGAGATGGCGGCGAACTCCTCGGCCAGGCCGAGGCGCCCGAGGATGCGGTGGACCTCGTCGTCCAGATGGACCGCGCGAGGCTGTGGGAAGACGGATTCCCAGCGTTCCAGCACCACGCACTCGACACCGTGCTGGGCGAGCGACGTCGCGGCCGTCAGCCCGGTGGGGCCCGCGCCGATGATCACCACCGGCACCTTCACGACGACATGCCCAGAGCCGCGAGGTAGCCGACGACGAGCACCGCGCAGACCACTGCCGGGGTGAGCTCGGCGATCCCGTCCCGGTTGCGGACGTGGGTGATCACCGCGCCCGCGAGCAGGAGCAGCAGACCGGCACCCGCCGAGGCTCCGAGGATCGGCACGCTCAGCCCGAGGAGCAGTCCAGCGGCGCCCGCCACCTCCAGTGCACCGATCCCCCGGTAGGCCGCGACGGAGAACCCGGCGTGCTCGGCGAGTTGGCGCATGCGCGGCAGCGCCAGCACTTTGGCCGCGCCGAGCAGGAGGAAGACCACCGCCAGAAGAACGGACAACACCGTCAACACGATCATGAACTTTTCCTCGGAGGTCGCACTTGGAAACGGCAGGAGACGGCGTAACGGCCGAGCAGGTCCCGCACCGCGGATTCATCCACTTCGGACGGTGCGGTGACCGTCACGACGACGGTGCCGTCCTCGATCACCGCGTCGGCGTCCACTCCGCCGAGCCCGGCGAGCGCTTCGGAGAGCACGCGGCGGGTGGCGTCGGCGCGCAGCGGGAGCTTGTGGGGCTTGCCGACGTCGGTCACCGGCAGCACGTCGAGAACCGTGACCGCCTTCGGCGCGGCGGCGCGTTCAGGCACGCGGTCGGCAGCCCAGGCCAGCAGGTCCTCCTCGGCCGCGGTCACGCCGGGCGCGAGGGTGACGTACGCGACCGGGACCTCACCGGCGTGTGGGTCGGGGCTGCCGACCGCGCAGGCGGCGGTCACCGCGGGGTGCGCCAGCAGGGCGTCCTCGATGACGACGGGATCGATGTTGTGACCGCCGCGGATGATGAGGTCCTTGGCCCGGCCCGCCAGGCTGACGAACCCGTCTCCGTCCAGGCGGGCGAGGTCGCCGGTGTTCAGCCAGCCGCCGGCCAGCTCGTCGCGCCCGCCGAGGACGTGGCCGCTGTCGTCGCGCGCGATGACGTAGCCGGGGAACACGGTCGGGCCGCTGATCGCCAGCACGCCGGTCCGGCCGGGCGGCAGTTCCTCTCCGCTGTCCGGGTCGACCACCTTCATGCGCTGGTACGGCAGGCGCTGGCCGAGCGCGCCCGGTCGCGGGGCGTCGGGGAAGCTGCGCGCGCTGGCGCAGGTGGCTTCGGTCAGCCCGTAACCCTCGACGAGCGGAACGCCTGCGTGGCACTGGAAACCTTTCCGCACCGCGGCGGGCAGCGGCGAGGCACCGACCATCGCGAACCGCAGGCTGCTGATGTCGGCGTCGACCGGGCACTGGGCGAGAACCGCGTACACGGTGGGCACCGCGCTCATCGCGGCGATCCGGTGGTGCTCGACGATCTTCCAGAACTGCCCGTACAGGGCGGGGTCGCGATAGCCCAGCGGACCCGCCCACACCGTCCGCTGCCCCTTGAACAGCGGTGCGAGCAACGTGACGACGAGCGCGTTGACGTGGAACAACGGCAGCGCCGCGAAAACGACCGAGTCGCCGTCGAGCAACGAGTTGAGGGCGATCATCCAGGCGTCGGCGACCTCGTTGGCGTGCGTGTGCGCGGCGAGCTTCGGCGCGCCGGTGGTGCCGCCGGTGTGGAACAGCGCGGCCAGGTCCGACGACAGCGGTGGTGCACCGGCGAAGCCGTCCGGGTCCGACTCGGCGGCGAGGTCGTCGAGGTGGCCCACGAGCACGCCTTCGACGACGGGCAGCGGGTGCGGGGTGCCGGCCGCGCCGGTCGGGCGCAGCACGAGGATCGCGTCGAGCTCACCCGCCAGTGCTCGCGCCCTGTCCCACACGTCCGGTGCCAGTTCGGGGCCCGCGGTGATCAGGACGCGCGCACCGGACAGGCGCAGCAGTTCGGTGAGGTGGTCGCGGGACAGGTTGCCGTTGAGCGGCGCCGCGATCCCGGCCAGCTGCGCGGCCAGGGTGGCGGGCACCAGACCGGCGCAGTTGGGTGACATCAGCGCCACCGCGTCACCGCGCCGAACACCCAGCTGCCGCAACAGGTTCGCGTACCGGTGGACGTCCGCCAGCAGACCGGCGAAGGTGCGGTCGACGGGTTCGCTCCACCGGGTGGCATCGGGCAACACGCTGATCGCCGTGCACTCCCGCCACAGCCGGGCGGCGCGCGCGAGCAACGCGTAGGTCGACTCGGGCAGTCCTCTGTCGGCGAGCGGCACGGCTTCGATCGCGGGCAGGTCGGCGGGTCCGGCGCAGCGCGGCCACAGCAGGTCGTCGGTCACCGCGCGTACCGCACCTTCGTCCGCTGGGTGCCGAGGTCGATCGCGCCGTCGCGGGTGGCGACGCGGGCTTCGATGACGTCGCCGTCGGCCAGGTACTTCGGGTTTTTCGCCTGTCCGTTGAAGAACAACCGCCACTTCACCGCGGCGGGCAGCAGGGCGGCGATCTTCTCCACGGCCTTGGGCGGCGCGGACAGCGCGGTGCCGGCCGGGGTCCCGGTCAGGACCAGGTCACCGGCGTCCAGCCGCTGGAAGCGGGCCAGCGCTCGCAGCACCTCCAACGGCCGGTAGATCATGTCGGCCCCGACGACGGAGTCCTGCCGGGACTCTCCGTTCACCGTCAGCGTCAGCCGCAGGTCGGTGAACCGCCTGAGCTCACCGGCGTCGAGCAGCACCAGCCTGGGCCCGACCGGGGTGAACCCCGGATAGGACTTGGCCTCGTAGAACTGGGTCTGGGGCAGCTGGACGTCGCGAGCGGACACGTCGTCGGTCACGACCAGGCCCGCCACCCACTCGTGCAGGTCGTCCTCGGTGACCTCGGTGCCGACCGGCATCGTGCGGCCGATCACCAGCCCGATCTCGACCTCGTAGTCGAGCAGCCGCACGTGCGCCGGTTTGACCACGTCGTCGAGCGGACCGCTGATCGACCCGGACGTCTTGCGGAAGAACGTCAGCGGCACGGTCTTCGGGTCCAACCCGGCATCAGTCACGTGCGAGGCGAAGTTGGTCATCTGGGCGACGACCCGGCAGGGCGCGGTGACCGGCGAGACCAGCGCGAGGTCCTCGACGCGGTCCGTGGCCGCGCCCGCGGCGGCGGCCGCGATGGCCTGACGGTCGGCCAGCAGCTCGCCGGTGGTCGTGGCGTCGGTGCCGATCTTCACGGCTCCGCCGGCCGTGGCGACGTACCAGGCGTCGGCGGTGCGCAGAATCGAGGTGCTCAAAGGTTCTCCTGGAACGGGGCGGGTTCTGCCGCGGTCACGTGCGGGCGACCCTCATCAGGCCCAGCAGGCGGCGGAGGTCGAACTCGTTGTCCTCACGCAGTGCGGAGAGCAACGCGCGCAGCTCGCGCAACGACTCCCTGCCCGGCCTGACGCCGAGGAAGTCGGCGGTGGCGGGCGGTCCCCACTGCGCGAGGCCGGAGGCGGTCATCGGGGCCCAGCCCGGTTCGAGGGTGCAGTCGAACAGGTCGCCGTCGCTGAAGTGCTCGACCAGGAACCCGTCCGGGTCACGCCAGTAGTCGAAGATCTGACTGCCCTGGATGTGCCGGCCGATGCCCCACGACCGCTGGTAGCCGTGATCGTGCAGGTACTCCCCGCCCGCGGCCAGCGCGTCCAGGTCGGCGACCTGGTAGGCCGAGTGCACGTACCGGTTCGAGGGGCCGAGCGTCAGCGCCAGCGTGTGGTGGTCGGACGGCGTGGCGCCGCGGTCGCAGCGGATGAAGCTCATCACCGGGCCGCGTTCACGCTGTCCCGGGTGGTACAGGAAGTCGCTGACGATCAGCCCGAGGTGCTTCAGGTACCAGTCCAGCGTCTGCCGGTACTTCGTCGTCTGCAGCACGACGTGCCCGAGCCGCTGCACCCGCGCAGGCTCCCGCGGCGGACGCTGCGCGGCGTTGACGCGCTGGCTCTCGTGGCCGGAGTTGAGTGCGTGCGGAGCCTGCGCGGGCAACGCGGGCAGGTCGTCGGTGCCGGAGACGACCCGCGCTCGCAGACCGCTCGGGTCGAGCAGATCGACGGTGATCCCGCCCAGCGTCTCCGGCAGCTCGGTCACCCGGTGCCCGGTGGCCTCGGCCAGCCGCAGCACGTCCTTCGAATCGGCCGCCCGGAACGCCGGGCCGAGAAACCTCGACCGGGATCCCCTGCGGATGATCACGCACGGCGCCCCCTCGTCGGTGCCGCGCAGGTGCAGCTCGTGCTCGGAGCGCAACGAGGTGGTGAACCCGAACGCCCCTGCGAAGACCTCCGCGCGTTCCAGGTCGGGCTTCGTGAACTCCAGCCAGGCCAGGTCGTGGACCTTGATCACGGGGTGCTCGGCCCGCCCCTGGTGCTCGCCGGCGAGCGCGCCCTGCTCGCTGTGCAGGCCGGCGTGCGGATCGCGGTGGTCGATCACGAGCCACTCCTTCCAGAAACTGATGACATCATCAGTTGCGCTGATGTCATCAGTCAAGCGTTTCTGATGGCATCATCAGAAACGATGGAAGACGTCACATGGCTCGATCGGAGCCCACCGCCACCAGGTGGCGCGACGACGGGCAGCGTCGCCAGACCTCTCGCGTCGAAGACACCGCAGTGCAACGCGGTGCGGCGGCGCTGCCCGACCTCACGGCCTGAGATCACCGCGTCTCAGGACTGCGACACGAGCTGCCATTGCTGGTTGGCGCCACCGGTGGCGGTCCACTGCACGACCTGCGCACCGTCGCTGGTGGACTGTCCGTACACGTCGGCGGCGAGACCGTTGCCGACGTTGACGATGGTGAAGAACCCGTCAGCCGCGGGCCGCAGGAACCACTGCTGGTTGGTGCCGCCGTTCGCGGTCCACTGCTGCAGCTGCAGGCCGGTGGTGGAGGAGGAACCGTTGACGTCGAGCACCTTGCCGGTCGCGTCGTAGCGCAGGGTGAAGGCGCCGTTCTGGCCGGCGCTGAGGGTCCAGGTCGCGCTCCCGGTCTGCTGCACGGCTTTGGCACCGTCGGCGGCGGAGTTGCCGGCGATGGCCAGCGGCTTGCCGCTGTTGCGGTTGACGACGCGGTACTTGCCCGGCGCGGGGCCCTGGCCGCCACCGCCCAGGGTGAAGTACTCGGCCGTGTCGGTGAACGTGGTGGTGCCGGACTTGGCGGTGGACAGGACCAGGTACACCCGTGAGCCCCCGCTGGCGGGGGTCGTGAAGGACACGGGCTGGCTCACCCGCGAACCGAGCGGGACGGTGAGGGTCGTGCTGCCGGAGGCGACCACCTCGCCGGTCGGGCTGTCGAGGCGGGCGCTCCAGGCGAAGTCCACGGCGGTGCCGGTGAAGCCGTCGTTGAAGACCGTGACGGTGCGGTCGACCCTGGTGTTGCGGGCGAAACCGGGAACGGCCGACGGCAGCGGGAAGCTGCCGCTCGCGTCGGACGCACCGGACGCCGACCAGTAGGGCAGGTCGATCGCGGCGATCGGGTTGAACCCGGCCTGGACGCGCTGGATCTGGGCGTTGCTCCACGGGTCCGGCAGGTTGTCCGCGCCGTAGACGGGGTGGCCGCCCTCCTCCGGCGAGAAGTCCGTGGTGCGCACACCGGGGATGACGCTCGCCCACGCGGACAGCAGGGTGTAGGGCCGCAGATCGCTGGTGTCCTTGCCGCGTTTGGCCGCGGTCGCGGTGGCGAACCACTCGAAGCCCTGCCTGCTGCTGCACGCCGGCCAGATGTACTCGCCCTCGCCGTCCGGCCGCCCCGCCACGGACCAGGTCTGCTCGCCGTAGCGGCCGGTGCCGTCGAGGTAGTGCGGGATGAGGTTGAAGTTGGCCTGCGTCATGGCGGGATACCGGTTGGGCGCCCCGCCGGGGGCCAACTCGGCGGTGATCGGCCTGGTGCCGTCGGCGCCGTTCACGGCCGCGTACAGGTCCTTCTGGAACTGCTCGGAGTCGGAGTCGGCGAGGTTCGGCTCGTTCACCTGGCTCCAGCGGATGACCGCCGGATGGTTGCGGTCGCGCACGGTCAGCGCACGGGCGTGGGCCACCATGTTCGCGCGACCGGCATTGAAGTCCTGCGCGTTGCCCGCGCCGCGGATGGCGGTCTCGTCGATGATCATCAGGCCCAGTTCGTCCGCCGTGTCGAGCATGTACGGACTGGCCGGCTCCTGGTGGATCCGGACGGCGTTGAAGTTGAGCCGCAGGTAGTTGTCGACCGCCTGCGGCCAGCCGCCGTTGCCGGTCGACGGCGGGAGAAAGCCTGGCAACGTGTCGTAGGCGTCGCCCTTGCCGCCGTTGTCGACGCGGTCGTAGTCGGCGCCCTGCAGGTTGTCGCCGCGGACGTTCAGCCGGACCCCGTTGAGGCGGTAGTACTCGCCGTTCTGGGTGCTCTCCCGGAACCCGAACCGGTAGGTGGCGTCGCTGGTGCGGCCGTCGTCGGTGGACGCGTGCACCGTCAGCCGGTGCAGCTGCGCGCGATACCCCTGGCGGTACGGCACGTTCGGCCACCAGTACGACGCGGCGCCGAGAGACCACGCGATCGGCCCGACCGTCACCGTCGCGGTGGAACGGGCCGCGACGGTGACCGTGCGGCTGGGCAGCGCGGGATAGCTGAACGTCTCGCCGTTGTCCGAGGCGAGCGTGCCGCCGAGGGTGACGACGCGGGCGCTGCCGGAGGTGTTGGTGACCGACACGTCGTAGGTGAGGCTCTGGTCGGTCACCGACGTGCGGACGAAGGCGTCGCTCACGTACACGGCCGGGTACACGCGCAGGAACGCCGAGCGGAAGATCCCCTGCGGTACCGCCTCCGACCAGTTGGCGGCGTCGGGAACCAGGTACTTGCCCGCCGATGTCTTCAACGCGTTGCGGCCCTTCACGTTCACGGTGATCGTGTGCGTGGTGCCGGGCGCCGCGAAGGCGGTGATGTCGAAGTTGGACGGGGTGTACGCGGTCGTCTGGGTGGCGACCACCTTCCCGTCGACCGACAGGGTCGCCTGGTGGTTCACCGCGCCGAACTCGATCCACGCCGACTGCGGCTGCCCCGAGTCGGGCACCGTGACGGTGCGCGAGTACGTCGCCTCGGACACGTCGGTGAAGCCCTGCTTGTACCAGCCGCCACCGGGGACGGTGATCGTCGTGGCCGCCCGGCCCGCGGGCGTGAAGTTCCACCTGCCGGCCAGGTCGACCGACGCGATCGCGGAGTCACCCGCGGCGACGCCGTTCACGTCCGGCACCGGAGTGGTGGAACCAGCCGCCGGAACCGGTGTTGTCACCCCGGCCGCGGCGAGGACGGCCGCGACCACGGCCGACACCCACGCTCGTGCCATGCTGAAGCTCCTTGTCCTGAGCAAGAGTTCTCATGGCGGCGGCGGCCGACGCACAGTCCACAGTGGACAGACACGGTACTGGGCGACGTTTCACCAACGTAGGAGTTGGCGTCCGGGGCGGTCAACAGGTGCTGCACATCGGCAGATACATGTCAGTGACGCGCTGGTGCCGGGCGGTCACCGAGGAACTCCCCCGGCCGGAACCCGACGAACCCGGCCGGACCGAGCCCGAGCGAGTCGGCGCGAGCCTGCAACCGGCGCGGATCGGCCAGCCCGGCCCAGCGCCCCGTCTCGATGCGCTGCTCCATCGTGAGCACCGCCGCGACCAGCTCGGCGGTCGTGAACGCGCAGTGCCCCGCGTGCTCGGCGTACGCCTGCCGCAGCAACGCCGAGGCACCGCCGTCGCGGACGTCTTCCGCGTACTCCTCCTCGTGCTGCACCGGAACGAGGCCGTCATCGGTGGTATGCAACGTGAGGACGGGCATGTCCGGCCGTCCGGTCAGCGTGGACGTCCGGAGCATCCACGCGTGCGCCGCCGGGTCGGCCGTCACGTTCGCCGTGCGCGTCAGCAGGTCCAGGTCGGCGCGCAGGTCCGCGCCGGCGAGCCCGTACAGGTGCGCCACCTGGGCGAGACGTCCCGACTCGGCCAGCTGCCGCCAGTAGTTCACGCCCTTGTTCCACGTTGGGTTGCCGCCCGCACTGTGCTCCATGTCGTAGCGGCCGAGCACGATGAACGGCAGGATCGAGCGCAGGTTCTGGTACTGACCCGCGGCCTGCGCGTCGATGTCGCCCGGCGCCGGCTTCGGTTGCCCGGGAACCCACGACGGCTCCTGGTACAGGGCCGTGATCAGCGCGAGCCGGGCCCGACCGGCCGGGCTGGTGCGCGCCTGGTCCACCGCGGCGATCATCCGGTTCGCCGTGGCCGCGGCCTCGGCCGGATCGGTGAACCGGACGAGTTTGACCTGCTCGCCGGCCAGGAGCAGCTGGGCGATCGCGTGCGACCCGTCGAGCTGGTAGTTGTGCAGGCCGATCCCGCCACCCATCAGGCCGCAGGTCGCGACGGCGCCGTCGAGCCACCGGCCGCCGCGTTCGGCCAGCTGGCCGGTGATCATGCCGCCGAACGACGTGCCGAGCGCGATGGCGCGACGCGGCTTCCCGATGATCCCGGTGACGGCCCGGAGCGTGTCGAGACCGTCCTGGGCCGCGGTGTCGGCCACCCAGCCCGGCCGGGAGTACGACGAGCCGGCCAGCGCGTAACCGCGTGCCAGCAGGGCGTCCGCGGTGGCCGGATCGGGGCTGTCGACCGGCGGGTTGGGCGGCGTGGGGTTGTAGCCGTGGCTGTAGAGCAGCAGCGTGCCGTTCCAGTCGGCCGGTACGTCGGCGATCCAGGTCGCGCCGTCCGGCAGCACCCCGTCGTACCGGGTCGCCGGTGCGGCCTGGGCCGCCGCGGGCGCGAGGCCCACCACGGTCAACGAGGTGATCACCACGACGAGCAGTCGTCGAACAGCCTTCACAGTCGTCCGTCCCTTGCGTCGGGGATGGCGCGCGGCCCGTACGACGTTAGGCACATCTGTGACGACCGTCAATAGAACGGCAACCTTACAAGGTGGCGGTCACGTCGATGTTCACGTTCACAAGGATCACCAATAAATCCGAGATCAATTAAGCCCAGTTCAAACCGATTCAGATTGTTAGCGTTAACAGCGAGCGTTGCCCCTGGGTGTCACCGGCAGTAGCTTGGCCGAAATTCAACCGGGAGACGCCTCCTCCCCTTCGACCAGGAGCCTCGTTGACGCACCCTGCTGACAACACGCTCTCCCGGCGCAAGTTCGGTCTGCTCGCGGCGACCGGCATCGCGGCGTCGGCCCTGCCAGGCCCGGTCGCCGCGGCCCCGCAGCGTGACCGCTACACCCCCACCTGGCCGTCGGTCGACCGCCACCCGGCCGCACCGGAGTGGTTCCAGGACGCCAAGTTCGGCGTCTACTGGCACTGGGGCGCGTTCACGACGCCGGAGTACGGCAGCGAGTGGTACGGCCGGGACATGTACCGGCCGGGCAGCCGCGAGAACAACCACCACAAGGAGCTCTACGGTGACCCCGCCGAGTGGGGCTACGAGCGTTTCATCGACGGAGGCGCCGACCGCGCGGGCAACCACGTCCAGTTCGCACCTCGGCTCGTGTCGAGCGGCGGCGGGTTCGACCCGGACGAATGGGCGAGGATCGTCAAGGAGTCCGGCGCGAAGTTCGCGGGCCCGGTCGCGGAGCACCACGACGGGTTCTCGATGTGGCACAGCCAGGTCAACGAGTGGAACTCCGTGGAGAGGGGGCCGCGGCTCGATCTGCTGAACCTGTTCGCCGAGGCGGTTCGCGCCCAGGGCCTCAAACTGCTGGTGTCGATGCACCACGCGTTCAACTACAACGGCTTCTACGACTACGCCCCGCGCCAGACGGACCCGAGCCTGCGCAAGCTCTACGGGCAGTTGCCCCGTGCCGAGGAGGACGCGCTGTGGCTGGCCAAGCTGAAGGAGGTCGTCGACCGGGCCGAGCCCGACATCCTCTGGCAGGACTTCTCCCTGAACTCGCCGGGCTACTGCCTGAACGACGGTCCCTGCGCGGTCGGCGAACAGCAACGGCTGGAGTTCCTGGCCTACTACTACAACCAGGCCGAGAAGTGGGGCAAGGACGTCGTAGCGACCTACAAGCACTTCGACAAGGGGTTCACCAACTCCGGTCAGGTCGAGGACTACGAACGCGGCGGCCCGGCGGACATCGTCACGCCGTACTGGCTCACCGACGACGCGATCAGCAGCTCCAGCTGGAGCTACACCAGGGGAATCGGCTACTACTCCAGCACCCAGATGATCCACTCGCTGATCGACCGGGTCAGCAAGGGCGGCAACATGCTGCTCAACATCTCCCCCACCCTCGAAGGCACCATCCCCGACGAACAGCGCGCGGTCCTCGCCGACATCGGCACGTACCTGCGGTGCTTCGGCGAGTCGATCTACGCCACCCGCGCGTGGAACGTCTGCGGCGAGGGGCCGACCAAGATGGGCGGCGGCTCGTTCGTGGCTCCCAAGGTCGGTACCGCCAAGGACATCCGGTTCACCAGGGACAAAGCCGGGCGGGTCCTCTACGCCACGGTGCTGGCGTGGCCAGGCGCGTCGCTGAACATCACGACGCTGTCGAGCGGGCGGGCCGACCTCTCCGGCCTGCGACGCGTGCAGCTGCTCGGTGACGCCGCGTCGCTCACCTACCGCCAGGACGACACCGGGTTGCACGTCGTGCTGCCGGAGACGAAACCGTTCGACTCGCACGCCTACGTCCTGAAGCTCGCCTTCGCCGGTCGGATCCCCGTGGTGGCACCGGAATCGGGGGCCGCCGTGTTCGCGGACCGCGACTACCGCGGCGCTGCCGCCAACCTCCCCATGGGCACCTACACCGCCGCGCAACTCCAGCAGAGGGGTCTCGCACCGCGCAGCATCTCCTCGGTCCTGCCCGCGGCGGGCTGCGAACTGCTCGGCCACCCGGCCGACAACCTGACCGGTGCCCCGGTGAGCGTCACGAGTCCGACCCCAGACCTCTGCAGCCGCAAGGCCGACAACGCGATCGTCTCCGTGCGCGTGCGGCTCGACCCCACCCGGTGGTTCCACATCGTCAACGTGACCAACGGACTGGCCGTCGACGGCGGCGGCGCGGTCGCCCCCGGCAGCCCGCTGAAGATCTGGACGCCGGACGGCAGCACGAACCTCCAGTTCCGGATCGAAGACGCGGACAGCGGATTCGTCAAACTCACCAACAACACCAACGGCCTCGTCGTCGACGGAACGGGAGCCACGCAGCAGGGCGGCAACCCGGTGCAGTCCGTCTACACCGGAGCGCCGGGCCAGCAGTGGTCGGTCACCGGCACCGGCGGCAACACCTTCGTGATCGCCAACCGGGTCACGCGCCTGGTCCTGGACAGCGGCGGCAACGTCGGCTCGGGATCCCCGCTCAAGGTCTGGACCGACGACGGCAGCCCGAACCTGCGCTGGCAGTTCTTCCTCGCCTGATCACCCGTGCCGGTGCCGCACCCTCGGTCGCGGCACCGGCGCCGGGCGGTCAGAGCGGTGGCACGGTGCCCTGCCGCCCCAGCCACTCCAGCGCTTCCCGCACGGCCTCCAGCGAGCTGTACCGCGGCCGGTAGCCGAGCAGCCGGGCCGCCTTCGCGGTGCTGCTGTTCGGGCTGTGCGCGATGTGGTCCCAGGTCAGCCGCTCGGCCTCGGCCGACACCGTGGACCGCCAGCGCTCCCAGGGCAGGTAGGTCAGGTTCGCCTCCCTGCCGTACCAGCCGGCGACCGCCTCGGCGTAGCCGCGCAGGGTCAGCGCGGCCGGCGACACGACGTGGAAGCTCTCCCCCACCGCCGCCGACCGGTGGGCCATCGCCGCGGTGAACGACTGCGCGACGTCGTCGGCGTGCACGTGGTGTAGGGTCTCCATGCCCAGGTTCGGCAACGCGACCTCCTCGCCCTCCGCGAGCCGCCGGAACACGTCGACGTCGAGGTTGCCGGCGGGGTTGATCGGCACCCAGCCGGGACCGCTGATGTGGCCGGGGTGCAGCACCGTGACCGGGAAGCCGTGGCGCTGCGCCTGATCGAGCAGCCACGCCTCGATGGCGGCCTTCTTGACGCCGTAGTCACCGAACGGGCGGCGTGGCGCGTCCTCCGTGGTCGGCACCACGGCGCTCGGGCCGTGCACCCAGACCGTGCCGCAGTGCAGGAAGTGCCGCACCCGCCCGGCCAGTGCCTCCACGAGCTGCCTGGCGCTGTCGAGCTCGAAGCAGATCAGGTCGATCACGACGTCCGGTTCGAGGTCCCGGACGCGGCCCGCGAACGAGCCGTCGCGTTCCTCCTCGACCCTGTCCGCGATCACGGTCGTCACCGCCGACCACGCCCCGTCCGTCCGGTACGGCGCCGACTTCCCTCTGGTCAGGACCGTGACCTCGTGCCCGGAGGCGACCAGCCGGGGCACCAGGTAACCGCCGATGTGCCCCGTGCCGCCCAGCACCACCACATGAGTCATGTGGCCGATGATGCTCATCCGGTGCCGGCTCGTCCACCCCTCGCTGTCCACATCGGACCGTTTGCGCGTCCCGGTCGTGGGAGGTGACCTGACGGTCAGCAGTGCTGGAAGGCGTAGTTCGGGTTGTCCGGCCCGACCAGTTTCCGGTCGCGCAACGTCGTCGTCCTCGGTGTCGCCGGGTCCGCGCAGACCTCGGCGAACGTGCCGCGCAGGTTGTCGGTGTACTCGATGTCCATCACGTGCACCCCGTAGACCCCGGTGTACGTCGCGCACTCGGAGAAGGCGTGGCACTCCTCCGTGACGGCGAAGTCGAAGCCGACCTCGTCGTGGGCACGGCGGCTGGCCTCCGCCGAGTTCTTCTGGCCGATCGGCAGGCCGCGGCCGTGCGCCCGCGCGCTGAGCAACGCCGCGTAGGCCAGGTTGTTCTCGACGGTCAGCCGGCCGCCGGAGCGCGAGTAGGAGTCGAGGTTGTCGATCTCTACCGAACCGAAGCCGCGGTCGGCGCAGCGGGTGATCGACTCGCCGGTGATGCGGGCCAGTTCGTCCCGGTTGGACGGTGTCGAGGTGTCCAGCAGGAACTCGTCCGGCCAGTCCCGGTCGATCACCGGCTCGCCGCCGGAGTCGGAGAGCACCAGGTGTTTGCGCTGCGTCAGCCACAGCTCGCGGTCCTGCGGCTGGGTCTGGAAACCGTTGACGTAGCAGACGTTGTGGACGCCCGGTGCGGGAGAGGCCGTGCTGTCGCGGGCGAGCAGGGTGACACCCGCGGGAGGTGGGTAGGCGGTGCCGAGCTGGTAGTCCAGCACCGCGGGTGCGGGCGGCAGCGTCACCGCGGCGCGTTCCACCGTCCGCAACGCCGGCGCGGGCTCGTCGTCCGCGCCTCCCGAGCACGCGGCGAGCAGGAACAGCGCGGTCAGCGGCAGGACGCGGACGTTCATCGGACTCCTCGATCACGCAACGGCGGCACCGAACCTACCGTCCCGCGCCGACCCAGCTGTACTCGTGCTCCGGCCGCCCGGTGGCGCCGTACCGCAACCTCATCGTCGCCCCGCCGTCGCGCACCAGCGAGGTGAGGTACCGCTGCGCCGTGGCCCGCGCGATGCCGAGCTCGGTGGCGAGCTCCGCCGCGGACGCCGGTGAGCCGTACGAGCGCAACCCGTCGGCGACCAGCTGGGCCGTGGCCGCGGACATGCCCTTCGGGGTGTTGCGGCGGTCGCCTTCGTGCAGCAGGCGCACCGCGCGGTCGATGTCGGCCTGGCTCGCGGTGCGGCCGGCCGGGGAGAGCTGGGCGTGGTAGCGCGCGTAGGCGGTGAGGCGGTCGGCCAGGTCGTCCCCGTCGAACGGTTTGACCAGGTAGTTCAGTGCTCCGGCGGCGAACGCCGCGCGCACGGTGGCGGCGTCGGACACGGCGGTGAGCATGATCGTGTCCGTGGTGATCTCCCGTAGCAGCAACAGACCTGACTCGCCGGGCAGGTAGTTGTCCAGCAGCACGAGGTCCACCGGTGTGTCGGCGAGCCGGGCGCGGGCCTCGGCGGCGTTGTGCGCGAGGCCCGCCACGGCGAAGCCCGGAACGCGCCGGACGAAGTCGGCGTGCAGGTTCGCCACTCTGATGTCGTCCTCCACGACGAGGACGCGGATCGTCACGTCAGTTCCTCCTCGACCGGTACTTCTGCGTGGTCCGCGGCTTCGAGCACCTGCGGCAGGTGAGCCAGGAACAGCGCTCCCCCGCCGCTGCCGTGCGCCAGCTCGACGTCACCGCCGAGACTGCGGGCCGCCTGGCGGGTGAGCGCGAGGCCGAGACCGCGTCCCTCACCTTCCTTCGTGGACACTCCCTCGGTGAAGATGCTGTCCCGCAGGTGTTCCGGCACTCCGTCACCGGAGTCGGTCACCGCCACGTGCAGGGTCGTGTCCTCGGCCAGCAGGTCGACCTCGACCGTCGCCGGGCGGCGCGTGCCGTGGCTCGCGGCGTGCAGCGCGTTGTCGACCAGGTTGCCCACCACCGTGGTCACCTCGACCGGCGCGACCACTTTGGACGGAACCCAGCTCGACGGGCCCAGCACCAGCCGCACGCCCTGCTCCGCCGCCGCCGACGTCTTGGCGGACAGGAACGCCTGCAGGTACGGGTCGTTGATCTCCTCGCTGGACCCGAGCATGGTGATCGGCCCGGACGACATCGCCGTCACGTACTCGAGCGCCTCGTCGTAGTGCCGCGTCAGCAGAAGTCCGGACAGCGTGTGCATGCGGTTCGCGAACTCGTGGCGCTGCGCCCGCAACGCGTCGGTCAGGCCGCGCGTGGAGCCCAGCTCGCTGGTCAGCGCCTCCAGGTCGGTCCGGTCGCGCAACGTCAGCACGCCGCCCAGGTCGTAGCCGTCCTTGCGCACCTCGCGGTAGTTCGCCACGAGCACGTGGTCGCCGGCGACGGTGATCAGGTTGTCGACGCGTTCCCGCGACTCCAGCGCCTTCCGCAACGGTGCCGGCAGGTCCAGCTCGGCGACGGGCGTGCCGACCGGGGCGGTGAGCCGCAGCAGCCGCATCGCCTCGGTGTTGCACACGGACACGCGCCCGTTCGCGTCCACCGCGAGCACGCCCTCGCCGATACCGTGCAGCACCGCCTGGTGCTCCTGCATCAGCTCGGCGAGCTCGTGCGGTTCGACGCCGAACGTCTGGCGCTTCAGCCTGCGCGCGAGCAGAACGGCACCCGCGACGCCGAGCAGGAGCGCGCCGCCCGCGAACAACGCCGTGGTGCCGAGCTGGCGCCACCGCGCGTCGTCGATCTCGGACGCGTCGATGCCGACGCTGACCTCGCCGACGATCGTGCCGGTGTGGTCGCGCAACGGCACCTTGCCGCGGGCCGAGAGCCCGAGCGTGCCGCGCTCGATGTTCGAGACCTCGTTCCCGGCGAGCGCCGCGCTGGGATCGGTGCTCACGTGCTCGCCGATCAGGTCGGGATTGCGGTGGGCCAGCCGAATGCCGTGCTCGTCGGTCACGACCACGAACAGGGCGTCGGTCGCCTTCCGGGCGCGCTCGGCCTGGTCCTGCACCAGCGGCTGCTGGTCGCCCGCCACGGCGTCGCCGAGGCCGGGATCCGACGCCACCGCCTCGGCCACGGCGAGCGCCCGGTACTTGTACTGATCGGACAGCTCGCGGCTCTCGGTCCACACACCGAGCAGGGCGCCCACGACGAGCACCAGCGCCAGCAGGCCGATCTGCAGGATCAGCAGCCGGCGGACGAGCGGCATCTTCGCCCTGGTCATGCGCCAGACGGTAACTCCGCGCGG
>Ga0070710_10000058_pt1 | contig 50570 bp, 39 predicted proteins | sample LARL52metaG_FD_65454 | JGI IMG/M metagenome (GOLD analysis project Ga0070710, IMG submission 65454) | Corn, switchgrass and miscanthus rhizosphere microbial communities from Kellogg Biological Station, Michigan, USA - LAR L5-2 metaG | ecosystem: Host-associated > Plants > Roots > Rhizosphere ...
TCGCGGAGTTCACGGCTTTGCTGAAGCTGGTGCAGGTGCGATCAGGGGTCAACCCAGGGAAGATCGCGGAACGAGCGGGCGGCGGCCTGTCCCGCAGCCAGGCGTACCAGCTGGTCAACTCGCGGGTCCGGACTCTGCCGACCAGGATCGGGCAGGTGCAGCTCTTCCTGCGGGCGTGCGGACTCGACGACCACCAGGTGGCTCAGGTGGCCCACCTGTGGGTCGAGTTGAAGGAGCAGCGAGTCGCCGACAAGGCCGACGTGCCCACTCGTCAGCAGGCGGCGCAGCTGCTCGTCGAACGCATTCTCGTCTTCACCGGAACGGATGGCGCGGCAGCCGGCCGATACCTCGGAGAGGGTGGTGGCAGCTGCTTCGACGGCCGCCTCAGGTGAGGTCAGTGCTGGAGCGGGAAACCGCCACCGATGCCGCGCCACGCCAGGTTGGAGATCAGCGCGACCGCGTCCTCCTTGGGTACCCGGCGGTTGTCCGCCAGCCACGAACGGGCCGTGACCTGCGACAACCCGACGAGTCCCACCGCGAGCAGGCGGGCGTGCTCCGGGTCCAGCCCGGCGTCGGCGGTGATGGTCTCGGTGATCGCGTCCACGGAGTCGGTGGTCGCGCGCTCGACGGCCTCCTGCACGGCGGGCTCCGAGCGCAGGTCGGACTCGAACACCATGCGGAACGCCTGGCCCTCGCCGTCCACGAAGTCGTAGAAGGCGGCCACGGCGGCACGCACGCGCAGCTTGTTGTCCGTGGAGGAGGCGATGGCGGCGCGGACCCGGCTGACCATGTCGTCCACGTGGGACTCGAGCAGGGCCATGTACAGCTCGAGCTTGCCGGGGAAGTGCTGGTAGAGCACCGGCTTCGACACGCCGGCGCGCTCGGCGATCTCGTCCATCGCCGCGGCGTGGTAGCCGTTGGCGACGAACACGTCCTGCGCCGCTGCCAGCAGTTGCGCGCGGCGGGCGGTGCGCGGCAGTCGAACGCCCCTGCCTGCGGGTGCGCTCTGCGCCGTCTCCGTCATGGTGCCTCCAGCACGAGTTCTCCAGCCGTCGGAGAGGGGTTGCCTGACCGAGGCGTGAGCGCAACCTTACTCGCTAGTAGCCCACATCCAAGAACCATCCGCGCGTTCTTTCCCGCATCCTGGTCCGGTGAGCGCGCTGATCCCCGCCCCGCTGTCCTCGGTCGCACTGCCGCCGCTGGACACGACGCAGACGCCGTGGCCAGGTGAGTTCCACCGGGTCGACGACCACGAGGTGCACGTGCGGGTCACCCCCGGTGACGGGCCGCCCGCCGTCTACGTGCACGGGCTCGGCGGGTCTGCGACCAACTGGACGGACCTCGCTGCCCAGCTGCGCGACCACGTCCGCGGGTACTCGCTGGACCTGCCCGGGTTCGGGCGCTCGGAGCCGGTTCCCGGCTACGACTTCAGCCTCGCCACGCACGCCCGCACGGTGATCAGGTACCTGGAGACGCTGAAGGAGCCGGTGCACCTCTTCGGCAACTCGATGGGCGGCGCGATCTCCGTCATCACCGCCGCGACCAGGCCTGATCTGGTCCGGACGCTCACGCTCGTGTCACCGGCCGTCCCCGATCTGCGCCCGCGGCTGGACCGCATGTCGGACCCGCGGATGGCGCTCGCGTTCCTGCCGGTCGTCGGTGCGAAGGTGCGCCGCGAGCTCGCCAAGCTGACCGCGCACGAGCGCACCAGGCAGATGCTCGACCTGTGCTTCGCCGACCCCGGCCTGGTGCCCGACCACCGCATCGAGGAGTCGATCGCGGAGAACGAGGAACGCGCCCGGCAGAAGTGGGCGGGACAGGCGCTCAACCGCAGCACCTTCGGGTTGATGCAGAGCTGGCTGACGCCCGGCCCGAAGTCGCTGTGGCGGCTGCTCCCGCTGGTCAAGGCGCCGACGCTGGTCGTGTGGGGCGAGAACGACCGGCTCGTGAGCGTCCGGAAGGGACCGCGGACGGCGCGGCTGCTGCCCAAGGGACGACTCCTGGTGCTCCCGCGGACCGGTCACGTGGCCCAGATGGAGCGTCCGACGACCGTGGCCAGGGCCGTGCTGGGGATGTGGGAGGCGGTTGATCGACACACATGGTGATGAACAACGGCCATACGGGGGATGTGGGACCCTGGGCAACGTGAATCGCGCCCCCGAGCGAGGAAGTCCCGCGCCGTCCTCCGACCGCTATCGCCGCGGCGAGCGCCGGACCAGCGCGGAACCGCTCGCCGCCGCCTGGGAGCCGGAGGGCACGGCGCAGCACCGGCGGCCGCGCGGGCGCCGCGGGGTGAAGTCGCTCGTCGCCAACTACGGCTGGCGCATCTACGCGATCCCGGTCCTGCTCGTGCTGACCGCGCTCGTCGTGCTGGACACCGTGCAGCCGAAGTCGCCCGCGCTCGGCGGCCCTGCGGGCTCCGACGTGGTCACGACCACTCCCGAGGCGCCGGCGACCGAGGTGAAGGCCGAGAAGCCCAAGCTGGACGTGCCCACGGCCGAGCTGCCGGCCGGACCGTCGTTCTCCGAGGACGGCGTCGGCACGTGGCGGACGATCCCCGGCAGCGGCCCTCGGGTCGGCGAGGCGAACGCGCAGAAGTTCCGCAAGTACGCGATCGCCATCGAGGACGGCGTGAAACCCGCCGACTACAGCAACGACGACGTCGCGTTCGCGCGGACCGTCGAGGGCTTCCTGTCGGACCCGCGCAGCTGGATCGGCACCAAGCAGGTCGCGCTGCAGCGCGTCGAGGCGAACCAGAACCCGGACTTCATCGTCAGCCTGACCAGCACGAAGACGACGCACACGCTCTGCGGCAAGGAGATCCCGTTCGAGACCTCCTGCTGGAACCCGACCAGCAAGCGCGTGATCATCAACGTCGCCCGCTGGGTCCGCGGCGCCATGGTCTACGGCCCCGACCTGGCCGGATACCGGACGTACGTGATCAACCACGAGGTCGGTCACGCGCTCGGCAACGGTCACGCGCCGTGCCCGGAGAACGGTGCGCCGGCGCCCGTGATGATGCAGCAGACGTTCGGCGTCGCGAACAACTTCGTGTCGCAGCTCAACGCGGGCCAGGACGTCGTGCCCGCCGACGGCAAGGTCTGCACGCCGAACCCGTTTCCCGCTGGTTGAGACAGCTTTCCAACGAGGAAGAGTCCAGGCAGGGTAGGCGTTGTCTCGGAGACAGAGACATGCAGTCCGTCGAGGAGGAGCAAATGGCGCTTCCGCCGCTCGTTGAGCCAGCCGCGGAGCTGACCAAGGAAGAAGTCGCGCGGTACAGCCGGCACCTGATCATCCCGGACGTCGGGGTGGACGGGCAGAAGCGGCTGAAGAACGCGAAGGTGCTCGTCGTCGGCGCGGGTGGGCTGGGCAGCCCGGCACTGCTGTACCTGGCCGCGGCCGGGGTCGGCACGCTCGGTGTCGTCGACTTCGACGTCGTGGACGAGTCGAACCTGCAGCGCCAGGTCATCCACGGCCAGTCCGACGTCGGCCGCCCGAAGGCCGAGTCCGCCCGTGACTCCGTCGCCGAGATCAACCCGTTCGTCAAGGTCGTGCTGCACCAGACGCACCTCAACTCAGAGAACGCGCTGGAGATCTTCCGCGACTACGACCTGATCCTCGACGGCACCGACAACTTCGCCACGCGGTACCTGGTGAACGACGCCGCGGTGCTGCTGGGCAAGCCGTACGTCTGGGGCTCGATCTTCCGGTTCGAGGGCCAGGTGAGCGTCTTCTGGGAGGACGCCCCGAACGGCCAGGGCCTGAACTACCGCGACCTCTACCCGGAGCCGCCGCCTCCCGGCATGGTCCCGTCGTGCGCCGAGGGCGGCGTGCTGGGCGTGCTGTGCGCGTCCATCGGGTCGATCATGGTCACCGAGGCGATCAAGCTGCTCACGGGCATCGGCGACCCGCTGCTGGGCCGGCTGATGGTCTACGACGCGCTGGAGATGTCCTACCGGACCATCAAGATCCGCAAGGACCCGGAGTCGCCGAAGATCACCGAGCTGATCGACTACGAGGCGTTCTGCGGTGTCGTGTCCACGGACGCGCAGCAGGCGGCCGCGGGCAACACGATCACGCCGCTGGAACTCAAGCACAAGCAGGAGTCCGGTGAGGACTTCCTGCTGGTGGACGTCCGCGAGCCGCACGAGTACGAGATCGTGAAGATCCCCGGCTCGGTGCTGATCCCGAAGGACAAGATCCTCTCGGGTGAGGCGTTCGCCGAGCTGCCGCAGGACAAGCCGCTGGTGCTGCACTGCAAGTCCGGTGCCCGGTCGGCGGAGGCGCTCGCGGCGCTGCACAAGGCGGGCTTCAAGGACGCCGTGCACGTCGGCGGTGGCGTGCTGGCGTGGGCACGGGAAGTCGACCCGTCGCTCCCCACGTACTAGCACCCGTGGGTGCTTATGGCGGATCTGCCAGCCATAAGCACCCACGAACGCTTGCGCCATCCGGGTGGTGGGATGAATCACGGCGTGTCGCGTTCCGCCAACCGGGTGGTCCGAGCAGGTAGCGTGCCCAGCCGTGACCAGGACCCCCGAACCGCCCCCAGCGCACGTGCGTGCGGCGTTCGGGGCACGTGACGCCGAGCCTGAGCTCATCGACGGCGGCCCGGCCTGGCGTTGCGGCGATGCCACGATCAGACCGGCGCCCAAGCCCGCAGAGGCCACCTGGATCGCCAAGACCCTCGACGGCCTGGACGTGCCGAACCTGCGCATCGGCCGCCCGCTCAGATCCACCGACGGCCGTTACGTCGTCGGCGGCTGGTCGGCCACCAAGTTCCTCGCCGGACGTGCCGAGGCGCGCCACGACGAGATCATCGCCGTCGCCGGGCGCCTGCACCAGGCCACGGCCGAGCTGCCCAAGCCCCGCTTCCTGGAGACGCGCACGGACGTGTTCGCCGTCGCCGACCGCAAGGCGTGGGGCGAGGAGGACGTGCCCCTCGACGCCGACCTCGGCGGCAGGCTGTTCGAGCTGCTCAAGGAGACGCTGAAGCCGCTCACCCTCAGGTCCCAGGTCGTGCACGGCGACCTGTTCGGCAACGTGCTGTTCGCCGGCAACGCCCCGCCCGCGGTCATCGACTTCACCGCGTACTGGCGCCCCGCCGAGTGGGCCGCCGCCGTGGTCGCGGTGGACGCCGTCGCGTGGGGCGGCGCGGACCCCGGCCTGTTCAAGCGCTGGAGCCACCTCGCGGACTGGCCGCAGGTGCTCGTGCGCGCGACGCTGTTCCGGCTGGCCGTGCACGCGCTGCACCCGTTGTCAACGCAGGGGTCGTTTGCGGGCTTGGAACGAGCTGCTCACCAGGTCACCGCACTGCTCTGAGCTGACAACTTTCCACGTTCGAAACATTGCGGAGCATCGGGTTAACGCGCGCTTCTTAGCGTCAGCGGCGTGACCCATTGCCCCTACTGCGCGCTGCAGTGCTCCATGAGCGTCATCGACGGCCAGGTGGCTCCTGGTCCCGGTGGGCTGTGCCAGAAGGGCTGGACGGCCGGAGAACTGCTGCGCCACCCAGGCCGCCTCACCACGCCCCTGCTGCACGGTTCGCCCGTCTCGTGGGACGAGGCGCTGGACTTCGTCGCGTCCCGGATCAAGGAGTTCGAGCCCGACGAGGTCGCCGTGTTCGGCGGCGGCGGGCTCACCAACGAGAAGGCGTACCTGCTCGGCAAGTTCGCGCGCGTCGCCCTGAAGACCTCGCAGATCGACTACAACGGCCGGTTCTGCATGTCCTCGGCCGCCGCCGCGGGCAACAAGGCGTTCGGGCTCGACCGCGGCATGCCGTTTCCGCTGAGCGACCTCTCCGGCGCCGACACGGTCCTGCTGGCCGGATCCAACCCGGCCGAGACGATGCCGCCGTTTCTGCGGCACCTGGAGGGCGCGCGGCTGATCGTCATCGACCCGCGCCGCACGCCGACCGCCGAGCGCGCGACGTTGCACCTGCAGCCCGCGCCGGGCACGGACCTCGCGCTGGCGCTGGGACTGCTGCACACCGCGGTCGTCGAGGGCGTGCTCGACAAGGAGTACATCTCCGAGCGCACCACCGGTTTCGACGACGCGTGGCGGGTCGCGGCGCAGTGGTGGCCGGAGCACACCGAACGCGTCACGGGTGTCTCCGCCGCTGATCAGCGCGCTGCCGTGCACATGCTCGCCGGACGGTCGTACATCCTCACCGGTCGCGGCACCGAACAGCACGCGTCCGGCACCGACAACGTCTCCGCGTGGATCAACCTGGCGCTCGCGCTGGGCCTGCCGGGCCGGGTCGGGTCCGGTTACGGCTGCCTGACCGGGCAGGGCAACGGCCAGGGCGGCCGCGAGCACGGGCAGAAGGCCGACCAGCTGCCCGGTTACCGCAAGCTCGACGACCCCGCGGCCCGCAAGCACATCATGGAGGTCTGGGGCGTCGACTGGCTGCCGGGCGTCGGCCGCAGCGCGTACGAGCTGCTGAACGCCGACGACCTCAAGGCGATGCTGGTGTTCGGCAGCAACCCGGTGGTGTCGGCGCCGCGCGCGTCCGGGGTGGCCGACCGGTTGCGGGCGCTGGACCTGTTGGTGGTCGCGGACTTCGTGATGTCGGAGACCGCCGAGATGGCCGACGTCGTGTTCCCGGTCACGCAGTGGGCCGAGGAGGACGGCACGATGACCAACCTCGAAGGCCGGGTCATCAGGCGCCGCAAGGCACTCGACCCGCCACCCGGCGTCCGCAGCGACCTGGAGCTGATCAGCGGTCTGGCCTCCCGCCTCGGTGTCACCGGGTTCCCGACCGAGCCGCGCGTGGTGTTCGACGAGCTGCGGCGTGCCTCGGAGGGCGGTCCGTCCGACTACTCCGGCATCACCTACGAGCGGCTGGAGTCCGAGCAGCTGCACTGGCCGGTGCCGTCCGTCGAACATCCGGGTACGCCAAGGCTTTTCCTCGACCGGTTCGCGCACGCAGACGGGCTCGCGCGGTTCGTCCCGGTCGACCACAAGGGACCGGCGGAACCGCCGGATGAGGAGTTCCCGTTGCAGGCCACCACCGGGCGGGTCCTGCAGCACTACCAGTCGGGTGCGCAGACGCGGCGGATCGGCGAACTGGTGAAGGCCGTTCCCGAGATGTACGTGGAAATGCACCCGGACACAGCTTCGCGCGCGGGACTCGCTTCCGGTGAGCCCGCACACGTCGTGTCCAGGCGGGGCCGAGTGACGGCGGTCGTGCGGTGCGTGCCGAGCATGCGCGCCGACGCGGTGTTCCTGCCGTTCCACTTCCCCGGTGAGGGGCGGGCGAACCTGCTCACCAACCCCGCGCTCGATCCCACGAGCCGGATGCCCGAGTTCAAGGTCTGCGCGGTTCGATTGGAGCGGGCATGAGGCGAGTCGTGATCGTGGGTTACGGCATGGCGGGCGCGCGGCTGGCGGACGAGCTGCGCCGCCGCGACCAGGACATCTCCATCACCGTCATCGGTGCCGAGCCGCACGCCGCGTACAACCGCGTGCTGCTCTCGACCGTGGTCGCCGGGACCATGACGCCATCGGCGACGCAGCTGCACGACGAGAAGTGGGCGGCCGAGCACAACATCGACCTGCGGCTCGGCTACGAGGTCACCGAGATCGACCGCGCGTCACGCACAGTGACCGTGCGGGTTCGGGATGAAGGGAACCTTCCTCCACGTGAGGTGGAGGAAGGTTCCCTTCATCGCGAGCCCATTCCGTACGACGCGTTGGTGCTGGCTACCGGCAGCACGCCGTGGGTGCCGCCGGCCGAGGGGCTGGTCGAGGACGGGCGGTTGGCCGAGGGTGTCGTGGCCTTCCGGACGCTCGACGACTGCGCCGAGATCGAGGCCAAGGCGCACAAGGGCGCGCCGGTCGTCGTGCTGGGCGGCGGGTTGCTCGGCATCGAGGCCGCGCGCGGCCTGGCCGGGCGAGGGTGCCTGGTCACCGTCGTGCACCCGGTCGGCCACCTGATGGAACGCCAGCTCGACCCCGGCGCGGGCGGTGTCCTCGCCCGCACGCTCGGCCAGCTCGGCATCGAGTTCAAGCTGAACGCGCTGGCCGCCAAGTACCTGCCCGGCGACGGGCTGATCCTCGACGACGGCACTCACGTGCCCGCCGAGCTCGTCGTGGTGTCGGCCGGTGTGCGCGCCGAGACGTCGCTGGCGGTCCAGGCGGGTCTGGAGGTCGACCGCGGCATCGTCGTGGACGACGCGTTGCGCACCAGCGATCCGCGCATCCACGCGATCGGCGACTGCGCGCAGCACCCCGGCACGGTGTCCGGGCTGGTGCAGCCCGCGTGGGACCAGGCCGCGGTGCTCGCCGACCGGCTGACCGGGGCGAACCCGGCGGCCCGGTACCGCGGGACTTCTGTCGTCACGCGGCTGAAGGCACGTGACGTGGATCTCGCGGCGCTGGGTGACGTGCACACCGATGTGGACTGCCCGGACGCGGAAGTCCTGTGCTTCCAGGAACCCTCACGCGGCCGCTACGCGAAGCTCGTGCTGCGCGACGACCGGGTGGCGGGCGCGATCGTGCTCGGCGCACCGGACGCCGCCGCCACCATCACCCAGCTCTATGACCGCGGCATCCCCGCGCCGACGGACCGGCTGGCGTTGCTGCTGGGCCGTGCGCTGCCCGCGGAGGCCGCGTCACCGGCCGACCTGCCGTCCAGCGCGGTGATCTGCCGCTGCAACACCGTCTCCAAGGGACAGATCGTGTCGGCGTGGCGGTCGGGAGCGGAGTCGTTGCCGCAGCTGGCGGAAGCGACCCGGGCGACCACGGGTTGTGGTGGCTGCAAGGACGCGGTGTGCGGGTTGCTCGACTGGCTCGGGGCCTCACAGCCGGCTTCGGCGTGATGTGCGGCGGAGTTGCCTCCGCCGTCATCGGCCAGAACGCCTCGGTAATCCGAGGTTCCTAGTTTTCCCGGCAGTCGCCGAACCCCTGTGGAGGACATACATGAGCCGCTGGATCGAGCACTGGGAGCCGGAGAAGCCCGAGTTCTGGGAGAGCACCGGCAAGCGGATCGCGCGCAAGAACCTCGCGTTGTCCATCTTCGCGGAGAACCTCGGGTTCAGCGTGTGGGTGCTGATGAGCATCGTGGTCGTCAGCCTCGGCTCGGTCGGCTTCAACTTCAGCGTCGGCCAGCAGTTCTGGCTGCTGATCGTGCCGAACCTGGTCGGCTCGCTGCTGCGGGTGCCCTACACGTTCGCGGTGCCGAAGTTCGGCGGCCGGGTGTGGACGACGATCAGCGCCGGGTTGCTGCTGATCCCGACCGCGATGCTCGCCTACGCCGTGACCACGCCGGGCACGTCCTACGCGTTCTTCCTGCTCACCTCGGCCGCGATGGGCCTCGGCGGCGGCAACTTCTCGTCGTCGATGGCGAACATCTCGTTCTTCTACCCCGAGGGCAAGAAGGGCCTGGCGCTCGGCATGAACGCGGCAGGCGGCAACCTCGGCGTCGCGATCACCCAGCTCATCGTGCCGATCCTCATCACCATCGGCACCGGGATCCACCTCGCCTACGCGGCGCTGATCTGGATGCCGTTCATCGTGCTGGCCACGGTTCTCGCGTGGTTCTTCATGGACAGCCTCACGCAGGCCAAGCCGGACGGTCAGTCGTACAAGAAGGCGCTGTCGAACCAGCACACCTGGGTGATGTCGTTCCTCTACATCGGCACGTTCGGTTCGTTCATCGGGTACTCGTTCGCGTTCCCGTCGCTGATCAAGATCAGCTTCGTGGACTACAAGTCCTGGGTGTCGCTCGCGTTCCTCGGCGCGCTGATCGGTTCCATCGCCCGTCCGGCCGGCGGGTGGCTGGCCGACCGGATCGGTGGCGCCAAGGTGACGCTCGCCACGTTCATCGGCCTGGGCATCGGCACGATCGGCGTCATGGTCAGCGTGGACGTGAAGAGCTTCCCGCTGTTCTTCGCCTCGTTCATCCTGCTGTTCATCCTGGCGGGCGTCGGCAACGGCTCGACGTACCGGATGATCCCGGCGATCTTCAAGACGCAGGCGGACGACGACAAGTCGGCCAAGCGGCAGGCCGCCGCGGTCGTCGGCATCGCGGGCGCGATCGGTGCCGCGGGTGGCGTGCTGGTGAACCTCGTCTTCAAGTTCTCGCTCGAAGGTTCGAAGACGCTGACGCCCGCGCTGGCCGCGATCCTGGTCTTCTACGCGCTCTGCCTCGCCACCACGTGGTGGTTCTACCTGCGGCGCAACGTGTTCGCGACGCGGCCGTCGCTCGCCTACGCGGGCGTGTGACGCACGACGCACTGAGCTGCGAAGAGAGTTTCCTTTAACACCCGCGAAATGTTGCGGAACTTGGGATGACACACCGCCCGGTGAGCATGACTGGGCGGAAGGAGGAGATGCCCGATGACTCAGACCCTGGTCGTGATCGGCAACGGCATGGTCGGCCACCGGCTCGTCGAGATCCTCCGCGACTCGTCCTGGCGGATCGTGGTGTTCGGCGAGGAGTCCCGGCCCGCCTACGACCGAGTCGCGTTGTCGTCCTATGTGGACACGTGGAGCTCCGCCGACCTGGAGCTGACGCCGTTGACCGGCTGTGAGCTCCGGCTCGGCGAGAAGGCCGTGTCGGTCGACCGGGAACGCCGTGTTGTCGTCGGCGCTTCCGGTGTGGAAGTCGAGTACGACGCTCTGGTGCTGGCCACGGGCTCGGTGCCGTTCGTGCCGCCGGTTCCCGGTCGCGACCTGCCCGGTTGCCACGTGTACCGGACGATCGACGACCTGGACGAGATCCGGGCGACGGTGCAGGCCGCCGACCGGCCGGGACGGCACTCCGGCATGGTGCTCGGCGGTGGCCTGCTCGGCCTGGAGGCGGCCAACGCGCTGCGCGGCATGGGCGTGTCACCGCACGTCGTGGAGCTGGCGCCGCGGCTGATGCCGATCCAGGTCGACGAGGGTGGCGCCGGGCTGCTGAAGCGGCTGGTCGAGAAGCTCGACCTGACCGTGCACACCGGCACGTCCGCGTCCTCCATCGAACGCGACGGCTCGCGGTTGATCGCCAAGCTGGCCAACGGGCTGGAGCTCGACCTGGACGTGGTGGTGTTCAGCGCCGGCATCCGGCCGCGCACCGACCTCGACCTGGGGCTGGAGCTCGGGCCGCGGGGTGGTTACCTGGTCGACTCCGCCTGCCGGACCGCCGATCCGCGGGTGTTCGCGATCGGCGAGTGCGCTGCCGTCGAGGGCGTGGCCTACGGGCTGGTCGCTCCCGGCTACGCGATGGCCGAGGTGGTCGCGGACCAGCTTTCCGGCGGTACCAGGGTGTTCCCCGGCGCGGACGTCTCGACCAAGCTGAAGCTGCTCGGTGTGGACGTGGCGTCGTTCGGCGACGCGCACGCCGTCACCGAGGGCGCGCTGGAGGTCGTCGTCAACAACGCGGTCGCCGGCACCTACAGCAAGCTCGTCGTGTCGGATGACGCCCGTACGCTTCTCGGTGGCGTGCTCGTCGGTGACGCTTCGGCGTACCCGTCGCTGCGACCGTTGGTGGGCAAGGAGGTTCCGGCGGCGCTGCTGCAGCCGGGCGGGGCCGTCGACGTCGAGATGCCCGCGGACGCCCAGGTCTGCTCGTGCCACGCGGTCACCAAGCAGACGATCACCGACGCGATCCAGTCCGGGGTCGCCTGCGACGTCGCCGAGCTCAAGGCGTGCACCAAGGCCGGTACGGGTTGCGGCTCGTGCGTGCCGATGCTCAAGAAGCTGCTGACCGACTGCGGTGTCGAGCAGTCCAAGGCGTTGTGCGAGCACTTCACCTACTCGCGGGCGGAGCTGTTCGAGATCGTCCGGGCGACCCGGATCACGACGTTCTCCGCGCTGGTCGAGAAGCACGGCACCGGTCGTGGCTGCGACATCTGCAAGCCCGCAGTGGCCTCGATCCTCGCGTCGCTCAACAACGGGCACATCCTCGGCGAGGCGCAGGCCTCGTTGCAGGACACCAACGACAGGTTCCTGGCGAACCTGCAGCGCAACGGCACGTACTCGGTCGTGCCGCGTATCCCCGGCGGCGAGATCACGCCGGAGAAGCTGATCGTCATCGGTGAGGTGGCCCGCGACTTCGGCCTCTACACCAAGATCACCGGTGGTCAGCGGATCGACCTGTTCGGCGCGACCGTGGACCAGCTGCCGCAGATCTGGCGCCGGCTCGTCGACGCGGGCTTCGAGTCCGGCCACGCGTACGGCAAGGCGTTGCGCACGGTCAAGTCCTGCGTCGGCACGACCTGGTGCCGGTACGGCGTGCAGGACTCGGTGGGCCTGGCGATCGAGCTGGAGCTGCGCTACCGCGGCCTGCGTTCACCGCACAAGCTCAAGTCCGCTGTCTCCGGGTGCGCGCGTGAGTGCGCGGAGGCGCGCGGCAAGGACTTCGGCGTCATCGCGACCGAGAACGGCTGGAACCTCTACGTGGGCGGCAACGGCGGCTTCACCCCGCGCCACGCCGACCTGCTCGTGTCCGATGTGGACACCGAGACGCTGATCAAGATCATTGATCGGTTCCTGATGTTCTACATCCGCACCGCGGACCGGCTGCAGCGCACCTCGGCGTGGCTCGAAGGGCTCGACGGCGGTCTCGACCACCTGCGCGAGGTCGTGGTCGACGACAAGCTCGGCATCTGCGACGAGCTGGAAGCCGCGATGGCGGCGCACGTCTCCGACTACGCCGACGAGTGGCGTGGTGTGCTGGAGGATCCGGCGAAGCTGGCGCGGTTCACCTCGTTCGTGAACGCGCCCGGCACTCCCGACCCCACGATCTCGTTCCGCGCTGAGCGTGGTCAGCGCGTTCCTGTCCAGCTCGGGATTCCGGAGGTCGTCAGGTGACCGTCGTCTGTGACTTTGAGGTGTTGCGCCCGGAGCAGGGCGTCGCGGCGTTGCTGCCCGACGGCTCGCAGGTGGCGGTGTTCCTGACCGCCGACGGTTCGCTGCACGCGTTGGACAACATCGACCCGTTCAGCGGTGCCGCCGTGCTGTCACGAGGCATCGTGGGCGACCGTGGCGGCGTACCCGTTGTCGTGTCCCCGGTCTACAAGCAGGCGTTCGAGCTGGCGACCGGCAAGTGCCTCGACGAACCGTCGGTGTCCGTTGCGGTGCATCAGGTGCGCGTGCGTGACGGCGTCGTGGAGCTGCCATGACGGGGCCGCTGGCGGGCTTCACCATCGGCGTCACCGCGGCCCGTCGCGCCGACGAGCTCATCGCCCTGCTGGAACGCAAGGGTGCGTCGGTCATCCACGGCCCGGCGATCCGCATCCTGCCGCTGCCCGACGACGCGGAACTGCACCAGGCCACGTCGCAGCTGGTCGCGGCACCGGTCGACGTTGTCGTGGCGACCACCGCGATCGGCTTCCGCGGCTGGTTCGAGGCCGCCGAGGGGTGGGGACTGGCCAGCCGCCTGCACCGCGCCCTGTCGTCGGCCGTCGTGCTGCCGCGCGGCCCGAAGGCGAAGGGCGCGGTCCGGGCGGCCGGCCTGGTCGAGACCTGGTCGCCGACGTCCGAGTCGAACGCCGAGCTGCTGCAGTACCTGCTGCGGATGGGCGTGTCCGGCAAGCGCGTGGCCGTTCAGCTGCACGGCGAACCGCTGCCGGACTTCGTGAACACCCTGCGGGCCGCCGGGGCCGATGTCGTCGAGATCCCCGTCTACCGGTGGGAGCCGCCCGCTGACATCCGGCCGTTGGACCAGCTCATCGATGCCGTGCTGGCCGGGCAGGTGGACGCGCTGACGTTCACCAGCGCGCCGGCCGCGTCGTCGGTGCTGCGCACTGCCGGGCCCCGGTACGCCGATCTGGTGGAGGCGTTGCGGCGCAACGTTCTCGTGGTCGGTGTCGGTGCGATCACCGCCGGGCCGCTGGTGGCCGCCGGGATTCCGGTCGTGCAGCCCGTCCGGTCGCGGATCGGGTCGATGGTGCGGGAGCTGACCGTTGAGCTGCCGTCGCGGGCCACCCGGCTGCGAATCGCTTCCCGGGACATGGAGATGCGGGCTCAGGCAGTGGTGATCGACGGCGAGCTGCGGCCGGTGGCTCCGGCACCGATGGCCGTGTTGCGCACGTTGGTCGCCGCTCGCGGACGGGTGGTGTCCCGGCAGGACCTGTTGGCCGCCTTGCCTTCCGGTGGGGAGGAGCACGCGGTCGAGACGGCCATCGGACGGTTGCGGACCGCGCTGGGGTCGCCGCAGATGGTGTGCACCGTGGTCAAGCGCGGCTACCGACTCGCTATGGAGCCTGCATGAAACTGGTGTTGGCGTTTCACGGCACCCGTGATCCGCGCGGGGTCGAGGTCTGCTCGTCGATCGCCTCTTCGGTTCAGTCCTTTGTGGATGTTCCGGTCGAGGTGGCTTATGCCGACGTGCTGCAGCCTGACGTTCGGTCGGTTGTGGACGGACCCTGTGTGGTCGTACCGGTGTTCCTGGCCGCCGGGTACCACGTTCGGGTCGACATTCCCGCGCAGATCGGGGCCCGGTCCGATGTGGTGCTGACCTCACCGCTCGGGGTGGATGCGGTGCCTGCCCTGCGGGATCGGATGCGGGAGGCCGGGGTTCGGCGCGGAGACGTGGTGGTGTTCGCCGCGGCCGGGTCATCCGATGCTCGGGCGTTGGCGGATGTTCGCCGTGCCGCCCGGATGGTGGGAGCTTCCGCCATTGGGTACGTGGCCACTGCCTCGCCTCGGGTGGCTGATGTCGTTACCGGGGTCCGGGGGATGGGGCGGCGAGTGGCTGTTGCTTCCTGGCTTCTGGCGCCTGGGGTGTTTCACGGGGCGTTGGCCGGGTGTGGGGCGGACTTGGTTTCTGAGCCTGTTGGGGCTCATCCGCTGGTGGTTGAGGCTTTGGTGCGGAAGTACTTCGCGGCTCGGGCTGGGTTGTTGCGGTCGGCGTGACGTCGTGTGGGGTGGTTCCGTCACGGGACCACCCCACACGGGTTACCAGAGGCCTGGGAGTTCTTCTTTGCGGGCGTCTTCCCAGCGGTATTCCCGGAGGTTCACCTTGCCGTCCAGGTTTGGGACGCCCTCCTCGTGCAGCAGTTGGAGTTGCGTGTCGCGCAGGTGCGGGGCGCAGGTGCCGTCGGCCTTGAGGACTCGTTGCCACGGCAGGTCGTGGCCGTCCTCGTTGAGGATGCGGCCGACCAGCCGTGGCGACGGGGCCTTCGCGAGATCTGCGATGTCGCCGTAGGTGGCGACGCGGCCGCGTGGGATGGCCTTGATGAAGTCGCGGATCCGCTCGTGGATCTCTTCGTCCATCGCCCCAGTTTAGCTAGAGGCGCTGGGCCCAGGTGGCCACCACGGCTTGGTAGTCGGGGGCGTTCGGGGCGTAGTTGATGGAGTGGCCGTAGCCGCTGAGCAGGTAGGTGTCGAGGGTGGGGGCGGACGGGTAGAACGGCGACTCGTCGGCTTTGAGGGCGGCCGGGGACGAGCAGTCGCTGCCCATCAGGGGGATGCCGGAGCTGCAGAAGTGGTGGTCCTCGCCCAGGACCAGGAGGACCGGGACGTTGATGTTGCGGGAGATCGGGACGATGACGTTGTTCAGGAGGATGGTGTCCACGGCCTCGGTGGCGGCGAAGACGTCCTTCGTGGACTCGTCGTAGGCGATGGCGCCTTCTACCAGTGGGCCCGGGGCGTGGAACGAGTTGTAGCGGGTGTTCGGCATCGTGGTGAGGTAACCGGCGTCCAGGCCTGCGGGGATCATGTTGGCCATGACCGGGAGGACGGTGATGTCGTTCATCTTGTGCGTGAAGCCGGTTACCAGGACGCCGTTCACGTCGCGGTAGGTGCCTGCTTCGATCAGGGCCATGGCTGAGCCGATGGAGTGGCCACCGACGACGACCTTGGGGAACTGGGGTTTCACGGCCTGGATCACCTGGTGGACCGCGCTCGCCTGGGTGGAGGCGGTCACGGTGGTGCTCAGCGGTTTGGAGCTTTGGCCGGTGCCCAGGCGGTCCAGGGCCAGGGTGGCGAAGCCCGCGGCGTTCTGGGATCGGGTGAACGAGCGGGTTTCCGGTTCGAAGCCGATGTCCCAGTACGTCCGGTCGTAGGTGCCGCCGGGGACCAGGACCTGGATCGTGGTGGCGCCGGTGGGGACGCACAGCCTGCCGGCCATGGTTTCCAGCGAGGTGACCAGCGGGGCCAGTTCGATCCGCACCGGGTAGGTGACGTCCTGGCAGGACACGGCGGCGGAGGCGGGGTGTGGGGCTAGCAGTGTTCCGGTGGCGAGCAGGGTCGCGGCGCACAACCGGCGGAAACGCATGGGAGTGGACCTCCAGCTAGTTTCGGGGGACGGCCCTCATCAGCAGGCCGCTGGGGTACGGGGCGGACGTGAACTTCACGCGCGCCGGACGGGTGGGGATGAGACGCCAGCGGCTCGCGATGGTGGCGAGGGTGATGACGATCTCGGTGGTGGCGAAGGTGTTGCCCAGGCATTGGCGGTTGCCGCCGCCGAACGGGACGAACGCGCCGCGCGGGAGCGCGGCGGTGAAGGACGGGGTCCAGCGGTCCGGGGAGAAGCGCTGGGGGTCTGGGAAGTAACGCTCGTCGTGGTGCAGGGCGTGCGGGCTGATGATCACCTCGGCGCCTGCCGGGAGGTGGGCGTCGCCGAGCTGGACGTCGGTGAGGGTGCGGCGCATCACGAACCAGATCGGGTAGTGGCGCAGGGTTTCCTGCACGATCTGGGTGGTGTGGGTCAGGGCCTCCACGTCGGCGAAGGTCGGTGGGCGACCGGCCAGCACCGAGTCGAGCTCGGTGTGCAGGCGGTGTTCGATCTCCGGGTTTTTGCCGACCTCGTACAGGGCCCAGGCCAGGGCGATCGCGGTGGTCTCGATGCCGGCGGTCAGCAGGGTGAGGACCTCGTCGTAGGTCTGCTGGTCGGTCATGCCCGCCAGCAGCAGCGTGGACAGGACGTCACCGTGGTCGGTGCCGTCGGCGCGCCAGCTCTCGATCACCTGCTGCACAACGGTTTTCATGCGGGCGATGGCCGTGTCGAACTCGCGGTTGCCCGGCAGCGGGAGCTTTTCGACGAACGACGGGGACAGGGCGCGGATCATGCCCTGCTGGATGACGGTGAAGATGGACCGGCGGACCTCCTCGACCGCGCGGGCGCCGATCTCCGTCGAGAAGAGCGTCTCGCTGACGACGGTGACCGCGAGCTCCTGCATGTCGTTCTCGATGACGCGGACCTCGCCCGGCTGCCAGCGCGCAGCCAGCGCAGCAGCAGCACGAGCCATTGTCGGGGCATAGGTTTCGATCCGTTCCCGGTGGAACGCCGGTTGCATCAGCCGGCGCTGGCGCAGGTGGTGCTCGCCGTTCGACAGCAGCAGACCGGTCCCCAGGTACGGCTGGAACTTGTCGAACATCGCGCCCTTGCGGAACTTCGAGCCCTGGGATACCAGCACCTCGTGGGTGAGCGCGGCGTCCGTGACGAAGTACGCGTGCAGTGGGCCGAGGTCCAGGCGCACCACGTCGCCGTGCTCGTGCAGCGCGTCGGTGAACCTGGCGCGCCGGGTGAGCATCGCCGGGGTGTGCCCTAGTAACGGCCAGCGGCGAGGTGCCACCGGGACGGGCATCCAGACTCCCGAAGAGTTGGGCCGGATGGGGACGGACCACCCTAGGAGCCGTTTGGGGGAAGACGACAGTGCCCGATCGGGTGGTTCCGGGGTCACTCTTCTGGTTCAGCGCCGTGGCCACTCGGGTGACTAAGCTCGTGCGTCTTCCTCCGAACCGCACACGAACCGGAGAGGTGTGCACCGTGGCAGAGCCCCGGAGTTGGGTGCCCCTCGGCATCGACACCACCGTGCCGAGCATGGCCCGCGTCTACGACTACATCCTCGGCGGCGCCCACAACTTCGCCGCCGACCGGCAGGTCGGGTCCCAGATCGAGAAGCTCGTGCCCGGCCTGCCCAGCGTCGCCCGGCTCAACCGGCGGTTCCTCGGCCGGGCGGTGAACTTCCTGCTGGGACAGGGTGTTCGGCAGTTCCTCGACATCGGGTCCGGCATTCCGACGGTCGCGAACGTGCACGAGGTCGCGCAGGAACGCGACCCCGGCGCGCGGGTCGTCTACGTCGACAAGGATCCCGTTGCCGTGGCCCACAGCCAGTTGATGTTGGCTGACAACGAGAACGCGGCGATCGTGCAGGCTGACATGCGCGATCCCGAGGCCGTGCTGTCGAGCCCCGAGCTCACCGGGTTGCTGCGGTTCGACGAGCCGATCGGGCTGTTGATGCTGCTGATGCTGCACTGGGTGCCCGACGGGGACGGCCCGCAGAAGCTCGTCGCCACCTACCGCGACGCGCTGCCCGCCGGCAGCTTCGTCGTGATGACGCACGTCGCCAAGGACCAGATCGACGCGAGCGTCGACCAGGCCGCCGAGGTGGTCAACCGCAGCAGGAGCGCCGACCAGATGCACATGCGCACACACGTGCAGGTCAGCGCGTTGTTCGACGGGTTTTCGCTGGTCGAGCCCGGTCTGGTCGGCTGCGGCGAGTGGCGGCCGGACGGACCCGGCGACATCGCGGACGAGGCGAGCATGAACATGTTCCTCTACGCCGGGGTCGGTCGTAAGGACTGAAACCACCCTGTAGTGTCAGAGGTTCACACTGTCGGCGCAGCAGGCGTCGACTCCCGGTGGGTAGACTGCCGGGCACTCTTCAAACCCATACAGGGCAACGGGAATGACGAAACCGAGCCGAATACCCGATGCCGCTCCACATCAGGACACCGCCACCGTCCGCGCGCGAGAAGCCTTGGCGCGCAAGTGGAGCTACCTGATCAGCAGCGTCGTGGTGGTAGCGCTGAGCAGAGACGAGCTGGACGCTGAACTGGGCGCCCAGCTCGACGCGTTGTGCGCGGCACTGCACAACGAGCCGTTCGACCCCGCTCCCTTCGAGGAGGTGGGCGAGCGGCTCGTCGCTCTGGGCTACGTCAACGAACCGGGCCTGCGCCGTACCGTCGACGTGCTCGGCAAGGGCCTGCTGGCGCTGGAGGAGTTCCGCGGCACGGCCCGGCACACGGTCCGCGTCGTCGGCGGGATCGGCGCGCTGGCGTGCGGGTTCACCGCTGCCCGGGCCCGCTCGATCCTGGACCAGCAGGAGAGCATGCAGCGCTCGCTGCTCAAGGCCGCCCACGACGCGCAACGGGACCAGCGGCACAGCGAGGCCAAGTTCGAGGGCTTCGCGTCCTCGTCGACCAACGGCGTGCTGATCGTCGGCCTCGACGGGCGGCTGGCCTGGGGCAACGAGGCGATCGGCGCCATCATCGGACGGCCGGCGGAACCGGGCACGCGGCTCGTGGAGCTGATCGCGCCGCCCTCGATCGTGGTGTTCCGCGAGATGATGGAGAAGGTGCTCGCCGAACGCGACGAGTTCGAGCGCGAACCGATGCAGCTCGTGCGCGCCGACGGCGAGTTCGCCAAGGTGACGCTCACGGCGTCGTTGCTGCGCGACGACGAGGGACGCGCGAGCCACGTGCTCGTGATCGCCGACGACGACACGGAACTCGCGCTGCTGCAAGGAGAACTGCGCAAGCAGTCGTTGCACGACGTGCTGACCGGGCTGCCGAACCGGCAGTTCTTCACCACGCACCTGGAAGCCGTGCTGCGCCGCGCCGACCCCGAGTTCGGCGTGACGATCTTCCACCTCGACCTGGACGCGTTCGGCCTGGTGTGCAACAGCCTCGGCGCACGGGTCGGTGAGCACCTGCTGCAGCACGTGGCGCGTCGGCTGCAGGTGCTGATGTCGCACGAGCGGACGATGATCGCGCGGTTCGACGGCGACGAGTTCGGCATCGTGGTGGAGAACACCGCGGCCACACCGGACGTCGCCACCACGATGGCCACCATCAACGCCGACCTCGCCGAACCGACCTATGTGGACGATCACGGGCTGGCGGTGTCGGTGAGCGCGGGTGTCGTGCACCGGCCGTCACCCGACATCGACCCCGTGGAGCTGTTGCGCACGGCCGACCTGGCGTTGCGGCAGGCGAAGCGCGACCGGCGCGGCCAGTGGCAGCTGTTCCACACCAACCAGGACGCCGCGGAACGCCGGGACGCCGCGCTGGCCGTGGTGATGCCCGGCGCGTGGGAGCAGGGCGAGATCGGCGTGCGCTACCAGCCCGTCCGCGTGCTGGCGACCGGTGAGCTGGCGGGCGTCGAGGCCGTGCTGCACTGGGATCTCTCGGACCGGACCGCCGAGCTCGCGAACTCCAGCGGGATCATCCTGCCGATGGGCGAGTGGCTGATGCGGATCACGGCGGGCCAGGCGCAGTGGTGGCGGCAGCGCGGCGAGCTCGACCAGCAGTTCGGCGTGCGGCTCACGCACCACCAGTCGACCGACGCGGACCTGGCGTCCCGCGTGGCGAGGGTCCTCTACGACACCGACATGCCACACGGACGGCTGACGATCAGCATGCCCGTCGGCGTCCTTGAGGTGGCCGAGGCGCTCGACAACATGACCACGCTGGCGGACATGGGCGTGCGGATCACGCTCGACGACTTCGGCCTCGGCCCGCGGGACCTCGCGTGGCTCTCCGAGCTGCCCGTGGTGTCCGTGCTGGTGCCACCGGACCTGGCACGGCGCCAGGATCCCCGCTCCGCCGCGCTGATCGCCGCGGTGCACGAGCACGGCGTGCGGATCTGCGTGAACGGCATCGACACCGAGGCGCAGGCGAGGTGGTGGAACGACGCGGGCGCCGACCTCGCGATCGGCGCCCACTTCGGCGGCCCGCTGGACGCGGGCGAGTTCCTGAAGAACCTCTAGACGCTGCTCTGCCACGCGGTGACCGCCGCGTGGTAGGCCGCGGCGTCATCGGCGTCGAAGTTGAAGACGTGCCCGTAACCGTTGATGACGAAGGCGTTCAGGCGCGGCACCTGCGGGTAGAACGGCCTCTCGGACGCGACCAGCGCCTCTGGCGACGAGCAGTCGGCGCCGAGCGGCGGGGTGCCGCAGAAGTAGTCGGCCGACGTCTGCACCATCATCACCGGCGCCGTGATGTTGGCGCTGGCCGGAAGCACGAGGTTGGACATCAGCGCGGTGGTGACGAACTCGTTGGTCGAGACGACGTCCTTTGTGGACTCGTCGAGGTCGATCACGGCGGGGATGTCGGGGCCCGGTGCGTGGAACATGGTGTAGCGGGTGCCCGGTGCCGTGGTCAGGTAGCCGGCGTCGAGGCCGCGCAGGGCGAGCCTCGGGTCGAGCGACGCGGGGATCAGGTTGGTCAGCGCGGGCACGGCGCGGACGTAGTCCCACTGGTGCGTCATGCCGGTGATCAGCACGCCGTCGACGTCGCGGTACGTGCCAGCCTCGACCATCGCGATGGCCGAGCCGATCGAGTGCCCGCCGAGCAGCACCTTCGCGAACCGCGCGCGCAGGTTCCCGATCACCTGGTGCACCGCCTGCGCCTGGCTGGGCACGTCGACCAGGACGCTGAGCGGTTTGGAGCTCCTGCCGGAGCCGATCCGGTCCACCGCCATGGTGGCGACGCCCGCGGCGTTCATCGCGCGGGTGACCGAACGGGTGCCGTTGTCCACGGTGATGTCCCAGTAGCCGCTGGTGTACGTGCCACCGGGGACGAGCACCTGGACCGTTGTCGCTCCTTGGGGCACGCACAGCCGGCCGTACATCGTCTGCTGGACGAGCCCGAACTGAACGGGCGTGTTGACGTCCTGACAGGCGGTGTCGGCGTTCGCCGGTGCGGGAACCGGCACGAGGGCAGCGAGCAGCACGGCGGCACAGAGCCGACGGAAACGCATGGGGGAACAACCTCCAGCTAGCGGGGGACGACCTTCATCATCAGGTCGTTGGGGTAGGCCGCGTTGGTGAACTTGGTGCGCACCGGGCGGTCGGGGACCAGCCGGTGTCGGGAGCAGACCGTCGCCACCACGATGGCGATCTCGGTCAGCGCGAAGTGGTTTCCGATGCACTGGTGGATCCCGCCGCCGAACGGCACGAACGCGCCCTTCGGCAGTTGTCTGACGCGTGCGGGCGTCCAGCGGTCCGGGTCGAAGCGCTCGGGGTCGGGGTACTGCGCGGGGTCGTGGTGCAGCGTGTGCGGGCTGAGGATCACCTCGGTGCCCGCGGGCAGGCGGACGCCGCCGAGCTCGACCTCCTCGGCGGTGCGGCGCATGACGAGCCAGAGCGGGTACTTCCGCAGGACCTCGTTCGTCACCTGGCCGAGGTAGGTCAGCTTCGGCACGTCGTCGATCGTCACCTGACGCCCGGCCAGCACCTCGTCGATCTCCGCCAGCACCCGCCGTTCGACCTCGGGGTTGGCGGCGATCTCGTGGAAGATCCAGGCGAGCGCCAGCGCGGTGGTCTCGATGCCCGCGGTCAGCAGGGTGATGACCTCGTCGAAGACCTGGTCGTCGGTCATCGGTGCGCCGGTCTCGGGGTCCCTGGCCAGCAGCAGCGTGGACAGCAGGTCGCCGTGGTCGGTGTCGTCGTCCCGCCTGCTGGCGATGACCTCGTGCACGATCGCGCGCATCCGGGCGATCGCCTCGTCGAACTCGCGGTTGGCCGGGATGGGCAGCTTCTCGACGAACCCCGGTGAGAGCGCGCGCACGATGCCGTTCCTGATGATCACGAACACGGACCGGCGGGCCTCGTCGATCGCGCGTCTGCCGATCTCGGTGGAGAAGAGGGCCTCGCCGACGATCGTGACGGCCACGCCCTGCATGTCGGCTTCGAGCCGCCGCACCTCGCCCGGCCGCCACCCCTCGACCAGCTCACGTGCCGCGCGAACCATGACGTCGGCGTAACCGGCGATCCGGTCGCGGTGGAAGGCCGGTTGCATCATCCGGCGCTGACGCAGGTGGAACGTTCCGCTCGACACCGCGAGCCCGTTGCCGACGAACGGGCGGAACTTGTCGTACATCCGGCCTTTGTGGAACTTCGGTGCGTCGGTGACGAGCACCTGGTGCGTCAACTGGGGGCTGGTCACGAAATAAGCGCGCATCGGCCCCAGGCGCACTTCTACGAGATCGCCTTGACCTCGTAAATTCTCGGTGAAGGCGAATTTCTTCCTGAGCATCGGCAAGGTGTGCCCGAGAAATGGCAACCTGCCGGGTGCCACCGGGACGGACATCATCGCTCCTCGCGAGGTGGAAAGAGGTGGCCCACCATATGAGTCGTTCGGGCCAGAGAGAAGTGCCCGATCGGGTGGCATGTGTTCACACTTGCGGCGTAGTCGTGTGACTTTGTGCCTGACTAAGCTGGTGCGTCCGCAACCTGAAGAGGGTGGTCGCCGTGGCCGGTGAGCAGAACTGGATTCCGCAGAGCGTGGACGTTTCCGTGCCCAGCGCGGCACGGGTGTACGACTACCTGCTCGGGGGCGCGCACAACTTCGCGGTCGACCGCCTGATGGGTGACAAGGCCGAGCAGATGATGCCGCACTCCCGCAGCGCGGCCAGGCTCAACCGGGCCTTCCTCCGCCGCGCGGTGCGGTTCATGGCCGAGCAGGGGGTGCGCCAGTTCCTGGACATCGGCTCGGGCATCCCCACCGTGGCCAACGTGCACGAGGTCGCGCAGGAGCGCGCTCCCGGGAGCCGGGTCGTGTACGTCGATCGCGACCCCGTCGCCGTCGCGCACGGTGAGCTGATCGTCGCCGGGGTCGACGGCGTCGGCGTGGTGCAGGCCGACATGCGCAACCCGGAGAGCATCCTGAGCAGCGGCGAGGTGAACCGGCTGCTCGACTTCGACCAGCCGATCGGGTTGCTGATGCTGTTCATGGTGCACTGGGTGCCGGACGACGCCGACCCGCAGGGCCTGCTCAAGCGGTACCGCGAGGCGCTGCCCAGCGGCAGCTACCTCGCGATCTCGCACATGGCCGGCGATCACGTCAACGACGAGGCCAGGGCCGTGACCGACCGGATGAGCAAGGTGGGCGGCGGCGACGTCGCCTACCGCGACCGGGACGAGATCGAAGCCTTCTTCGGTGATTTCGAACTGGTCGAGCCGGGACTGGTCAAGTTCGCCGAATGGCGTCCCACCGGACCGGGTGACATCTCCGATGATCCGGCGGTGAACAGGATCGCGTTCGCGGGGGTCGGTCGAAAGCCATAGGGATTACCGATAGAGTGAGGATTCACGCCGCCGGTTGAGCCGATGCAGACGGTGCGTGGGTAAACTGCCGAACCTCAACGCCATTGCGAGGCGGCCCCGAATGTCCCATCCGAGTCGAATGCTTGGCGACTCGCCCCTGCCTCAGGACAATGCACGGGCGCGGCTGACGCTTGCTCGCAAATGGTCATATCGTCTGCTCAGCGCCGTGGCGATTCCCATGGGTCAGGAAGATCTCGACCGGGAACTGCGCGGCCGGCTCGACGCGGTGTGCTCGATGCTTCACGAGGAACCCTTCAAGACCGGCCCGATCGAGGCCGTCGGCGCGAATCTGGTCGCTCTCGGTCACGTGGGTGCCTCCGGACTGCGGTGCACCGCCGAGGTGCTCGGCAGGGGACTGCTCGCGCTGCCGGAGTTCCAGCCGGTCGAGCGGTACGCGGAACGGATCGCGCTCGCGATCGGCGCACTGGGGACCGGCTTCACCGCCGCCAACACCGAGTCCGTACTGGCGCAGCAGGAAAGCCTGCAGAAGTCGTTGCTCAAGGCGGTCCGCGACGCGAACTGGAACCTCAAGGAGAGCGAGGCCCGGTTCAACGAGGTCGTCACGTCGTCCAGCAACGGCGTGCTGATCGTCGACCTCGACGGGCGCCTGCTGCGGGTGAACGCGGCGGTCGTCGACATCCTCGGGCACACCGCGGAGGAGCTGACCGGGACTCGGTTGCTCGACCTCATCGAGCCCGGCTTCGCCGAGATGCTGGGCGAGGCGATGGCCGACCTGGTCAGCGGCACCGCGCAGCGGATCAGGCAGTCGCAGCGGATGCTGCGCAAGGACGGTGACGCCGCGCGGCTGTCGCTGACGGCGTCGTTGCTGCGCGGCGCGGACGACGAACCGAGCCACTTCGTCGTGGTGGTGGAGGACGGCACCGAGCTGGAGCTGCTGCAGAGCGAGATCAAGCGGCAGGCGTTGCACGACGTGCTGACCGGGCTGCCGAACCGGCAGTTCTTCACCACGCAGCTGGAAACCGCGCTGCGCAAGGCAGATCCCGTGCACGGCGTCACGGTCTTCCACCTCGACGTCGACGCGTTCGGCATGGTGAGCAACAGCTTCGGCGGCCGGGTCGCCGAGCGGTTGCTGCAGCACGTCGCGCAGCGGCTGCAGGCGGTGATGGCGGGGGAGAGGGCCATGATCGCCCGGTTCGACGGCGACGAGTTCGGTGTCCTCGTGGAGAACACGGCCACCACGCCGGACGTCGGCGCGATCATGAAGAGCATCAACGACGACCTGCTCGAACCGACCTATGTGGACGGTCACGGACTGGCCGTGTCGATGAGCGCGGGCGTGGTGCACCGTCCTGCCGCGGACGCCGAACCCGTCGATCTGCTGCGTGCGGCGGACACGGCCCTGCGCAGGGCGAAGGTGCGCAGGCGCGGGCAGTGGGAGGTCTTCCACCCGGGCCAGGACGCTCTCGACCGCCGTGACCACGCGGTGGCCGTGACGATGCCGGGCGCGTGGGAGAACGGCGAGATCACCGTGCGGTACCGGCCGATCGTGCGGCTGGTCGACGGTGACGTCAGCGGGGTCGAGGCCGCGTTGTACTGGGACCGGCCCGAGGCCGAGGCGCTGGACCACGACCGGTGCGCGGAGCTCGCCGAGGAGACCGGGCTGATCCTGCCGCTCGGCGAGTGGCTGCTGCGGGTCGCGGGCGGGCAGTCGGCGTGGTGGCGGCAGCGCGGGCAGCTCGACCGGTCGCTGGTCGTGCGGCTCACCGCGCACCAGTCGTCCGACGCGGACCTGGTCTCACGCGTGGTGCGGGTGCTGGAGGAGACGGGGCTGGAGGCCGGCCGGCTGGCGTTGAGCATGCCCGCCGACGTGCTGCTGCTGGCGGACGCGGCCGACAACCTGGCGGTGCTCGCCGGTCTGGGCGTGCACATGGGGCTCGACGACTTCGGGCTCGGGCCGCTCGACCCCGCGGCCGTGTCGGACCTGCCGGTGAAGTCCGTGCGGGTGGCACCTGCTCTGGTCGAGCGCCGATCCCCGTACGTGACGGCGCTGATCCCGCTGGTGCGCGAGTCCGGCGTGACGGTCGCGGTCGACGGGATCGTCAGCAGGGAACAGGCGCAGTGGTGGCGTGCGGCGGGCGCGGACTTCGCGACCGGTGCCCACTTCGGTCCGCCGGTGCCGCCGGGGGACTTCCTGAAGCGAGTGGAACCCCGGTGACCGGACGGGGTCGGGGGCACGTCCGGTCACCGGAGGAGACCGCTAGTGCGGTGACCACGATCTTCACCGGGTTTCCCGGCGCTCAGCAGGGCACCTCGCGGCACCGGCCCCGCGCCCCCAGACGTCCAGTATGAGGACGCGGGGCCGGCACCGCGATGCACCCGTCTGACCGCCGGGAAACGCGGCAAAGGTCAGTGGTCACCGCACTAGCCGGTGAAGGCCGTCAGGGCCTTGGTGAACTCGTAGGTGCCCTGGCTGATGCCGGAGCACGAGTCGCTCATCGCGCCGCAGTTGCCCTTGTCCCGGTTGACCGCCCAGAACGAGACGCGGGACAGGTGCTTCGAGTTCGCCCAGCTGATGATGTCGCGGAAGTTGGCCGGGGTGACGGTCTCGCCGGTGTCGGTCTTGCCGTTCATCGAGGAGAGGCCGCTGCGCCGATAGGCCGCGTCGTCGGAGAGCCCGAACGTGGACTTGATGTGGTTCTTCAGCCCGTCGACCGCGCTCTTGGTCTTGGCGGCCATGTCACCGCTGCTGCCGAAGTCGAACGGCATGACCGCGAACGTGTCGATCGGGGCGCCGAGTTCCTTCGATCGGGTGATCAGGCGCTTGCCCCAGCTGTTCGGGCCGGTGGCCTCGGTCGGCATGGTGATGACGACCTTCAGGCCCGCGTTGTTCTGCTTGACGATCTTCAGGGCGCCGAGCACCCGGTCCTGCACGGTGTTGTTCTCGAACTCCTGCGCCTCGATGTCGATGTCGATCGCCTTGAGTCCGTAGGCGTCGATCACCTTCTGGTAGGCGCCCGCGAGAGCGCCGGCGCTGGAGCACTTCTGCCCCAGCTTGTTGCCGGACCAGCCGCCGATCGACGGGACGGCCTCGCCGCCGGCCGCGCGGATGTTGCTGATCAGGGTCTTGTCGCTGCCCGTCAGCGAGCGGGTGCCGTCCCACTTGGGGTTGCAGCCGCCGTCGCTGAGGATGAACGCGAGGGTGAACGACTTGATGCCGGTCTGCGACATCACGCCGGTCGCGCTGGGCACGCTGCCCCACTGGTACAGGTAGGGCGCGGCGAGCACGGGGTTCACGGCGGCCTGGGCTTGCGCCGGAAGAAGCATCGCCGTGCACGCGGCAGCGACAGCGCCGACGAGGAACCGCTTCATTCAGTCCTCCAAGACTGCTCGGTCCAGGGCGGCGGAGCTGGCAGTGAGGGGGCTCACAACGTGCTTAAAAATGGACTAGACCATCTCGTTCTGTCAAGAAGGTAGACGAAATCCGCCGGTGCTCCGTCCGGCGGGCGTGACTGATCTTGTCGGTGCAGCGTGGTGAAATCGAGGCGTGGCACTTCCACCCCAGCTGGTCCGCCGGAAGCCGGAGACGCGCCCGCGTCCCCGGTGGGACGCCGCTGCCCGACGGGTGTTCGCGCAGCCCGGCTTCCTGCGGGTGCTCGGTGGTCCCGGGACCGGCAAGACGACGCTGCTGGCCGAGCTGGCCGCGCACGCCGTGCTGGAGGAGGGGGCCTCGCCGGAGAACGTGCTGGTGCTGACCGCGAACCGGCGCGCGTCCGTGGCGTTGCGCGCGCACATCACGCGGTTGCTGACCGGGCGGTTGTCGACGATCCGCGAGCCTTTGGTGCGGACCGTCCACTCCTACGCGTTCGCGGTCCTGCGCAACCAGGCGGTGCTGCTGGGTGAGCCGCCGCCGCGGTTGCTGTCCGGTCCCGACCAGGACGCGATGGTGCGCGAGCTGCTGGCCGGTGACGTCGAGCTGGGGGCGCTGCGGTGGCCCGAGCGGCTGCGGCCCGCGCTGGAGCTGCCGGGGTTCGCGCACGAGCTGCGCGACCTGCTGCTGCGGGCGGCCGAGCGCGGCCTGGGGCCGGAGGACCTGATCGAGCTCGGTGAGGAGCACGGGCGGGACGAGTGGGTGGCCGCCGGTGTGTTCGGGCAGCAGTACGAGTCGGTGAACCTGCTGTCCGGGATGGACTCCGCGACCGCGTACGCCCCCGCCTACGACGCGGCCGAGCTGGTGTCGTCCGCCTACGCCGCGTTCGTGAACGACGACGACCTGCTGTTCGCGGAACGGCGGCGCGTGCGGTACCTGCTGGTCGACGACGCACAACACCTCGACCCGATGCAGTACTCGCTGATCAGGTCGCTGGGCTCGGGTGCCTCGCGGTTCGTGCTGGCCGGCGATCCGGACCAGGCGATCTTCACGTTCCGCGGCGCCGACCCGGAGATCCTGCGGGACGTGCCGGGCGAGACGGTGGTACTGACCCAGTCGCACCGGATGACGCCGGAGATCCGCGACGCGGTGGCGCGCCTGGCCGCGCGGTTGCCCGGTGCCTCGCCCACGCGCAAGGTGCTGCCGGTGGACGGTGAGGGGTCCGTGCAGGTGCGGCTGCTCGCGTCGGCCGCGCAGGAGGCGACGTGGGTGGCGGACCAGCTGCGTCGCTCGCACCTGGCCGACGAGGTGCCGTGGTCACAGATGGCCGTCGTTGTGCGGTCGGCGACGTTGTCCCTGCCGGTGCTGCAACGGGCGCTGCTGGCCGCGGGTGTGCCGGTGGCGGTGGCGTCCGACGAGCTGCCGTTGGCGCAGCAGCCCGCCGTGCGTCCGCTGCTGGCTCTGGTGCGTGCCGCGGCGGTGCCCGGTTCGCTGGACGAGGACACGGCGGCGATGCTGTTGTCGTCGGCGTACGGCGGCGCGGATCCGTTGGCGCTGCGGCGGTTGCGCCGTGGTCTGCGGCGGCTGGAGATGGCGGCGGGAGGCGACCGTCCCTCGGGTGAGCTGCTGGTCGAGGTGGTGGAGACGCCCGACCGCCTGGCCGCGCTGGAGGACGTCGAGTCGCTGCCCGCGCGGCGGATCGCGCACCTGTTGTCGTTGGCGCGCAAGGCGATCGCGGACGGCAAGTCGGTTGAGGTCGTGCTGTGGGACCTCTGGACCGCCTCGGGCCTGCAGGACCGCTGGGTGGCGCAGTCGGCCCGGCGCGGCCTGCCCGGCATGCAGGCCGACCGCGACCTCGACGCGATCGTGGCGCTGTTCGAGGCGGCCGCGAAGTACGTCGACCGCCTGCCGGGCTCGGGCGTGGCCGGTTTCGCGGACTACCTGGAGTCCCAGCGGATCGTCGGCGACACCCTGGCCGCCTCCGCCCCGACGGGTGAGGCGGTGTCCGTCCTGACCGCGCACTCCGCGGCCGGCCGCGAGTGGGAGGTCGTCGCCGTGCCGGGCGTCCAGGAGGGCAGCTGGCCCGACCTGCGGCTGCGCGGCACGGTGCTGGGCGTCGAACGCGTGGTGGACGTGCTGGCAGGCCTCGAACCGTCCGTGTCGGCCGTGGCGCCGATCTTGGCCGAGGAACGCCGCCTGCTGCTCGTCGCCGCCTCCCGGGCCCGCTCGAAACTGCTGATCAGCGCCGTGCGCGGCGAGGACGAACAGCCGTCGCGCTTCCTGGACGAGATCGAGTCGTCCGCGGAGGAGGAGCGAAAGCTGCACCGCCCCCAGCGCGGCCTGGTGCTGGGCGAGCTGGTCGGCGAACTGCGCCGCGTCGTCTGCTCGGACACGGAGTCCGTGGACCGTCGTTCGCGGGCGGCCGCGCAGCTCGCCCGCCTCGCCGAGGCCGGGGTGCCGGGCGCGCACCCGGAATCCTGGTACGGCTTGGCGGACGTCTCCGTCGATGCTCCACTGTGGACGGAGGAGCAGAAGGTCAGCGTGACACCGTCGACCATCGAGGTGATCACGAAGTGCCCGCTGCGCTGGGTGGTGGAGCGGCACGGCGGCCAGGATCCGGCCGAGCTCGCGTCGGTCACCGGCACCCTGGTCCACGCCCTGGCCCAGGCCGCCGCGTCCGGCGCCGACTCGGCCCAGCTGCGCGTGAAACTGGACGAGGCCTGGGCGGCCGTGGACGCCGGCGCCCCGTGGTTCTCCCGCCGCGAACGCCAGCGCGTGGAACGCATGCTCGACACGTTCCTGGCCTGGCTGACCATGAGCCGCAGCCAGCTCACCCAGGTCGCCGTCGAGGAGGAGATGGTCGTGGAGGTACCGAAACGCGACGGCGGCCCGTGGCTGCAGGTCCGCGGCCGAGTGGACCGCCTCGAACACGACGAGGACGGCCGCCCGGTCGTGATCGACATCAAGACCGGCAAGAGCCCGGTCTCCCGCGAAGCCTCCCAGGAGCACCCGCAGCTCGCCGTCTACCAGCTCGCGACGTCCCTGGGCGGCTTCACCCACATCGGCCTGGGCACCGAACCCGGCGGCGCCCGCCTGCTGTACGTCGCCAAGGAGGACAAGAAGACCGGCGCCGTCGAACGCACCCAGGCCCCGCTGGACGAACAGGGCGTCCGCGCGTGGCTGGAGGTGGTGCAGGGCGCGGCGGAGTCCGTGCTGGGACCGAACTACACGGCGCGGGAGAACGCGGACTGCGACCGCTGCCCGGCGCGCACGACGTGCCCGGTCCACCCGTCCGGGCGCCAGGTGAGCGAGTAGAGCTGCTGACCTGCGCGTTTCGCGCCGCAGAACGGTCGGCGAACACACGAGGCCGGGTGCTGCGGAGGCGCGCGGCCCAGGTAGGAAGATGTGTTGGTGACGTTGCTCAGGACCTGTGACCGGACCGTCGCCCCGCGCGACGTACGGCTCGGGGCCTTGAACGCGGCCTGCCGGGTGTTCGATGAAGGGAACCTTCATCCACCTCAGGTGCAGGAAGGTTCCCTTCATCGACTTCGAACGTCCGGGCGGGTCGGCCGATGACCGTCAGCCCCTTCGAGATCGCCGAAGCCCTCGGCCTCAACAAGCCGACCCCCGAGCAGGCAGAGGTCATCGCCGCCCCCACCCGACCGGCGCTCGTCATCGCGGGCGCGGGCGCGGGCAAGACGGAGACGATGGCCGCCAGGGTGGTGTGGCTGGTGGCGAACGGCATCGTGCTGCCCGACCGCGTGCTGGGTCTCACCTTCACCCGCAAGGCCGCCCGGCAGCTGGCGGACCGGGTGCGCGCACGACTCCGCAGGCTCGCCGGGTCCAGTCTGCTCGACGAGCTCGACCCCAGCGGCGAGCGCAAGATGGCCGTTCTGACCGGCGAACCCGTGGTGCTCACCTATCACGCCTACGCGGGTCGGCTGGTGACCGAGCACGGGCTCCGGCTGCCGGTGGAGCCGGGCGTTCGGCTGCTCACCGAGACGGCGAGCTGGCAGCTCGCGCACCGGGTCGTGTCGACGTGGGCGAAGGACCTCGACACCGACAAGGTGCCGGCGACGATCACCGGGTACCTGCTGGCGCTCGCGGGTGAGCTGGGGGAGCACCTCGTCACGCCGGAGGCGTTGCAGCACCACGCGGAGAAGCTCACGAAGCTCATCGAGAACGCCCCGAAGGCGCCGCGGCAGCGGGATGCGCTGCCGGAGAAACTGCAGGAGGTCATCAGGGCGCAACGGCTTCGCGTCGCGCTCCTCCCGCTCCTGGAGGCGTACCAGCAGCGCAAGCGCAAGGAGGCGGCGCTCGACTTCGCGGACCAGATGTCGCTGGCCGCGCAGCTCGCCGCGTTCAAGGAGGTCGCGGAGGGCGAGCGCGAACGGTACGGCGCGGTGCTGCTCGACGAGTACCAGGACACCGGGCACGCACAGCGGGTGCTGCTCAGGAGTTTGTTCGGGGGCGGCAAACCGATGCCGGTCACGTCGGTGGGCGACCCGGCGCAGGCGATCTACGGCTGGCGCGGGGCCAGTGCGGCGAACCTGCCTCGGTTCGCGGACGACTTCCCGCCGACGAGGAAGTTCGGGCTGCTGACCAGTTTCCGCAACCCGCCCGAGGTGCTGGAGCTGGCCAACGCGGTGTCGTTGCCGCTGCGGGAGGCCGGGCTGGACGTCGAGGAGCTCAAGGCTCGGCCCGGGGCCGGGCCTGGGGACGTGCGGCTCGCGCTGCACGAGGACATCCGCCAGGAGCTCGACTGGATGGCGGACAACCTCGCGGCGCAATGGGAAGCGCATCTGGACGCGGAGGGGGCGCCGCCGACCGCGGCCGTTCTCGTCCGGCGGCGGTCGGACATGGCGGCCATCGCGGCGGCGTTGCGGGAACGCGGGCTGCCGGTCGAGGTCGTCGGGCTGGGCGGGTTGCTGGACGAGCCCGAGGTGCGGGACCTCGTTTCGGCACTGCGGGTTCTGGTCGATCCGCTGGCGGGCACGGCGGCGGCTCGGCTGTTGACCGGGTCGCGGTGGCGGCTCGCGGCACGGGATCTGGCGGCGCTGTGGAGCCGGGCGCGGGAGCTGGCCGGAGTCCAAAGCAGACAGTCCGTTGTGGATGATCCGCTGCTGGTGCTGGCGGACGCGCTGCCGGGTGAGCACGCCGAGCAGGCCGGGCTGGCCGACGCGCTGGACGACCCCGGCGACCCGGACGCGTACTCGCCGGACGGGTACCGGCGCATCCGCAGGCTCGGCGGTGAGCTGGCGGCGTTGCGGCGCAGGCTGGACCAGCCGTTGCCGGAGCTGGTGGCCGACGTCGAACGGACGTTGCTGCTGGACATCGAGGCCATGTCGCGGCCGGGCACGGTCGGGCGGGCGCACCTCGACGCGTTCTCCGACGTCGTCATGGACTTCGCGGCGGCCAGTCCGTCGGCGACGCTGCCGTCGTTGCTGGACTACCTGTACGCGGCCGAGCACGCCGAGGACGGGCTGGAGCCCGGCGAGGTCGAGGTGTCCGAGGACCGCGTGCAGATCCTCACCGTGCACTCCGCGAAGGGGCTGGAGTGGCGGATCGTGGCGCTGCCGCACCTGGTGAAGGACGTCTTCCCCGGCCGGAAGAAGTCGTCGTGCTGGCTGAAGTCCGTCACCGAACTGCCGGCCGACCTGCGGGGTGACGCGCAGGACCTGCCCGTGCTGAAGCTCTCGGCGGGCTTCAACCGCAAGGAGGTCGACGAGGCGCTCACCATCCACGCCGAGGAGTTCGAGGACCGCAGGCTGGTCGAGGAACGCCGGTTGTTCTACGTCGGCGTCACGCGGGCCGAGCACAGCCTGCTGATGTCCGGGCACTGGTGGTCGGAGGCGGGCGACAAGCCCAAGGGGCCGTCGGTGTTCCTGCGGGAGATGCACGAGGTCCTGCAACGCGAGAACCCGCCGGGCGACATCAGCGCGTGGGCCGACGAACCGCTCCCCGACACCCCGAACCCGCTCGCCGAGGACGTGAAGACGCGGCTGTGGCCCGCCGACCCGCTGGGCAAGCGGCGGGACGCCGTCGTCGAGGGCGCGCAGCTGGTGCTGGCCGCGCTGGACGCCCTGCGCAGCGCTCCGCCCGAGCCATTGCCGTTGATCTTCGACGAGCCGGAGGAAGCAGCCGAACCCGCAGAGGACGAGGACTACCCGCCGCCCGACGAGCCACCGGACGAGGACTTCCCGCCGGAGCCGGAACCGCTGCCGGACGACGTCGTGCCGGACGACCCGGAGATGCCGGAGGACGACGATCCGGAGGGCTGGGCGAAGGACGTCGACGTGCTGCTCGCCGAACGGGCGGCGTCGATGAACCGGCGCGAGCAGGTCGAGCTGCCCGACCACCTGTCGGTCAGCCAGCTCGTCGAGCTCGCGAAGGACCCCGACCTGCTGGCCCGCAGGTTGCGCCGCCCGCTGCCGTTCCCGCCGAACCCGCTGGCGCGTCGCGGCACGGCGTTCCACACGTGGCTGGAGAACCGCTTCGGGGCCACCAGGTTGCTCGACATCGACGAGCTGCCCGGCGCGGGAGACGCCGATGCGGCACCGGACGCCGATCTCGACCGCCTGAAGGAGGCGTTCCTGCGCAGCGACTGGGCGGGCCGGACCCCGCACGACGTCGAGGTGCCGTTCGAGGCGGAGTTCGACGGGATCTCGGTGCGCGGGCGGATGGACGCCGTCTACCAGGACCCGGACGGCTGGACCGTGGTGGACTGGAAGACGGGCGCGGTGCCCGACGGGGAGGCACTGCCGGCGCTGTCGGTCCAGCTCGCGGCGTACCGGCTGGCCTGGGCGGCGTTGATGGGGGAGCCGCTGGAACGGGTCAGGGCCGCGTTCCACTACGTGCGGCACGACCACACGCTGCGCCCGGCGGATCTGCTGGACGAGCAGGGGCTGAAGGACCTGATCAGGTCTGTGGGGTAGCGCCGGCGGGAGCGTGCAGTTCCTTCAGCACGCGCTCGTACAGCACCTCGAGCAGCCACCGTCCGAAGAGCGACGGTCCGAACTCGGACGACCTGTCCTCGGGCGGCACCATCAGGTCCGCTGAGGACTCGTCCCCGACCACGACACCGATGCCGTAGTAGTCGAGCTCGATGTACGACCAGGCTTGCGACTCGTCGGAGCGCGGGAGCATCACCGCGCAGGGAGCCAACGTCAGCAGGGTGCCGCACGACTGCAGGGCCCGGTCCGTCGTGGACTCGCTGACCAGGACGCCGACGAGCTGGACGGCCGCGACGGGCAGGCGGTCGTGCACGGCGGGCTCGAACCAGGAGCGGAACCAGGACGGGTCGGCGCGAGGTGGCCAGCCGTTCCGGGTTCTCCAGTCGTGGACCTCGGGCAGCAAACGCACCACCGCGGACACCTGCTGGCCCAGCACGGCGACGTCGGGAACGACGACTCCGTCCCAGCCGAGCGCGGCCGCGGCGCGTTGAAGAAGCGTCTGCACAGGGCGCATCCTATGGTTCCTCGCGCGGAAAATGACAGCGTTGCGGGATACTTGGTTAAGGATTACCCAGGGTGGTCATGGGGTTGCTTTGGCCACTTTCCAGGCCCAAGCGACGAGTGGAATCTGTAGCGGCAGGCGACCATACGCCAGAGCGCGCGCTTTTGGCGACTTGGACCGGAAGTCCAGAGCCATTTTCACGTTCGCCGGGAACACTGCCACGAAGAACGCGGCGGCCGCGAGACCGCCCAGCCGGCGCGTGCGCGGGGCCGCCACCGCCGTGGCCAGGGCCAGTTCCGCCGCGCCGGACGCGTAGGTCCACTGCCGCGGGGTGCCGGGCAGTGCGCGCGGCACGATCGCGTCGTAGTACTTCGGCCTGGTGAAGTGGGTCGCTCCCGCCAGACCGAGCAGTGCGGCGAGCGCCAGCGCCGACCTCGCCCGGGACCGGTTCGGTTCCATGCGGCCACCCTGTCATGCCTACGCCGCGTAGGCGATACGACCCTGGCCTATTCTCCACGAGCGTGGCAGGTGATTCTCATCATCCCGAACGTGCCGCGGTGGCCGCGCTGAGCGACTCCTTCGTCGCCGGGCTCCGCGAGTGGATCAAGATCCCGTCGATCGGCGTCGATCCCGAACACCGCGTTGACGTGCAGAGATCCGCCGAGTGGCTGGCCGGACAGCTGCGCGAGGACGGCTGGCCGGAGATCCAGATCTGGGACCACGGGCCGGCGCTCCCCGCCGTCTACGCCTGCTGGCCCGCCGAGGATCCCGGTGCGCCGACGGTGCTCGTCTACGGCCATCACGACGTGCAGCCGGTCGATCCCGTCGAACGCTGGCACCATCCGCCGTTCGAGCCCGTGACCAGCGGCGACGAGCTGCACGGCCGGGGCGCGAGCGACGACAAGGGGCAGGTCGCGATGCACCTGCTGGCGTTGAAAGCACATCTGGCGGCAACCGGACAGAATGCGCCGAGCGTCACGCTGAAACTCTTCATCGAAGGTGAGGAGGAATCAGGTTCTCCGCACCTGCGAAAGCTGCTCGAAGCGCATGAGGAGGATCTCGCCTGCGATCTCGTGGTGTTCACCGACACCGCGTTGCACGACCGCGACGCGCCGACGGTGAACACCGGCCAGCGCGGTGTTCTCGGCGGTGAGATCACGTTCTTCGGCGGCACCGACGACGTCCACTCGGGCCGGGCCGGTGGTGCGATCCCGAACCCCGCGACCGCGCTCGCGAGACTGATCGCCGCACTGCACGACGAGCACGGCCGGATCACGTTGCCGGGCTTCTACGACGACGTGCGCGAGCCGTCCGAGTCCGAGCGCGAGGACTACGCCGAGCTGCCGTTCGACGAGCAGAAGTGGTTGGCGCACAACGGTGGCGGCGCGCAGGCCCTCAGCGGTGAACCCGGCTACACGACCCTGGAGCGGATCTGGGTCCGGCCGACCGCCGAGATCAACGGCCTGAGCAGCGGCTACACCGGCCCCGGCCTGAAGACGATCATCCCGGCGACCGCGACGGCGAAGCTCAGCTTCCGGCTCGTGCCCGACCAACTGCCGGAGAAGGTCGCCGACGGGCTCAGGGAGTTCGTCGCCGAGCACACGCCGGCGGGCATCCGCGCGGAGATCGGCTTCCGCGGCGAGGGCGTGCCGCCGTACGCGATCAGCCCGGACGATCCGGCCAACGCGACCGTGAAGGAGGCGATGGAGCTGGCGTTCGACCAGCCCGTCCGGTTCGCCCGTGCCGGTGGCTCGGGGCCGGCCGCGGTGTTGCAGGCGTGGCTCGGCGTGCCCCTCGTTTACCTCGGCGCGACCTTGCCGGATGATCGCGTGCACGCGCCCAACGAACGCGTTGTGGTGCCACTGCTCCTCAAAGGCGCGGAAGCGGCGGCTCACCTGTGGCGGATGCTGCCCGAGAGGTTGTCGCGATGAGCCTGACTGACGAAGCGTCGCACTCGCTCGTCGGCGTGATCCGGATGCCGGACCAGGCCCAGAGCCCGGTCCGCGCCATCGTGAAACGCGTGATCGGCGCGATGGCGGCGCTGCTGCTCGCCGTTCTGATCGTCTACCTCGACCGGGACGGCTACAGGGACGTCAACGGCGACGGCGTCTCCCTGCTCGACTCCTTCTACTACGCGACGGTGTCTCTCTCGACGACCGGCTACGGCGACATCACGCCCGCGTCGTCGTCCGCGCGGCTGGTCAACGTCTTGGTCATCACGCCGTTGCGCGTCCTGTTCCTGATCGTGCTGGTCGGCACGACACTCGAAGTTCTCACCGAGCGCTCCCGTCAGGCGTTGCGCATTCAGAAGTGGAGGCGGGTCGTGCGGGACCACGTCGTGGTCGTGGGTTACGGCACCAAAGGCCGCTCGGCGGTCGCGGCGCTGCTCGGCGACGGGGTCGAGCCCGGCTCGATCGTCGTCGTGGACACCGTGCAGGAGTCCCTCGACGCGGCCTCCGCCATCGGGCTCGTCACCGTTCATGGCTCCGGTACGCGCAACGACGTGCTGAGGGTCGCCGGTGCGGCCCGAGCGCGCGCGATCGTCGTCGCCCCCAACCGGGACGACACGGCGGTGCTGGTGACGTTGACCGCCCGCGAGCTCGCCCCGAAGGCGCAGATCGTCGCGTCGGTGCGGGAACGGGAGAACGAGCACCTGCTGCGGCAGTCCGGCGCCGACTCCGTGGTCGTCTCGTCGGAGACAGCGGGCCGCCTGCTCGGCATGGCCACGGCGACGCCGTCCGTGGTCGCGATGGTGGAGGACCTGCTCACCCCGGACGCGGGGCTGGCGATCGCCGAGCGCGACGTCGAGCCGGGCGAGGTGGGCGGGTCGCCGCGGCACCTGTCGGACATCGTGCTCGGCGTGGTGCGGGACGGGAAGCTGTACCGCGTCGACGCCCCGGAGGCGGACGCGATCGAGCCGGGTGACCGGCTGCTCTACGTCAAGAAGGTGACTCCGCCCGGCGGGGAGTAGGGAGCACCGCGGGCGCTCGCAGCGGCGCGTAGCGGAAGAGGAATGCGTAGAAGCCGCCCGCCAGCGCTGCGAGGCACAGCAGCAGCGCGGTGAGGCGGCGTCCGACCGGCGGTCCGGAAGGGACCGAGGCGGCGGAGGACACCATGTCCTTGCCGGTGTTCACGACTTCGAGGGTTTCGCCCTTGCGGTGGCCGCAGCCGTCCAGCACGGCCTGCTTCTTCTCACCGTTCGCGTCCCACTCGACCTTGTCCGTGCCCTGGCCGCACGAACCGGTCTCGACGACGGTCGCGGTCACGGGTCTGGGAGGTTCCTCGGCGCCCAGCACCCTGGCAGGCGCCAGAAGCGCGACCGCGACCCCGATCCCGACCAGTCCGACGACCAGCAGGATGAACACCCATCTGTTCGGGCTTCGCGGAACCGCCACACTGCGATGTTCGCAGACGCGGCGGTCCGCGTGGAGCCCAGGTTTACTTCGGCAGCTGACGCAGCTGCTCGACCTTGACGGTCTTGCCGTCGGACACGGTTCCGGTTACCGCCACGAGGTCGCCGTTCTTCGGCTTGTCGTTGACGCCCGACAGGTCCAGCGGCGTCTGCAGGCCGTCGACCTGCACCAACGTGGCGTTGTTGCCGTTGACGTCCTTGATCGTGCCCTGCTCGTGAGCCTTGGCCAGCGCCACGTTCAGCGCCTTGCCGTCCTTCACGCGCACGGTCACGCGCTGCTCGGCCTTGAGCCCGTTGAGGTCGCCCCCGCGCAGCTTCGTCGAGCCGTCAGTGGTCAACGACACTTCGCTGCCGTCGTCCTTGATGATGTTGAGCTTGCCGGACTCGACCGACTTCACCCGTCCGACGACGAGCGTGCCGCCCTTCTGGTTCGCCTTGCCGGGGTGACCGGGCTTGCCGGGGTGGCGCTCCGCGAACGCCGCGGGCGGGCCGGAGGAGTTGTCGGCCGCCGTCGCGACCGCGATGCCGCCGACGGTGAGTCCGGCCGCCGCGACGATGGCGCCGGCCCACGCAGTTTTCTTCGACATGAGATCGATGATGCGGGCGCAATCTGAGCGTGAGCTGAAGGCGAGTCGCCCGAACGCCGGATGATCAGCAGAATGAGGAGGTGTCCGCCAGGGTGTTGGTGATCGAGGACGCCGAGGCGATCGGCGCCGCGGTGTCGTCCGCGTTGCGCGAGTCCGGCTTCGAAGTGCAGCACCGGCTGGACGGGCGCCAGCTGGAGAACGACCTGGGCCGCTTCCGGCCCGACCTGGTCGTGCTCGACGTGATGCTGCCCGGCCGCGACGGCTTCCAGCTGCTCGAAGTGATTCGGAGGTCTTCCGGGGCCGGCGTGGTCATGCTGACCGCGCGCGACGCCGTGCCCGACCGGCTGCGCGGCCTGTCCGGTGGCGCCGACGACTACGTCGGCAAACCGTTCGTGCTGGCAGAGCTGGTGGCACGGGTGTCGGCCGTGCTGCGCAGGCTCGGGCGGACGCCGTCCACCGTGCAGGTCGGGGACCTGGTGGTGGACGCCGACGCCGGCGTCGTCATGCGAGCCGACCAGGCCATCGAGCTGACCGCCACCGAGCTGCGGCTGCTGGTGTACCTGGCCGCTCAGCGCGGGCGTGTGGTGTCCAAGACGCAGATCCTGACCGCCGTGTGGGGCTACGAGGACTACGACCCCAACCTGGTCGAGGTCCACATCAGTGCGGTGCGGCGGAAGCTGGAGGAGCACGGACCGCGGTTGGTGCACACCGTGCGCGGCCTCGGGTACGTGCTGCGGGCCGAGGAATGAACCTCCGCACGGTCTCGCTGCGGCGCCGGGTCGCCGTTTCGGTGCTGCTGGTGCTGTTCCTGGTGCTGGTCACGCTGGTCATCTCGGTCGACCGGGCGTTCGAGAGCCTGTCCAACCGGGACGTCGACGGGACGCTCAAGGACGTCGAGTCGCGGGCCGTGCAGGCGTTGACGCACGGAACCCCGCCGCGCGAAGTCGTGCGTCAGCTGACCAAGCGGAACGTGCACGTGACGATCGAGCTGCCGAACGGGACCACGTTCGGCACCGCGCCCGAAGAGGGGCCGTACCAGCGGAAAGTGCGGAACGTCGGCGCCAACAGGCTCACGTTCTACGCGGACACCGAGGCCATTTCGCAGGCTCAGTCCCGGTTGCGGAAGCTCCTGCTGATGCTGGGGCTCGGGGCGATCGCCGTCACCGGGCTGTTGATGATCGTCGTGGTGCGGCGGGCGTTGGCGCCGTTGGACGCCATGACGTCGTTGGCTCAGGCCATTGCCGCCGGGCACCGGGGTGGGCGGTTGAACCCCTCTCGCACGGATACCGAGCTGGGTCGGACTGCGGCTGCCTTTGACGGGATGCTGGATTCGCTGGAGGGGTCGGAGCAGCGCACTCGGCGGTTTGTCGCTGATGCTGCTCATGAGCTGCGCACGCCCATCACCGGCGTTCAGGCCGTGGCTGAGGCTCTGGTGCAGGCGCCGGTGGATTCGCCTGACCGGGACCAGATGTCGTTCCTGCTGGTTCGGGAGGCTCGGCGGGCCGGACGGCTGGTCGACGACCTGCTGGCGCTGGCCCAGTTGGATGCCGGGTACGAGATGCAGCGGGAAGCCGTGGACCTGATGGCGCTGGCTGAGGCCGAGGTGGCTCGGACTCGGTTCGTCGCGCCGGACTTCGACATCGCTGCTTCCGGGGAGCCGGTCACGGTGATCGGGGACGGGCAGCGGCTGGCCCAGGTGCTGGCCAACCTGGTGGACAACGCTCGGCAGGCGACCGGGCCTGCTGGGGCCGTTCGGATTTCGGTGGATTCCGGGGGGTTCACGGTTTCCGACAACGGGCCCGGGGTGCCTGAGGCTGAGCGGGAGCGGATCTTCGACCGGTTGGTTCGGTTGGACGACGCTCGGGATCGGCGGTCTGGCGGGTCCGGGCTCGGACTCGCCATCGCTCGCGGCGTGGTGCGGGCTCACGGCGGCGACCTGGTCTGCCTGCCTTCCCAGGGCGGGGCGGTTTTCCGGGTTTCCCTACCCGTAGTCGGTCTCACACCCGGAGCCTGAACGTCGATGAAGGGAACCTTCATCCACCTGGTGTGGACGAAGGTTCCCTTCATCGACGTGGCGACACGGCGGTCAGGCGACTGCTTTTGTTGGTGCTGCGAAGGTGTTGCAGGCTGTGGTCGAGTTCGACTTGAAGCCCGCGATGGCCCATTGGGCCTGGTTCGTGGCTGAGCCGTGGGCGTTGTTCTCGGGCTTTTCCTCGACGGCGTACTGGAAGTCCTCTTCCGCCTGGCGGGCCAGTAGGGCCGAGACGGAGCCCTTGCCCGCCGCGCTGGTGAGGAACATGCCTGCGAAGCAGTTGGCCTGGAGTTCGATGCGGCGCGACATCTCCAGACCCGCCGGGGTTTTCTCGCCCGCGTCGGTGATCTTCAGGTCGGCGGCGCGGAGCAGGCCCGTCATGGCCTGGACGTGGTGGCCGTACTCGTGGGACAGCGTGGCCAGGTGGGTGGGCGGGGCGTCGCCGCCGCCGTTGTCGCGCAGGCGGGAGGTGGGCATGTAGATCGTGCGGTTGCGGCCGCAGTAGTAGGCGACTGCGTGGTCGGATTCCGGGGCCGCGCCGCACGGGCCGTCCTTGAGGCTCGGTGAGGCGTCCAGGGAGGGCTTTTCGAACGGCAGGTTCGCTGAGGTCAGCAGTGGGCCCCAGGCTGCGTTCAGGCATTCGACGCCGGCGGCGTAGTAGGCGGCCAGTTGCTGGTCCGAGGTGCCGAACGGCGGGAGGACGCAGGTGATCGGGGCCAGGGAGACCGGTGTCGTCAGGAACGGGTGGTCCGCCAGGCGGTAGACCGCGCGGGGGCGGATCGGGGTCGAGGGCTCGGTCGGTGGGGACGTGGCCGGGCGGGAGCCTGCCAGGGCGTGGCCGGGCAGGACTCTGGGGCGGGTCAGTTGACCGATTCCGAGGACGAAGGCGACCACCAGCACGAAGACTGCCCCGAGGACGACCGGGCTGTTCCTGGCTGGTTGGGTCACGTTGGCACCTTTCGGGGCTAGGAGACTGAGCCTGCGTCCGCTGCCCAGGTGTTGCACTCGGACGCCTTGTTGGAGCGGTAACCGCGGTCCACCCAGTTCGCGTTGTTCTCGGGTGTGCCGTGGTCCTTGGTCGGGTAGATGTCGTAGTCGCCGCGGTTGCCCGCGTCGGTCAGGCCTACTCGGATCACGTCCATCGGTACTGCGCCGTGCGAGAAGGACGCCAGGGTCATGCCGCCGAAGCAGGTGGCCTGCAGCTCCATCCGGCGGTTCAGGTCGAGGCCCTTCGGAGTATCCCACCCTCCCGCGTCGTACTGCGCGCGGTCCGATGCTTTGAGCATGCCGGTGAGCCACTGGATGTGGTGGCCGTACTCGTGGGAGAGCTGGCCCAGGTACTTGCCGGGGTGGTTCGGGTTGTTCGGGTTGCGTTCCGCGGCGTAGGCGTTGGCGGTCCAGTAGATGCCGCCCTGGCAGTAGCGCGCGGTGGAGTCCGGGCGGACGGTGCCGCACGGGTACTGCATGGTCTCGGTGACGATGTGCAGCTCGACCGGCTGGTACGGGAGGTTGGCGGCCGCCAGCGCGGGCTTCCACATGTTCTCGATGCACGGGAGGGCGGCGCGCAGGAAGCGGTCCTGGCCCTCCGGCGAGTAGTCCATGGCGGGCAGCGGGCAGCCGCTGATCGAGTTCGCGCCGAAGCTGGGCTTCAGGAACGGGTGGTCGGCCAGCGCGTAGACGGCCTTCGGGCCAGCCGGGGTCGCCGGGGCCGACGGCGTGCCGGAGGCTGGGGGACGTGACGGGGCCGTGGTCGACGTCGTGGCCCCGGTGGTGGTCGGGTTGGTGTAGGCCGGGCTGTAGGTCGTGTAGTTCTGGTAGCCCGTGTCCTTCACCTTGCTGTTCAGCGTTGCCGCGAAGACGCCGACCGCGCCGAGGCCGAGGATCACGACGCCGCCGAGGATCAGGGCGATGATCGGGCCGCTGCTCTTCTTGCGCGGCGGCGGCATCGGCGGGTACGGCCCGTAACCGGGGTGGTAGCCACCGGGGGGTGGGCTCCACAACGGTTGCGGGGGCGGCATGACCTGGCCTGGTGGAGGCGGCGGAGGGCCGTACTGGCCGTACTGGGGGTGTGGCGGGGCCTGCGGCGGCATGCCGTACGGGAGCGGTGGCGGGCCTTGGGGCGGACGCTGGCCCAGCGGTGCGGGCATCGGCGGAGGGCCGACCGGGCGTGGCGGCGGCCAGTTGCCCGGTGGCGGTGGTTGCGTCATCGCCTGAGGTCCCCCCATTGGTGAGCCAGGGTCGGGTACGAGCATAGGCGGAGCGAGATCGCGCGTCCCCCGACCGGGCTAACGTGTCCCGTCCACGTCTCTGAGACGCGCGGGCCGGGGGATCGGTTCACGAAACCTCTGCGGAACTCGCGGCCCACGTGTTGCAGGCCTTGATGTCGTTCTGCTTGTGGCCTTGCATGACCCAACGCGCGTTGTTGTTCGCACTGCCGTGGTCTGGCGTGCGGTTGTAGTCACCGCGTTGGCTCGCGTCCGACAGACCGGTGTTCACGACGTCCATCGGCACGACGTTCTTGTGCGAGAACGGGGCCAGCGTCATGCCGCCGAAGCAGGTGGCCTGGAGTTCCTTCCTGCGGTTGAGTTCGAGACCCTTCTGGGTGTCGAAGCCGCCCACGTCGTACTGGGCGTCGCCGACCGCGCGCAGGAAGCCGGCCAGCCACTGGATGTGGTGGCCGTACTCGTGGCTGAGCTGGCCGAGGTACACGCCGGGGTGCCGGACCGTCGTGCCGCCCTCGTTGGCGTAGTAGTTGCCCGGCCAGTAGATGACGCCCTGGCAGTACATCGCCGTCACGTCGTTGCGCCGCGAGCCGCACGGCGTCTGCACGCTGCCGGTGAACACGTGCAGCTCGACCGGCTGGTACGGCAGGTTGGCCGCCTTCATCGCGGGCTGCCACGCCTTCTCGATGCACGGCAACGCGGCCGAGAGGAACCGTTCCTCGCCCGCCGGGTTGTACTCCATGTTCGGCAACGGGCACGACGCGAAGTCGTTCGCGCCGACGCCGGTGGTGAAGATCGGGTGGTCGGCCAGCTTGTAGACCGCCTTCGGACCCGCAGGGGTCGTCGGGGTGCTCGACGTCCGCGTCGAGGAGGTGCGGGTGGACGCCGTTGTGGTGGTCGTCGTGGCCGTCGTTGTCGTTGTGTAGGTGTAGGTCGGGCTGTAGGTCGTGTAGTTCTGGTAGCCCGCGTCCTTCACCTTGCTGTTGAAGCTGGCCGCGAAGACGCCGACCGCGCCGAGGCCGAGGATGACGACGCCGCCGAGCACCAGGGCGAGGATCGGGCCGTTGCCGCTCTTGCGGGGCGGCATCACCGGGTACGGCGCGAAGCCCGGCTGCGGCTGCTGACCCCAGGTGGGCTGGGGCGGAGGCATCACCGGACGCGGTGGGGGCAGGGGCGCGCGGCCGGGCGGCGGACCGTACGGCCCCATCGGCGGTCGACCTGCGGGCGGCGGCCCCATCGGTGGAGCGCCCGCGGGCGGGTGGCCCATCGGTGGCGAGCTCATCGGCGGCGGCCCGACGGGTGCCGGGCGCATGCCGGGTGGCGGTCCCTGAGCAGGGCGTGGAGGCATCGGCGGGCCGTACGGCGGTGGCGCGGGCACGGGTGGTGGGCCCACCGGGCGGGGTGGTGGCCAGTTGCCCGGTGGCGGTGGTTGCGTCATCGCCGAAAATCCCCCAGATGGCGTCTGTTCGAAAGTCCGCCGGAGCATATGAGGACTCCGCTATTGTCCGCAGCCGTGTTGAAGAACTGGGGAGCGGCGATCTTCGTCGCGGCCGCGCTGACGTCCACTACGGCTGTTGGCGCGCTCGCGCAGCCGCTTCCCGGGACCGTCAGCACCGAGATCCGGATGAAGCTGGAGCGCGACGCGAAGCTGTCCGTGACCGAGACGGTGCACGTGCCGGACGGCAAGACCGTGAAGCGGACCGTCCCCTTGCGACTCGCGGTGGGCAACGGCCTGGAGCGCCAGTACCAGGTCGTCGACGCGCGGGTCGAGGGCAAGGGCAGTGCGAACGTCAGTGACGACAAGTTCACCACGACGTTCGAGGGCGGCCAGGCCACGCTGACCTACACCGTCGTCGGCGCGGTCGCACCGGTCGGTGACGCGCTGGAGGTGCGCTGGCAGGTCGCGGGCGGCTGGGACACCGAGCTCGACAAGGTCTCCGTCACGTTCTCCGCGCCCGACTCGCCGACGTCGGTCAACTGCCTCGCCGGACCGGTCGGGTCGTCGCAGCCGTGCACGAGCGCGGACCTCGCGGACGGCAAGGGCGTGCGGGCGCAGGAGATCAGGCTCGGCGCCGGTGACCGGGTCGACGTCGCGATCGGACTGTCGGCGGGCGTCGTGCCGCCGAACGCCGTGGTGGTCGAGCAGTCCGGGCTGGCAGCCGCGTTCGCGCTGACGCCGGTCAGCGGTGCCGCGCTCGGCGGGCTGCTGGTGTTGCTGCTCGGCGGCGTCGCGCTGCTGTGGTACCTGCGCGGCCGGGACGCGGCGGCGCTCGCGAGCGGGGTCGGCGCGGTGAGCGTCCTGGTGCGCGACCAGAACGACCGGGTCGCGTTCGCCTCGCCCGACGGCGTGCTGCCCGGCCAGGTCGGCACGGTCGTCGACGAGCACGTGGACGTGGTCGACGTGACCGCCACTGTGATCGACCTCGCCGTGCGCAACTACCTGTGGATCACCGAGGTGGACGGGCACGACTGGCAGATCGTGCGCCGCAACCCGGCCGACGCCTCGCTGTCCGGGTACGAGAAGGCCGTCTACCAAGCCCTTCTGCCGCAGGGCGTCGACGCCGTGACGGTGGCGGATTTGCGCACCCGGCGGATCGACCTCGCCGGGGTCCGTGACGAGCTCTACGCGGACGTCGTCGAGAAGCGCTGGTTCGTGCGCCGCCCCGACGCCGAGCGCAGCCTGTTCTGGTGGGTCGGCATCGCGATCGCGGTGCTGGGTCTCGCCGCCACGGTCGCGTTGGCGCTGACGATCGGCAACGCGCTGTTCGGGCTCGCGGTCGCGGTCGGTGGTGTCGCGCTGGCCTTCGGTGCGCGGTCGATGCCCGCCCGCACGAAGCGCGGCAGCGAGCTGCTGGAGCACGTCCGGGGGCTGCGCGGGTACCTGCACGGCGTGACGCAGGACGACATCCCCGAGGCCGACCGCGAGCTGGTGTTCTCCCGGTCGCTGCCGTACGCGGTGGTGCTCGGCGAGACCGAGGGCTGGCTCGCCAAGTTCGGTCAGCAGGACCTCTACTGGTACGGAAATGCGTCCGACTTCCGCCGGAGCTTCCCGGCGTTCCTCGGGGCGCTCGACGGTGTGCTCGCCCAGGCGGGCCACCTGCGATCGCTCCGGACGTAGAACCCGTAGGCTGGCGCACATGGCCTCACCCGAACTGCACAGGTTCACGTTGCCCAACGGCCTGCGGGTGGTGCTCGCCCCCGACGCCAGCGCACCGGTCGTCGGCGTCAGCGTGCACTACGACGTCGGCTTCCGCTCCGAGCCGGAGGGACGCACCGGCTTCGCGCACCTGTTCGAGCATCTGATGTTCCAGGGCAGCGAAAGCCTGGAGAAGCTGGCCCACTTCCGGCATGTGCAGTCGTCGGGCGGCACGTTCAACGGGTCGACGCACCCGGACTACACCGACTACTACCAGGTGCTGCCGAGCGCGGCGCTGGAGCGGGCGCTGTTCCTGGAAGCGGACCGCATGCGCGCGCCGAAGATCACCGAGGAGAACCTCCGCAACCAGATCGACGTGGTGAAGGAGGAGATCCGGCTCAACGTGCTGAACCGCCCGTACGGCGGGTTCCCGTGGATCCTCCTGCCGCCGGTGCTGTTCAAGACGTTCGCCAACGCGCACAACGGGTACGGCGACTTCGTCGACCTGGAGAGCGCCACGGTCGACGACTGCGCGGAGTTCTTCGACACCTACTACTCGCCGTCCAACGCCGTGCTGACCGTCGCCGGTGACCTCGACATCGAGACCACGAAGTCGTTGGTGGAGAAGCACTTCGGCGACGTGCCCGCGCGGCCGAAGCCGGAGCGCCCCTCGTTCGCCGAGCCCGCGCCGCAGGGCGAGGTGCGCCACGAGCACGCCGACCCGCTGGCCCCGCTGCCCGCCATCGCGATCGGCTACCGCGTGCCGGACCCCGTCACCGACATCGACGGCTACCTCGCGTACCTGGTGCTGGCCGGCGTGCTGACCGACGGCGACAGCTCGCGCCTGCAGCAGCGCCTGGTGCACCGCGAGGGCATCGTGATCGACCTGAACGCGGGCTGCGGCCTGTTCGGGCCGCTGGAAGCCCGCGACCCGGACACGTTCAGCATCACCGCGATCCACCGCGCCGACGTCACCGCGGACCAGGTCGTCGCGGCGATCGACGAGGAGCTGCAGAAGCTCGCGCAGGAGCCGCCGGCGGCCGAGGAGCTCGCCAAGGTCACCGCCCGCTGGGCGTCGACCATGCACAAGGAGCACGACCGGCTCACCAACCGCACGCTGGGCCTCGGCTCCGCGGAGCTGCTGTTCGGCCGTGCCGAGTTGATCTACGAACTGCCCCAGCGGATCGCTTCGGTGACCGTGGACGAGGTGTCCGCCGCGGCCAAGGCGCTGCGTCCCGACGCCCGCGCACTTCTTCTCGTCAAGCCCACCGGAGGAGCTCAGTGACCGTATCAATTTCCTCTCCGGGGCAAAAGACCCACCGGTCGGCCGAGGAGATCGGACGCACCGAGGTCGGTCCGCGTCCGCTGCCCGCGCTGGGTGTGCAGAAGGCGGCCGCCGACCTGTCCACTGTGGACACCGTGCTGCCCAGCGGCCTGCGCGTCATCGCGATCCGCCGCGCCACCGTGCCGATGGTCGAGGTGCGGTTGCGCGTCCCGTTCGCGGACCCGGCCGCCTCCAGCACCGGCTCGCACCACTCCGCGCAGGCCGAGGTGCTCGCGAACACCGTGCTGACCGGCACCGCGACCCGCTCCCGCGTGCAGATCGACACCGAGCTGGCGCTGGTCGGCGGTGAGCTCGACGCCGTGGTCGACCCGGAGCGCCTGAGCATCACCGGCAACGCGCTGGCCACCGGCCTCGGCACCGTGCTGGACGTGCTGCGCGACGTGCTGACGTCCGCGTCGTACCCGGCGGAGGAGCTGGAGCGCGAGCAGGCCCGCCTGGTCGAACGCATCGCGATCGCCCGCTCCCAGCCGAGCGTGATCGCGCGCGAGGCGTTGCAGAAGCTGCTCTACGGCGACCACCCGTACGCCAAGGAGATGCCGGAAGCCGAGGAGGTCGCCGCCGTCACCCGCGACGACGTGCTCGCGCTGCACCGCAAGGCGTTGCTGCCGCGCGGCTCGGTCTTCGTGATCGTCGGCGACGTCGAGCCGGCGGAGGCCGTCGCGCAGATCGGCGAGGCGCTGGGCGCGTGGCAGGGCGAGGGCGAAGCGGTCCAGCTGCCGCCGCTGCCCGCGGTCAAGGGCGGCGACGTGCTGCTGGTGCACCGCGCCGGTGCCGTCCAGTCGCAGATCCGCCTTGCCGCGCAGGCGATCCCGCGCACCGACGAGCGCTACCCGGCGCTGCAGATCGCGAACCTGGTCTACGGCGGGTTCTTCTCGTCGCGGCTGGTCGAGAACATCCGCGAGGACAAGGGCTACACCTACAGCGCCCGTTCGCACCCCGAGTTCACGATCCACGGCGCCACGCTGCTGGTCGACGCGGACACGGCGTCGGACGTGACGGCGGCAGCGCTGCTGGAGACCCGCTACGAGCTCGCGCGGCTCGGCCTCGTGCCGCCGTCGGAGTCCGAAGTGGACATCGCGCGCAGCTACGCGATCGGCACGTTGCTCACCACCACGTCGTCGCAGTCCGGTCTGGCCTCGTTCCTGGTGAACCTGGCCGCGCTCGGCCTCGGCGTCGACTGGCTCGTGTCGCACCCGCAGCGGCTGCAGGCCGTCACGCCGGAGCAGGTCGCGGCGGCGGCGCTGGAGTTCTTCGCTCCCGGCAACTTCACCGGCGTGCTCGTCGGTGACGCCGAGACGTTGAAGCCGAAGCTGGCCGCGCTGGGTGGGATCAATTTGGGTGGGGTTTCGTTCCAGTGAGCTTCGACCTGGTCGCACTGCCGGCGCTCTCGCGAACCGAGATCGACCGGGCCGAGCCGTTGCGCGGCGACGAGGAGAAGCTCGCCGCGCTCTGGCCCAAGGCCCGGATGATCGTCGTCGACACGCGCGGCCGGACGCTGGTGGCCGACCGCGGCACGCGCCTGGTCGACCGCCCGGCCGTGGAGTTCGGGGATCAGCCGCCCGTGAACGCCGTCCTGCTGGGTGAGCAGGACGGCGTGGCCTGGTTCGCCGTGCTGATGCCCGCCGAGGAAGGCGAGCGGGCACCGGCGCCGAGGGCCTGGGCGCCGACGGAGCTCACCGACGAACCGCAGTGGCTCGACCTGCGGCAGTCCGGCGCGACGCTGGACGACAGGTCCGCGGGGCTCTTCACGACCGCGGCGGCGCTGTTCCAGTGGCACCGGCTCGGGAAGTACTGCGCCAAGTGCGGCGCGCGGACCGTGCTGGAGAAGTCGGGCTGGGCCAGCGTCTGCTCCGGTTGTGAACGCGAGGAGTACCCGCGCACCGACGCCGCGGTGATCTGCCTCGTCCACGACGGCGCGGACCAGGTGCTGCTGGCGCGCGGACCGGAGTGGCCGGAGGGCCGGTTCTCCGTGCTCGCCGGGTTCGTGGAGGCCGGCGAGTCGCTGGAGTCCTGTGTGGAGCGCGAGATCGCCGAGGAGGTCGGCGTTTCCGTGCGGGACATCCGGTACCTCGGCTCGCAGCCGTGGCCGTTCCCGCGCTCGCTGATGATCGGCTTCGAGGCCGTGGCCGATCCCGCCGAACCGTTGCGACCGGCCGCCGGCGAGATCGCCGAGGCGAGGTGGGCGACGCGGGCCGACGTGCGCAAGGCGATCGAGGAACCCGGCAGCGTGCCGGGGCTCGGGCTCGCCGGTGGTGCTTCCATCGCGTTCCGCATGCTGCAGTCCTGGTCTGGGGCGGCCTGACGCGTGCGGGCGTCAGGCCGCCGATGAGGTGGTCCAGTCAGTCGTCGAATGCCGAAGTCAGCCAGGCCAGGTCGGTCACGGCCTGCTGCCGTGCGTTCTTCTCGCGCGTGAACAGCGTGCTGGTTTTCGTCAGTACGAGGGTGTACGGGCTGCCCTGCCGCCGGGTCTGGTGTCGTACCGGCAGTTCTGCCGAGTCGATCTGGGTGTGGACGTGCCGGCGTCCGGCCTGGGCGAGGCGCCACTCGAAGACCCGTTCCGATCGGGAGCGCAGGAACGCGCCCAGCGTGTCGCAAAGCTCGCAGTGGCATCCGCTCCACTCGATCGACCAGTCGTCGTCCGCACGCTGCGGCCTGGCGATGATCGCTTCAAGACGCGTCGCGCAGTCGCGGGCGATCGGGCCGAGCGCCGCCGGTCGCCGTGGGTGCGCCGACCGCAGCGCCGGCATCAGACACTCCAGCACTGTGTCCTGGTACTCGCGCAGCGCCGCCGTGATGTCGTTGCGCAGCGTGTCGTGGGCCGCGTCGAGCAGCTGCACCAGCGGTGGGCCGAGCATCTCCAGCCGTGGCCGGCGGTAGTCGGTTCGCACGGTGGGAGTCCAGCGCCGGAGCTCGCCCTCCAGCCAATGCCAGGTTCTCGTGGTGAGAAGCTGTGCCGCCGCGGATGCGCCGGTGGCGCGCAGCGCCTCGCACAGCTCTGGCAGCGTGTCGACC
>Ga0070710_10000059_pt1 | contig 50510 bp, 48 predicted proteins | sample LARL52metaG_FD_65454 | JGI IMG/M metagenome (GOLD analysis project Ga0070710, IMG submission 65454) | Corn, switchgrass and miscanthus rhizosphere microbial communities from Kellogg Biological Station, Michigan, USA - LAR L5-2 metaG | ecosystem: Host-associated > Plants > Roots > Rhizosphere ...
GTGCTGACGAACAACGGTGTGCTGCCGCTCGACGCCCCGGAGGTCGCGCTGATCGGCCGGCACGCGCTCGACACCGTGGCGCAGGGCGGTGGTTCGGCCGGGCTGCGGCCGCCGCACGTCATCAGCATCGCCGACGGCCTGACGTCGCTGCTGGGCGAACGGGTGTCCGTTGTGGACGGTGTGGAGGTGCGGCAGCGGTACGCCGCGCCCGCCGCCGGGGTGCTGCGGAACGTCCGTGCCACGACGTTCGACGCCTCCGGCGAGGTGCTGGAGTCGCGGGAGATGGCGATCGCCGAGCTCGCGGCGGTCGGCGGGTGGGCGCAGGGTGCCGCGTCGATCGAGCTGTCCGGCGAGGTCGTGCTGGACGAGCCGGCCCGGATGCTGGTCGGGATGCGCGGGTTCGGCGACTGGACGCTGGACGCCGCCGGCGAGCGGCACGCGACGCGCCTGGCCTGGGCGGACGGTGTGGTGGAGGAAGCGCTGCTGAAGCCGCCGTTCTGGACGACCGAGGTCACGCTCTCACCGGGCGAGCGGATCACCGCCCGCGTGCGCGAGGCCGCCGCGCTCGTCGGCCTGATCACCCAGCCGGTCCCCCGGCCCGCCGCCGACGCGATCGCCACCGCGGTCGAGGCCGCGCGCGAGGCGGATGTGGCCGTCGTGGTCGTCGGCCTCACCGACGAGCAGGAGACCGAGGGCTTCGACAAGACCACCCTCGCGCTGCCCGGCGAGCAGGACGCGCTCGTCACGGCGGTGGCGGCGGCCGCTTCCCGGACCGTGGTGGTGGTGAACGCCGCGACGCCGGTGCTCATGCCGTGGCTCGATGAGGTCGACGCCGTGCTGTGGGCGGGCCTGCCGGGCCAGGAGGCCGGTGACGCCGTGGCCGCCGCGCTGCTCGGCCACGTCGAACCGGCCGGGCGGCTGGTCACCACGTTCCCGCGCACGGACGCCGACGCGCCGACCCCGGTACCGGTGAACGGTGCGTTGGCCTACGCCGAAGGCACGGCGATCGGCTACCGCGGCGCGTCCGACCCGTTGTTCTGGTTCGGCCACGGCCTCGGCTACACGACCTGGGAGTACGGCACCGCCAAACCGTCCACTGTGGACGGAATCGTGAGCGAGGTGTCCGTGTCGCTCACCAACACCGGCGAACGCTCCGGGCGCGAGGTCGTGCAGGTCTACCTGCGGCCTCACGACGAGCCCGTGCGGCTGATCGGCTGGGCGGTCGTGGATGTCGCGGCGGGCGAGACCGCGCGGGTCGACGTGCCGTGCTCGGCTCGGGTGCAGCGGGTGTGGCAGGACGGCTGGCACCCGTTGCGCGGCGGGGAGGTGCTGGTCGCCCGCGGGCTCGGCGACGTCCGGTCGACCGTGCAACTGCCAACCTCGGGGTGACCGGGCGAGCCGAGCTCCGCCGCCTCCAGGGCACGGGTCTCAGCGACGCGGCGAACGCCAAGGCGCGCAAGGCGTTCGGGCTGCCCGCGGACGCGCCCGTCACGACACCGGGGCGGTGAGCATCCCGACGACCAGGTCGACCAGCTCCGACGCGGAGTGCGGTGCGTCGTGCGGCAGGCCCCGCTCCCGGTCCGCGAGCAGCGCGAACAGCACCGTGGGCAGCACGCGCAACCGGCGGCGCCGCACCGCGGGCGGCACGTCCCCCAACGCGCGGTCGAGCCGCATGATGATCAACCGGACCGCCGCCCGTCCCGCCCGGTCGAGGTTGGTGTCCGCGGCCAGCGCGGGATGGGTACGGACCCGGTCGAGGAACCGCGCGTAGTGCGTGGCGCCGTGCTCGTAGGGAACGGTCAGCATCGGCACGACCAGCGCGGAGACCAGCGCGCGCACGTCCTGCGCCTCGCCGGCCGCCTCGCTCGCGGTGAGCAGCTCCAGCCGGTGCTGCTCCAGGTCGGCGATGCGGTGCTGCGCGACCGCGTCGATCAGCCCGTCCCTGGAGCCGAAGTGGTACTGGACCGCGGAGTTGTTGCGCTGGCCCGCCGCCGTCGCGATGTCGCGCAACGGCACGTCCGGGCCGTGCTCGGCGATCAACCGCTCGGCGGCGGCGATGATCCGCTCCCTGGCGTCCGCGCTGGCCACGTCATCACGTTAACACGCGCTTCTTGACTTTTAAGCGCGAGCGCTTAACGCTGGCTGCGTGGTGACGGACATGTTCGGGCTACCAGGCGCGGTGGCGGTGGTCACCGGCGCGGGCCGCGGCATCGGCGCGGCATCGGCACTCGCACTGGCGGAGGCCGGCGCGGACGTGGTGATCAGCGCACGTACCGCGGAACAGCTGGAGGAGGTCGCGGGCAAGATCAAGGCACTGGGGCGCAGAGCCGTCGTCGTGCCGGCCGATCTGTCCGATGTGGACGCCGCGGCCGCGCTGGCGCACACGGCCGCCGAACGGTTCGGGCGGCTGGACGTGGTGGTGAACAACGTGGGCGGCACGTTGCCGAACACGTTCCTGACCACGACACCGGACTTCCTCGAAGACGCCTTCCACTTCAACGTCACGACCGCGCACGCGCTGAGCAGCGCCGCGGTTCCGCACATGCTCGAAAGCGGCGGCGGGTCGGTGGTCAACATCGCCTCGGTGATGGGCCGGCTCGCCGGGCGCGGTTTCCTGGCCTACGGCACCGCGAAAGCCGCCCTGACGCACTACACGCGCCTCGCCGCAACGGATCTCGCGCCCCGCATCAGGGTCAACGCGATCGACGTCGGCTCGGTGCACACCTCGGCCCTGGACGTGGTCGCGAGAGACGACAAGATCAGGACCGCGATGGAGCAGGCCACCCCGCTGCGCAGGCTGGGCCGTCCGGAGGAGGTCGCGGCCGCGGTGCTCTTCCTGGCGTCACCGGCGTCGGGCTACACCACCGGCTCGGTGCTGCGCGTCGACGGCGGCATCGGCGCGCCCAACCTCGACTTCAACCTCCCGGACCTGTGATGACGTATCGCGTAGTGCAGTGGAGCACCGGCAACGTCGGCAAGTGGGCGTTGCGCGGCATCATCGACCACCCGGCCCTGGAACTGGCGGGCGTGTGGGTCTCGAACCCCGCCAAGAAGGGCCTCGACGCGGGCGTGCTGGCCGGGCTGGACCGCGAGGTCGGGATCAGCGCGACCACGGACGCCGACCAGCTGATCGCGGCGCAGCCCGACTGCGTCGTCTACACCGCCATGGCCGACAACCGGCTGCCCGAGGCGATCGACGACCTGTGCCGGCTGCTGCGGGCGGGCGTCGACGTGGTGGCCAGCGGCCCGGTCTTCCTGCAGTTCCCCGACGGCACCGTGCCACCCGAGGTCACCGACCCGATCCGCCAGGCCGCGGCCGAGGGCGGCAGTTCGTTGTGGGTCAACGGGATCGACCCCGGCTGGGCCAACGACTGGCTGCCGCTGCTGTTGTCCGGCACCTGTCAGCGCATCGACCGGATCCGCTGCTCGGAGATCACCGACTACTCCACCTACGACAACCCGTTGGTGCTGTTCGACATCATGGGTTTCGGCACGCCACCCGACCACACTCCCCTGCTGCTGCAACCAGGAGTGCTCACGCTCGCGTGGGGCAGCGTGGTCCGCCAGCTGGCCGCCGCGCTGGACGTGCCGCTGGACTCGGTCGCCGAGCACCACGAGCGGTTCCCGGCGCCCGAACCGTTCCCCGCCGCGGGCCGCACGATCGCCGAGGGCACCATGGCGGCACTGCGGTTCACGGTCAGCGGCATGGTCGCGGGCAAGCCCGTGCTGGTGCTCGAACACGTCACCCGGCTGCGCCCCGACCTCGCACCGGACTGGCCGCAACCGGCCGGCACGGGCTGCTACCGCGTGGAGGTCACCGGTGAGCCGAACTACGTGCTGGACCTGCGGCTGACCGGCGGCGACGGCGACCACAACACCGCGGGCGTCGCGGGCACCGCCATGCGCCTGGTCAACGCCGTTCCGGCGGTCGTCGAGGCTCCGCCCGGCCTGCTCACCGCGCTCGACCTGCCGCTGATCACCGGCCGGGGACTGGTCCGGACCGGCTAGGCTCGTGATCATGAGCGTTGCCGAGGACCTGGCCCCGACGGGCGTGCTGCGGGCGTCGATCAACCTGGGGAATCCCGTGCTGGCACGGGGAACGCCCGACGACCCCGCCGGTGTCACGGTGGACCTCGCGCGGGAGATCGCCGCCCGCCTCGACCTGCCGGTGGAGCTCGTGTGCTTCGACGCGGCGCGCAAGTCGTTCGAGGCGATGAAGGACGGACGCGCCGACCTCTGCTTCCTCGCGATCGAGCCCGCGCGGGAGGCGGAGGTCGCGTTCACCGAGCCGTACGTGGTGATCGAGGGCGTGTTCGCGGTGCAGGTGAACTCGCCGATCACCGCGGTCGCCGAGGTCGACCGGCCCGGCGTGCGGATCGGCGTGAAGCAGGGTTCCGCCTACGACCTGTACCTCACGCGGACCCTGCGGCACGCCACCCTCGTGCGCGGCGACGAGGGTGTCGACGTCTTCCGCGAGCAGGAGCTCGACGTGGCGGCAGGGATCCGCGAGCCGATGACCGCGTTCGTGGCCGCGAACGACGACGTGCGGCTGCTCGGCGACCGGTTCATGGAGATCCGGCAGGCGGTCGGCACGACGAGGTCGCGGCGGCCGGAGACCGTGCGGTTCCTCAGCGACACCGTCGCCGAGCTGCGCGACAACGGGTTCGTCGCGCGCTCACTCGGCCGTTGATGACCTCCGCGTGTGATGGAACAGCAGGTTGAGCACGAAGGCGGTCAGCGCCGCGCTGGTGATGGCGCTGCCCGCGATCACCTGGGCCCACGCGGGGAACGAGTGGTAGATCTTCGGTGCCACCACCGGCAGCAGCCCGACGCCGATCGTCACCGCGATGATCAGCAGGTTCCCGGTGTCCTCGAAGTCCACCGCGCGCAGGATCCCCATGCCCAGCGCGGCGACGGTCGCGAACATGACCAGCCCGGCCGCGCCGACCACCGGGCCGGGCAGGGCCGCGACGACCTCGCCGAGCTTCGGGATCAGGCCCAGCAGCACCAGGATCCCGCCGGCGACCGCCGTGACGTACCGGCTGCGCACCTTCGTGATGCCGACCAACCCGACGTTCTGCCCGAAAGCGGTGTCCAGGAACCCGTTCATGATCCCGCCGAGCACCCCGGACACGCCCTCGGCCGCGAGCCCGCGCGCCAGGTCGCGTGACGTGACCGGCCGCCCGGTCATCTCGCCGACCGCGAGCATGGAGGCGGTCGACTCGGTGAAGGTCACCAGCATGACCACGCACATGGACACCACGGCCGCCAACGGGAAGTGCGGCGCGCCGAAGTGGAACGGCTGCGCGATCCCGAGCCACGCGGCGCCGCCGACGTTCGAGAAGTCGGTCATCCCCAGGAAGATCGCCGCGATCGTGCCGCCGACCAGCCCGATCAGCACACCGAGCTGGCGGACGAGCCCGCGCGCGAACCGTCCGAGGAGCACGATCACCAGCACGATCCCGAACGCCAGCGCCAGCTTCGGCGGCGAGGCGTAGTCGGGCGCGGACTCCCGGCCGGTGATCAGCCCCGCGCCGACCCCGATCAGCGACAGTCCGATCACGGTGATCACCGACCCGGTCACCACGGGCGGGAAGAACCGCACAGCCCGCGCGAACGGCACCGCGACCAGGACGCCGAACAGCCCGGCCGCGAGCATCGACCCGTAGACGGCCTGCACGCCGTACTGCCCGGCGATGAGGATCATCGGCGTCACGGCCGTGAACGTCGCACCGGCCACGACCGGCAGCCGGACGCCCAGCACGGTGCCGATGCCGAGCGCCTGCAGCAACGTGATCAGGCCGGCCACCACCAGGTCGGCGTTCACCAGCAGCCCGACGGTGTGGGTGTCGAGTCCAGCGGCGGCACCGAACACGAGCGGCACGGTGACGCAGCCGGTGTACATGGCGAGGACGTGCTGCAAACCGAGCAACCCGAGGCGCGCGGGTGGCAGCACCTCGTCGACCGGATGCTTCAGGGCGGTCTCCATGGACCCTTCGTAGCCCTGCTTCGTTGCCGCGGCGTCACGCCGGCGAGAAGTCGACCGCTCAGCGGTACGGAAGGGTGGTGGCCCGGCGCAGTCTGGGGGACCTGACCGGGCCACCGGTCAAAGTTGGCCGACGTGCGCGGTGACTTTCACACGCCGGCCGGGTTCTTGGGGGAACCGGACCCGGCAACTGCGCCGACCCCCTGTCCCGGGTTTCGGGTCCCGGCGGCGCAGGTACCGGATCTGGGTACAAAGATGTCAGGCGGCGCGCACAGATTTCGCCCAGGCGCCGCACAGACCGTTGAGGAGAGATGCGCCGGTGGAGTTCCTGTTGCTCGGCTCGCTGACCGCGCGACGGGCGGGCACGCCGCTGGAGCTGGGCGGACCCCGGCAGCGAGCGGTGCTCACGATGCTGTTGCTGCACGCCAACCAGGCGGTCAGCGTCGCACAGCTCACCGAGGCGGTCTGGGACTCGCCGCCCGTTTCGCCCGAGTCGAACCTGCGCACCTACGTCGCCGGGCTGCGCAAGGTGCTCGGCGAACGGCTGATCACCCGGCCCGGTCACGGCTACCAGCTCGTCGTCGAACCGGGTGAGCTCGACCTCGACGAGTTCGACTCGCTGGTGCGCCAGGGCGAGGAGGCGCTCGAAGAGGGCGACGTCGAGGCCGCGGTGGAACTGTTCGCCCGGGCGCTGGCGAAGTGGCAGGGCGTGCCGACCGCCGAGCTGAGCGCGGGACCGTTGCTGCGCGCGGAGTTCACGCGGTTGCAGGAGCGCAGGCTGACGGCGGTCGAGCGGTACGCCAGGGCGGCGCTGGAGCTGGGCCGGTTCGACGACGTGATCGACCGGCTGCGGCAGGAGACGGCGCAGCACCCGTTGCGCGAGGAGCTGTGGGCGCAGCTGATGCTGGCGCTGGACCGTTCCGGCCGCCGCGGCGAGGCGCTGGAGGCCTATGCGACCGCGCGCAAGCACGTGGTCGAGCAGGTCGGGGTCGAACCGGGCGCGCGGCTGCGGCAGCTGCAGCAGGTGATCCTGGAGAGCAGGGTGCCCTCGCCCGCCGCGTTGAACGCGCACCGCCAGCTGCCGATGGACATCGCCGAGTTCACCGGGCGCGAGGCCGAGCTGCGCAAGCTGTGCGAGCCGGGGCCGCAGACGACCGTGGTGATCTCCGCGATCGAGGGCATGGCCGGGGTCGGCAAGACGAAACTGGCCGTGCGGGCCGCACATCGGCTCGTGCAGCGGTATCCGGACGTGCAGCTGTGGGCCGACCTGCACGGGTTCGACGCGGACGAGCTGCCCGCGGACCCCGCCGCCGTGCTGGAGAGCTTCCTGCGCCTGCTGGGCGTGCCGGGCGGGCAGATCCCGGAGTCGCTGGAGGCGCGGGCCGCGCTGTACCGCGACCGCCTGGCGGGCAAACGGGCGTTGGTGCTGCTGGACAACGCGGCGGGCGAGGACCAGGTCCGGCCGCTGCTGCCGGGCAGCGCGTCGTGTCTCGTGCTGATCACCAGCCGCCGCACGCTGCTGCGGCTCGACGGGGTGAAGTCGCTGTCCCTGGACGTCTTCACGCCGGGCGAGGCGGTCGCGTTGCTGGCACGGATCGCGGGCTCGGACCGGATCGACGCCGATCGGGAGGCCGCGCACCGGGTCGCCGAACTGTGCGGGCACCTGCCGATCGCGGTCGCGCTGGCCGCGAAACGCCTCGCCCGTCGTCCACAGTGGACTGTCCGGGACCTGGTGGTCCAGCTGGAACGAGGCGGCGGTCCCGGCGCGCGCGGCGTCTTCGACCTCTCCTACCAGGCGTTGCCGGACAACCAGCGCCGATTATTCCGGTTGCTCGGCCTGCACCCCGGCGAGGACGTCACCGCCGAGTCCGCCGCCGCCCTGGCCGGGCTGACCGCGTACGAGACCGAGGACCTGCTGGAGACGTTGCTCGACGAGCACCTGCTGCAGCAGCACACGCCCGGCCGCTACCGGCTGCACGACCTGCTGCGCGCGTACGCCGTCGAGCAGGTCATGGCCACGGAACCGCCTCCCGCACGGGACCTGGCGCGGCGGCGGGTGCTGGACTGGTACCTGCACACGTCGTGGCACAACGTGCGGCAGCTCAACCCCCAGCGCAAACTGGAGATCGGCACCGCGGACCCGGCCGTGCACCCGCGCACGTTCGCCGACCGCGACGCGGCGCTGCTGTGGTGCGACACGGAACGCGCGAACCTGGTGGCCGCCGTCCGCGACGCCGCCGAGCACGACCTGCCGGAGCACTGCTGGAGCCTCGCGCAATGCCTGTGGGACTTCTTCAACCTGCGCAAGCACTGGGCCGACTGGATCGACACGCACGGCATCGCGCTGGCCGCCGCCAGGTCGGTGGGCGACCGCAGCGCCGAGGGACGGATGCTGATCACCCTCGGCATCGGGCTGCGCGAGATCCGCCGCCACGAGGAGTCGGTCGAGTGCTACCGGCAGGCGCTCGCGATCTTCCGCGCGACCGGCGACAAGGCGCGGCTGGAGCCGACGCTGAACAACCTCGGCATCGCCTACATGGCGCAGGGCCGGGTCGACGAGGCGTTGTCGTGCTACGAGCAGTCCGCCGAGATCGCCCGTGAGCTCGGCAACCTGCACTCGGAGGCCGTGACGCTCAACAACATCGGCCTGATGCACGCCGACGCCGGCCGCTACGACGCCGCCCTGGCCACGTACCTGCGGGCGCTGGAGATCCGGGAGGAGATCAAGGACCCGTACAGCGAGGCCATCCTGCTCAACAACATCGGCGAGGTGTACCGGGGGCTGGCCGACTTCCCGCAGGCCGTGTCGTACGTCGAACGCGCGCTGGAGACGTTCCGCGCGATCGGCGACCTCTACGGGCAGGCCGAGGCGCTGGACAACCTGGGACTGGCGCTGGACGGCCTCGGTGACCGGCGGGGCGCGGAGAAGTGCTGGCTGGAGTCCGCGACGTTGTTCGAGGAGCTGGGCGAACCCAGGGCCGACGAGGTGCGCGGCCGCCTGTAACCCGACCCCGGCGTCAAGGTCCTAGACTGACCAGTCGTGCCCCACGCTCGTGCCGCCGACGGAACCCGGCTCTTCTACTCGGTCGAGGGCTCGGGCCCACCGCTGTTGCTCCTCGCGGGCCAGTCGAACTCCTCCCGCTGGTGGTCACAGGTCGCGCCGATGTTCGCCACGCGGTTCACCACGATCGTCACCGACCACCGCGGAACGGGTTCCAGCGACAAGCCCGAAAGCCCGTACAGCACCGAACTCTTCGCCTCGGACTGCGTCGCGATCCTCGACGACGCCGGCGTCGGCGAGGCACACGTCTACGGCACGTCGATGGGCGGCCGGATCGCGCAGTGGCTCGCCGCGTCCCACGGCGACCGCGTCGACCGGCTGGTGCTCGGCTGCACCTCCCCCGGCGGCCCGCACGCGATCGAGCGCAGCGCCGAGGTGCGCAGGTCGCTGGCGCAGGCCGACCCGATGAAGGCGCGCAGGGCGCTGGAAGACCTGATGTACACACCGGCGTACAAAGGCCCGTTCAGCACGCTCGGCGACCCGGCGATGCCGCCCTACGCGCGCAAGCTGCACCTGTTCGCGAGCGCCGAGCACGACGCGTGGGACGTGCTGCCGTCGATCACCGCGCCGACGCTCGTGGTGCACGGGACGGACGACATCTTCAACCCCACCGCCAACGCTCCCCTGATCACGTCGCGGATTCCGGGCGCGCGCATGCACCTCGTCGAGGGCGCGCGGCACGGCTACTTCGAGGAGTTCCGCGACACGGCCACCCCGCTCGTGATGGACTTCCTCAGCCCGTGACCCACCGCAGGCCGCGCATCAACGCGTGGCCCGCGAACCGCACCCCGGTCGCCTCGGCGATCGGCAGGTACGGCAGCCGCAGCGGGATCCGCGCCCACACCGGCAGGCTCGCGACCGCCGTGGCGGCCAGGATCGCGTACGGGCCCTTCGCGAGCATCGGCAACGGCGCCCTGAGCAGCAGGAACCGTGCCGCCTCCCGGGCCTCGGGGGTGCCTTTCAGCTCGGCCCGGTAGGAGTCCAGCCGGGCGTCCAGGGCGGCGACCGTGCGCGGCGGGTCCGGCACGCCCATCGCGTCGGCGATCACGGCCATGTCGGCGACGTACCCGTCGTAGTCGTCGAGGGGTTTCTCGCCGTACTTGCGGTGGCAGCGCAGGAAGCTGTCGACCTCGGCCACGTGCACCCAGGCCAGCAGGTGCGGGTCGTCCGCGCGGTACGGCCTGCCGTCCGGCGCGGTGCCGTGGATGAACGAGTGCACGCGCGCCAGCCGTTCGATCGCCTCGTGCGCGTGCTCAGCCGAACCGTAGGTGGTCACTCCGACGAACAGGCCCGTGCGCTGCAACCGTCCCCACGGATCGGTGCGGTAGTCGGAGTGCTGCGCCACCGCGGCCATCGCGAGCGGGTGCAACGACTGCAGCAGCAACGCCCGCAGCCCGCCGATGAACATGGCGTGGTCGGCGTGCACGTGCCGGATCGGCCGGTCGTCGGCGAACAGGCGCGGACCGGGCGCGTCGTGGATCCGCCGCGCGTGCTTCTCCCGCTCCGGACCCGCGACCTTCTCGAACAGACCGTCGCTCAGCTGCCGCCGCAGTGCCTCCAGCATGTCCCCATGATGCGACGCGGCGGCTGAGAACGGCACCCCGCTCGCGCAGGGTGCCGTTCAGCGAGCTCAGCCGATCGCGATCTGGTCCAGATCCGGTGCGCCCGCGGTGTCGTTGCCGAACTTCAGCGTGTTCGCACCGGCGTTCAACGTCACCGGGAGCTCGGCCACGTACGGCGTGCTGTTGCCGACGCCGTCCAGCTTGAGCTCGACGGGCGCTGCGCCGTTCACCGAGATGAAGTACGAGCGCGGCCCGTTCACGGTGAACTGGACGAACAACCGGTACGCGCCCGCGGCGGGCACCACGACGTTCGGGAAGGTGACCGACGCGTCCGGGTTGCCGCCGATGTTGCGCACCTTCTCCCCGCCCGAGCACGACCCGCAGCCGGTCAGCCCGGTGCTGCCGAACAGGTTCGCCGAGTCCTCCGCCTCCCGCACGAACACGCGGTCGGCGGGCCTGGTCCGCACCGGCACCGAACCTGACACCTCGCGGCCGGAACCGAGCAGCTGGAACGACGCGGTCACCGGGATGCCGACCGAGCCCACGTCCTGCCCGGCCGGCGACACCGCGGTCCACACACCCTCCAGCACCCCGGCCAGCCGCATCGACGCACGGGTGGCGGGCGAGCCGGTCAGCGTCCACCCGGCGGGCAGCACCGGTGCCAGTGAGACGCCGTCGATCTGGTCGTCGGCGTCGAGCCGCAGCCGTGCGGTGATCTTCACGGACTGCTGACCGGGTGCAACCCATTGCACGCCATGGGGTTCCACGGTCAGGGTCGTCTTCGGCGTGTAGGTCGACGGCGGCAGGCCACCCACCGAAATCCGGTCCAGGCCGAACGGCTTGCCGGTGCCGAACACGCGGACGGTGTTGCGGCCCGCGTTCAACGGCACCGCGAGCGACGTCGGATCCGGCACGTCGGCGCGATCCTTCGGCACCGCGACCGAAACCGGCGCCGCGCCGTTCACCGACACCGAGACCGACGACGCCTCCGCGGCCGTCAACGCCAGCCGCAGGTGGTAGGTCCCCGCGGTGGCAACGGAAACATCGCGGTAGGTCACTGCGTTGCCCTCACCGCCGCCCAGCCCGGTCACCTGGCGCTGACCGGAACAGGCCTCGCAGAACGAGCTGCGCGCCGCACCCGAGGGTGCCGCGTCCTCGGCCTCCAGCGCGCCGTCCCGCGCCGACCGCGGGTAGCCGTGCCCGACCCGGATCTCGTCGATCTTCAGTTCCTTGAAGAAGACGGGCGCCTGCGGGCCGCTCCACGTGTTCAGCACGGTCAGCCGGAGCCACCGCGCGTTCGTCGCGCCGACGTCGATGAACTGGGTGCCGCGCGCGGAGGGCAGGGCGCCCGAGCGCACGTGCCACCAGTTGCGGCCGTCGTCGGACGCGGTCAGCTGGTAGTCCTTGATCCGAGCCGAGTCCTCGGGACGGCCGAACGACACGCGGGCGTGCGTCGGCGACGACTCGCGCTGGTTGATCGCGAGGAACGAGACCTCCTTGCGGCGCCCCAGGTCCAGCGAGATCGAGACGGGCTGGGCGCGGTCGGCGTCCCAGTAGTTCTCGTAGCTGCCGTCGGTGAGGTTCGAGGCGGGAAAACCGTCCTTCGAGGACGTCGCGTACGCCTTCACACCGTCGTAGAAACCCTGCTGCCCAAGGGTTTCCACGGTGAACACGGTGTCGTAGTCGTCCCAGCCGGTGATGCCTTCGATCGTCAGGTACCCGGCCGACTGCGAGAACCGCATCCGCTCGCCGGTGCGCAGGTCGGTGACGCGGGAGACGCGATACCCGTTGTCGCGCAACCGGACGAAGTCGGCGCGCGGGCGGGTGACCACGTGCACGTACTGCTTGCCGGTGGACGGGTTGACGGTGATGACGCCGTGCGCGCCGTCGTTCCAGAAGCCGGGCTGCATGCCGCCGTACAGGTAGCCGCCGCCCTCGACCCCCTGGATCGACTCGCGGATCGGCGGCACCCACGTGGACATGAAGTTGTTGTAGGCCTCCTGCTGCGCGGGCATCCTGCCGTTGACCATCGGCGTCTCGGCCATGAGCGACTTGATCGAGGAGCCCGCGTTGGTGACGTAGCGGCCGACGTTCAGGCGGGTGTCGACGGCGGAGTCACCGCCGCTGTACCACCAGTCGCCGGTGGTGGGCAGCTTGTAGCAGGCCTCGGTCAGGCGCGGCATCGGCGTGAACGTCGCGGCCGGGTAGTCGTAGGACGGGAACATGCCGGTCTTCTGCTCGTTCGAGACCGTGTCCATGATCGGCGTGTCCTCGTTGTTGTTGCTCAACAACCAGGTGGGCTGGAGCTGCCGGATCTGCTCGTAGAGCTTGTTGCGCTCCCAGTACTCGTTGTCGTTGTCGATCCAGAACCCGGCGAGGTCCTGGTAGTTCTTCATGACCTCGAAGAAGAGGTCGTAGCTGTACTTGCCGAAGCCCTCGCGGGTGGTGAGGTCGACCTTCTCCCCCTTGTAGGCGGAGTAGGCGGCCGAGTCGAGCATCTCCACGCCCTGCTCGGCGTGCCACTGCGGATCGTCGGTCATGTAGAGCATCACCTTGACGCCCTTGGCCTTGCCCGCCGCGACGAGCTCGCCGAGCAGGTCGCGTTGCGTCGCACAGCTGCCGGGGATCTTCGACGGCCACGGGCGCGCGTAGCCGAGCCGGGAGTGGAACGTCGCCAGCACGACGTAGGAGGCGCCGAGCTTGCGCGCCTCGTCGATCCAGTAGTCGGGGGTCCACCCTCCGCCGGTGACGTCGCGCTCCCACTCGGCGCAGTTCAGGTGCTTCGGGGCGGTGAACATGCCCCAGTGCAGGAACAGGCCGGCGGTGGAGCGGCGCAGCCATTCCTGTCTCGGGTGCCGCACCTCGGCCTGCGCCGGTACCGACGCGGCCACGTTGATGAGGCCGGCGAGCAGCGCGGCCACCAGGGCCACGCAAATCCGTCGTAGTGCCATGACCATCGCTTTTCTCGTCGGGGCGGCGGCGAGAGATCCGATGATTACAACCGGAACTACGCGGGTCAAGCTTTCGTTACGCCTGGGTGGCTGCGACTCATCGGAGCTGTTCGGGCCGGGTCGGCCATAGCCCCTCTCCGCTGTCCGAGTGAACGCCGCCACCCCGCTCCGAGATGGCCGCTCCGCGGGGCACCGAAGCGTGATAACACATGGCCATGATCGAAGCGGACTTCCCGGCGATCTTCCACGACGCTGACGGCATCGCGGTCGCGGGCCAGCGGCTGACCTTCCGGCTGAGCCGGTTGCGGCTGGTCAGCGCCGTGATCGCGGCACTGGGCGGCGCACTGAGCTGGAAGGTCGGCAAGTTCGACCTCTGGGCCCTGGTGGCCCTGGTGGGTTTCCTGGCGGCGTTGTTCGCGGAGATCATGCTGTGGACCCAGCGTCCGGAGCGCGACTGGACCGCGGGCCGCACGATCGCCGAGGACATCAAGTCGCTCGCGTGGCGGTTCGCGGTGAGCGGCCACCCCTTCCCGGCGACGATGCCGCTGCCCGAGGCCAAGAAGCTGTTCGGGCGACGGGTCAACGAGATCGTGGCGCGCGACGGCGTCGAGATCACGTTCCACAGCGTGAACCGGCAGACGACCCAGCGGATGGCCGAGCTGCGGGCCAGGCCGCTGGAGGAACGCCGGCAGGTCTACCTCGACGAGCGGATCCGCAACCAGCAGGAGTGGTACGCGGCCAGCGCCCGCCTGCACCAGGAACGGGCGAACCGGCTGCGCGCCCTGCTGCTGGCCGGTGAGCTGGTCGCGATCGTGCTGGCGGCGGGCCGGGGGTTCGGCGTGTGGGACGCCGACGTCTCCGGGGTGATGGCGGCCATCGTCGCGAGCGGCGCCGCGTGGCTCGGGTTGCGGCAGCACGAGAAGCTGCGCCTCACGTACTCGATCGCGGCCAACAGCCTGGCCTCCGTGTCCGACCAGCTCGCCGACGTCCCCGAGGAGGAGTGGGCGAACGCGGTGATGGACGCGGAGGACAACTTCCGCAAGGAGAACAGCACGTGGACGGTGTCCCAGCCGAGCGCCGCCTGAGACACCGTCACCCCGCTAAGCCAGCGCTTCGACGACTCGGGCGACCATCTCCTTCTCGGACGCGGCCACCTCGCCGTCCGCACCCGCCACCGAGCGGACCATCTCCGTCACGGCACCGCGGAAGACCGGAACCTCACGCGGGTCGTGCGCGTCGATGATCCGCACGGCTTCCTTCAGCGCGGCGAGCACGCCCGCCTCCACATCGGACGCAGACCCCTCGGGCAGCGTGGGCGGGGCGGCGGCGATCACGGCGCGCAGGTCGTCCGGCAGCAGGGTCATGGCCCTGACACCCGCGTGGCTCTCCTCGTCGACCGAGCCGGGGTCCGCCGTGGACACCAGCACCATGGCACCGAAAACGGCCGTGCGGAGGGTCTTCCCCTCCACCTCCGTGTACGCAGTCATGGGCGCAAGCCTATGCAACGATCAGTGGCTATGAGTGCGGGTCAGGTGCTCGGCGCCAACATCAGGGCGTTCCGGGAGCAGCGCGGGTTGTCCCTGTCGGAGCTCGCGCGGCGGTCGTCCATCGCGAAGGGCACGCTGTCCCAGCTGGAGAGCGGCGCGGGCAACCCGACGATCGAGACAGTGTTCAGTTTGTCGAACGCTCTGGACGTGCCGGTGTCGGAGCTGGTGACCGAGCGGACGCCGCCGGACGTGCTGCTGGTGCGGGCCGCGGACGTCGAGGTGCTCAGCAGCAACGCCGTCGACCTGCGGCTGATGCGGCGGATGGACATCGCCGGCACCGTCCTGGAGATCTACGACCAGCGGATCCGGCCGGGAGCCCGGCAGACCAGCGAGGGTCATCCCGGCAAGGAGCACGTGCTGGTCACGAGCGGCCGGCTGCGGGTGGGCCCCACCGAGGGACCCTACGAGCTCGGGCCGGGCGACTACGTGTGCTTCCCCGGCTCGGCCCCGCACCTGTACGAGACGGTCGAAGGTGAGGTCAGCTCGGTACTGGTGCTGGAGTACCCGAGGCACTAACGTTCATTCTATTGAACGGAGGTGGAGATGCGTCCGGACGTCGTGGTCGTCGGAGCGGGCATCATCGGGGCCGCGTGCGCGCAGGCCCTGACCGCGCGCGGGCTCGACGTCGTCGTCCTCGACCGCCGCGGACCGGCGTCGGGCACCAGCGCGGCCGGTGAGGGCAACGTCCTGGTCAGCGACAAGGAACCCGGTCCCGAGCTCGAACTGGCGAAGGCGAGCCGCGACCTGTGGCCCGAGGTGGCCGGTGACATCGAGTGGGAGGAGAAGGGCGGCCTGGTCGTCGCCACGACCGCCGAGGCGGCCGACCCGCTCAGGGCCTTCGCGGCGAAGCAGCGCTCGGCGGGCGTCGACGCCTGCGAGCTCACCGCGGCCGAGGCCCTCGCCCACGAACCGCACCTCAACCCGGAGATCACCGCCGCCGTCCACTACCTGCAGGACGCCCAGCTCAATCCGGTCAAGGCCACCAAGGCCCTGCTGCGCGGCATCGAGGTCGTCAGCGCCGAGGTGTCCACGACGGACGGCCGCTCGGTCACCACGACCGGCGGCGTGATCAGCTGCGGCGCGGTCGTCAACGCCGCCGGTCCGTGGGCACGGCACTTCGGCGTCAACGTGCTGCCCCGGCGCGGCGTCGTGCTGGTCACCACCCCGATCCCCGGCACGATCCGGCACAAGGTCTACGACGCGGACTACGTCGGCGCGGTCGCGAGCGACGACGCCGACCTGCAGACGTCCGGTGTCGTCGAGTCGACCCAGGCGGGCACCGTGCTGATCGGGTCGAGCCGGCAGCGCAAGGGGTTCGACGACACGATCGAGAGCGAGGTACTGAAAGCGTTGGCGCGCAAAGCGATCGCGCTCTTCCCGATGCTGGCGCAGGTACCCGTCATGCGCGCGTACGGCGGCTTCCGCCCGTACGCGCCGGACCACCTGCCGATCATCGGCGAGGATCCGCGCACCCCCGGACTCTGGCACGCCACCGGTCACGAGGGCGCGGGCGTCGGCCTGGCCCCCGCCACCGGGCGCCTGCTCGCCGAGCTGCTCACCGGCGCCACCCCGCACGTGGATCCGCGTCCGTTCCGCGTCGACCGGCCGGAGGTGATGGTGTGAAGGTCACGTTCAACGGCCGGCAGCGCGAGGTCGCGCACGTCGCGGAGTTGCTGCCGGGACGGTTCTTCTGCGGCATCGGCGTGTGCTTCGGCTGCGTCGCGGAGATCAACGGCGTGCCCGAGGTCCGCGCGTGCCGCCATCAGCTGCGCGACGGCGACGTGATCAGGACCCGCTCATGAGGGTCGTGGTCGTGGGTGCCGGACCGGCCGGGATGGCCGCCGCCCGGACCGCCGCCGACGCGGGCGCGCACGTGACGATGGTGGACGCCGAACCGGACGCGGGCGGCCAGTACCTGCGCGGGCGCGCGAAGTTCAGCCACGCCGGGGTCACGCACCTGAAGAACACCGAGGCCTGGCTCGTCGAGAACCAGACCCTCCACCTGCGCGGACCGCGGCAGCTCGGCTTCGACGCGCTGGTCGTCGCCACCGGCGCCTACGACCGCGCACTGCCGTTCCCCGGCTGGGACGGCCCCGGCGTGATCACCGCGGGTGCCGCCCAGGCGCTCGCCAAGCAGGGCGTCACCCTGGCCGAACGCGTGATCGTCACGGGCACCGGCCCGTTCCTGCTGCCCGTCGCGACGGCGCTGCGGGACCTCGGCGCCACCCTCGTCGGCGTCTACGAGGCGAACTCGCCGCTCGCCTGGGCCCGCGAGGCGAGGGCCGTGCTGGCCAACCGCCACAAGCTCGGCGAGCTCGCGGGCTACCGCAAAGCCCTGACCCACCTGGAAACCCGCACCGCGGTCGTCGCCAAGCACGGCGACCGGGTCACGGTCGCGAAGCTCGACCGCCGCTGGCGCCCGGTCAGCCACCGCACCGAGCACGCCGACCTCGTCTGCGTCGGGTACGGCTTCCTGCCCCGCACCGACCTCGTGCCGAACGCCAAGCGCACCAACGACTTCCTCGACGTCGACGAACGCCAGCAGACCTCGGTGCCCGGCGTCTACGCGGCCGGCGAGGTGACCGGCATCGGTGGCGCGGACCTGGCCGAGGCCGAGGGAGTCGTCGCCGGAGCCGCCGCGGCCGGCCGCGAACCGCCGCCGGAAGCCGTGCGGGCCGTCCGCCGGGGCCGCCTGTTCGCCCAAGCCCTGGCCAGGGCGCACGCGATCGGGCCGGGCTGGCGGACGTGGCTCAACCAGGACACCACGGTCTGCCGGTGCGAGAAGGTCAGCCTCGCCGACCTCACCGACGCCACCGGCATGCGCGAGCTCAAGCTCACCAGCCGCGTCGCGATGGGCCGCTGCCAGGGCCGCGTCTGCGCCCGCAACGCGGCCGAGCTGACCGGCGTCCCGTTCGACGGCCAGCGCCGCGTGATCGCGGTCCCGATCCCCCTCGGCGAACTCGCCGCCCTCCCGGAGGAGAAGTAGTCATGACCGAACGCCTCGACGGCGTCATCGTCGCCACCGCGCTCCCCTACGCCGAGGACCCGAAAGCCCCGGCCGGACTGCGACCGGACCTGGACAAGCTCGCCGAGCACTGCCGGTGGGTCGTCGAGAACGGCTGCCGCGGCGTCGGTCCCAACGGCTCGCTCGGCGAGTACTCCTCGCTGACCGACACCGAGCGCCGCGAGGTCGCCCAGACCGCCATCGCCGCCGTCAAGGGCAGTGACGTCAAAACCGGGGGTATCGCGGTGATCGGCGTGCACGGCGTCGGCGCGCACCAGGCCCGGCACTGGGCCGAACTGGCCGCCGAGGACGGCGCGGACGGCGTGCTCTGCCTGCCGCCCACGATGTACCGGGCGAACCGCGGCGAGGTCGTGCACCACTTCCGCGAGGTCGCCAAGGCCGGACTGCCGATCATGGTCTACAACAACCCGATCGACACCAAGGTCGACCTCACCCCCGGCCTGATCGCCGAGCTCGGCCAGATCGAGCACGTGGTGGCGGTGAAGGAGTTCTCCGGCGACGTCCGCCGCGTGCTGGAGATCAGGGCCGCCGCCCCGCACCTCACCGTCGTCGCGGGCGCCGACGACGTCGTGCTGGAAAGCCTGCTGATGGGCGCCACGGGCTGGTTCGCGGGCTACCCCAACGTGTTCCCGGCCGAGTGCACCGAGCTGTTCGACCTCGCGCTGGCCGGAAAGCTCACCGAGGCACGGGCGTTGTACGAACGTCTCGTGCCGGCGTTCCGCTGGGACTCGCGCACCGAGTTCGTCCAGGCCATCAAGCACTCCATGGACTTCGTGGGCCGCTACGGAGGTCCGTGCCGCCCGCCGCGCGGCCCGCTCAGCCCCGAGCAGCGCGCCCAGGTCGACGCCGACATGAAGCTGGCTACCTCATGAGGTTCGCCAGGTACTTCAGCGCGGTCGACTCGCACACCGAGGGCATGCCGACGCGGGTGATCACCGGTGGCGTCGGCGTGATCCCCGGCGAGACCATGGCCGACAAGCGGTTGAACTTCGTCTCCAACCACGACCACATCCGCAAGCTCCTGGTCAACGAACCGCGCGGCCACGCGGCGATGAGCGGCGCGATCCTGCAGCCGCCGACCCGCCCGGACGCGGACTGGGGCGTGCTCTACATCGAGGTGTCGGGCTGTCTGCCGATGTGCGGGCACGGCACCATCGGCGTGGCGACGGTCCTGGTGGAAACCGGCATGGTCGAGGTGACCGAGCCCGTCACGACCGTCCGGCTCGACACCCCGGCCGGGCTCGTGCTGGCCGACTACGACACCCGCACGAAGCTCGTGACGATCCGCAACGTCCCGGCGTACGCCCACGAGCTGGGCGCGGTGGTCGACGTGCCGGGGCTCGGCGAGGTCCGCTACGACATGGCGTACGGCGGCAACTTCTACGCCGTCCTGCCGCTCGCCGATCTCGGCATTCCGTTCGACAGAGCGGAAAAGGACCGCATCCTGGCCGCGGGTCTGGCCATCATGGACCGGATCAACGCGACGAACCGCCCGGTACACCCCGTGGACGCGGCGATCAGCGGCTGCAAGCACGTCCAGTTCACCGCACCCGGCCTCGACGGCGCGCACTCGCGCAACGCGATGGCGATCCACCCCGGCTGGTTCGACCGTTCCCCCTGCGGCACAGGCACCTGCGCCCGGATGGCCCAGCTGCACGCGCGCGGTGAGCTCGGCATCGGCGAGGACTTCGTCAACGAGTCGTTCATCGGCACCAGGTTCATCGGCCGGTTGCTCGAAGAGGTTCCGCTCGGTGACCGCACGGCGGTGCTGCCCACTGTGGCCGGTCGCGCGTGGATCACGGGGATGGGCCAGTACCTCCTCGACGCCACCGATCCGTTCCCGGAGGGTTTCTCGCTGTAGTCGTTACGCTCGGTGCCGTGACCACGCCCAGTCTGGAAGCGCTGCTGCGCATCGGACCGTTCCACTCGGCACTGCGCGCGGCCATCCGCCGCCGCGGCCTCACCCTGGAACGGCTGCGATTACGCCTGGCGCAGCAGGACGTGGCGGTGGCGCTGTCGACGTTGAGCGACTGGCAGCAGGGCAGGGTGCGGCCGATCTCCCCGAAGTCGCTGCGCGCGGTTTCGGTGCTGGAGGAGCTGCTGGAGGTGCCGTCCCGGTCGCTGCTGCGCCTGCTGGAGCACTCCGGCCCGAGCGGCTGGCCGGACGTCGTCCCCGGCATGATGCCCGGCTTCAACACCTACGACCTGGAGATCGTCTCCCGCCACGACAGGGTTTTCGTCGACGCCGAACGACACGCGTCCCGCGTCCACGTGCAGGTGGTCGGCCGTGCGCGCAACGACGGCGTCGACCGCTTCTATGCCCATTACTACTGCGACGACTCGGTGCGCACGTCTGAAGTCGTGCACGAACCTGTCCGCAACTGCCGAGGCGGCCGGTCCTCGCGCAACGAAGCCGAACACGTGACCGTCGAGGAACTGCTCTTCGAGCGGTCGCTGGCGGCGGGCGAGACGTGGGTGTTCGAGTTCGCCGTCCACGACCCGACGCGGCTCGACAGCTTCGAGTACGCGCACGGCGTGCGGTGCTTCATGGCGCAGAGCCTGATCGAGGTGCACTTCGACCCGGCCGCGCTGCCCGCCGACCCGCACGTCTACCTCCAGGACTGGCAGGAGTCCGAGCCGCACCGCACGATCGACCTCGCGCTGGACCACACGAACTCGGTGCACCACTTCGAGACCGACGTGTCGGTGAACTGGGTCGGCATCCGCTGGAAGTGGGCCTGAAAGCTCCCCAAATCGCGGGACGGCGATTAGCGTGCGCTCGTGCAGTTGCCGTGGAGAGCCGCGCCCGGGGCAGCCCTGTCGAGTCCGCTCACACTGCTGGTGAGCATCGCGACGACGCTGCTGCTGGGCTTCGTGGTGGCCGCGGCCGTGCTGCACTCGTCCGCCGCCGGCAGTGCGGTTCTCGCCTACCAGCAGAGCCGGATGTGCCCGCAGTCCGTGCACCCGTCGCTGGACGGTGACGGCCTGACGCTGTCCAACGCGGTATCGCTGTCCTCCCGCGGTCCGCTGGGCGCCGTGTCGCAGGACATCGCACTCGGACGCGTGCCGCTGCCGTCGTCGTTGCGTGGCACCACAACTCTCGTGGGCTTGAGCACAGGCGCGTTGGTGGTAGACCCGGCAACGTTCACCGACGCAGCCGTGCTGGACGACGCCGCTTCCGTGCGCGCACTGCTGTCCGGGCTGCGCCGCACCGGCGAGATCGCACCTGCCCTGCGCATCGGCCGCGCCGCCGACCAGGAGATCCAGATCGCCGGTCTGCCGCTGCTGAAGCCGGTGGCGTGGCTGCCGACGTTCCCGAAGCTCGGCACACGTGGCTACGTGGTCGCACGGGACTCCGTGCCCGCCGTCGAGCAGGTGGGTTCGTGGCACCTGTGGTCGTCACTGCCGTTGTCCGCGCTGACTTCGGCCTTGCGGGACGCGGGCATCAACTACACGAACGTCGCCGACCGCACGCGAGTGCTGGACGGCCTGCCGTTCCTGACCGTGGAGTGGACGTTCGGTTTCGTGACCGCGATCGGCGTGGTGCTCGCCGTGGTCGCCGCCGTGGCGTTGCTGCTCGCCGTCGAGGTCCGGCGCCGCCAGAACGCCGTCTCCGGCGCGCTGTCGACCCGCATGGGCCGGCGACCGTCGGTGCTGTGGTCCAGCCATCTCCTGGAAGTGGGCGCCCTGGCCCTGGCGGCGGTGGCCGTGGGCGCGCTGGCGTCGTTCGCGAGCACCGGCGCCGCGGCGCCGCGACTGGACCCGGCGCCGTGGCTGAACCCGGCCCCGGTGCTGCCGGACCTGACCTCGTTGCTGGGCTCGATGGTGCTGTGCGGACTGGTGGTCGTCGTGGTGGCGGCCTGGCTGGCGTTGCGCGGTGCCCGAACCGCGCGGATGGGAGAACTGCTCAGGTGATCCGCACTTGTGGCGTCGGGGTGTCCTACGGCCAGGTGCGCGCCGTCTCGGACGTGTCGCTGACGATCGCCCCGGGCCTCACTGTGCTGTCGGGCCCGTCCGGCTCGGGCAAGTCGACGCTGCTGCGAGTCCTGTCCCTGGTCGAACGCCCGTCGGTGGGCGAGGTCTTCGTGCACGACCGCCCGACCTCGGCCCTGTCGTGGTCCGAGCTGCGCACGTTGCGGCGCAAGGAGATCGCCGTCGTCTTCCAGAACCCGGCCGACAACCTGATCTCACACCTGACCGTGGGCGAGAACCTCCGCGCCGCCGGTGCCGCGGACCTGACCCTGCTGGACCGGCTGGGCCTGGGAGAGTCCGCGACCTGGCGAATCGGCGCCTTGTCCGGCGGCCAGCAGCAACGCCTCGCTTTCGGCTGCGCGCTGGCACGCGGCGCTTCCGTCGTGGTGGCCGACGAGCCGACCTCACAGCTCGACACGCGGTCCGCCGACCTGGTGCTGGAAACGCTGGCGTCGCTGCCCATACCTGCCGTGGTGGCCTCGCACGACCCGCGTCTGATCGCGTTGGCGGACCTGTGCGTGCCACTGGCGGCGTCGTGATCCGCGCTTCGGGCGTGCACCGGGCTTTCGGTGGCGTTTCGGTGCTGCGCGGCGTGGACCTGACGGTGTCGGCCGGGGAGCTGGTGACGCTGAGCTGACCCTGGAGGAGAACGTCGCGTTGCCGCTGCGGCTGGCCGGACGCGCCGTGCACGCGCTGGCCGATCGGGTGCTGGCCTTGGTTGACGGGCGGGTGTGTCGCGTTTAGGACCGATGACGGGACGGGTCATTTCATCGCCGCTTCGCGACGATAGCGATTGGGGCTTGACTTCGGGGCCCTTGCGAGGCGCTGGTCGACCTTGAAAAGCCGGGCTGAAAAGCGCCCGGCCGATCCGAGCACGGTAGCACCTCGCACCCAAAGTCAAGCCCCAATCGCAAGTGTGCGTGGTTGCGTCAGGCGGGCACGTCACGCCATACCGCTTACCGGGTCGGCATTAGGCCTTTACGGGCTCGCTTCGCTTCGCCACGGCCGGAGGCCGGGCGGTCACGCGACTGCATTGATGACGTTGCGTCTCGGTTTGCGGTCCGGGTCGAGCCAACTGGGTGCGTAGAACGTCGGTATCTCGTGCACCATCTTCACTTCCCACTCACTCTGGTGAATGAGCGTGTGATGGTGGCGGCAAAGCAGCACAGCATTCTTCACCGACGTATCGCCACCATTGGCCCAGTGACGGATATGGTGCGCGTCGCACTGTTTCGGAGGTCTGCCGCAACCGGGGAAAGTACAACCCTTGTCGCGGGCGACGAGGACTCTCCGGATTCCGGCGGGGAAGCTGCGGGTCTTGCGGCCGATGTCCATCGGCCGCGACCTCTCACCCAGGATCAGCGGAATGATCCCCGCGCTGCAGGCCAGCTGACGCACCTGCTCGACCGGGACACGCTCACCGTTGTCCAGCATGCCCTGACCGAGCCTGTCGGCCAGGTCCTCGTAGCGCATCGTCACCGTCAGCGTCACCGGCTCACCACCGTGCTCGGGCAACTGGTCAGCGCGCAGCATCAGGTCGACCAGCTCGGCCAGCGCATCGCCCTCGCGTTCCGCGCGGGAACGCGGATCCGGGCCTTCCTCGGCCGTGGTCGGGCGCGGCTTGGCCAGCGGGTCCATCAGCGCCTCGTACTTGGCACCGGTGACCTTGTCCAGCGTCGCCCGAATCTCCAACTGGTCGCCCTTCCAGCGCATCACATGCTGGTTGACCTGCCGCACAGGTTCGGCATCGCGCGGTTCCGGGTCGTCCTGAAGAAGCGCGTAGACCAGCTTCCGGCCCATCGCCCGCAACGCCACCGGATCATGCTCACGGGCGAGACCGACCACCGTCTGCTCGCACTCGGCAGGCAGAGCCTTCATCACCTCGGCCACCACCGCGACATGCTCCATCGACAGCACACCCTCGGCCGCCGCCAACGCCGTCACCGGCAGCGCGGGCGCGATCTCGCTGCCGGTCGGCGTGATCCCCGACCCCAGCAGCCCGGCGTTCGCCACCCACTGCTTGGCAGTATTCCGGCTCCAGCGGACCGCGTGCTGCAACACCTGAGCCAAATCCTTATACCCAAGCTCACTCGCCGCACCACGCCGATCCAACTCGGCAACCTTGCGCATCACCGCATACTGACGAGCCTGAAGATCCACCACCTCATCGACGAGGCGGCTCAGCACCTCGCCGGTAGAGAGAAGAGGAAGGTCAGGTTCGATCACGTGTTCGACTCTACCGCAAGATCACGAGACGATAACGGGTAAAGCTAAACACAATCGGGTGAACCGGGACCCGTTCTGACTCGGTAAGCGGCGATGACGCGCCCAATCGCAATCGTCGCGAAGCGGCGATGAAATGACCCGACCTGTCAGCGGCCCCGAACCCTCAGACCGCGGGCGGGCGGTCCTCGTACGGCGTGGACAGCACCACGGTCGTCCGCGTCGACACGTTGGCCGACTCCCGGATCTTCTGCAGCAGCTCCTCCAGCGCCGTGGGCGAGGCGACCCGCACGCGCAGCACGTACGAGGCGTCGCCCGCCACCGAGTAGCAGGCTTCGATCTCGGGCAGGTGCTCCAGCCGCTTCGGGTAGTCGTCGGGCTCGGCCGGGTTGATCGGGAAGAGCGAGATGAAGGCCGACATGGGCAGGCCGATCTCGGCGCCGTCCAGGCGTGCGGCGTAGCCCTTGACGATGCCGCGCTGTTCCAGGCGTTTCACGCGCTGGTGCACCGCCGACACGGACAGGCCGACGCGTTCGGCGAGGTCGGTGAAGCTGCACCGGCCGTCCGAGGCGAGTTCCTTCAGGATCGCTCTGTCGATCTGCTCGAGGGTCAAAGCACCACCAGCTCGTGAGGTCGGTTGTTGAAGGACTCGACGCCGTCGGCGGTGGCCACGACGATGTCCTCGATGCGCGCGCCCCAGCGGCCGGGCAGGTAGATGCCGGGTTCGACGCTGAACGCCATGCCGGGTTCGAGCGGCAGTGCGTTGCCGCTCACGATGTAGGGCTCCTCGTGCACGTCGAGGCCGATGCCGTGGCCGGTGCGGTGCACGAAGTACTCGCCGAAGCCCGCGTCGGCGATCACGGAACGGGCGGCGGCGTCGACCTCCTCGCAGGTGACGCCCGGCTTCACGGCGTCGACGGCGGCCTGTTGCGCGGCCTGCAGGACGGCGTAAGTGTCCCGGACGTCGTCGTACGACGGTTCGCCCATCACGTAGGTGCGGGTCGAGTCGGAGTTGTAGCCCTCGGCGACCGGGCCGCCGATGTCGATGACGACGACGTCACCGGCCTCGACCACGCGGTCGGAGTCGCGGTGGTGCGGGGAGGCGCCGTTGGGGCCGGAACCGACGATCACGAAGTCGGCGACGGTGTGGCCTTCCTCGACGATCGCCGCGGCGATGTCCTTCGCGACCTCGCGTTCGGTGCGGCCGACGCGCAGGAACTCGCCCATGCGCGCGTGCACCCGGTCGATCGCGGCGCCGGCCTTGCGCAGGGCGGCGATCTCGCTCGCGTCCTTGCGCATGCGCAGCTCGCGGATGATCGGGCCGGCCAGGGTCTGCTCGCCGCCGACGGCGTTGCCGAGCTTGATGGTGTGCAGGGCGGGCATCATGTCCGCCACGGCGACGCGCGTGCCCTTCAGCGCGGCCTTGACCAGCGCGTACGGGTCTTCGCCGTCGACCCACGTGACGACCTGGACGCCGAGCTCGTCGGTCGGGACGGCGGCGTAGCCGGGCTGTTCCAGCTTCGGCACGACCAGCGTCGGGGTGCCGCCGACGGGCAGCGCGAGGCAGGTGAGGCGCTCGAAGGAGTCGCCACCGGCACCGATCAGGTACCGCAGGTCCGAACCGGGCGAGATGAGGAGGGCGTCGACGCCCGCCTGCTCGGCCGCGGCGGAAGCGCGGTCGAGCCGCGCACGCAGCGCGGACACGTCGATGGGGCCGGTGATCGTTGCCATGCGCCTGAGCCTAGTAGCTTGTCCAACCGTGAGCCCTCCCCTGGTGCTGCTCGACTCCGCGAGCCTCTACTTCCGGTCGTACTACGCGCTGCCGGACTCGATGACCGCGCCCGACGGCACGCCGGTGAACGCCGTGCGCGGGTTCGTCGACACGATCGCCCGCGTCATCACCGACCGCGGCGCCGCACGGCTGGTCGCCTGCCTCGACGCCGACTGGCGCCCGGAGTTCCGGGTGAAGGCGCTGCCGTCCTACAAGGCGCACCGGGTCGCCGAGGACGCGGTGGACGGCGAGGAGGAGGTCCCGGACACCCTCACGCCGCAGATCCCGATCATCCTCGACGTGCTCGACGCGGCCGGCATCTGCACCGGCGAGGCGACGGGTTACGAGGCCGACGACGTGATCGGCGCGCTCGCCCACCGCGAACAGACCTCCCCCGTCGAGGTGGTCACGGGCGACCGCGACATGTTCCAGGTCGTGCGCTTCGAACCCACGCCCGTGCACGTCGTGTACGTCGGCCGCGGCTGGAACAAGGCCGAGGTCCTCGGCCCCGAAGAGCTCGCCGCGAAGTACGCGCTGCCGGTCGGGAACGCCGGTTCCGCCTACGCCGACATGGCCGTGCTGCGCGGTGACCCGTCCGACGGCCTGCCGGGCGTCGCGGGCATCGGCGAGAAGACCGCCGCGAAGCTCATCACCGAGTTCGGCTCGCTGGAGGAGCTGCTCAGGGCCGTCACCGACCCGATGGACCGCAAGCTCACCACCAAGGCCCGCAACGCGCTCATCGCCGCCGAGGAGTACCTGGCGGCCGCGCCCACCGTCGTCCGCACCGCCCTGGACGCGCCGGTGATCCTCGACCGCGACGACGAGGTGCCGCGGGTGCCCGCCGACCCCGAGCGGCTGCGCGAGCTCACGCAGCGCTGGGGCCTGGGCAGTTCGGTGCCGCGCCTGGTCAACGCGATGGAGCGGCGCGCCTAGAAGAACGTCCCGCAGTACGGCTTGCGGTCCACGGCGAACAACGCGTCGGCGGCGGCCAGACGGTTCCCCTCGATCCGCTTGGCCGCCGCGAGCTGCGAGAACGTGGTGTCACCGAAGTAGACGGCACCGAGCAGGTCGGCCGGGACCGTGAGGTCCGCGGGCGCGTCCGTGCGCTCGGCACCGTCGGGCGACACCCGGTAGCGGCCGTCGTTGGCGGGCAGCAGCCTGTCCCGCACCTCGACGACGACCGGCTCGGCGGTGCCGTAGGTGCGGGCGGACAGCATGCGCGGCACGTCGGTCAGCCGCAGCCAGATCTCGTCGAACACGTCCTTGGTGCGGACGACCCGCGGGTCCTCGAACAGCCAGGACAGCGGGTCGTCGAGCGCCACGTGGTGCTCGATCGAGTTCACGAGGTCCAGCCGTGACGCGTAGATCCACAGGTCGCGCCACGCGTCCTCACCCGCCCACACGAAGTCCTGAACGGACATCCGGTAGTGGTGGTCCTTCACCTCGGACACCTTGTAGGTCAGGAAACCGTCGTCCCCGTCAGGTCCACTGTGGACGACCGTGGCCGAGTTCTCGGCAGCGGTCGCGCGATCACGCGCCCGCGCCCACCACCCGGCCCACCGGCCGATCTGACCGGGCCGCCTCAGCCCGATCGTCTCGTGCAGCTCCGGCAACAGCTTGTCGGCGGTCTCGGCGTCGACCATCCGCACCCGGCCGGTCATCTCGCCGGGGATGACGGCCCGCTCGGCGTCGATCTCGACGGACCGCCACCGTCCGGCCAGGCCGTAGCCGAAACGGCCGTAGATGCGCCCCTCGGAGGCGCGCAACGTCGCCACCGGATCCGGCAGGGTCGAGAGTTGTTCGCGCATCAGGGCGGTCAGCACGCCTCGGCGCGTGTGGTCAGCGCGCACGCCCACGCGCGAGACGGCGGCATGCGGCACAACGGCGCCACCAGGCACCACGAGAGAGGAGGTGAACGACTGGGTCGTCCCGATCATCTCGTCGCCGTCGAACGCGGCGAGCGCCCGGCCAGGCTCGTAGGAGGGACGGATGACGTCCCACTGCTCGTCCGGCGGCGGTCCCCAGTGCATCGCGCGGCGGAAGACCGTGGTGTGGGCGCGGAACTGCGCCTCGTCGGTGAGAACGCGGATGTCGGTCACGCCCGCGATAGTGGCTCACCACGATCGCGGGCGCACCCGGGTTTTTCACTCAGCCCGTGGGCTGGCCGACCTCGTACTCGCCGTCCTCGGTCTTGACGACGATCTTGACCTTCTTGTCCTTGCCGCCGACCTGGACCTTGCACTCGAACGAGGTGTTGGGCTTGACCTCGTTCTCACCCGTGCAGGTCGCGGCGCCGACGTCGGAGATCTTGTACTCGTCCTTGAGGATCTGGACGATGCCGTTCTGCACGGCGGTGTTGTCGAAGATCTTCTTCTTGAAGAACGCCGGCGACACGAACCCGGTGAACAGCACACCGCCGACGAGCAGCACCACGACAACCGCGGCGACCCAGATGGCCGCGCTCGACTTCTTCTTCGGCGGGACCGGCGCGCCGTAGCCGCCGGGCTGCTGGCCGTACGGGTTGGGCTGGCCGGGGTACTGCTGCGTCTGCTGGCCGTAGGGGTCACCCGGCACGGGCGTGCCGTACGGGTTCGACTGCGGCTGCTGGGGAACGCCGTACTGCTGCGTCTGCTGCTGTGACGGATCGAAACCGGGGTACGGCTGCTGCTGCGGCGGCCCCGGCTGGGGCTGCGGCGGGCCGTAGGGGTTCTGAGCCGGGAAGCCGCCAGACGGTGTGCCGGGAGGGAAACCGCCACCGTAGGGCTGCTGCGGCTGCTGCGGCTGGCCCCAGGGCTGCTGCGGATCGTTCCCTCCGGACGGTCCGTACGGGCTGCTCATCTGTCGACCTCCGTGTGTACGACGTTGCGGCGCGATCCAACCACACCGCTGACGTCAGTCTTTACTCCGACTCGCAAAACCTTCGTCAGGCGCACGTCACATCATCGCCACAACTCCGCGCCGCAGCGCGTCCACGGCTTTGGCCGCCGCGGCACCGACCGCGTCGTCTCGTCCGACCACATCACGGATCTGGTCCAAAAGGTCGATCACCTGACGGCACCAACGGACGAAGTCGCCCGCGCCGAGCTCGTTGCCGCCCGCCTCGGCCGCGCTGAGCACCTTCTCCAGCGACTCGCCGCGCGCCCACCGGAACACCGGCCACGCGAAGCCCGGATCGGGCTGCCGCGTGATGCGCTCCAGCTTGTGGCGGCGCTCGTCGTCCTCGATCTCCGCCCACAGCCGCACGGTCCCCAGCATCGCGTCCGACACCGGCCCCTGCGGCAACCGCGCCTCGACCGGACCGTCCCGGCGCGCCTCGTAGACCAGCGACGACACGACGGCGGCGAGCTCCTCCGGCTTGAGGCCCTTCCACACGCCGTGGCGCAGGCACTCGGCGGCCAGCAGGTCCGACTCGCTGTAGAGCCTCGTCAGCCGCTTGCCGTCCTGGGTGACCTCGTCGGCCTCGGACAGGTAGCCGCGCTCGCGCAGCAACGCCCGGATGCGGTCGAACTGGCGCGCCAGCGAGTGCGTGGTCGCGGCGACCTTGCGCTCCAGCTGCTCGGTCTCGGCCAGCAGCCGGTGGTACCGCTCGCCCCACCGCGCGTGGTCCTCGCGCTGGTCGCAACCGTGGCACGGGTGCGCGCGCAGGGCCCGCCGCAGCGTCGCGAGTTCGGGGTCGTCGTCCGCCGTGGTCTTCTTGCGGCCGCGCGACGGAACGGTGATGCCGGTGTTGCGGATCGACGACGCCAGGTCGCGGCGCGACTTGGGCGACCGCACGTCGACCTGCCGCGGCAACCGGATGTGCCCCAGCACCTCGACCGGCGCCGGGAAGTCGGCGCTCGTGAGCCGCCCGGACCAGCGGTCCTCGGTGACGACCAGCGGCCGCGCCTCGCCCAGCGGCTCGATGCCGGGGTCGATCACGACCGCGAGCCCGCTGCGCCGCCCGGACGGCACCGCGATCACGTCGCCCTTGCGCAGCTTCTCCAGCGACTTTGCCGTCTCGATGCGCCGCGCGTTCGTGTTCTGCTTGGCGAGCTGCTTCTCCCGGTCCGCGACCCTGCGGCGCAGACCCGCGTACTCCGCGAAGTCGCCGAGGTGGCACGTCATCGACTCGGCGTAGCCCGCCAACGCCTCCTTGTTGCGCTCGATCCGCCGCGCCAGCCCGACCACCGACCGGTCGGCCTGGAACTGCGCGAACGACTGCTCCAGGATCTCGCGCGCCGCCGACGCACCCAGCTGGTGCACCAGGTTGACGGCCATGTTGTAGCCGGGCCGGAAGCTCGACCGCAGCGGGTACGTGCGCGTGGAAGCGAGCCCGCCGACCGCCTTGGGGTCGATCCCGGGCTGCCAGACGACGACCGCGTGCCCCTCGACGTCGATGCCCCGCCGCCCCGCACGGCCCGTGAGCTGCGTGTACTCGCCGGGCGTGAGATCGACGTGCGCCTCGCCGTTGTACTTGACGAGCTTCTCCAGCACGACCGTCCGCGCCGGCATGTTGATGCCCAGCGCGAGCGTCTCGGTCGCGAACACGACCTTGACCAGCCCGCGGACGAACAGCTCCTCGACCGTCTCCTTGAACGCGGGCAGCAGCCCGGCGTGGTGCGACGCGATGCCGCGCTCCAGCGCCTCCCGCCACTCCCAGAACCCGAGGACCATCAGGTCGGCCTCGGGCAGATCCCGCGTCTTCTCGTCGATGATCCGCCGAACCTGCTCGGTCTCCTCCGGCGTGTTGAGCCGCAGCCCGGCCCGCGCGGTCTGCGCGACCGCCGCGTCACACCCGGCTCGGCTGAACACGAACACGATCGCGGGCAGCAGGCTGGCGTTGTCCAGCCGCTGGATCATGTCGATGCGCGACGGCGGCTTGAACCCGGAGTTGCGCGACGGCCTCCCGGTGCCACCGCGGTTGCGGCCGCGGCTGAACGGCACGTGGTAGCGCGCCAGCTCCTCGGTCTTGCGCAGCACCTGCGCGTTGATCCGCGCGTGCGTCTCGTCGCCCTCGAACAGGTCGAGCATCTGGTTGCCCACCAGCATGTGCTGCCACAGCGGCACGGGCCGGTGCTCGTCCACCACCACGCTCGTGTCGCCGCGCACCGCCACCAGCCACTCGCCGAACTCCTCGGCGTTGCTGACCGTCGCGGACAGACCGACCACCTGCACGTGCTCGGGCAGGTGCAGGATGACCTCTTCCCACACCGGACCGCGGAACCTGTCCGCCAGGTAGTGCACCTCGTCCATGACCACGTACGCGAGTCCGTCCAGAGTGGACGACCCGGAGTACAGCATGTTCCGCAGCACCTCGGTGGTCATGACGACCACGGGCGCGCCACCGTTGACGCTCGTGTCGCCGGTCAGCAACCCGATGCTCTCCGCCCCGTACCGCGCGGTGAGGTCGGCGAACTTCTGGTTGCTGAGCGCCTTGATCGGCGTCGTGTAGAAGCACTTGCGGCCCTCGCTCAGCGCGAGGTGCACGGCGAACTCGCCCACCACCGTCTTGCCGGCACCGGTGGGGGCGCAGACGAGCACGCCATGACCGTCCTCCAGGGCCTCGCAGGCCTGGCGCTGGAACGGGTCCAGCTCGAACGAGATGACGGAGCCGAAGTCGGTCAGCTTGGGCCGCTGGGCGTTGCGCCGGGAGTGGGCGTAGGCCTCGGCCGGGGACCGCGAAGCACGTGACACCCCTTCAGGCTTTCACATCACACCGACAAACGCCGCCGACATTGATTAACTTCAGCCTACACTGAAGCAATAGAGGGCGATGTCGCCATAACACCGCCCTCCAGCTGCTGCCTTCTCAGAACGTGCGCTGCACCCGTTCGGCCACGAGTTGCACGAACCGGGACGGGTCCGCCAGCTCGCCACCCTCGGCCAGCAGCGCCAGCCCGTAGATCAGCTCGGCCGTCCCGGCCAGCGACTCGCGCTCACCCGACGCGAACGCCTCGTGCAGCCCCTCGACCAGCGGATGCCCGGGGTTGAGCTCCAGAATCCGCTTGATCTTCGGCAGCTCCTGCCCCATCGCCTTGTACATCTTCTCCAGCGTCGGAGTGATGTCGTGGGCATCGCCGACCACGCAGGCGGGCGAGGTCGTCAGGCGCGACGACAGCCGGACCTCCTTGACGTCCTCCGACAGCGCGGAGGCCATCCAGGTCAGCAGGTCGGCGAACTCGGCGGCCTTGGCGGAGGCGGCCGACTTCTCCTCCTCCGTCTCCAGGTCCACCTGGCCCTTGGCGACGGACTGGAGCTGCCTGCCGTCGAACGAGGGCACCGAGTCGACCCACATCTCGTCGATCGGGTCGGTGAGGATCAGGACCTCGTAACCCTTGGCGCGCAACGCTTCCAGGTGCGGCGAGTGTTCGACGGCCACGCGCGAGTCGCCGGTCATGTAGTAGATGTGCTCCTGGCCGTCCTTCATCCGCGAGACGTAGCCGGCCAGGGTGGTCAGCTCGTCGGCGGAGTTCGTCGAGGCGAAGGAGCAGACCTCCAGGATCGCGTCGCGGTTGTCGGTGTCGGAGAGCAGGCCCTCCTTCAGGGCCGCGCCGAGCTCGCTCCAGAACTTCCGGTAGTCGTCCGGGCGGGACGACTGCAGCGACTTGATCGAGGACAGCACCTTCTTCACCAGGCGGCGGCGCATCAGCTGGATGTGGCGGTCCTGCTGCAGGATCTCGCGCGAGACGTTCAGCGAGAGGTCCGCCGCGTCGACGACGCCCTTCACGAAGCGCAGGTACTCGGGCATCAGCTCGGCGCAGTCGTCCATGATGAAGACGCGCTTCACGTAGAGCTGCACGCCGCGCTTGCCGTCGCGCATGAACAGGTCCAGCGGGGCCTGGGCGGGCAGGAACAGCAGCGCCTGGTACTCGAAGGTGCCCTCCGCCTGCATGCGGATGGTGTCGAGCGGGGCGTTCCAGTCGTGGCTGATGTGGCGGTAGAACTCGGCGTACTCCTCCTCCGTCACCTCGGAGGCCGGGCGCGCCCACAGGGCCTTGCGGGAGTTGATCTCCTCGCCGCCGAGGCGCACGGGCCAGGTGATGAAGTCCGAGTAGCGCTTGACGATCTCGCGGATCTTGGCCGGCTCGGTGTAGTCGGGCAGGCGGTCCTCGTCGTCGGCCGGCTTGAGGTGCAACGTGACCGAGGTGCCCTGCGGCGCGTCGTCGACGTCCTCGATCGTGTAGGTGCTCTCGCCGGTCGACTCCCAGCGGACGCCCTTCTCGGCGTGCGGGTACTTCGTCACGAGGGTGACCTTGTCGGCCACCATGAACGACGAGTAGAAGCCGATACCGAACTGGCCGATCAGGTCCGAGGTCGACGACTGCTGCTCCTTGAGCTTGCGCAGGAACTCCGCGGTGCCCGACTTCGCGATCGTGCCGATGAGCCGCACGACGTCCTCGCGCGTCATGCCGATGCCGTTGTCGCGGACGGTCAGCGTGCGCTCGGCGGGATCGGACTCGATCACGATGTGGAGGTCGTCGACGTCGACCTTCATGTCCTTGTCGCGGAACGACTCAAGCCGCAGCTTGTCCAGTGCGTCCGAGGCGTTCGAGACCAGCTCGCGCAGGAACGTGTCCTTGTTCGAGTAGATCGAGTGGATCATCAGCTGCAGCAGCTGACGCGCCTCGGACTGAAACTCCAGCGTCTCCATTGCTTCCCCACCGAAATCAAGAGCGAACGAACAACCCTGAAATCTAGCGACCCACGACTGTGAGAGCGCCTGGGACCGTCCGAACTGAGACGGGCAGCGCTTCCTGGCGTTCGCCGTCGGCGTACGCGACCCAGTCGTCACCACCGGACAACGACACCTCACGCGCGCGGAACGTCCGCACGAACGAGTGCTCGGTGTGCTTGCCGGTGCGCAACGTCGGCAGCATCCGGGCCAGCATCGACCGGCTGGCGCGCTCCACGACCGTCACGTCGAACAGCCCGTCGGAGGCGTCGGCGGCCGGGCACACCGGGATGCCGCCGCCGTAGTTCGGTGTGTTGCCCACGGCCACGAGGGTGGCGTCGAGAGAGAACGTGTCGGTCTCGGTCGTCACGAGCAGAGGTGCCGAACGCAGCGATGCCAGTTCGGCCAGGATCGCCAGGTCGTAGCGGCGCGGACCGGCGGGCCAGCGCATGGCGTTCGCCCGCTCGTTCACCGCGGCGTCGAAGCCCGCGCACAGCACGGTCGCGAACCACTGCCCCGTCGACAGCCGCCCCAGGTCGAGCCGCTTGCGCGTGCCGGACACCACGTCGTCGACCGAGGCGGACCCGATCGCGGCCGCCAGGTCGTTGCCGGTGCCCGCCGGCACGATCCCCAGCGCCGTGGACGTGCCCGCGCACGCCTGGACGCCCAGGTGGGCGGCCCCGTCACCACCGAGCACCACCAGCAGGTCCACGCCGTCGGCGACGGCCTCACGAGCCAGCGCGAACGTGCCTTCGGCGTCGTGCGCGACCAGCTGCGTCAACGACGACACGTGCGGGCGCAGCGCGGCGGCGGTCGACCCGGCCATCCGGGCCGCCCGCCCCTTGCCCGACGCCGGGCAGACCAGCAGGGCTGCCCGCGTCACGTGGCGTCGTCGTAGTTCACGCGTTTCACGGGTTCCGGCGCCTTCCCGTTCTCCGCGGCCTTCTCTCCGGGGTCGTTGCCCTCGGCGTCGGACGGCGTGTAGTCGAACGGTGCCGCCTCGTCGTCGTCGAGCGAGTCCCAGCCCTCGTCCACGCGCTGCTTGGCCTTGCGCTTGTCGTGGACGCGCGCGAGCTGGATCGCCATCTCGAACAGCCCCGTGAGCGCGAGCGCCAGCACGACCATCGAGATCGGGTCGGTGCCCGGTGTCGCGATCGCGGCGAACACGAAGAGACCCATGATGAGGCCGCGGCGCCACTTGGCCAGCAGCTCGTAGCTGATCACGCCCGCCCGGTTCAGCATGACCACCAGCAGCGGAAGCTCGAAGCTCACGCCGAAGATGAACAGCATCGTGATGACGAACGAGACGTACTTGCCACCGGTCAGCGCGGTGATGAACTGGTCGCCACCGAAGCTGATCAGCACCTGCAGGCCCTGCGGGACGACCCAGTAGGCCAGCACCGCGCCCGCCGCGAACAGGATCGCGGCGAAGAACACGAAGGTGCGCGCGAACTTGCGCTCCTTCGCGTACAGGCCGGGCGTGATGAACGCCCAGAACTGGTACAGCCAGAACGGGCTGAGCAGCACCGCACCCGCCGCCGCACCCACCTGCAGGCGGATCATGAAGCTCTCGAAGGGCTCCGTCTGCAGCAGCCGGCACCCGGTCTCGCCGGGGAACTGCACGCGGAACGGCGCGAGCTCAGGCTGGCAGTAGGGGCCGGTCATGATGTCGCCGAGCGACGGGATCGGACCGAGCCTGACCGCGAACCAGATCCAGCCGAAGATCGCACCGATGGTGACGATCAGCAGCGCCATCGCGAGCCGATGCCGCAGCTCGTACAGGTGCTCCTTGAGCGACATGGTGCCGTCGGGGTTGCCTCGACGGCGCTTGCCGCGTTCCCGGCGCTCAGCGATCCACCGGAACGGACTTGCCACCTCCGTGACCGTCCTTACGAGTTATCGGGACCGGGAGGTCAGTTGGTGTTGGCCTTGTTCTGCGAGGTCTGCTCGATCGGCTGGGCGACCTGAGGCTGCTGCTGCACGGGCTGCTGGACCTGCGGCTGAGCGGGCGGCAGCTGCTGCTGAACCGGCTGCTGCACGGGCTGCTGTGCCGGAGCTCCGTCGGCGTCCTCGTCGCGCAGGCCCTTGGTCTCGGCCTTGAAGATCTTCGCCGACTTTCCGAGCGAACGCGCCATGTCGGGCAGTTTCTTCGCACCGAACAGCAGAATGATCACCAAAGCGATGATCAGCAGCTCGGGGACTCCGAGGTTACCCATTGGTGATCCTCCTGTCTCCCCCGCCACGACGATCGTACGCGGGGTTCGCCCTGGTACGGGCCTGTTCCGGGCGCCGCCGTTCGGCGAAGGCCACCTTCAGCGCGGCCGATCGCGCCTTCAGCAGACCGACACCGTCGCCGACCCTGTCCCCCACCAGAGTGCGGGCGGCAGCGAATCGACGCAAGGATCGGATGACTCGGAATCCGATCGCGACCAGCACGATCAGGCCGAGCGCGATCAGCGCCAGGGTCGGTGTGTACGGCACGAGCACACGTTATACGTCTTGGGTGGACAGCAGGTGATCTGCCCGGCGCAACGCTTCCTCCGCCCGGTGAACCACTTCCGCCGCGAGTTCGGCCGGCTGCTCCACGTGCACGTCACCGCCGAGTCCGAGGAGCAGGCGGACCATCCACGACGAGTCGTCGTAGCGCATGAGGACGCGCGTGCGGCCGTCGGAGAGCTCCGCCGCGTGGTCCACCGGGTAGTACTCGGCGACCCAGTGCGCGTCCGGTTCGAGAAGCAGCACGGCGATCTTCTGGTCGTCCCGGGGCTGGAACAAACCCTCCGACGTATCGGTCAGCCGGGCGTGCGGCGGGGGCGACGACGGTTCGTCGAGCACCCGCACCTCGTCGATGCGGTCCAGCCGGAACAACCGCACGCCGAGCGCCGAACGGCACCACGCTTCGAGGTAGCCGCGGCCTTCCACGAGCAGCAGCCGCATCGGGTCGACGACCCGATCACTCATCGCGTCGTGCGACTGCGAGTAGTAGCGGATGCGCACGGCCCGTTCGCGCTTCACGGCGTCCTGCACGGCGGCACGGATCTCCGCGGTCTCCTCGCGTTCGAACGCGCCGAGCCCCACGACCATGCCCGCGGGCTGCGCCTTGCCCACCGCCGACTCGATCTTGGCGAGCGCGCGTTGCACGGCGTCGGTGTCGACCACGCCGGGCGTGTCCGCGAGCGCCCGCAGCGCCACGAGCAGCGACGACGCCTCCGCCGCGGTGAGCCGCAGCGGCCGGTTCATGCCCGCGTCGAACGAGACCGTGATCGTCTCGCCCTCGAAGGACAGGTCGATCAGGTCGCCGGGGCCGTAGCCGGGCAGGCCGCACATCCACAGCAGCTCGAGGTCCTTGCGCAGCTGCTTGGGCGTGATGCCGAAGTCGGCCGCGGCCTCCTTGACCGTGATCGCGGGCCGGTTGAGCAGGTACGGCACGAGAGCGAGCAACCGCGGCAGCCGTTCGTTCGACGCGGTCACCGCGCTCCTTCCAGTGCACCCTGCAGGCGGTCGCGGACGCTCTTCTGGAGGATCTCCGGTTCGAGCACCACGACGTCGGGACCGAACCCGGCGAGCCACTTGGCCGCCGAGTCGGGGAACTTCAGGTCGATCTCGACGACGTCGCCGCCGTCGCGTTCCTCGACGACCTTCGCGTGCCGCCGCAGGCCCTGGGCGCGGTTCTTCGCGACCCAGATCTTCGCGGGTGCCGTCTGGTGCGGATCGGCCTCCGTGCGCGCGATGAGGCTCATCAGGTCGACGCCCTCGGGCACCGTGAACGCACCCGGCCTGCCCACGCTCCTGACCGCGCCCACCACGCGCGACAGCCGGAAACAGCGCGTGTCGTCGCGATCGCGGTCCCAGCCGACCAGGTACCACTTGCCGCGCCACGCGACCACGCCCCACGGCTCGACCGTGCGTTCCTTCTGCCCTCCGGGCGGCGGCTTGCGGTAGTCGAACGCGACGACCTGCTGGGCCTGCACCGCCTGCAGCAGCGGCGGGAACGCGGGCTCGTTCGCCCGCACCTTGGGCTCCACGGCGGCGGGCGTGTCCTGGTCGACGTCCACCCCCGCGGCCCGCAACTTGATCAACGCGCCGTGCACCGCGCCCGTGAGCTGCGGCGAGTCCCAGAGCCTGGCCGCGAGCGCCACCGCGGCGGCCTCGTCCGGTTCGAGGTCGATGTCGCCGAGCTCGTAGTCGCGCCGCGCGATCCGGTACCCGTCCTCGGCGCCCTCCACGCCTGACTGGCGGCCCGTCTCCAGCGGCACGCCGAGGTCGCGCAGCTCGGACTTGTCGCGTTCGAACATGCGGAAGAACGCCTCGTCCGTCGGTGCTTCGTGATAGCCCGGGACGATGGCGCGGATGCGCTCCGCTGTCAGGTACTGGCGGGTCGACAGCAGGCACAGCACCAGGTTGACAAGGCGTTCGGCGCGTGCGATGGCCACGGACAAACCCTAACCCCGTGCGGTTCGAAACCTTGACATCACCTGTTGTGAACGGTCCGTTCAGACCAGCGTGCGCAACTCCCGCACGAGCTCCACGGGCGCTTCCTCGGCCATGTGGTGCCCGCAGTCGATGGACCGTACCTGCACGTCATCGGCCCATTCGGACCACACGGCGGAAAGATCTCCGTACAGGTCTCCCAGGTCGTCCTTGGCCGACCACAACGCCAGCACCGGACACGAGATCCGGCGTCCCGCGGCCCGGTCCTCGTCGTCGTGCTGACGGTCGACCTCCAGGCCCGCCCGGTAGTCGCCGCACATCGCGAGCACCGTCTGCGGGTCGTGGACGGCCCGCTGGAAGTCGGCCCAGTTCTCCACGCCCATCGCGAGCGGCGTGTCGTGGTAGCGCCCGCCGTAGAAGAGGTCGGGGTCGGAGTTGATCATCGCGGCCGCGAGCTCCTGCTGCGCCAGGAAGAACCAGTGGTACCAGGCCTGCGCGAACCGCGCGTCGCACCGGGCGAGATGCGCCCCGATCGGCAGACCGTCCAGCACGGCCAGCCGCGTGACCCGGCCGGGGTGGTCCAGCGCCAGCCGGATGGCCGCGGCGGCACCCCGGTCGTGCCCGGCGACCGCGAACCGCTCGTGGCCGAGGGCGCGCATCAGGTGCACGAAGTCGCGGGCCATCGCCCGCTTCGAGTAGTCACCGGGTTTGCTGGACTCGCCGTAGCCGCGCAGGTCCGGGCAGACCACCGTGTGGTCCGTGGCGAGCAACGGCGCGACGCGGTGCCACGTCGTGTGGGTTCGAGGGTGGCCGTGCAGGAGAAGCACCGGTGGCCCTGCCCCACCGATCCTCACTCGCAGCACGGCCTCGCCGACGTCGATGCGGCGCAACGAGAAACCCTCGAACACCACGGCTGGCTACCCGACCCCACGCGGGGGCAAACGACCTCAGTCGAGACAGAAGTCGTTGCCCTCGACGTCCTCCATCCAGATGCACGACTCGTTGATGCCGTCCGCCCGCTGCAGCAGCACCTGCTTCGCGCCGAGCGCGACCAGCCGATCGCGCTCGGCCTCCAGCGCGGCCAGGCGTTCGTCACCCACGAGCCCGGTGCCGGCCCGCACGTCGAGGTGCACCCGGTTCTTGACCACCTTGCCCTCGGGAACCCGCTGGAAGAACAGCCGCGGCCCCTCCCCGGTGGGATCGACGCAGGCGAACGCCGAACCCTGGTGCTCGGCCGGCAGCGAGCGGTCGAACTCCTCCCAGCTCGCGAAACCCTCCGGTGGCGGCGGCACGACGTACCCCAGCACCTCGCACCAGAACCGCGCGACCCGCTCGGGCTCCGCGCAGTCGAAAGTCACCTGGAACTTCTTGATCGACCCCATCGGCTCACCCTAGTGGGCGGTCCGGCCCACGCGCCCCTTCTCCCCCGACGCCCAGCAGGTGTGGCCCGCGCAGTCGACCGTGTCGAAGCTGCCGGTGTCGGCGACCTGCCAGCTCCTGCCGTCCCCGCTGACGTCGGTGCCCGACGGCCCGACCGCCACCAGGCCGTTGCCGCGGTAGGCGATGCCGGACCGGTAGCCGACCGGAGCGTTCGCGCCGGCCTGCCAGCCATGCCCGTCGTAGGTCGCGAACGCCGGTGTGGGATCCGTCGGCTTCTGGTAGTCGCCACCGATGGCCACGCCCCGCCACGGCGTCTTGAACGCCACCGCGAACACCCCGGCCGCCGCACCGCTGGGCAACGGCACCTCACTCGCCTGCCACGACCGGCCGCCGTCGCGCGACTCCAGCACCCGTGCCTTCGTGCCGCCGCCGGTCGCGATCCACGCGTGGTTGCCACTGGTCGTCACGCACTGCCCGCTGGCCGCGAACGCGAACTCGCCCGGCAACGCGTCCGGCATGCCCGCGGTGTCGTTGACGTGCCACGAACGCCCGCCGTCCCACGTGCGCAGCACCCGGAACTTGCCGTCGACCGGGTCGCTCAGCGCCAGCCCGCGGAACCGGTCGAAGAACGCCACGCAGTCGTAGAACGCCTTCGGGTCGGTGTTGCGGAACGACTCCTGCCACGTCTTGCCGCCGTCCGAGGTGCGGTAGATCCGCGACGACTCGCCCTCACCGATCGAGAGCGCCACGGCGTTGCGCGCGTCGAACGCCTCGATGTCGCGGAACTCCAGCGCGGACGTGTCCGGTGGTGCCACGGACTCCCACGACCGGCCGCCGTTCGTCGTGCGCAGGACAGTGCCCTTGGCGCCGCTGACCCACGCGACCTGGCCGGACACGGCGGACAGGCCGCGCAGGCGTGCGTCCGTGCCGGTCGGCTTCAGCTCCCAGAAGGAGTCGGCAGAAGCGACTCCCGGAAGTGCCAGGAAAGCAGCGAGTGCCGCCGCGATGATCCTCATGCGACGGCACTCTGCCAGGTTCTACAGGGACGAGATAAGCCTCTCGACGCGCTCGTCCACCGCGCGGAACGGGTCCTTGCACAGCACCGTGCGCTGCGCCTGGTCGTTCAGCTTCAGGTGCACCCAGTCGACGGTGAAGTCGCGACCGGCGGCCTGCGCGGCGGCGATGAAGTCACCGCGCAGCTTGGCCCGCGTGGTCTGCGGCGGGGTGTCCTTGGCGGCCTCGATCTCGCCGTCGTCGGTGACGCGCTCGACCTGGCCCTTGCGCTGAAGCAGGTCGAACACGCCCCGGCCGCGCCGGATGTCGTGGTAGGCGAGGTCGAGCTGAGCGATGCGCGGGTTGGACAGGTCCATGTCGTGCTTGGCCATGTACCGCTCCATCAGGCGGTTCTTGATGGCCCAGTCGATCTCGCGGTCGATCTTGGACAGGTCCTGCGACTCGACCGCGTCCAGGGTCCGGCCCCACAGTTCGAGCACGCGCTGCGCCATCGGGTCCGGCGAGCGCTTGGACACGTGCTCGACGGCCTTCTCGTAGTACTCGCGCTGGATGTCGAGCGCGGACGCTTCCTTGCCACCCGCCAGCCGGACGGTCCGGCGGCCGGTGAGGTCGTGCGAGATCTCGCGGATCGCGCGGATCGGGTTGTCCAGCGAGAAGTCCCGGAACTGGACGCCCTGCTCGATCATCTCCAGCACCAGGTTCGCGCTGCCCACCTTGAGCAGCGTCGTCACCTCGGACATGTTCGAGTCGCCGACGATGACGTGCAGGCGCCGGTACCGTTCAGCGTCGGCGTGCGGCTCGTCGCGGGTGTTGATGATCGGCCGGGACCGGGTGGTCGCGGACGACACGCCCTCCCAGATGTGCTCGGCGCGCTGCGAGAGGCAGTACACGGCGCCGCGCGGGGTCTGCAGGACCTTGCCCGCGCCGCAGATCAGCTGGCGCGTGACCAGGAACGGCAGCAGCACGTCCGCGATGCGGGAGAACTCGCCGGCCCGTGCGACCAGGTAGTTCTCGTGGCAGCCGTAGGAGTTGCCCGCCGAGTCGGTGTTGTTCTTGAACAGGAAGATGTCGCCGCCGATGCCCTCGTCGGCCAGCCTGCGCTCGGCGTCGACCAGGAGGTCCTCGAGGATCCGCTCGCCCGCCTTGTCGTGCGTGACGAGCTGCGCCAGGTCGTCGCACTCGGCCGTGGCGTACTCCGGGTGCGAGCCGACGTCCAGGTAGAGCCGGGAACCGTTGCGCAGGAACACGTTGGAAGAGCGTCCCCAGGAGACGACGCGGCGGAACAAGTACCGCGCGACCTCGTCCGGGGACAGACGACGCTGCCCGTGGAAGGTGCAGGTCACCCCGAATTCTGTCTCAATGCCGAAGATCCGCCGCTGCATCCCTCAACAGTAGGCGACTACTACGCCGTGCAGGGTGATCCGTTCGGGCGGCACGCCGGTTGCGGTTTAGTGTCGGTGGGGTGTGGAAACGGGTCAGCGCTCTCGACAAGAAGCTCATGAGCTCCTCCGCCGGACTGCCTCCGAGCGGGTTCGACAGGGGTTTGAAGAGGCTTTCCAAGGCCGCGAACCACAGCGTGTTGTGGTTCGTCGTGGCGGCGATTCTGGCCACCGGCAAGGGGCCGTTCCGGCGCGGCGCGCTGCGGGGTCTCGTGGCCATTGCCGGCGCCTCTGCCAGCGCGAACCTGGTCGGGAAGTCACTTTTCCCGAGACGCCGGCCCGCCGCGGACCTGATCGCGGTGCCGCGTCGGCTGTCCAAGCGGCCGACGTCGTCGTCATTCCCGTCGGGCCACTCCGCGTCCGCCGCCGCTTTCGCCACCGCGGTGGCGATGGAATCCCCCGAAGCAGGCGCGGTGGTGGCACCGATCGCGGCCGCCGTGGCCTATTCACGCGTTCACACAGGCGTGCATTGGCCGAGCGACGTCGCGGCCGGTGCGGCGGTGGGTGTGGGTGCCGCGATGCTGACGCGCCGTTGGTGGCCATTGGGTCTCAACGAGCCCGCGTCGGCCTACGAGCACGCCGACCTGACGCCGTTGCAGGACGGCGACGGGCTGGTCGTGGTGGTGAACCCGCACTCGGGCATCGGGCCGGACCCGACGCCGCAGATCGCCGAGGAGTGGCCGAAGGCGCAGATCGTGCCGATCGAGGAGCTCGACTCGCTGCCGGACGCGAAGGCGCTGGGGGTGGCCGGTGGTGACGGCACCGTGGCCACCGTGGCCGCCATCGCGGCTGAACGCGACCTACCGCTCGTGCTCGTGCCCTCCGGGACGTTGAACCACTTCGCGCGCGATGTCGGCATCACGGGGCTGCACGACACGGCTCAGGCGGTCGCGGACGGCGTGGGTGTGCGGGTGGATCTGGCACAGGTCAACGGGCAGTGGTTCGTGAACACGGCCTCGCTCGGGGGTTACCCCGACATGGTGCGGATCCGGGAGAAGCTGCAGAAGCGCTGGGGCAAGTGGCCGGCCGCGGCGATCGCGCTGGGCCGCGTGCTGCGCCAGGCCCAGCCGCTGGAGATGACCATCGACGGCATGAAGCACTCGGTGTGGTTGCTGTTCGTCGGCAACGGGCCGTACCGGCCGAAGGGGTTCGCGCCGACCATGCGGCCGCGCCTGGACGACGGCCTGCTCGACGTGCGGTACGTGCGGGCGGACCGGCGGTTCTCGCGGCTGCGGTTCTTCCTGGGCGCGCTGCTCGGCTCATTGGAGCAGTCACGCACCTACAAACACCGCGAGGTCCCGTCGTTGGACGTGGTCGTACACGGCTCCCCGATCTCCATCGCAACCGATGGCGAGGTACGCGAAAAGAACACCCGCTTCGCCTTCCGCTCCCGCCCCGCGGCCCTCGGCATCTACCGCCCTTGACCCCACGCGGGGCCCTTTCGTGCGCTCCTGTAGTACGAAAGCTCCCCGCGTGCGGTTCAGTGTTCGACATTGTCGAACGTGTGCAGCTAGAGTGGCGTGCGTGCCTGGGCCGATTCAGTCCATCCAGCGCGCGGCGGAGGTGCTCAAGCTGCTCGCGCACGGTGGCGCGCACCAGTTGAGCGTCGGCGAGATCGCGCGTGCGCTGGACCTGGCGAAACCGACGGTGCACGGGATCCTGCGGACGTTGCAGGAGGTCGGGTTCGTCGAGCAGCCCGTCGAGGGCGGCAAGTACCGGCTGGGCGCCGCGCTGTTCCAGATCGGCACCAGCTACCTGGACGGCAACGAGCTGCGCGCCAAGGCGTTGAACTGGTCGGACACGTTGGCGATGCGTGCGCGCGAGGCGGTGCGCATCGGCGTGATGCATGGCAAGCACGTGCTGGTCGTGCATCACGTGTTCCGGCCGGACAACAGCCGGCAGGCGCTCGACACCGGCGCGCTGCTGCCGTGGCACGCGACCGCGCTCGGCAAGGTGCTGGTGGCGTTCGGCGAGTGGCCGGACGGCGAGCTGCGCCGGTTCACCCGCCACACGCTCGACGAAGCCGGTCTGCGCGCGGCACTGGACGAGGCCCTGGTCCGCGACTGGGCCTACGACCTGCACGAACTCGTCGAGGGCGAGGCGTCGATCGCCGCCCCGATCCGCGACGGGCGCGGCGCGGTCGTGGGCGCGGTCGGCATCTCGGGGCCGGTCGAGCGGCTGTGCGAGGCGCCCGACCAGCCGCCTCGGCTCGAACTCGTGTCCTACGTACGTGAGGCAGCTCGCAGTGTCTCCCGCGAGCTGGGCGGGCTCTCCTGGTAGTAATGTGACAAGCGTTCGACAATGTCGAATGGTCACACAGAGGAGTGTGCACGTGGGTTACATCGCGGCGATCGACCAGGGCACGACGTCGTCCCGGTGCATCGTGTTCGACCAGTCAGGCTCGATCGTGTCGGTCGCCCAGCGCGAGCACCGGCAGATCTTCCCGAAGCCGGGCTGGGTGGAGCACGACGCGTCGGAGATCTGGGCGAACGTGCAGTCCGTCGTCCGTGACGCGCTGGCCCACGCATCTCTCTCGTTCGCCGACATCGCGGCGTTCGGCATCACGAACCAGCGCGAGACGACGGTGGTCTGGGACCGCGCGACCGGCGAGCCCGTGCACAACGCGATCGTCTGGCAGGACACGCGCACGGACGCGTTGATCAAACAGCTCGGCGACCACGACCTGTTCCGCGAGCGCTCCGGCCTGCCGCCGGCGACCTACTTCTCCGGCCCGAAGCTGCGGTGGCTGCTCGACAACGTCGACGGCCTGCGCGAACGGGCCGAACGCGGCGAGGTCCTGTTCGGCACCATGGACACGTGGCTGATCTGGAACCTGACCGGCCGCCACGTCACCGACGTGACCAACGCGTCGCGCACCATGCTGATGAACCTGGAGACCCTGGACTGGGATCCCGAGCTGGTGTCCGCGCTGGACGTGCCCCCGGCGATGCTGCCCGAGATCCGGTCGTCCTCCGAGGTCTACGGCACCTACGAGGGCGTCCCGGTCGCGTCGGCGCTCGGCGACCAGCAGGCGGCGCTGTTCGGACAGACGTGCTTCGCGCCCGGCGAGGGCAAGTGCACCTACGGCACCGGCGCGTTCCTGCTGGTCAACACCGGTGACCAGCCGGTGCGGTCGGCCAACGGGCTGCTGACCACGGTCGGGTACAAGATCGGCGACGAACCCGCCGCGTACGCGCTGGAAGGCGCGATCGCGGTGACGGGCGCGCTGGTGCAGTGGTTCCGCGACAAGGTCGGGCTGATCTCGTCGGCGGCGGAGATCGAGACGCTCGCGCGCACGGTGGACGACAACGGCGGCGCGTACTTCGTGCCCGCGTTCTCCGGCCTGTTCGCGCCGCACTGGCGTTCCGACGCGCGTGGCGTCATCGCGGGCCTGACGGGCTACATCTCGCGCGGGCACCTCGCACGGGCCGTGCTGGAGGCATCGGCGTGGCAGACCCGCGAGGTCGTGGACGCGATGAACGCCGACTCGGGTGTGGACCTCACGACGTTGCGGGTCGACGGCGGCATGACCGCCAACAACCTGCTCATGCAGTTCCTCTCGGACGTGCTGGACGTGCCGGTGGTGCGTCCGATCGTCGCCGAGACGACGTGCCTCGGCGCGGCGTACGCGGCCGGGCTCGCGGTGGGCTACTGGAGCGGCGCCGACGAGCTGAAAGCCAACTGGCACAAGGCGGCCGAATGGGAGCCGTCGATGGAACCGGCGGCACGCGCTCGCGGCTACCGGAAGTGGAAGAAGGCGGTCGAGCGGACCGTCGGGTGGATGGACGAGGACGATGACTGACCTTAATCAGAGGGCTCGGGCTCGCGAGGAGCTCCAGCACGGCAAGTTCGACGTCGTCGTGATCGGCGGCGGCATCCTGGGCATCGCGACCACGTGGGCCGCGGCGCGCTCGGGTCTGCGGGTCGCGCTGGTGGAGAGCGGTGACTTCGCGGGCGCGACCTCGTCCGCGTCGTCGAAGCTCGTGCACGGCGGCCTGCGCTACCTCGCCATGGGCCCGTCGGCGGTGCCGATGGTGCACGAGAACCACAAGGAACGCCGTGCGCTGGGCGACCGCCTCGCACCGCACCTGGTGCGCCCGCTGCCGTTCCTCGTCCCCGTCTACAAGGGAGGCCCGCACAGCCGGTTCGTGCTGGGTGCGGGCGTGACGCTGTACTCCGCGCTGTCGGGCTTCGGCGACGGCATGGGGAAGGTGCTGTCGGCGCGCAGGGCTGTCGAGTGGGTGCCTGACCTGCGCGCCGACGGTCTGCGCGGTGCCGCGATGTACTACGACCACCAGATGAACGACAGCCGCGTGGCGATCACCGCCGCGCGCGCCGCCGCCGAGGCCGGTGCCGTGCTGCTCAACCACATCTCGGTCGTGGGCCTGCGCAAGACCGGTTCGAAGGTCACCGGCGTCGAGCTGAAGGACTCGCTGGGCGAGTTCGGCGTCGACGCGTCCGTGGTCGTCAACGCGACCGGCCCGTGGCTGGACGTGGTGCGGCGCATGGAGGACCCGTCCGCCGACCCGTCGATCCGGCTGTCGAAGGGCTCGCACCTGGTGATGCGGACGCCGTCGGAGTGGAAGGCGGCGCTGACGATCCCGGTCGACGACGTGCGCGTGTCGTTCGCGATCCCGTGGGAGGGCCACCTGCTGCTCGGCACCACCGACGAGGCCTACGAGGGCGACCCGGCGGCCGTCGCGTGCACCGGCGCCGACGTCGACCAGATCCTCGGCGAGGCGGGCGTCGCCGTGACGGGCCTGGACAAGGCGAACATCGCCTACACGTTCGCGGGCCTGCGGGTGCTGCCCGGCGGCCCCGGCGACACCTCGCACGCCAAGCGCGAGACCGTGATCACCGCGGGCTCCGGCGGCATGATCAGCGTGGCCGGCGGCAAGTGGACGACGTTCCGCAAGATCGGCGCCACCGTCCTGGCCCGCGTGAACGCCGAACTCGGCCGCACCTTCGACGCGCCGCTGGACGGCGTCGCCCTGCCCGGCTCCGCCTCCCCCGACACCATCGGCGCCGTGCTCGGCCACGCCTGGGACGCGCTGCCCGACGACGTGGTCCGCCACCTCGCCACCCACTACGGCACCACGTCGCACGAGGTCGTGGCGCTCGGTCTGGAGAACCCGGCCCTGCTGGAACGCGTCCACCCGGACGGCCCGGACATCTGGGCGCAGGTCGAGCACGCCCGTCGCACCGAGTGGGCGTCGGAGGTGGACGACGTGCTGCGCCGCCGCACCACGGTGATGGTGCGCGGGCTGGACTCGCCCGAGGTGCGGTCGCGGGTGTCGGAGCTGCTGGCGTCCTGATGGCGGACCGCCACCTCATCGACGTCCACGTGCTGCTCGTGCGCGGCGACCGGGTGCTGCTCACCCGGCGCCGCGACACGAACCCGTTGTTCGACGGCCGCTGGCACCTGCCGTCGGGCAAGCTCGACGCGGGCGAGTCGGTGGTCGCGGCGGCGGTGCGGGAGGCCGAGGAGGAGGTCGGCGTCGTCCTCGCGCCGGAGGACCTGCGGCACGTCCACACGTTGCACGTCAACGGATCCGGCGCCGAACCGCGGCTCGGGCTCTTCTTCGAGGCCCGCCGCTGGCTGGGCGAACCCGCCAACCGCGAACCCGAGAAGTGTTCGGCCGTGCGGTGGTTCCCGCTCGACGCGCTGCCCGCCGACCTGATCGAGTACCCGGCCGCGGGCCTCGCCGCCTACGCCGAGGGGCGCGCGTTCGGGCTGCTCGGCTGGGTCACCGGTACGGGTCGGTGATCTCGCACGGCTTCTCCAGCGCCTCGCGCAGCTGACCCATGCGGCGCTTGCCGAGGTGCTGTTCCCACTCCGCTTCGATCCTGGCCATCTCTTCGGCGGCGACCGGCATGGCGCCCTGAGCCTTCTCCGTGATCCGGACCAGCCGCGCGCGTCCGTCCGTCGAGTCCGGCACGCGTTCGACGAGGCCCGCCTTCTCCAGCTGGTCGACCAGGAACCCGGCGGTCTGCTTGGTCACCTGGGCCGCTTCGGCGAGTTCCGTCAGGCGCGTGCCCTCTCGAACTAAACCAAGGAGAGGGCGACCGATGGACGAGACCCGGATCTGGCAGACGATCGACGCCGAACGCGCCGCGACGGCGGACCTGCTCGCCGGGCTGAGCGACGTCGAATGGGCCTCTCCGTCGCTGTGTGACGGCTGGACCGTGCGCGAGGTCGCCGGCCACCTGCCGCTCGCGCCGCACACCACGATCGGCAGCGCCCTGCGCGAGTTCGCCAGGGCGCGCGGCATCGTCGGATCGCGCAGGCTGGCGCCCGGCCAGAAGCTCAAGGACTGCCTGATGGACGTCATGGTGCACACGCAGGACATCGCGCTGCCGCTCGGCATCGATCGCCACATGCCCGTGGAGGCCGCCGTCGTCGCCGCGGACCACCTGTGGCAGACGGGTTTCCCGTTCCACGCGCGCCGCCGGCTGGCCGGGCACCGCCTCGCCGCCACCGACGCGGACTGGTCGGCGGGCGAGGGCACCGAGGTCAGCGGCCCGACCGAGGCGCTCGTGATGCTGCTGGCCGGTCGCACCGCCACGATCCCGCGGCTCACCGGCATCCGCTAGAGCGCGCGGACCATTCTCCGGCACACGTACACGCGCTCGAACCGTTGGCGCATCTCGGTTTCCCGCTCGATCCGCGCGTGCAGGAACGCACCGGTCGCCGCCAGCCCGTGCTTCGCGATCACCGCGGTCGCGGCCTCGTCGGCGTTCGCGTACACCTGCAGGTACCGCGACGACTCCGTGAACCGGTTGCGCGCGAACCAGGCCAGCGCGGGCCTGTCGTCACGGGTCCAGGCGTCGAGAGTCGTGACACCGCACCGTTCCAGCCGCCGCAGCGCTTCCGCCAGCAGGGCCGTCGCGATGCCCCGGCGCTGGTGGTCGGGGTGCACGACCACCGTCTCGACCGTCGCCTCGGCACCGGGCACCGACACGTCCAGCGCGCCCACCACGACGTCGCCGTCGAGCGCGACGAGCTCCAGGTCGGCGCGGCGCTTGGCCTGCCAGACGTCGTCGTGGCAGCTCGTCGCGAGAAATCCCAGCACCCGGCAGCGCAGCCACGACTGCTCGTGCTCCGGTGCGTAGTCCCTGATGTCCGCGGGCGGCCGCGGCTCGGCGCGCGAGCGGCCCGGCGCCCCCAGCAGGCTCAGTCCCCCAGTTCGACCCCGTGCGGCGTCGACCACGTCGTCCCCCAGTCCACCTTCAGCCGAACGTCTCCGGCACTGTCCAGGGTTCCCGAAGTCAGGCGGGCCCGCACGCACGTTTTGTCAGTCACCGTTACCAGGTACATACTCGGTATGCATGTCGGTCAAACACGGTCTGCTCGCACTGCTGGAACGCGGACCGGCGTACGGCTACCAGCTGCGCGCGGCGTTCGACTCGGCCACCGGCGGCACGTGGCCGCTGAACATCGGGCAGGTCTACACGACGTTGTCGCGCCTGGAACGCGACGACCTCGTCACCGCGCTGCCCGAAAGCGAGGGCCAGCGCCCCTACGAGATCACCGCGCAGGGCCGAGCCGAGCTGAAGAAGTGGTTCGCCTCGCCGGTGCGGCACGCCGACCGCCCGCGCGACGAGGTCGCGATCAAGCTCGCGCTCGCCGTCACCACACCGGGCGTTGACGTCGCCGAGATCGTGACGACCCAGCGCACGGCCACGATGCGCACCTTGCAGGAGTACGCGCGCCTCAGGACCGAGCCGGGCGAGCTGCCGTGGCTGCTCGTGCTGGACGCGATGATCTTCCAGGCGGAGGCCGAACTGCGCTGGCTCGACCACTGCGAGACCAGCCTCACGCGCCGCCAATAACCTGGCGGCATGACAACCTTCGCGATCGTGCACGGAGCAGGCGACGTCGGCCGGTCGTGGCACCTGGTGGCAGCGGCCCTGCAAGCCAGGGGCCACACCGTCGTCGCCCCCGACCTCCCCACGGAGGACGACGCGAAGGACCTGACGGACTGGGCCTCCGCGGTGGTGGACGCCCTCCCGTCCACGTCGGACGTCGTGGTCGTCGGCCACTCCTTCGGCGGCCTGGTCGCCCCGCTGGTCGCCGCGCGGATCAACGCCTCCGCCCTCGTCTTCGTCACGGCCATGCTCCCGAAGCCGGGCGAAGCACCGGCGGACTGGTGGGCCGCCACCGGCTACCGGGACTCCGGCCTGGAAGACCAGCACTGGCACGATGTCCCGCCGCACCTGGCGGAGGAGTCGCGGAAACGGGAGCGCGGCATGTCCGAGGCCGCCTGGGCGAAGCCGTGGCCGTTGGCCGCCCTGCCAGACCTGCCAACGGCCTTCATCCTGTGCACGGAGGACCGCTTCTTCACCCCGGCGTTCATGCGCGAGGTGGTCGCCGACCGCCTGGGCATCGACCCGATCGAACTACCCGCAGGCCACTGCGCCCACCTGAGCAAGCCAGCCGAACTGGCGACCTTGCTGGCCAGATACGCCTGATCACCCGTGCAGAAGGCCCCCGGCG
>Ga0070710_10000061_pt1 | contig 50295 bp, 50 predicted proteins | sample LARL52metaG_FD_65454 | JGI IMG/M metagenome (GOLD analysis project Ga0070710, IMG submission 65454) | Corn, switchgrass and miscanthus rhizosphere microbial communities from Kellogg Biological Station, Michigan, USA - LAR L5-2 metaG | ecosystem: Host-associated > Plants > Roots > Rhizosphere ...
AAGCACGACAACGTCGTGGTGGTCTGCTCGATCGAGAACGTCGACCCGATGGGCGTGCACACCGGCGACTCGGTCACCGTCGCCCCGGCCATGACGCTGACCGATCGCGAGTACCAGAAGCTGCGCGACATCGGCATCGCGGTGATCCGCGCGGTCGGCGTCGACACCGGCGGCTGCAACATCCAGTTCGCGGTGAACCCGGCCGACGGCCGGCTGATCGTGATCGAGATGAACCCGCGGGTGTCGCGGTCCTCGGCGCTGGCGTCGAAGGCGACCGGCTTCCCGATCGCCAAGATCGCCGCGAAGCTCGCGATCGGTTACACGCTCGACGAGATCACCAACGACATCACCGGCGAGACCCCGGCCTCGTTCGAGCCGACGCTCGACTACGTGGTCGTGAAGGCGCCGCGGTTCGCGTTCGAGAAGTTCCCCGGCGCGGACCCCACGCTGACGACGACGATGAAGTCGGTCGGCGAGGCCATGTCCATCGGCCGCAACTTCGTCGAGGCGCTGGGCAAGGCGCTGCGTTCGCTGGAAACGAAATCGGTCGGTTTCTGGACGCAGCCCGACCCCGAGGGCACTACGCTCGAATCCGTCCTGGCACAACTGAATCGCGGTCATGATGGCCGCCTGTACACGGTCGAACGCGCGCTGCGGCTCGGTGCGTCCATTGAGGACGTCCACAAGGCCTCGGGGATCGACCCGTGGTTCATCGAGCAGATCGCGTGGCTCGGTCAGTTGCGCACGGAGCTGCTGGACGCTCCCGTGCTCGACGAGCCGTTGCTGCGCAAGGCGAAGCGCGCGGGGTTGTCGGACAGGCAGATCTCCGTGCTGCGCCCGGAGCTCGCGGGTGAGGACGGCGTGCGCGCGCTGCGGCACCGCCTCGGGGTGCGGCCGGTCTACAAGACGGTCGACACGTGCGCGGCGGAGTTCAAGTCCGAGACGCCGTACCACTACTCCGCCTACGAGCTCGACCCGGACGCCGAGTCGGAGGTGGCCGAGCAGCGGGAGAAGCCGAAGGTGCTGATCCTGGGCTCCGGGCCGAACCGCATCGGGCAGGGCATCGAGTTCGACTACTCGTGCGTGCACGCGGCGATGGCGCTGCGGCAGGCCGGGTACGAGACCGTCATGGTCAACTGCAACCCGGAGACCGTGTCGACGGACTACGACACGTCCGACCGCCTGTACTTCGAGCCGCTGACGTTCGAGGACGTCCTGGAGGTCGTGCACTCCGAGCAGCGCTCCGGCGAGGTCGCCGGCGTGATCGTGCAGCTCGGCGGCCAGACGCCGCTGGGCCTGGCGCAGCGCCTGGCCGACGCCGGCGTGCCGGTCGTCGGCACCACGCCCGAGGCGATCCACCTCGCCGAGGACCGCGGCCAGTTCGGCAAGGTGCTCACCGACGCCGGCCTGCCCGCGCCGAAGTTCGGCACCGCCACCTCGTTCGACGAGGCCAAGGAGATCGCCGACGAGATCGGTTACCCGGTCCTCGTGCGGCCGTCGTACGTCCTGGGCGGCCGGGGCATGGAGATCGTCTACGACGAGGAGTCGCTGTCGGGCTACATCGCCCGCGCGACCGAGGTGACGCCCGAGCACCCGGTGCTGGTCGACCGGTTCCTCGACGACGCCATCGAGATCGACGTGGACGCGCTGTGCGACGGCCACGAGGTGTTCATCGGCGGTGTGATGGAGCACATCGAGGAAGCCGGCGTGCACTCCGGTGACTCCTCCTGCGCGCTGCCGCCGATCACGCTCGGCGCCTCCGACATCGAGAACGTCCGCCGCTCCACCGAGGCGATCGCGCGCGGCATCGGCGTGAAGGGCTTGCTGAACGTCCAGTACGCGCTCAAAGACGACGTGCTGTACGTCCTGGAGGCGAACCCGCGTGCGTCGCGCACGGTGCCGTTCGTGTCCAAGGCGACCGCTGTCTCCATGGCCAAGGCGGCGTCGCGGGTCATGCTCGGCGCCACCATCGCGGAGCTGCGCGAGGAGGGCATCCTGCCGGCCACCGGTGACGGCGCCCGGCTGCCCGAGCACGCCCCGGTCGCGGTCAAGGAGGCGGTCATGCAGTTCCACCGCTTCCGCACGCCCGAGGGCCACGGTGTGGACTCGCTGCTCGGCCCGGAGATGAAGTCCACCGGCGAGGTCATGGGCATCGACTCGTCGTTCGGCAAGGCGTTCGCGAAGTCGCAGACGGCCTCCTACGGCTCGCTGCCGACGTCGGGCAAGGTGTTCGTGTCGTTCGCGAACCGCGACAAGCGCGCGATGATCTTCCCGGTCAAGCGCCTGGCCGACCTCGGGTTCCAGATCCTCGCGACCGCGGGCACGGCGGAGGTGCTCAAGCGCAACGGGATCACGTGCACCGAGGTGCGCAAGCACTTCGAGGGCGAGGGCAACGTCGTCGACATGATCCTGGCCGGCGAGATCGACATGATCTTCAACACGCCGTACGGCAACAGCGGCCCGCGCGTGGACGGCTACGAGATCCGCACCGCCGCCGTGGCCAAGGACATCCCGTGCGTCACCACGATCCAGGGTGCCGCGGCGGCCGTGCACGGCATCGAGGCGCTCATCCGCGGTGACATCGGCGTGCAGCCGTTGCAGGCGCTCCAGGCCGCGTTGAGGGAGGGCGTGTGACTTTCGGAGAGCGGCTCACGAAAGCCGTCGAGGCGTACGGGCCTCTGTGCGTCGGGATCGACCCGCACCCGAGCCTGCTCGACGCCTGGGGCCTCTCACGCACCGCTGAGGGCCTCGAACGGTTCGCTCTGACGGCCGTGGAGGCGTTCGGCGGCAAGGTGGCGATGGTGAAGCCCCAGGCGGCGTTCTTCGAGGCCTACGGGTCACGTGGCGTCGCCGTGCTGGAACGGGTGGTCGCGGAGCTGCGCGACTCGGGCACGCTGGTGCTCGTGGACGCCAAGCGCGGCGACATCGGCTCCACCATGGCCGCCTACGCCGAGGCCTACCTGGGCGACGGCTCACCGCTGGCCGGTGACGCGGTGACCCTGTCGCCGTTCCTCGGCTTCGGGTCCCTGCAGCCCGCGCTGGACACGGCGCGGGCGACCGGCCGCGGCGTGTTCGTGCTCGCGCTGACGTCCAACCCGGAGGGTGCCGAGGTCCAGCGCTCCGTTGCTCCGGACGGGCGAACCGTGGCGCAGACGATCATCGATTTCGCCACCGCTCGAAATTCCGGCATTTCTCCGTGCGGCGATGTTGGGCTCGTCGTGGGTGCCACGATCGGGGAAACGGATGTGGACCTCGCGGGGTTCAACGGGCCGATCCTGGCCCCCGGTTTCGGCGCTCAGGGCGGCTCGGTGGCTGATCTAAAACGGCTCTTCGGACCCGACATGCGCAACGTCTTTCCAACTTCTTCACGAGATGTTCTCAAGCATGGCCCGGACGTATCGTCGCTGGTCAGGGCTGTGCGGAGCGTCCAGGGGAGCCTCTGAGGAGGGGCGCGCCACGTCTTTTGGGGTGTGGCGCGCTCACCTGGGGAAACATGTGTTGGTAGGGTCCACGCCACCGGCTGCCCCGCTGGTCATCGGCCTCATAGCACACGTAACGTGGGCGACGAGTTGCCGGAGGGCAGTGATCAGGCCGCCGGAGGGTGTTGGTACTACTACCACCCGCCGCATCACTCATGGCCGCTGGAGATTTACCTGACTGGGTCACGTTGTCCCCAGGCAATTGCGGTCGGTACGGTCGCGGCACCGATCCGAAAAGAATCCACACCACGGAGGAAATCGTGGCTCTTCCCCAGCTTACCGAGGAGCAGCGAGCCGCAGCGCTGGAGAAGGCTGCTGCCGCTCGTCGCGCTCGGGCTGAGCTCAAGGAGCGCCTCAAGCGCGGCGGCACGACCCTGACGGACGTGCTCAAGGCCGCCGAGAGCGACGAGGTCCTGGGCAAGATGAAGGTGTCCGCGCTGCTCGAGGCCCTGCCGGGCGTCGGCAAGGTGCGCGCGCAGCAGATCATGGAGCGCCTCGAGATCGCTCCCAGCCGTCGCCTGCGCGGTCTCGGTGACCGTCAGCGCAAGGCCCTGCTCTCCGAGTTCAGCGGAGAGTGAGTGACACCGGGACGGGGGCGGGTTCTGCCCGCTCCCGTCTCACCGTCCTGTCCGGGCCGTCGGGCGTCGGCAAGTCCAGCGTCCTGGCGGAGCTGCGCAAGCAGCAGCCCGATGTGTACTTCTCCGTCTCGGCGACCACCAGGAAGCCGAGGCCGGGGGAGGTCGACGGGGTGCACTACCACTTCGTCGACCGCGAGAAGTTCCAGCAGATGGCCGACGACGGCGAGTTCCTCGAACACGCCGAGTTCGCCGGCAACCGCTACGGAACTCCCCGCAAGCCTGTCGAGGACGCACTGGCCGCAGGCAGGCCCGCTCTGCTGGAGATCGAACTGCAGGGAGCGCGGCAGGTCCGCGTGGCAATGCCGGACGCCCAGCTCGTCATGCTGGCGCCCCCGTCGTGGGAACACCTGGTGGACCGGCTGACCGGCCGGGGCACCGAGCACCCGGAGGTCGTCGAGCGCCGACTGGCCATCGCCCGCGAGGAGCTGGCGGCCGAGAAGGAGTTCGACGAGGTCGTCGTGAACGCCGACGTGCGGGCGGCCGCCGCCGAGTTGCTATCCTTGATGGTCGGACCACGAATCTCAGGAGTTTGACGAGTGATCACCCACACCGAGCTCGGTCATCTGACCGGTTCCCCGGAGGGCATCACCAACCCGCCGATCGACGACCTGCTGGAGCAGGTGAGCTCGAAGTACGCGTTGGTGATCTACGCCGCGAAGCGTGCCCGCCAGATCAACGACTACTACGCGCAGCTCGGCGAGGGCCTGCTCGAGTACGTCGGCCCGCTCGTCGAGCCGGGCCCGCGTGAGAAGCCGCTGTCGATCGCGCTCCGCGAGATCCACGCGGGTCTCCTCGAGCACACCGAGGGCGAGTGAGGTTCGAAGACGCTGGGTGAGGTGTGCCTGCGGAGAGCGCAGGCCATCGCGCTTCGAAGTGTCTTGTGGGGGCCGAGCCCCCACACCCCAGCCGGGGGCTTCGCCCCCGGACCCCCGACGGGTGGCGCCTTTCGTCAGAAGTGGCGTTTTTCGTCAGGGGTGGCGCCTCTGACGTCCTGGCGGGAGCCTGCTCGTGCGTATCAAACTGGCTTCGTCGCCGGGCCCAGCGGGCTTCCTCCTCGCGGAGGGTGACCGTCGCCGGTCGTTCCTCACAGGAGAGCTGTTGACTGCCGCTTCATCTGACGTTGATGCCCCCGTTGAGAAGCCCAGGATCATCCTGGGCGTCGGCGGGGGCATCGCCGCGTACAAGGCCTGTGAGGTTTTGCGGCGACTGACCGAATCCGGCCATTCCGTACGGGTCGTTCCGACGGAGGGCGCGCTCAAGTTCGTGGGCGCGGCCACGTTCGAGGCGCTGTCCGGGCAGGTCGTGACGGCAGACCCGTTCGACGACGTGCACGAGGTCCCGCACGTCAAGCTCGGGCAGAACGCCGACCTCGTGGTGGTGGCCCCGGCGACGGCGAACATCATCGCGAAGGCCGCGCACGGCATCGCGGACGACCTGCTGACGAACACCCTGCTGACCGCGCGCTGCCCGGTCCTGCTGGTCCCGGCGATGCACACCGAGATGTGGGAGCACCCGGCGACCCAGCACAACGTGGCGTTGCTGCGGTCCCGCGGGGTCGTCGTCGCCGAGCCCGCGAGCGGCCGCCTGACCGGCAAGGACACCGGCAAGGGCCGGTTGCCCGACCCCGCCGAGATCGTCGAGCTGGCCCGGTTGCTGCTGGTGCGCCCGGACGCGCTGCAGCGGACACTGGAAGGCGTGCACGTCGCGATCTCCGCCGGCGGTACGCGCGAACCCCTCGACCCGGTCCGGTTCCTCGGCAACCGCTCGTCCGGCAAGCAGGGCTACGCGCTGGCGCGGGTAGCGGCCCAGCGCGGTGCGCGAGTGACGTTGGTCGCAGGCAACACCGCGGATCTCGCCACGCCCGCTGGGGCCGACCTGGTCCGGGTCGGTTCCGCGACGGAGCTGCGCGACGCCATGCACAAGGTCGCGGCGGACGCGGACGTGGTCGTGATGGCCGCCGCGGTGGCCGATTTCCGGCCCGTCGCGCTCGCCGGGCACAAGATCAAGAAGACTTCGGCGGACCCCGACCCGATCTCGCTGACGAAGAACCCCGACATCCTCGCGGAACTCGTTTCCGCGCGTCGGGAGGGTCAGCTGATCGTCGGGTTCGCGGCCGAGACGGGCGACGACACGACGTCGGTGCTCGACTACGGCCGGGCGAAGCTGCAGCGCAAGGGCTGCGACCTCCTGGTGGTGAACCGGGTGGGCGCCGGCCTCGTATTCGAGCAGGAGGACAACGCCGGATGGCTGCTCTCCGCCGACGGCGCCGAGACCGCTATACCACATGGATCGAAAGCGCAACTGGCGTCCGTGGTGTGGGACGCAGTCACCGCCCGTTTCGGTGAACCTCAGTAAGCTCGTCCAGACGTCATGACAGCGAATAAGGAGTGTCCGTGAGCCAGCACAGCAGCAGGCTGTTCACCAGTGAGTCGGTGACCGAGGGACACCCCGACAAGATCTGCGACGCGATCAGCGACTCGATCCTCGACGCGCTGCTGGCGAAGGACCCGCGCTCCCGCGTCGCGGTGGAGACGCTGGTCACCACGGGGCAGGTCCATGTCGCGGGTGAGGTCACCACGGAGGCCTACGCCGACATCCCCACGATCGTCCGCGAGAAGATCCTGGAGATCGGCTACGACTCGTCCGCGAAGGGCTTCGACGGCCACTCGTGCGGCGTGAACGTCGCCATCGGCGCGCAGTCCCCGGACATCGCGCAGGGCGTCGACACGGCGTTCGAGAACCGCGTCGAGGGCGCGGCCGACGAGATCGACAAGCAGGGCGCGGGCGACCAGGGCCTGATGTTCGGCTACGCGTGCACCGACACGCCCGAGCTCATGCCGCTGCCGATCGCGCTGGCGCACCGCCTCTCGCGCCGCCTGACCGCGGTCCGCAAGGACGGCACCGTCCCGTACCTGCGCCCGGACGGCAAGACCCAGGTCACCATCGAGTACGCGGGCGACCAGCCGGTGCGCCTCGACACCGTCGTCGTCTCCACGCAGCACGCCGACGGCATCGACCTGGAGAAGCTCCTCGGCGTCGACATCCGCCAGCACGTCGTGCAGCCCGAGATCGACGCGCTGGGCCTCGACACCACGAACGTGCGCCTGCTGACCAACCCGACCGGCCGCTTCGTCATCGGCGGCCCGATGGGCGACGCGGGCCTGACCGGCCGCAAGATCATCGTCGACACCTACGGCGGCATGGCCCGCCACGGCGGCGGTGCCTTCTCCGGCAAGGACCCGTCGAAGGTCGACCGCTCCGCCGCCTACGCCATGCGCTGGGTCGCGAAGAACACCGTCGCGGCGGGCCTCGCCACCCGCGTCGAGGTCCAGGTCGCCTACGCCATCGGCAAGGCGGCCCCGGTCGGCCTGTTCGTCGAGACCTTCGGCACCGAGACCGTAGACCCGCAGAAGATCCAGCAGGCCATCACCGAGGTCTTCGACCTCCGGCCGGCCGCGATCATCCGCGACCTCGACCTGCTCCGCCCGATCTACGGCCCGACCGCCGCGTACGGCCACTTCGGCCGCACCGACGTCGACCTGCCGTGGGAGTCCACGGACCGCGCCGAGGCCCTGCGCAACGCCGCAGGAGCCTGATCCGGCTCGCCACAACGGCCCGCTTCCCCGAAGGGAGGCGGGCCGTTGCGCGTGGCACCGCCAGGAGGGAGCACCGGCGAGGCGCGCCGCCTGGCCGGTGACTTCCAGGGGCCGGACCAGGCGGGCGACGTGTCCACGCATCCAGCGGAGTTCTCGTGACGCACCCTGATACGTCGAGCGAGGTCTTCGCCCGTGCCCGCGACGGTTCCGCGTCACGTGCCGAAACTGGAAACTCGTTCCGTCTTGCTGTCTCGTCGCGGGTGCGCTGCTGCCACCATTGGCCCGGGAACCCCGTGGGGGTGGGTTGTGCCGTTCCCGGTGCGCGGCTACAGCCGTGTGCTGACTGTGCGGGCGCATCGAGAACGGCCAGGAGCCCGATCTCCGGATGATCACCTGTTCGGTGAGGTGCCGCGCGTGACTGTCAGAGGTGTCTGATACACCAGGAGCATGAGCGTGAAGACCGGGGCGAGACGGGGCGAACGAGTGCCCGCGGACGTGCTGCCGGTCGCCCGGATCGTGGTGGACGTGCCGCTGGCCCACCTCGACCGCCCCTTCGACTACGCGGTCCCGTCCGAACTGGACACAGCGGCCGTGCCGGGCTGCCGCGTCCGCGTCCGGTTCGCGGGCCAGCTCGTCGACGGCTACCTCCTGGAGCGCGCCGAGACCTCCGACTACGGCAAGAAGCTCGCCTTCATCGAGAAGGTCGTGTCGCCGGAACCGGTGCTCTCGCCGGAGATCGCCGCCCTGGCCCGCGCCGTCGCCGACCGGTACGCGGGCGGCATGATCGACGTCCTCAGGCTGGCGATCCCACCCCGCCACGCCCGCGCGGAGGCCGCCGCCTCGGGTGAACCGGCGCCGCTGCCGCAGGTCCCGGCCTGGGTGAGGCCCGCCGGATCGTCCGACGCACCTACGCCACCGCCCACTGTTACCGAGGGCACCGGTGAGGGCGTTGACGAGCGCTCGCCGACCGCGCCGACGTCACCGGCGCACGGTGAGCTCGACGCTCCTGCCGACGCGTTCGCGGGTACCTCGGCCGCATCATCTGCGGACTCCGCGTCGCCTGCGTCGTTCCCGCAGCTCTCCGGTTTCCCTGCGGACTCCGCACCGTCAGCGGCGTCCTCGCCGCCCTCCGAAGCCCCCGCCCCGCCGACCCGGTCCCAACTTCCCCCGGTGCCCGCCGACGCGTGGTCCCGCTACCCGCGCGGCCCCAAGTACCTGGAAGCCCTCCGCACCGGCCGCCCGGCCCACGCGGTCTGGCAGGCCCTGCCGTCCGAGGACTGGCCCGCTCGCCTGGCGGAGGCGGCGGCCGCGGTCGCCTCCACCGGCCGTGGCGTCGTCATCGTCGTGCCGGACCACCGCGACCTGGCCCGTGTGTCCGAGGCGTGCGACAGGCTCATCGAGGGCGTGGTCACGCTCTCCGCCGACCTGGGTCCGTCCGAGCGCTACAAACGGTGGCTGGCGGTCCGCCGGGGCGTCGCCAGGGTCGTCGTGGGCACCCGTGCCACGGCGTTCGCGCCGATCAGGGACCCCGGTCTGCTGGTCGTGTGGGACGACGGGGACGACCTGCACGTCGAGCAGCGTTCGCCGTATCCGAACGTGCGCGACGTGCTGGTCCAGCGCGCGCACATGTCCGGGGCCGCGCTGCTGATCGGCGGCTTCGCCCGCACGGCAGAGGCCCAGTTGCTGGTCGAGACGGGCTGGGCGCACGAGATCGTGGCCTCCCGCGAGACGTTGCGGGCGGTGGCGCCGCGCGTGGTCTCGGTGGGCGACAACGAGTGGCAGGACGTCAAGGACCCCGCCGCCCGCACGGCGCGCCTGCCGTCCATCGCCTTCGACGCGGCCCGGTTCGCCCTGACCGACTCGCCGGTGCTGATCCAGGTGCCGCGGCGCGGTTACGTACCCGCCCTCGCGTGCGGCCAGTGCCGGGGGCCTGCTCGCTGTCGGCGGTGCGCGGGGCCGTTGGCGTTGCCGGGCGGGACCGAGGACGGCCTGCCGAAGCCCGCGTACTGCCGGTGGTGCGCGGCGACGGAGGCCGGGTTCCGGTGCCCGACGTGCGGGTCGCGCAGGCTGCGTGGCCAGATCATCGGCGCCCGGCGTACGGCAGAGGAGCTGGGGCGGGCGTTTCCCGGGCATCCGGTGCGCACCAGCGGGGCCGACGAGGTGCTGACCAAGGTGCCCGGCAAGCCCTCCCTTGTGGTGGCGACACCGGGCGCCGAGCCCGTGGCCGAGGGCGGGTACGGCGCGGTGCTGCTGCTCGACGGGTGGGCGTTGCTGGGGCGCGCCGACCTCAGGGCGTCCGAGGAGGCGCTCCGGCGCTGGATGACGGCCGCGGGACTGGTGCGGCCGGGCAACGGGCGGGTGGTCGTCATCGCGGACTCCGGGCTGACGCCGGTGCAGGCCCTCGTGCGCTGGGACCCGGTGTGGCACGCCGCCACCGAGCTCGCCGCGCGCACCGAGCTCGGGTTCCCGCCCGCGGTGCGGATGGCGACCGTCGACGGCACGCCGGACGCGGTGAACGCCCTGCTCGACGAGCTGCGGCTGCCGCCGACCGGCGAGGTCCTCGGGCCCGTACCGCTCGGTGACGACGAGACCAGGGAACGGGCGCTGGTCCGGGTCGCCCGCAATGAGGGCCGTCAGCTGGCCGCCGTGCTCGCCGAGGCGCAGGCCGTGCGGACCGCGAGGAAGGAACAGGAGCTGGTGCGCATCAAGCTCGATCCGCTGGAGGTCCTGTAGGTCTGGGTCAGACTGATCGTTGGCCAGTCACTTGCCGTGCGTCTACGGTCGCGCGCACGCGCCCCGGACGGCAGCGCGTTCCTGCTCGACGGCAGGCCGCTGCAGATCCGCAGCGGCGAGATACCACCTCACGCATCCCGCAGCCGCACAGGCGGCACCGCCTCCGCATGGCCAAAGCGATGGGCCTCAACACCATCGCGCTGTACGTGATGTGGAACTTCGCGGAGGAGAAGGAAGGCGTCTTCGACTTCACGACCGACCGGCGTGACATCGCTGCGTTCCTCCGGCCTGCACCAAGCCACGCCCGCGCCGAGCACGCCCGGCTCTACCCGGACGAGGGGTCGTAGTACGAACGCAGGTTCGCGATGTGGTTGCGGATGTCGTCGTCGGTGAGCTGCTCGTACTCCAGGTACTCGCTCATGCAGGTCATCAGGTCGGCGCGCTCGGGGTGGTCCTCGTTCGCGATCACGTGCGCCGTGGTGCCCGAGATACCCGCGGGGAACAACAGGAAGCCGTCGAGGCCCGCCATCGTGTCGAAGGAGGCGTTCTTGGCCTCCCACAGCGTCCAGACGTCCTCTTCGCGGCCGCACTCGGCGAGCAGCAGCGCGGCGAGGACCATCGTCTCGCTCAGGCCCCAGCCCTCGCGGTGGGCGGCCGTCTCCTCGGCCAGCAGGTGGCGCAGCAGGTCCGCGTCGCCCTCGCGGCGGTCGCGCAGGAGCAGGTGCAGCGCCTCCTCGCGGTCGGCCTCGTCGAGCGGGGTGTTCGCGAAATCCGTTCGCAACCGGTCAAGATCGATCACCTCCGCACCTTAGGCCTTCCTCAAGGGGCCTTGCCATCCGGTGGCAACGGAGTAGAAGTTTCCGCATGTTGCGAACGGTCGCCGCTCTGACGCTGTCCGTGGTCATGGTCGCCCCTGCTCAGGCGGGCGCGGCGGAAACACCTGTGCGCGTGCCCGAGCAGGTCGGCTGGGGCGGTGCCGTCACCAGCGTCGACCCCGACGCGTCCCAGATCGGCATCGACGTGCTCCGCAGGGGAGGCAACGCCGTCGACGCCGCCGTCGCCACCGCTGCCGCGCTCGGCGTGACCGACCCGTTCTCGGCGGGTATCGGCGGAGGCGGCTTCTTCGTCTACTACGACGCCCGCACCGGCCGGGTGTCCACTCTGGACGGACGGGAGACCGCGCCGCGTTCCGCGACCGACCAGCTGTTCGTGGAGAACGGCAAGCCGCTGCCGTTCGCCGATGCGGTGACCAGCGGTCTGTCCGTCGGCGTGCCCGGCACGCCCAAGACGTGGCAGCAGGCCCTGCGCAGGTGGGGCACGCTGAACCTGCGCCAGGCCATGGCACCCGCGGAAGCGTTGGCACGGCGTGGATTCGTGGTCGACCAGACGTTCAACACGCAGGTCGCCAACAACGCCGCGCGCTTCGCCGACTTCACCTCGACGCGCGACCTGTACCTGCCCGGCGGGAAGCCGCCGGCCGTCGGCAGCACGTTCCGCAACCCGCAGCTGGCCGACACCTACCGCGAACTCGCCCGCACCGACCTCGCCTCCCTCTACGGCGGACCGGTCGGCCGCGACCTCGTCAAGACCGTCCAGCAGCCGCCGGTCGTGCCCGGTTCGACCCGCAACGTCCGCGCCGGCGCCATGGAGATCTCCGACCTCGCCCGCTACCAGGTCGAACGCCGTGAGCCCACGCATTCGCGCTACCGCGGTCTCGACGTCTACGGCATGGCGGCACCGTCGTCGGGCGGCACGACCGTCGGCGAGGCGCTGAACATCCTGGAGTCGACCGACCTCTCCAAGGTCTCCGACGTCGAGTACCTGCACCGCTTCATCGAGTCGACGAAGCTCTCGTTCGCCGACCGCCTGCGCTGGGTGGGCGACCCGGCCTTCACCCGCGTGCCGACCGACGGCCTGCTCTCGCAGGAGTTCGCCGACACCCGCGCGTGCCTGATCAAGCCCGACGCCGTCCTGCCCGCCCCGCAACCGGCCGCCGACCCGGACCACCCCAAGCCCTGCGAGGCCACCGCGGGTCCCTCGAACCTGCGTGAGGACGCCGAGCGCACCACGCACCTGACGGTCGCCGACCGCTGGGGCAACGTCGTCGCGTACACGCTGACCATCGAGTCGGAGGGCGGCAGCGGCATCGTCGTGCCCGGCCGCGGCTTCCTGCTCAACAACGAGCTCACCGACTTCGAGTTCGTGCCCCCGACCGCCGGGGTCCCGCACCCGAACCTGCCCGGCCCCGGCAAGCGCCCGCGCTCGTCGATGGCCCCGACCATCGTGCTGGACCACGGCAAGGTCAAGCTGGCCGTCGGCTCTCCCGGCGGTGCCACGATCATCACCACGGTCACCCAGATCCTGACCGGGCGCCTGGACCGCGGCATGTCGCTGCTCGACGCCGTGGCCGCGCCGCGCGCCTCCCAGCGCAACTCGGCCACGACCCCGGCCGAGGCGGAGTTCATCGCCGCCGCGACCACCGCGGGCCTGCAGGCCATCGGCCACAAGTTCAGCCAGAACGCCGAGATCGGTGCCGCCACCGGCGTCGAACGGGCCGCGGACGGCCGCTGGCGCGCCGTGGCCGAGCCGACGCGGCGCGGCGGAGGCGCCGCCCGCGTGGTGTGGGTGGGCTGAGCCCGGCGAGTCATCGGGTGGGGTGCGGGCTTCCGCGCTCCACCCGTTCGTTTCCGGACGGGTCCTGAGCTGATCCGGTGGCTACGGTGGGCCCATGGTGAGGCTGGACCGTCTGGTCAACGTGCTGGGTGGGTACGGGGTCCGGTTGTGCTGCTGCCCGGTGCCGCGGTCGGCGGAGCTGCGCGGTGTGGTGCTGCGCGACGTCACCGACGACCGCCCCGAGGTCGGCGACGTCCTCCTCGCCGTCGGTGCCGGGTCCGTGGCGGACGCGGTGCGGGAAGCGGTGGCGGCGCGGGCTCTCGTCGTGCTGGTCCGCGGCGGTGAGGACTTCCTGGCCGACGCCGTCGCGGTCGGCAACGCCGAGGGCGTCGCGGTCATGCTGGCCGATCCGGCGCTGTCGTGGAGCCAGCTGGCGGGCGTGGTCTACGGCCTGGTGCTGGAAGGCCGCGAGACCGAGTCCGGACGCGGCCCCACCGACCTGTTCGCCCTGGCCGACAGCCTCGCCGACGCCACCGGCGGGGCGGTGACGATCGAGGACCAGCTGTCACGCGTGCTGGCCTATTCGAGCCCGCAGCAGGAGGTCGACGCGGCGCGGCTGGAGACCATCATGGGACGGCAGGTGCCCGCGTGGGTGCGGGGCGTGTTCGACTCGGCGGGTGTCCGGGCTCATCTGCTGGCGTCCGACGAACCGCTCTTCGTCGCGGGCAACCCCGCGCGAGGCCTCACCGGGCGGATGGTGGTCGCCGTACGCGTGGGCCGTGAGCTGCTCGGGGCGGTCTGGGTGGCGTGCCGGGCCCCGCTGGACGGCGCCCGGAGCACCGCGCTGACCGACGGCGCCCGGACCGTGGCACTGCACCTGCTGCGGTTGCGGGCCAGCGCCGACCTCGAACGCCAGGTGGAGTCGGAGCTGGTGCTCCGGCTGCTGGAAGGCACCGCGGACGCCGCGACTGTGATCAGCCGGCTGGGGCTGCCGCCGGGTCCGGCCAGGGTGGTGGCGATCCGCGCGCACGTCGGCGAAGAGCGGCACGCGGCCGTGCTGCTCGCGTTCGAACAGGCGACCACCGGGTTCGGCTGGTCGAGGCCTGGCCGGAGTGCGTTGTCCGGCAACAGCATCTACACGATCCTGCCGGGCGACAAGGTCGCCGCGGCGCGGGACTGGCTGGCGGTGCTGATGGCGGCGTTGCCGCCGAACGTGATCGTGTCCGCGGGAATCAGCGCGGTCGCCGAGACCGCGGACCTGCCGGCCGGACGGCAGGAGGCGGACGAGTGCCTGGCGTTGCACGAGACCAGGACCGGCGAGACCGCAGCGCCCGCGTACGACGAGTCGTGGGACGAGATCCTGCTGCAGCGCCTGCGCACGGCGGCACGGGTCGGCCGCACGCCCGCACGCGGACCGGTGGCGGAACTGCGCCGGCACGACGCCGAGCACGGCACCGGCTACGTGGCGACGCTGCGCGCGTGGCTCGAGACCCAGGGCGACCTGACCGCGTCCGCTGAGCGGCTCGGCGTGCACGTGAACACCGTGCGCAACCGGCTGCGGAAGATGAGCGACGTGACCAGTCTCGATCTGGACGACGCCGGCAAGAGGGTCGCGATGATGATCGACCTCGTGGCCACGGTGTCGGAAACCGACAACCACTGACCCCGTAATTGTAGGAAAAGGACATCCGGTTCGTCCTCTGGTCACCGCATCCTGGCATTGGGACAAGCGATGACAGGAGGCCGGAATGGTCGGCGGCGAGCGCCTCGATGGTGGTCCGCGCTCCGCGGTGGTGGTCGGGGCCGGTGTGGTGGGGCTGTCCACCGCGTGGTTCCTGCAGGAACGCGGCGTGGAGGTCACGGTCGTCGACCGGACCGGTGTCGCGGCCGGCGCCTCGTGGGGCAACGCGGGCTGGATCGCGCCCGGACTGACGATCCCGCTGAACGAGCCCGCGGTGCTGCGTTACGGCCTGCGGTCGATGGTCAACCCGGCCGCGCCGTTGCACATCCCGCTGACCGCCGATCCGAAGCTGTGGTCGTTCCTGCTGCGGTTCGCCGCGAACTGCAGATGGCCGTCGTGGACGAGGGCGGTCAAGGCGAACCTGCCTCTCAACGAGGAGAGCATCGAGGCCTACGACGTGCTCATGGCGAACGGTGTCGACGCGTCCACCGTCGACGCGCCGATCACCGCCGCGTTCACCTCCACCGCCCAGGCCCGCAGCCTCGTGCGGGAACTGCGCAGGCTCACCGCCGCAGGGCAGCCGGTGGACCACGCGGAACTGTCCACAACGGACTTGCGCGCCCTGGTCCCGCTGGCCGGGCCCTCGCTCACCGCCGGTGTGCGGATCAACGGACAGCGCTTCGTCGATCCCGGCGGCTTCGTGCACGCGCTGGCCCGCGCGGTCGTCGCCAGAGGTGCCACCATCCGTTCGTTCGAGGTCGTCGACGTCCACGCGGACAACGCCGGAGTCACCGTCCGTCCCGCGGACGGCAACGGCGTCTCCGCCGACGTGGCCGTCGTGGCGACCGGCGCCTGGCTGCCGGTGCTCGCGGCGCGATCAGGTGTCCGCACCCCGGTCCGGGCCGGGCGCGGGTACTCGTTCACCGTGCCCGTGCAGAAGCCCGTCCACGGCCCGGTGTACCTGCCGGAAGCCCGTGTGGCGTGCACGCCCTACCAGGGCGGCCTCCGGGTCGCCGGCACCATGGAGTTCCGCGACCCGGACGCACCCCTGGACCAGGCGCGCGTCGACGCGATCATCACGTCGGTCCGGCCGCTGCTGGACGGAGTGCGGTGGGAGGAACGCACCGACGTCTGGGTGGGTCCCCGCCCGGTCACCACGGACGGACGAGCGCTCATCGGTGCAACGCGCACTCCCGGCGTCTACGTCGCCGGCGGGCACGGCATGTGGGGCCTGGCACAGGGCCCGATCACCGGACGGTTGCTGGCGGAGCAGATCACCACCGGCAAGCAGCCCGCCGCCCTGCGCGAGTTCGACCCGCTCAGGTGACCGCGCCGTGGCAGCCGAACCGCCCACCTCGCCGCTGACCGACGACGAGCGCGCCGAACTGGCGTGGCTGCGCAAGGAGAACGACTTCCTCCGCGTCCAGCGCGACATCCTCCTGCGCGTCGCCACCGGCTACGCCCACGACGTCGAAGCGCTGCTGCGCCGCACCGGCGCGCACTGACCTCCCTCCTGTCCGCGCGGGTCGCCGGGCCGACCGAACCCGGCCTGCACGGACGCCCCCGCCGTCAGGGCGGTACCTCCCCCCAGACCGCCCTGACGGCATCTACCCCGTCACGGAGGCACCATGACGAGCACAACCCCGCGCGTGTGGCTGACACCGCAGGCGCACCACCGGCTCCGCAACGAACTCATGGCACTGCTCGCGCCGGCCCCGACCCGGTTCGACGACGAGGCCCGCGAATCCGGAGCCGTTCCCCAGCAGGCACGTGGCGCGCGAATACGCGAAATCCTCGACCTGTTGTCCAGCGCCGTCGTCGGCGAGGACCCACCGGACGACAGTGTCGCCGAACCCGGCATGGTGCTCACGGTCCGCTTCGACGACACCGGCGAGACCGAGACGTTCCTGCTCGGCGTGCGCGGCGCGGAACACGGCACGATCGAGGTCTACTCCGCCGACTCCCCGCTCGGAGCGGCCGTGCACGGCGCCCGCCGCGGCGAACAGCGCGCCTACCGGGTGCCCAGCGGCGCCACGATGCGCGTCACGCTGTTGGACGCGGTGCCCTACAGCCGGATGCCGCACCGCGTTCAGTGACCGCGAACGCGAGACGCTGTGCGAGATCGAACGCCGGCTGCGGGACGAGGACCCGAAGCTCGCCCGGCCCCTCGAACACGCCCGGTACTCGGGCAGCCCGCGGGGCGCTGGCACGATGCCCCGCCTGCCCGGCGCTGACCATCTAGCCGGTGCGGCCGTCGATGCGTTCGCGGATCAGATCGGCGTGGCCGTTGTGCTGCGCGTACTCCTCGATCAGGTGGAGGTAGGCCCACCGCACCGACATCTCGCCTCGGTGCGCGTGCACGAAGGTGTCGTCGAGGTCCCGTGTGGCAGCGGCCGTGCGGGCCTCGGCCATCTCGGCGACGAGGCCCGCGTACTCGCTTTCGGCGCGGTACGGGTCGATGTGGGCGAAGGCGGCGTCGGGGTCGTCCGGCCGGCCGTAGCGGACTTCGACGTCCTGACCGGCGACGCGGATGCGGAACCACGCGCGTTCCACGTCGGTCAGATGACGGATCAGGCCCAGCAGGGTGAGTGCGGACGGGGGAGCGGAGGGCGTCGCGAGCTGTTCGGGCGTGAGGCCCGCGCAGGTGCGCAGGAAGGTGGCCCGATGGCGGTCGAGCACCGCCTCCAGCATCGGGCGCTCCGCGCCCACCGGTGGCTCTTCGCTCGGTTCCACATCCGGTGCGGTCCACGTCATGCGGTCATGATCTCGGTCGCATCGGCCTCGTGACGTGGCGGGTGTCCGCCTTTCGGCCGAGTGCCGCGCCCGATCGTCCCACCTCGGGCTGACGGAGACTCGATACCGCGAGCCGATGTGGGCTGACCTGTGCGAACGGCACAGTTCGTGGCATGACGACGACAACTGCCGGTACCGCCTCGGTGGCCCACTTCGACTTCCACGCGTTGTTCCGCCCGGTGCTGACGGCGCTGCGGTTCACCGGCCACTTCCTCGTGGCGCTGGTGGGCGTGATCTTCCTCGGCAGCGCGTCCGAGCACTGACCGCGCTCCTCGTAGACTGGCCACCAGTCCACCACGAGGAGCACTGCGTGACCGTCCAACCCATCCGCCTGTTCGGCGACCCGGTGCTGCGCACCCCCGCCGTCGAGGTCACCGACTTCGACAAAGAACTGCGCACCCTGGTCAAGGACCTGTGGGACTCGATGCAGAACGCGGGTGGAGCGGGACTGGCCGCGCCGCAGCTCGGTGTGGGACTGCGCGTGTTCACCTACCACTGCGACGGCTTCGCGGGACACCTCGTCAACCCGACGTGGGACGTGGTCGGCGAGGAGATGCAGGACGGCCCCGAGGGCTGCCTGTCCATCCCCGGCATGACGTGGGACTGCAAGCGCCACCTGCACGTCGTGGCCAAGGGCTGGAACATGCACGGTGAGCCGGTCGAGGTCGAGGGCACCGAGACGCTGGCCCGCTGCATCCAGCACGAGACGGACCACCTCGACGGCGTGCTGTTCCTCGACCGCCTCGACGCCGAGACCCGCAAGCTCGCCATGAGGGAGATCCGGCAGGCCGAGTGGTTCGACGGTACCGTCCCCACCTTGAAGCAGAGCCCCCACCCACTCTTCGGCAGGTCCAGCTGACCATGCGACTCGTGTTCGCCGGTACGCCCGAGGTCGCACTTCCCTCGCTGCGCGCCTTCATCGACTCCCCCCGCCACGACGTCGTCGCCGTGGTCACCCGCCCCGACGCCCCCTCCGGCCGCGGCCGCAGGCTGGAGCGCTCACCCGTCGCCGCGCTCGCCGACGAACACGACATCGAGGTGCTGACGCCCGCGAAGGCAGGCGACCCCGAGTTCCTCGACCGCCTGCGCGCCCTCGAACCCGACGTGTGCCCGGTCGTCGCCTACGGCAACCTGCTCCCGCAGCGCACGCTCGACGTGCCGAAGTTCGGCTGGGTCAACCTCCACTTCTCCGTGCTGCCCGCCTGGCGCGGCGCCGCGCCGGTGCAGGCCGCCGTGCGCAACGGTGACGACATCACGGGCGCCTCGACGTTCCGCATCGTGCGTGAGCTCGACGCCGGCCCGGTCTTCGGCGTGGTGACCGAGAAGGTCCGCGACCGCGACACCTCGGGCGACCTGCTCGCCCGGCTGTCCGAGTCCGGCGCGCAGCTGCTGCTGTCCACTGTGGACGGCATCGAGGACGGCACCCTGCGCGCCGTCGAACAGCCCGCCGACGGCGTCACCTACGCGTCCAAGATCACCGTCGAGGACGCTCGCCTCGACTTCACCGCGCCCGCCGTGGCCGTCGACCGCCTCGCACGCGCGGTGACACCCGAGCCCGGCGCGTGGGCGTCGTTCCGGGACGAGCGGCTGAAGCTCGGCCCCGTGACGCTCGTGGACGACGTCACGCTGCCCGCGGGTGAGATCCTCGTGGAGCGCAAGCGGGTGCTCGTGGGCACCGCGACGACCGCGGTGGCGCTCGGTGAGGTCCAGGCGCAGGGCAAGAAGCGCATGGCCGCCACCGACTGGGCCCGCGGCGTGCGCATCGAGGCGGGGGAGCGCATCGCGTGACGCGCTCCCGAGCAACGACGCGCGGTATCACTGTGGCCGCGCCGGCGCGAGCCGGAGCGGGGCCGGCTTCAGGCGGCCTTGGCCCAGCGGGCGGACGCGTGGCGGTAGAGACGAACTCGGCGCGCGTTGGCCGCGCCGCAGCAGGAGAGTGCATCGCATGACCGGCTACTCGCGAGGAGCCTCCAAACCTTCCCGTCCGCGCAGGCCGCATCCGCCGCGGCGGCGCACCGGGCCCTCACGGCCGCCCGTGGAGGACCCGGCACGCCTTGCCGCGCTGGAGACGTTGCGGGCGGTTCGGCAGCGCGACGCGTACGCGAACCTCGTGCTGCCACAACTGTTGCGCGAGCGTCGCATCACTGGCCGTGATGCCGCGCTGGCCACCGAGCTCACCTACGGTGCGGCGCGCGCTCAGGGGTTGCTCGACGCCGTCATCGAGGCGTGCTCCGACCGCCCGCTGTCCGAAGTGGACGGATCGGCGCTCGACGCGTTGCGGCTGGGTGCGTATCAGCTGCTGCGCACCCGGATTCCGTCGCACGCGGCGGTTGCCTCCACCGTCGATCTCGTGCGCGCCGAGCTCGGGTCCGGGATCGCCGGGTTCGTCAACGCCGTGCTGCGCCGCGTCGCCGAGCAGGACGAGGCCGCGTGGGTCGACGAGCTCGCGCCCGACCCGGACACCGACCCGATCGGCAACCTCGCCTTCACGCACGCGCACCCGCGGTGGATCGCGCAGGCGTTCGCGGAGGCCCTCGGCAGCCGGGACGAGCCGCTGAAGCGCGCCCTGGAGGCCGATGACGCCCGGCCCGCCGTGCACCTGGTGGCACGGCCCGGCGAGGTGAGCGCCGACGAGCTCGCCGCCATCACTGGTGGTGACGTGGCGCCCTACTCGCCCTACGGCGTGCACCTGGAGGCCGGGGCGGGCGACCCGGGCGATCTCGAGCCCGTCCGGGAACGCCTCGCCAACGTCCAGGACGAGGGCAGCCAACTGTGCGCACTGGCCCTCACACGCGCGACCCTGGAGGGCACTGACGACCGCTGGCTGGACCTCTGCGCGGGCCCCGGCGGCAAGGCCGCGCTGCTCGCCGCACTGGTCGGCCTCGAAGGTGGCGAGCTGATCGCCGTCGAGAAGGCACCCCACCGCGCCGAGCTCGTGCGCAAGATCACCTCAGGCCTGCCGGTGACCGTGCACGTGGCCGACGGCCGCGAGACCGACTTCGTCGAAGGGGCGTTCGACCGCGTACTGGTCGACGCGCCCTGCACCGGTCTCGGTGCACTGCGCAGGCGCCCGGAGGCGCGGTGGCGGCGCCAGCCCGCCGACGTCGGCACGCTCACGAAGCTGCAGCGCGAACTGCTCACCGAGGCGTTGCGACTGGTGCGTCCTGGCGGCGTTGTCGGTTATGTCGTGTGCTCACCTCATCTCTCCGAAACCGTCGGGGTCGTGGCGGACGTCGCGCGGCGGACCGGGGCGGAAGTGCTGGACACGCGGGAGCTCTTCCCGGGAGTTCCGGACCTCGGGGAAGGGCCGCACGTTCAGCTCTGGCCTCATCTGCACGGCACCGACGCGATGTTCTGCGCGGTGCTGCGACGCCCTGTTCGAGCGCTCGTGAACGACGGTAGTGGCGGGGTCTGACAATCCTGCACGGCTGAGGACGGCCGGTGGGCTCGGCAGGACCGGGCGGCAGCACAGCCGGTGACGTGCGGAACGGTCACGTCACCCGGTTTCGTGATGTCCCAGGGAAAGTGCACGCCGGCCATCTCCCTGCCGGGCGGTGGCAGAGGGTGATCGGAGGAACTGCCGGTGCCCCTGGTCGTGGCTCTGGCGGCCCTGATCGGGTGGTGAGTGCCGGCCGCCCGGATCCCGCTTCGCCGTAGGGAGCTCCGCGTGATCGTCCACGTCGGACCGGCCGCCTACCATCGGCGCAATGACACGAGGACTGCTGGGACTGGTCGCGTCGGGCTGCGGTGGCGTGGAGACCTGGTTCCGCACGGAGCTCGCCGAACCCGCGGCACAGCGCGGCTGGCGGCTCGCCATCACCCTCACGCCGACGGTCGTGCCGTGGTTCGAGGAGGCGGGCGAGCTGGCCGAGCTGCAGGCCCTCACGGACATCGAGATCCGGTGGCGGCCGAGGCTGCCGAGCCGGCCGAAGCCGCATCCGACGCCGGACGCGTTCATCTTCGCGCCCGCCAGCGCGAACTCCGTGGCCAAGCTGGCCCTGGGCATCGGTGACAACCAGGCGCTGACGGCGCTGAACGAGGCCATGGGCGTCGAGGGCTGCAAGGTCGTCGTCATGCCGCAGGCCAGTGCGGACAAGCGCCGTCACCCGATGTGGGAGACCCACCTGAAGACCCTCACCGGGGCGGGTGTCGTGGTGGTCACTGACGAGGCTCCCGGCAGGCTGCTCGACCTGCTGGACACCTAGACTTCACCCTTGTGGTCCACACGCCGATGATCGCCCCCAGCATCCTGTCCGCCGACTTCGCGCGGCTCGCCGACGAGCTCGCCGCGGTGCCGACGTCGGACTGGATCCACGTCGACGTCATGGACAACCACTTCGTGCCGAACCTGACGCTCGGCCTGCCGGTGGTGAAGTCGCTGCTCAAGGTCACCGACATCCCGATCGACTGCCATCTCATGATCGACGACCCGGACCGCTGGGCCATCGGGTACGCGGAGGCGGGCGCCTACAACGTGACGGTGCACGTCGAGGCGGCGAACGATCCGGTCAAGCTCGCGCAGGACCTCAGGGCCGCGGGCAGCAAGGCGGGTCTGAGCATCAAGCCCGGCACGCCGCTGGAGCCGTACGTCGAGGTTCTCAAGCACTACGACACGCTGCTGGTGATGTCGGTCGAGCCGGGCTTCGGCGGGCAGAAGTTCATGACGGACGTGCTGGAGAAGGTCAGGACCGCCCGTCGCCTCGTCGACACCGGGCACCTCAAGCTGCTCGTGGAGATCGACGGCGGGATCAACGCCGACACCATCGAGCAGGCCGCGCAGGCCGGTGTGGACTGCTTCGTGGCCGGGTCCGCCGTGTACGACGCGGCCGACCCCGGCAAGGCCGTCGAGGCCCTGCGCGCTCAGGCAGCCGGGGCGAGGTGACACCCGAGGACGCGATGGCGCTCGCCATCGCGGAGAGCGAACGGGTGCGGGGCACCACCAGTCCGAACCCCCCGGTCGGATGTGTCATCCTGGACCGGCACGGCAAGGCGGTCGGGTTCGGCGGCACCCAGCCACCGGGTGGCTCGCACGCCGAGGTGATGGCGCTCAAGGAAGCCGGCACGAAGGCCCAGGGCGGCACGGCGGTCGTGACGCTCGAACCGTGCTCGCACTTCGGTCGTACGCCTCCGTGCACCGAAGCGCTCAGGGAAGCCGGCATCAGGCACGTCATCCACGCCGTGAGCGATCCGAACCCGGACGCGGCGGGTGGTGCGCAACGGCTCGAAGAAGCCGGCCTCACGGTCGAGAGCGGTCTGCTCGCCGATGAGGTCAGCAAGGGACCGCTGCGCGCGTGGCTGCACTACGCGCGCACGGGACGTCCACACGTCACGTGGAAGTACGCGGCGTCGTTGGACGGCCGGATCGCGGCGCGGGACGGCACCAGCCGGTGGATCAGCTCGGAAGCCTCCCGCAAGGAGGTCCACGACCTGCGCACGAAGCTGGACGCCATCGTCGTCGGCACGAACACGGTCAAGAAGGACGACCCGGCGCTCACGGCCAGGGACGACGACGGAATGCCGTTGCCCCGCCAGCCGTTGCCGGTGGTCGTGGGAATGAGCGACCTGCCGGACGGGGCCAAGCTCCGGAACAGGGCACTGCACCTGCGCACGCACGACCCGGACGAGGTGCTCGCCGCGCTCGCCGAACGCGGGATCGTCGACGTGCTGCTGGAAGGCGGTGCGACTGTGGCCGGCGCGTTCCTGCGCGCGGGCAGGATCGACCGGGTGCTCGCCTACGTCGCGCCGGTGCTGCTCGGGGACGGTCCCGCGGCGGTGCTGGACGCGGGCGTGTCAACCATCACGGACGCTGTCCGGCTGACCGTGCAAGACGTCACCATGAGCGGACCGGACTTGCGGATCAGCGCGGTTCCGCAAACTTAGGAGGAGCGGTGTTCACCGGGATCGTCGAGGAACTCGGCCACGTGGTCGCCACGGAGGACCTGCCGGACGCGGCACGGATCCGCATCTCCGGGCCCATCGTGACCAGCGACGCCAAGCACGGCGACTCCATCGCGGTGAACGGCGTCTGCCTCACCGTCGTGGAGGTCGAGAACAACACCTTCACCGCCGACGTGATGCGCGAGACGCTGGTGCGCAGCAGTCTCGCGAAGGTGGCGGAGGGTGACCGGGTCAACCTGGAGCGCGCGGCCGCGGTCGGCCAGCGCCTCGGCGGCCACATCGTGCAGGGGCACGTCGACGGCACGGGAACGGTGCTGGCGCGGGAGAAGGCCGAGCACTGGGAGATCGTCCACATCGGACTTCCGCCGAAACTCGCCCGCTACGTCGTGGAAAAGGGTTCAATCACGGTCGACGGCGTGTCGCTGACGGTCGTCACGGTGTCCGAGGGCGAGTTCACCGTGAGCCTGATCCCGACCACGCTGGAGCTGACCACGCTCGGGCACCGGCTGCCCGGTGACGTGGTGAACCTCGAGGTCGACGTGCTGGCGAAGTACGTCGAACGGCTGGCCACCCCGCACCTGCGGGACGACAAGGAGGCCCAGTGAGCACCGACTTCCCCGACATCGAGCGGGCGATCAAGGACATCGCCGCCGGTCGGCCGGTCGTCGTGGTGGACGACGAGGACCGCGAGAACGAGGGCGACCTGATCTTCGCCGCCGAGAAGGCGACGCCGGAGCTGCTCGCGTTCATGGTCCGCTACACGTCCGGGTACGTGTGCGTGGCGCTGCCCGAGTCGGTCTGCGACCGCCTCGACCTGCCGCCGATGTACCACACGAACCAGGACCAGCGCGGCACCGCGTACACGGTCACGGTGGACGCGCGCGAGGGCATCGGCACCGGCATCTCGGCCGCCGACCGCGCCCGCACCATCCGGCTGCTCGCCGACCCGACCTCGAAGCCCAGCGACTTCACCCGGCCCGGCCACGTCGTGCCGTTGCGCGCCAAGGAAGGCGGCGTGCTGCGCCGTCCGGGGCACACCGAGGCCTCCGTCGACCTGGCCCGGCTCGCCGGTCTCTCGCCCGCCGGCGTGCTCTGCGAGATCGTGTCGCAGAAGCTGGAGGAGGAGATGGCGCACCGCGAGGAGCTGGAGGTGTTCGCCGCCGACCACGACCTCGCGCTGATCACGATCGCGGACCTGATCGCGTACCGCCGCCGGGTCGAGACGCAGGTCGAACGCGTTGCCGAGGCACGCATCCCGACCGCGCACGGCGTGTTCACCGCCGTCGGTTACGACAGCCTGCTCGACGGCATCGAGCACGTGGCGCTCGTGTACGGCGAGATCGGTGACGGCGAGGATGTGCTGGTGCGCGTGCACTCCGAGTGCCTGACCGGTGACGTGTTCGGCTCGTTGCGCTGCGACTGCGGCCCTCAGCTCGACGCGGCGCTGGAAGCCGTTGCGGCACAGGGACGTGGCGTCGTGCTGTACATGCGCGGGCACGAGGGCCGCGGCATCGGCCTGATGCACAAGCTGCAGGCCTACCAGCTGCAGGACGAGGGCGCGGACACCGTGGACGCGAACCTCGCGCTGGGCGTGCCCGCGGACGCGCGTGACTACGGCACGGGCGCGCAGATCCTCGGCGACCTCGGCATCAAGTCCATGCGGCTGCTCACGAACAACCCGGCCAAGCGCGTTGGTCTGGAGGCCGGATACGGTCTGAGGGTGCTCGACAGGGTGCCATTGCCGATCTCCCCGAACCCGGAGAACCTGCGGTACCTGCGCACCAAGCGCGACCGGATGGGCCACGAGCTGCACCAGCTGGAGCAGTACGAGGCCGTTGTTTCCGCTACGGAGGACCAGGAATGAGCGGCGAGGGCCGTCCAGAGCAGACCCAGCTCGACGGCAGGGGCCTGAGCGTGGCGATCGCGGCCACGCGCTGGCACACCAAGATCACCGACCAGCTCGTCGAGCGCGCGCTGAAGGCCGCCGCCGACGCGGGCTGCGCGGACACGACCGTCGTGCGCGTGGCGGGGGCGATCGAGCTTCCCGTCGTGGTGCAGGAACTCGCGCGCCACCACGACGCCGTCGTGGCGCTGGGCGTGGTGATCCGCGGCGGCACCCCGCACTTCGAGTACGTGTGCGACTCGGTGACCGACGGCCTGACCCGCGTCGCGCTGGACGAGTCGACTCCGGTCGGCAACGGCGTGCTGACGTGCGACACCGAGGAGCAGGCGCTGGCCCGTGCCGGGCTGCCGGACTCGGTGGAGGACAAGGGCTACGAGGCGACGGTGGCCGCGATCGACACGGCGCTGGTGCTGCGCGGCCTGCGTCAGCCGTGGACCGAGCGGGGTTTCGAGTGACAACCGTGGTCCTGCGTCCCAAGAAGATCCGCCGCGTCGCGTGGGTGTGCGCGATCTTCCTGATCGCCGTGTTCACCGTGGTCGGGCTGCTGCTGGGCAAGACCCCGACCGGCGTGATCTTCCGCGCCTCCGACCAGGTCGCCATGATCGTCCTGGGCTTCCTGCTGGCGGGCGGGGTGCTGCTGCTGACCCGTCCGCGCGTCACCGCGGACGCCTCGGGGGTCGACGTGCGCAACGTCGTGACGTCCCACCACTTCGAGTGGAAGGACGTGCTCGCGGTCAGCTTCCCGGACGGTGCCGCGTGGGCGCGCCTGGAGCTGCCGGAGGACGAGTACATCTCGGTGATGGCCGTGCAGGCCGTGGACCGCGAGTACGCCGTTTCGTCCGTGCGCGCGCTGCGCGAACTGCACAAGGCCGCACGGAGCTGACATGGCACAACTGCTGAAGGTGCAGAACTTCTGCGTTTCGAGCGACGGGATCGCCGCCGGCGAGGACCAGAGCCTCGACAACCCGTTCGGCCTCGACATCAGCCCGCAGCGGCTGTTCGCCTGGGCCGGCGCCACGGCGAGCTGGCCCAACCGCGCCGAACCCGGTGGCAGCCGCGGTCTCGACGACTACTTCACGCGGGACTTCGCGCACAACATCGGTGCCGAGATCATGGGCCGCAACAAGTTCGGGCCCCAGCGCGGGCCGTGGACCGACCACGAGTGGCAGGGCTGGTGGGGTGACGAGCCGCCGTTCCACACACCGGTGTTCGTGCTGACCCACCACGAGCGTCCCTCGATCACGCTGTCCGACACCACGTTCCACTTCGTCGGCGGCGAACCGGCGGCGGTGCTCGAGCAGGCGCGGGAGGCCGCGCGGGGCAAGGACGTGCGGCTCGGTGGCGGGGTCACGACCATCCGCGAGTTCCTCGACGCCGACCTGGTCGACACGCTGCACGTGGCGGTGTCGCCGCTGGAGCTGGGCACCGGGCTGCGGCTCTGGGAGTCACCGGACGAGCTGCGCGACCGCTTCCACCTCGACGTGGTGCCCAGCCCGAGCGGTGTCACGCACCACCTGTTCTGGCGGAAGTGAAGGCTAGGTCCAGAGGCCGAGGATCGCGCCCGCCAGCACCAGCCCGACGATGTGGTAGCCCGCGCCGATGGCGGCGAACGTCTTCGGCGCGGGTTTGGTCATGTCGTACGTACCGGTCACGAACATCACCGGAAGCGCGATGCCGACACCCACGAGAAGTCCGAGCAGGATGCCTTCCATGATGTTGTCGGTGTCCGACGCGGCACCGATCATCGCGGTCGCGAGCGTGGCGAGGAAACAGGTGGCCAGCGGCACGGTGTAGATGCCCGCGCTCGTGTTCTCCGGCGGGTTGAGGTCCCACCCGGCAGCCCGTTGCCAGGCCCTGCCGAAGGCGAACTCCGCGTACCACAAGCCGCCCAGGGCGAAGTACGCGATCGTGGCCACGATGACGGCGAACCAGTTCAGGTCGCCGAGCACGGTCAAGCTCATTACGTCTCCCGCGGTGATCAGGGTGACTTGGCATCGCGAGGTGAACGTTCACTGTTACCGGCGGTTCGGGTCCGGGCATAGCAGTGGTTTATGGATCATGGCCACCTCGTCCGAAGTGGACCAGGGCCGCTCACCGGCACCGGTGAGCGGCCCAGTTCGTCAGCTCACGGCCTTGAGGGCGTCGATCTCACCCGAGCCGTAGAAGCTGTTGTGCTCAGCGCCTCCCCGGCACGTCTGCGGTTCCCCGCTGTTCTGCGGGAAGCCCGCGTAGACGGACGTGTCCGGGCACGGCAGCGGGTTGGTCGCCTGCTGGAGCTTCGCGGCCGCACCCGCGCTGCCCTGCTTGCTCAGCAGCAGTGCGGCCACACCGGCCACGTGCGGCCCGGCCATCGAGGTACCCTGCAGGTAGCAGTACTTCGCACCGTTCTCGACCACCTGACGCGCGCACGGCAGGTTGCTCGGGTACGTCGACAGCACGCGGCCGTTGGGGGCCTCCGGGGTCAGCTGCAGGCGCGCGTCACCACCGGGCGCGGCGACATCGGCCGTCGAGATGCCGTAGCTGGAGTAATACGACTTGAACCGCTTGTTGCCCGTCGCCGTCACGCCGACGACACCGGGAACCTCGACCGGCACGACCGCGCAGGCGTTGGTGATCTCCCGTTCCTGCTCGCTGCCGGGCGGGAAGTCGGGGCTGGCCACGTCGGCCCGCGGGTGCGACAGGTCGGTGCTGTCGTTGCCCTCGGAGGCCACGACCAGCACGCCGTTGGACTGCGCGTACCGGATCGCCCTGCGCTCGGCCTTCCAGATCGCGCGCTGGTCGGCGTCGTTGCGGCAGTTGAACAGCCACGGGTCGGCGAAGTAGCTGTTGTTGGTGACGTTGATGCCGTGCGTGGCCGACCACATGTACGAGCAGATGACCATTTCCGGGAAGAAGAAACCGTCGTCGTTGCTCGTCTTCACGCCGGCGATGCGCACGTTCGGTGCCACGCCGACGATGCCGGTGCCGTTCGCCGCCGCGGCGATGGTGCCGGCGGTGTGGGTGCCGTGACCGTTCCTGTCGTTGCCGACGGCCAGCGGCTGCGGTGCGCCGCTGGAGCAGTCCGCGCTGCGCGACGCGTCGTAGTTCGGTGCGAGGTCGGGATGCGTGAAGTCGAGACCGGTGTCGAGGTCACCGACCGGCCTTGACCCCGACGCCGAGACCGGTCGTGGCGGCGATGCCCTCGACGTTGCCGTTCTGCTTCAGCGCGGAGGCGAAACCGCTGTTCGACGACCGGGCCACCAGGACGCCGATCTGGCCGTAGTTCGCGACCACGGTGCCGCCGGCGCTCGCGATGGTGCTCGCGGCGTTCGACGACGAGGAGCCCTCGCGGTAGAGGACGACGAAGGTGGACTCCGTCGCGGCACCGGCCTGGATCGCCGGGGCGACGCACAGAGCCGCCCCGAGACCGGCGGCGGCCAGCAGTGCTCGTGGACGATTCAACAAATGTCTCACCGCTTCCCGTAGTAAGGGTGGTTCACGGGAGAATCGAATCGGTGAGCTATTTGTTACATCACATGCAAGGCGCATTCGCGTGATTACCGCGAGGGTAATTCTGTGAATGTGAAAGGGGTCACATGGCGGTGCGGTCGGGTGGTGTCGGCGGCTTCGGCCGGTGTGCCGGCCTGTCGGACACCGTTACGGTCAGACGTGGCTGGTGGCGCTTGACTCAGGGAAGGCTGGATGACATGACCGCCAATCTCCAGTGGCCGTACGTGCCGCTGGACGGCTGGACAGCGGCCGACCTGGATCACATCGTCCCTGATGGGCCAAACGGCGAATTGGATGCGTTGAAGCGCATCGAGTTGATCGACGGAGAGCTCATCATCATGAGTTCGCGGACCGAGTTCCACCGCCGCGTGGTGGAGCGGTTGGGCAACCAACTGGGCAGCCAGTGTCCTCATGAGCTGACCGCTACGCGAGAGATGGATGTCCTGCTGGGCGAGCGGCAACGGCCGTGTCCAGACGTCTCGGTGGTGGACAAGGCGGCTGCGGCAGACCTGGACCGCACGTACTACGAACCCGAAGACGTGGTGCTGGTCGTCGAGGTCGTGTCGAAGTCCTCGGAGATCCGCGATCGTGAGACGAAGCCGAGGCGCTATGCGCAGGGCGGCATCCAGCACTACTGGCGGGTGGAGAACAACGGTGGGCTGCCCGTCGCCTACGTCTACGAGTTGGATCCGGTGACTGCTACCTACGCGTTGACCGGCATCTTCCACGACCGGTTGAAGACCACTGTGCCGTTCGCCGTGGACATCGCGTTGGATGCGTTGGTCGCCTGAAACCACAAGACGAAGGGCCGCCCACCGAAACCGGTGGGCGGCCCTTTCGGTCGTTCTGGCTAGCTGCGGACCATCTTGCGCAGGACGTACTGCATGATGCCGCCGTTGCGGTAGTAGTCGGCCTCACCGGGGGTGTCGATGCGGACGACCGCGTCGAACTCGACCTTGGTGCCATCGGTCTTGGTGGCGACGACGTGGACGGTCGAGGGGGTGGTGCCGTTGTTGAGTTCGGTGATGCCGGTGAAGTCGAACGTCTCGGTGCCGTCGAGGCCCAGGGACGCGGCGTTCTCGCCGGCGGGGAACTGCAGCGGCAGGACGCCCATGCCGATCAGGTTGGAGCGGTGGATGCGCTCGAACGACTCGGCGATGACGGCGCGGACGCCGAGCAGCGAGGTGCCCTTGGCGGCCCAGTCGCGGGACGAGCCGGAGCCGTACTCCTTGCCGGCGAGGACGACCAGCGGGACGCCGGCCTCCGCATAGGCCACCGACGCGTCGTAGATGGTGGTCTGCGGGGCGCCGTCTTCCAGGAAGTTGCGGGTGAAGCCGCCCTGGACGTCGTCGAGCAGGAGGTTGCGCAGGCGGATGTTCGCGAACGTGCCGCGGATCATCACCTCGTGGTTGCCGCGGCGGGAGCCGTAGGAGTTGAAGTCCTTGCGCTCCACGCCGTGCTCGGTCAGGTACTTGCCCGCGGGCGAGTCGGCCTTGATCGAACCGGCGGGGGAGATGTGGTCGGTGGTGACCGAGTCGCCGAGCAGCGCGAGGACGCGGGCACCCGAGATCTCGGTGACCGGCTTCGGCTCCATCTCCATGCCCTCGAAGTACGGGGGCTTGCGGACGTAGGTGGACTCGGCGTCCCACTCGAAGGTGTTGCCGGTCGGCGTGGGCAGGGACTGCCAGCGCTGGTCACCCGCGAAGACGTCCGTGTAGCCCTTGGTGAAGCCCTCCGGCGAGATCGAGGTCGAGATGGCCTCGGCGATCTCCTGCGGCGACGGCCAGATCTCGCTCAGGTAGACCGGCTTGCCGTCGGAGTCGTGGCCGAGCGGCTCGGTGGTGATGTCCTTGTCCATCGAACCGGCCAGCGCGTACGCCACGACGAGCGGCGGCGACGCCAGGTAGTTCATCTTGATGTCCGGGTTGATCCGGCCCTCGAAGTTGCGGTTGCCCGACAGCACCGAGACGACGGCGAGGTCGCCGGACTGCACGCCGGCCGAGATCTCCTCCTGCAGCGGGCCCGAGTTGCCGATGCAGGTGGTGCAGCCGTAGCCGACCAGGTGGAAGCCGAGCTTCTCCAGGTACGGCATGAGGCCCGCGCGCTCGTAGTAGTCCATGACGACCTTCGAGCCCGGCGCCAGGGTCGTCTTGACCCACGGCTTGCGCTCGAGGCCGCGCTCGACGGCCTTCTTCGCCAGCAGGGCCGCGCCGAGCATCACGGACGGGTTCGAGGTGTTGGTGCAGGACGTGATCGCGGCGATCGCGACGGCGCCGTGGTCCAGCTCGAACTCGTTGCCGTCGACGGTGACCTTGACCGGGTTGGAGGGACGGCCCTGCGCGCCCTCGGCGGCGGTCTGGAGGCGCGGTGCGCCCTTGCCGTTCTCACCCTCGTGCACGGCGATCGGGTCGGAGGCGGGGAACGTCTCGTCGATCGCCTCGTCGACGTCGGACTTCTCGTCCTCGACGTGCGCGACGTAGTCCTTGAGCGACACGCGGAAGGAGGCCTTCGCGTTCGTCAGCTCGATGCGGTCCTGCGGGCGCTTCGGGCCGGCGATGGACGGGACGACCGTCGCCAGGTCGAGCTCCAGCGTCTCGGAGTACACGGCCTCGCGGGACGGGTCGTGCCAGAGGCCCTGCTCCTTGGCGTAGGCCTCGACGAGCGCGATCTGCTCCTCGGAACGGCCGGTCAGGCGCAGGTAGTCGATGGTCTCGCCGTCGATCGGGAAGATGCCGACCGTGGAGCCGAACTCCGGCGACATGTTGCCGATCGTGGCGCGGTTCGCGAGCGGCACGGCGCCGACGCCCTCGCCGTAGAACTCGACGAACTTGCCGACGACGCCCTGCTTGCGCAGCATCTCGGTGATCGTGAGCACCAGGTCGGTGGCGGTGGCGCCCGCGGGCAGCTCACCGGAGAGCTTGAAGCCGACGACGCGCGGGATCAGCATCGAGACCGGCTGGCCGAGCATCGCGGCCTCGGCCTCGATGCCGCCGACGCCCCAGCCCAGCACACCGATGCCGTTGACCATCGTGGTGTGCGAGTCGGTGCCGACCAGCGTGTCCGGGTAGGCCTGGCCGCCCCGGACCATGACGACGCGCGCGAGGTGCTCGATGTTGACCTGGTGCACGATGCCGGTGCCGGGCGGGACGACCTTGAACTCGTCGAACGCCGTCTGGCCCCAGCGCAGGAACTGGTAGCGCTCCTTGTTGCGCTCGTACTCCAGGTCGACGTTGAGTTCGAACGCGTCCGGGCGGCCGAAGATGTCGGCGATGACCGAGTGGTCGATCACGAGCTCGGCGGGGGCGAGCGGGTTCACCTTCTCGGCATCGCCGCCGAGCTGGGTGACGGCTTCACGCATCGTGGCGAGGTCGACGACGCACGGCACACCGGTGAAGTCCTGCATCACGACGCGGGCCGGCGTGAACTGGATCTCGGTGCTGGGCTCTGCGGCGGGGTCCCAGTTGGCGAGAGCGCGCACGTGGTCGGCGGTGATGTTCGCGCCGTCCTCGGTCCGCAGCAGGTTCTCCAGCAGGATCTTCAGGCTGAACGGAAGACGCTCGGCGCCCTCCACGGCGCTCAGCCGGAACACCTCGTACGAGGCGTCGCCGACGTTGAGCGTGCCGCGGGCGCCGAAGCTGTCCTTGCTAGCTGGTGCAGTCACGTGCAACTCCATCTGGTGACAGCGCGGTGGTCAGTTCGGGGTACGGGGAGAGTCTTCCTCACCGGGTCGACCACTGCCCCTCGACCCCAAACAGTACGCGTGTCCTGTTAGCCGGTTCAAGGCAGGTTGCCCTAAGTCACGTGACGCTGTGTTGCACCCCGATCCACCTGCACCGGGTGGACCGGTCAAGATCGACGTCGGCGCCGAGGGGTAGCCCGGCCGGGGCCGGAGGGGGTGCGCCGGGCTACCCGCGGAAGGGCGGCGAGGGCTACGCGCCGCCGTGGTCCCTGACGACCCGCCGGGCCGAGGCGAAGAGCATGCCGATGTTGACCGACTTCGGGCACACGACGACGGCGACGACGTCCTCGTGGTGGTTGTTGCGGATGAACAGGTGGGTGAGGTTGCTGCTGTTGACCAGGATTTCCTGGAAGTAGTGCTCGGAGCTCGCGATACCGCGCCGCTCCTTGAAAACGTCCTCGATCATGGTCACCGTGCGGCCCTGGAACAGGTCCAGCGTCGCGCCGGCGAGCAGGTCGAGCACCTCGGACGGGTGACTCTCGGTCGTCTCGAACGAAAGCAGCATGCCGGTGGCCATGTCGACGATTCCGGCGGCCAGGCAGCCCTGCACCTCCTGTCGCAGGTGCCTGACCATTGCGGCCATCTGGTCGGACATCGGTCTGTTGCTCATCTCGGGCTTCGTCACTTCACTTTTCTTTTCGGGCGGTGGTGGGAACGGGGCCTCGCTGGTGGTGAATCAGGGCTGGTCGTGAATCAGGGAGCTTTCCTCTCTGGTTGTTTGAAGAGCTTCGGCAGCAGCTGGCGGCGCAACGACCGGGGCAGCGGCACGACCGGCTGCGGGTCCGGCGCGACGGCCGCGGGGCTCGCGACCACCGTCAGCAGGCCGTCGGAGACCATCCGGCAGGCCTCGACCGTCACCGGGAAGACGCTGCGTCCCGACGCGAACGCGATGTCGCGTGCGGTCTGCCTGCCGGTGGCGTGTGAGAGGATCTCCGCCCGTGCGGGGACGAGCTCGCGCAGGTCGGCGTCGTGCGACGGGCTGAGGCGGTCGCGGTGGGGCGAGAGCGGGCACTTCAGCGCGAGCAGTGAGGTGATCCGCCGCGAGGTCTCCTGCAGCAGGCGGACGGGGTCGATCGCGGTGGTCATCGCGACCGGGACGTCGAGCGTCTGCGGGGTGAAGAGGCAGTCCTCGACGTCCCCCGCGACGATCGTGAACGCGGCGTCCTGCGTGGCCATCATGGCGACGACGTGCAGCTCGGTCTCGCCGAGGGCGGATTCGCCGATCCGCGTGGTGCGCGACAACAGCGCGTCCGGTCCGGGCGAACCGGGACTTTCCACGCAGACGATTCCGCCTTCGCGCAGGTGAATTCTGCCACCGGGATTTCCCAGGACGTGCAGCGTGCCCGTGGCGCGCGCCGCATCTCGTCCGGTCAACGCGCCCGCGAGCAGATCGAAGGAGAATTGCGCAGCGCTTTTCAGGGGTGTCACCCGCATTCGGTCGAACTGAGCTTGAGCAAACTCATCTTTGTTGCTCGGGTGACGGTTTGTCGCCACGGTTCACTCGATCGTGTGAAAAGTGAAGTGGCTATATTTATTGGGCATGCATGTGGTGTCACGCAGGGTTTTCTCAAACGAACATGAGAATGATTCCGAAGGCGCCCAGCATCAGCAGTTTCCCGCCTTCGAGCACGATGTACGCGAGGTGGACGCGGGAGCGGGGAGGCGTCCCTCCGTCGATGATGAGCTGGGCCCTCGCCTCCAGCCGGGGACGCAGCACGAGGACCTGAGCGGCGAGCGTCGCGGCGAGAGCGATCATCAGCACGGTCGCGGCGAACGGGTGCGGGGCCAGTGCGAGCGTGATCGCGGTGGCCGTCGCGAGCACGATCTCCGCTGCGTTCAGGGCGCGGAACACGAGCCGGCCGATGCCCAGGCCGAGGGGTCGCGTGATGCCGGGCGCGCGGAACTTGAGCGGTGCCTCGACGGAGATCGCCAGAACCATGCCGAACCAGATGCACGCCAAAGCGAGCGGAAGCGGTGTCATGAGTGGTTATCTTGGCGTGGTGCTCCTCGACCAGGTTTCGAAGCGGTACGGGCGCGGGCAGTGGGTGCTGCGCGACCTCACCCTGGAGGTCTCCGGCCTGACCGTGCTGACCGGCGCCAACGGCACCGGCAAGTCCACGTTGCTCAAGATCGCCGCCGGGGTGCTGAAGCCGACGTCCGGGCGGGTGAAGCGGCCGGCGTCCGTCGGCTATGTGCCGGAGCGGTTCCCGTCGGACGTGAAGATGTCCGCGTCGTCGTACCTGGCGCACCTGGGCCGGATTCGCCGGACCGCGGCGGGCGATGTGCTGGAACGACTGGGTTTCGTGGGTTCGCTGACGGCGCCGATGTCGGAGCTGTCCAAGGGCAACGCGCAGAAGGTCGCGCTGGCGCAGGCGTTTCTGGCCACCGACCTGTTGGTGCTCGACGAGCCGTGGACCGGCCTCGATCCGGCCGCCGCCGCTGAGCTGGTGTCGATGCTGGAGGGACGCACGGCGCTGGTGTCCGACCACGAGGGGCACCTCGCGTCGGCCACGCGCGTCGACCTCGCGGGCGGGCACGTGACGATCGAGCTGAGCCGGGTCGTCGGGCTGGAAGCCCTGGAGGCGTTGGAAGGCGTGCGGTCGGTGTTGTCGCGGGGGTCGTCGGCGCGGGTCGTGGTGGCGCCGGACCGCAGCGACCAGGTGCTGGCCGAGGCGTTGCGGCTCGGCTGTTCGGTGCGGAGCGTGCGGTGATCTCCCTGGTGCGCTACCTCGCGGCCGATGTCCTTCGGGGACAACGGTTCCTCGCGCCGATGCTGGTGTTCCTCGGCGTGCTCGGGATGTTGTTCTCGTACGACCCGGGACCGCAGCTGTCGGCGTTCTCCGGGTCGGCGGCGCTGATCTACCCGATCGGCGCGTGGCTGGCCGTCGTCGTCGCGACCTCCGAGGACGTCGTGCGACGGGAGATCACCGTCGTGTCGGCGGGCGGGTGGCCGCGGGTGCTGACGGCGGTCGCCGTGACGGCGGTGGTGTTCGGGCTGGCGTTCGCGGTGGTGGCGACGGTGTGGGCGGTGGTCGCGAGCCCGCGCCCGTACACCGTCCCGCAGGTGCTCGCGGGCCTCGGGGTGCACGGGGTGTCGGTGCTGCTCGGCATCGGGGTCGGGCTGATGTTCGCCCGGCCGGTGTTCGACGCCATCGGCCGGACCGTGCTGGTCGTGTTCGGCGTCGTGGTGATGACCTATCCGCTCGGGCGCCACACGCCGTTGGGGTGGGTGCTGGACACGTTGGGGCACAACCAGGTCACGCTGTCGGCCCTGTGGGCGGGCCTGGTCGGTGCCGCGCTGGTGGCCGGTGCGGTGGTCCTGGGGGTGCGGCGGGTCTGATGCGGGTCAACGTGCTCGGGCCGCTGCAGGTTCTCGCTGCCGACGGGGCTGTGCTCGAAGTGCGCGGGAAACGGTTGCGGTGGCTGCTGATCCGGCTCGCGATGGAACCCGGTCAGGTGGTGGCCCCGGAGCGGCTGATCGCGGACCTGTGGGCGGACGAGCCGCCCGTGGACGGCGTGGCGGCGTTGCAGTCGCTGGTGTCGCGGCTGCGGCGGACGCTGGGTGCCTCCGTGGTGTCGTCGCACGCGCTGGGCTACCGGCTGGAGGCGGCGACCGACGTCGAGGAGTTCACCCGGACGCGGTCGGCGGCGCTGTGGCGAGGGGCGGCGTTCGAGGACGCGCCGTTCGCGGTGGACGAGGCCGTGCGGCTGGCGTTGCTGCGCGACGACCTCCCCGGGCTGGAGGCGCTGGCCGCCGCGCATCCGTTGCGGGAGGACGTGCAGGCCCGGTTGATGCTCGCGTTGCACGCGGCCGGGCGCCGGTCGGACGCGCTGGGTGTCCACGAACGGGCTCGTGCCGCGCTGGCGGACGAGCTCGGTGTGGATCCCGGTGAGGCGTTGGCCGCGGCGCATCTGACCGTGCTGCGCGAGCGGCCGGTGCGGGGCAACCTGCCGGCCGCGGTCGGGTCGTTCGTCGGGCGGGACTCAGATTTGGCGCGGTTGTCGACGTTGTTGCGGGGCAACCGGTTGGTGACGCTGACCGGGTTCGGCGGGGTGGGCAAGACCCGGCTGGCGCTCACGTGCGCGGCCTCGGTCGCGCAGGCGTGGTTCGTCGAGCTGGACTCCGCCGCCGAACCGCTGGCCGCGCTGGACGCGGCTCTGGGGCCGAACCCGTTGGCGACGCCGTTGTTCGCGCGGCTCGGGTCGTCGCTGGTGGTGCTGGACAACTGCGAGCACGTGGTCTCGGCGGCGGCCGCGCTCTGCGAGCAGCTGCTGGCCGCGGCGCCCGACGTGCGGGTGCTGGCGACCTCGCGGGAACCGCTGGGGATTGCGGGCGAGGTCGTGCACCCGGTGGCGCCGCTGGACCTCGATCACGCCGTGCGGTTGTTCACGGCACGGGTCGGCGCGGCGTTCGATCCGGGCGTGGCGCGGCGGCTTTGCGCCGCGCTGGACGGGATTCCGCTGGCGGTGGAGCTGGCGGCGGCGCGGGCGCGGTCGTTGTCGGCGGCGCAGCTGGAGGTTCGGGTGGACAGCCGGTTGCGGTTGCTCGACCGGGGGCCGCGGACCGGGCCGGTGCGGCATCGGACGTTGCGGGCGGTGATCGACTGGAGCTGGGAGCTGCTGGACCCCGCCGAGCGGTCGTTGCTGGCGCGGCTGGGGGTTTTCGTGGGCGGGGCGACGGCCGCGGCGGTGCACGCCGTGTGCGGGGCGGGCTTGCGCAGGGGTACCCCCGGGCTGGGATCCCCTGCGTTTCAACGTACTCCGGAGCACCGACAAGATCGGGATCTCTGGGACACCGAGGACCTGCTGGCCGCGCTGGTGGAGAAGTCGCTGGTGGTCAGGACGGGGGAGCGGTACCGGTTGCTGGAGACCGTCCGCGAGTACGCGCTCGAACAGGAGCAGACCGATCCCGCCGCGCACGCCGCCTACTACGTGGCGCTGGCCGAGCAGAACGAGCCGTTGCTCAGGGGACCGCGCCAGCTCGACGCGCTCAAGGTCTTCGACGCCGAACGCGGCAACCTCGACGCCGCGCAGACGTGGGCCGTGCGGCACGACGCGGCGCTCGCCGGCCGGATGATGGCCGCCCGCACCTGGCACCTGCTCGTGATGACCAAGCGGTTCGAGGAGATCCGCCGCTGGGCGCCGCTCACGCCGGACGACCCGCTGTCGGACGTGCTGACGTCGCTGGGCACCCCCGAGGCCGTCGCCGCTGCCCAGCGGTTGTGGGAGGCGGACGTGCCCACCGCCCTCTGCGCGTTGATGCTCACGAGCGGGCAGATCTGGGGCTCGGCCGAGCTCGGAGGTCGGCTCACCGAGCTGGCCGACCGGCTGGAGCACTTGCCCGACGAGTGGATGCGCGCGTTCTCGGCGCTGCTCAGGGGTGTCGTGGCCGGCGAGTTCAGCGACGGCGCGGCACCGGCGGCCGAGACCTGGTACCGGCGGGCGCTGGAGCGGTTCCGGGTGGTGGGTGATCGGTGGGCCATCGTGTTCGGGCTGTCGTGCCTGGTGATGGTGCTGATCAACCGAGGCGCGTTCGCCGAGGGGTTCAAGGCCGTGTCCGAGGCGCGTGAGGTCGCGGAGGAGCTCGGCGAGCCGGAGTCGGTGCTGGTGCCGATATCGGTGCTGATGCAGACGGCGCGGCTCAAGATCCGGATCGGCGACCTCGACGGGGCCCGCGAGGACCTGATGCGCGTGCCGGTCTCGGTCGGCCTCGACCGGGCGCGCGTGCTGCAGGTACACGGCGAGATGGCCTACTTCAGCGGTGCCTTCGAGCAGGCCGTCGCGCTGTACCGGCAGGCGCTGCACGCCACGGCGGACTCGCTCGCGACCCAGTTCCGCGCGGCCGTCCACGCCGGACTGGGGCTGGCGCTGACCCGCCTCGGCCATCTCGGCGAGGCGGGCGACGAGCACCGCCGCGCGCTCGACATCGTCTCCGTGAGCGCGGACGGGCCCGCGCGGGCGATCGTGCTGGAGCGGTACGCGGACTGGCTGTGCGCCCAGGGCGACGCCCGGAGTGCGGGGGACGCCCTGGACGAGGCGGAACGGCTACGCGGCGGCCCCAGCAGCGACCCGTCGGTGGTACAGCTGCGTGACCGGGTTCGCGCCGAAGTAGGCGTCGATCGCTGACCGGCCGACCGCGGCGACGTAGCCGTCCGGGCGCACCAGCACCGGGCCGTCGGGCAGGTCCAGCGTCACGAAGTCCGGGCCCCGCAACAGGTCGAAGATCCGGCCGTGCGCGGTCCGGCCGTCGGGCATGCGGTCACCGGCCTGCAGGCCTTCACCGTCGGTCGTCCGGTACGACAACGAGAGCTGCAGCGTCTGGTCGTCGCGCTGCTGGAACGGGTTGCCGGACGTCATGATCTCCGTCGTCAGGCCCAGCAACCACTCCGCGACCGGCTTGCGCTCGGACTCGTAGGTGTCGAGCAGGGTCTCCAGCGCGAGCTTCCAGCCCAGGTTGTAGGCGTCCTGGATGCCCGTGTTCATGCCCTGCGCACCGGCCGGGGAGTGGACGTGCGCCGCGTCGCCCGCGAGGAACACCCGGCCGACGCGGAACCGGTCGACCATGCGGATGTTGGTGCGGAACAACGACATCCACGTCGCGTCGTGCAGCACGACGTCGTCCAGCCCGGTGCGCTCGCGCACGATCCGCCGGTAGAGCTCCAGCGAGGGTTCGCCGTCTCCCGTCGCCTGGAACTGGTAGAGGTCCGTGCCGGGCAACGGGCACAGGCCGAGCCACTGGCCGTCGTCGGTGCTCCAGCCGTGCCAGTACTCGCGGTCCAGGCCGGAGACGCGGACGTCGCCGACGAGCATCCGCTGGTCCTCCCACGTCTCGCCGACGAACTGCACGCCGAGATGCTTGCGCACGAACGACTTCCCGCCGTCGCACCCGACGAGGTACTTGGCGCGCACGGTCTCCGGGCCGACCGTCGCCGTGACCCCGTTGTCGTCCTGGAAGAACGACGTGAGCGGCACGCCGTACTCGACCGGGTGCGGCAGTGCTTCGCGCAGGATCTGCTCCACGCGGAACTGCGGGATGACCATGGTGCTCGCGTACGGGCGCTCGGCCGTGGGCTCGCGGCCCTCGTGCATGTCCCACTCGCGCAGCACTTCGCGCCCTTCGTAGTGGCGGTGACGCAGGTGGAACCTGCCGGACGCCAGCACCGGCTCGATCACGCCCAGGTCGTGGAAGACCTCCATCGACCGCGGCTGCAGGCCCTTGCCGCGCGAACCGGCGAACGGGGCGGGCGCCGCGTCGACGATGCGGAACGGCACGCCGCGGCGGGAGAGGTCGAGGGCCAGGGTGAGGCCGGTCGCGCCGGCGCCGATGATCAGAACCTGTGTGTCCATGGGCGAGAGGCTCCGCCCATGAACTGCCACGGCCCTGTCACCGCGCTGTTGCGGGTGACAGGGCCGTGGCTGAACTGGGAAAACCTACTTCTTGATCAGCGCGATCAGCGCGTCGACGTCCTTGGGCTCGAAGCCGCGGAACAACGTCAGCGCCAGCTCGTAGTACGAGCGGACCGGGCTCACGTACCACTTGCCGCCGACCTCGGTCGAGACCACGCCGACACCGGTCTTCATGACCGACGCGGCCACCCGGCCGATGATCTCGACGGCCTGCGCCGGGATCTTGCCGCCGCCCTGCTGCTGCAGCAGCTGCGTGATCTCGTCGGCGCAGAGCTTCTGCGAGCCCTGGCCGGGGACCTCGGCCGCGTAGCAGTCGCCGTCACGGGTGATCGAGACGGTGTCGCCCTCGACCGTCACGGACAGCTTCTTCACGGTGACCTGCTTGCCGCCCGTGACGTCCTTGACGTCGGTCTCCAGCGCGTTCAGCTTGGCGCCGGTCGGGCCCACCTTGCCCGCCTGCTCCACCAGCAGCGGGCCCAGGTCCTGCAGCACACCGGCCTCGTCCGGAGGCAGCAGCGAGATGACCGTCTTGAGGTCGCCGTCCAGCGCGGCGGTGACGAGCTGCTTGGCGGCGTCCTGCGCGGAACCGGCGCCCTGCGGCGCGAAGCCCTGCTGCGGCCACTTGAGCTTCTCCTCCTCCAGCGCGACGTTCGCGATGGTGTAGAAGGCGCTCGGGTACCACTTGTCCTTGACCTTGATCGTCGCGATGCCGATCGGCGCGCCGCGCTTCTGGACCTCGGCGGTGATGTCCCAGGTCTTCGTCTCGGACTTGGTCAGGCTGACCTTGTCGCCGATCGCGTCCATCAGCTTGTCGGTCAGCGGGACCTTCGAGACGTCCGAGGTGACCGTGATCTTGCCCTCGACCAGCTTGTTGATGGTGAGGTGGTCGTTGATCTTCTCGGCCTTGGCCTCGTCGAACTTGATGTTCTCGCTCTTGAACTCGACGCCCGACAGCTTGTTCGGGTCGGCGTCGGGCTTGAGGATCTCGAGCCGCTTCATCTCCTTCGTCATCGAGTCCAGGTAGTCCTTCGACAACGCGGCCTCGGCGGGCGCCAGCGACGCCATGATGCCGACGACGTCACCGCTGCCGAGCTGGTCGATGAGGTTCTTCGCGGCCACGGCGGGGGTGTCCTGGCCCGCGTTCGCCGCCGGGTCGGACTTCTTCAGCGCGAAGAACGTGACGGCGCCGCCCACGAGCAGCAGCACGGCGACCACGGCCGTGATGACCAGGCCCGTGCGCTTCTTCTTCGGCGGTTCGCCTCCCATCGGGGCGTAGCCGTACGGCTGCTGGGGAAAGCCCTGCTGGGGGAAGCCCTGCGGTCCGGTCTGCGGGTAACCCTGCTGCGGAAAGCCCTGCGGACCGGTCTGCGGGTAACCACCCGGCTGCGGCTGCTGGGGCTGCTGCGGGTAGCCGCCCTGCTGGGGCTGTTGCCCGTACGGGTTGTTCTGCGGCTGCCATTGGCCGCCGCCACCACCTGGGTAGCTCACGGATTCCCTCCCGGAGTTCTCACTGCGCTGCGCCTGTTGGAGGTGAGCACCGTGATCGCCCCCACGATCGTCAGTACGGCACCGGCAAGGGTGACGGCCGGTCCGGCGATGCTGATTCCGACCAATGCGCCCTTGCTGTCCCCTTGGACCGCGGCCGGCAGGGCCACGGTTCCCGCGATCGTGCCAAAGAGAAGGCCGACGCACCCGGCGATTCGGCGAAATCGGACCACGTAGAGGACCGCGGCGATCATCGCGAGCGGGGTGAGACCCACCCAGACCGCCGTGACCACGCCGCCGGCCACCCCGTCCAACCCGGCCAGATCACGCAGCGAAAGCACCTCGTAACTGTCCCTCGTGGTCGTCCCGGACTTGAGCCACGGAAGGAAAGTCCCGGTGACGGACGTGATCAGGCCCACTGCCGCGATGGCGGCTCCCACTGCGCTGCGCACCGGACTAGTGTGAACCGATGCCCTCCGACGCCTGCGAAGCGGCACGGGCGCTGGTCGCGTCCGCGCACCGGATCACCGTGCTGACGGGCGCCGGGGTCTCCACCGATTCGGGCATCCCGGACTTCCGCGGCCCGGACGGACTGTGGACGCGTGACGCCGACGCCGGGCGCACCGCGTCGCTGGACGCCTACCTCTCCGACCCCGAGGTGCGCAGGCTCGCGTGGCGGACGCGGCTCGGCAGTCCCGTGTGGACGGCCCGGCCCAACGCCGCGCACAAGGCGTTGGTGGAGCTGGAACGGTCGGGGCGGCTGCGCACCATCGTCACCCAGAACATCGACGGCCTGCACCAGAAAGCGGGCTCCGATCCGCATCGCGTGCTGGAGCTGCACGGCACGTTGCACGCGACCGTGTGCCTCGCATGTGGTGCCACCGGCCCGATGCGGGACGCGTTGAAGCGCGTCGCGGAAGGGGAGCCGGAGCCGGACTGCCCGCGGTGCCGGGGCATCCTCAAGTCCGCCACGATCTCGTTCGGACAGGAGCTCGACGGCGAGGTGCTGCGCCGCGCCCGGCTCGCGGTGCTCGACTGCGACGTGCTGCTGGTGGCCGGGACATCGCTGTCCGTGCAACCCGCCGCCGGACTCGTGCCGCTGGCCGTGCGGGCGGGCGCCCAGGTGATCATCTGCAACGCCGAACCGACGCCGTACGACGGCATCGCTGCCGTTGTCCTGCACGAACCTGTCGGCGAGGTGCTGCCGGATCTCAGCTCGGTTCCTCCATCCGGGGGAGGCCGATTCTCGTCCTGGGGAGATCCGAGCACCTGGCCGTAGGGTCGATCCATGCGCGTACCGCTGATCACCACGGACTTCCTGGACCGGGCGTCGTTCGCGTTCGGAGCGACGACGGCGACCATCGACGAGCCCGACCAGCCCGCCAAGCCGGTCGAGACGACCACGTACGCGGAGATGGCGACCCGCGTGCGCGCGTGGCAGGCAGGGCTCGACGCACTGGGCGTCGGCGAGGGCGAGCGGGTCGCCGTCGTCAGCCACAACTCGGCGCGGCTGCTGGAACTGCTGCACGCGGTGCCCGGCAGCGGGCGGATCTGCGTGCCGGTGAACTTCCGGCTGCGCCCGGACGAGGTGAAGTACATCGTCGAGCACAGCGGCGCGTCGGCGTTGTTCGTCGACCCGGAGCTCGAACTGGACGACGTGGTGGCGCGGCACCGGTTCACGTTCGGCGAGGAGTCGGAGTCGCTGCTTCGGTTCGATGTGGAGCCACGGCCGTGGAGCGACCCCTCGGAGGACGCCACCGCGACCATCAACTACACCTCCGGCACCACCGCGCGGCCCAAGGGCGTGCAGCTCACGCACCGCAACATCTGGCTGAACGCGGTCACGTTCGCCATGCACACGCGTGCGTGGGAGGGCGACGTGTACATGCACGTGCTGCCGATGTTCCACTGCAACGGCTGGGGCATGCCGTTCGGGCTGGCCGGGCTGGGCGTGCCGCAGGTGGTGCTGCGCAAGGTCGACGGCGCCGAGATCCTGCGCCGTGTGCGCGACCACGGCGTCACGCTGATGTGCGGCGCACCTGCCGTGTGGAACGCGGTGCTCGACGCCGCGCAGTCGTGGGACGGCGAGATCCCAGGCCGGGACCGCGTGCGGATCGTGTGCGCCGGTGCACCGCCGCCCTCGCGCACGATCCAGCGCGCGACCGAGGAGCTCGGCTGGGAGTTCCTGCAGATCTACGGCCTGACCGAGACGGCACCGCTGCTCACCTTCAACCGCGCCCAGCCGGGACCTTCCGGCGAGGAGAAGGCGCGCAAGCAGTCGCGGGCGGGCGCGCCGGCGCTGGGCGCGCGGCTGCGGATCTCCGACACCGGCGAGGTGCTCGCGCGGTCGAACGTCGTGATGGAGGGCTACTGGGAGAACCCGGCCGCGACCGCGGACGCCGTCGAGGACGGCTGGTTCCACACCGGCGACGGCGGCCACTTCGACGCCGAGGGCTACCTGACGATCTCCGACCGCAAGAAGGACGTGATCATCACCGGTGGTGAGAACGTCTCGTCGATCGAGGTGGAGGACTGCCTGTTCTCGCACCCGGCCGTCGCCGAGGTCGCCGTGATCGGCGTGCCGGACGAGAAGTGGGGCGAGACGATCAAGGCGCTGGTCGTGCGCTCAGCGGACGTCACCGAGGCCGAGCTGATCAAGCACTGCAAGGAGCGGCTCGCCGGGTACAAGGCGCCGACGTCGGTGGAGTTCCGCGACTCGATCCCGCGCACGGCGACCGGCAAGATCCAGAAGTTCAAGCTCCGCCAGCCGTACTGGGCGGGCCGGGATCGCGGCGTGAACTAGAACCTCTGCGGTTAGTCCACTCCGGCGACACGCCGGACTCCGATCGTCCCAAAAGGACCACAGCGCGTGTTCCACTGTGACACGTGTGGCTGACGGTGCGTTAGTTCCGGATGCGCCGAATGAGCCTGATTGGTCTAATGCGGTCGGAGGTGATGTCCGGGTGTTGACACGACTCTCCGCCGTGGTCGCAGTGCTCACGGCCATCCTGACCGGGACGGCCGCCGCCGTGCCGCCGCCTCCGCCGAACCCGAGTGACGCGGAGATCTCGGCGTCGCGGGCGGAGGCCGACGCGAAGGCCGCGCGCGTGGGCGAGCTGACCGGACGGCTGACCCAGGCCGAGTCGCGCCTGCAGGAGCTGCAGGACGACGTCTCCTACAAGCGCGAGCTCGCCAACAAGGCCCGCGTCGACCTTCAGACCGCGATCTCCGAGGTCGAGGCCGCCCGCCGGGAGGCGTCGGCCGCGCGTGTGCAGGCCGATGCCGCCGCCAAGGCCGTGGAGGAGAGCCGTCGCGCGCTGGACGAGTTCGCGGCGGCGTCCTACGCGCAGGGCAGCACGGTCGGTTCGTTCTCGGCGTACTTCGGCGCCAAGTCGCCGGAGGACCTGCTGGCGCGTGCCCAGCTGCTGGAGGCGGTGTCGTCGGCCGGGCTGAACCAGCTGGAGCAGGTGACCCGCGACCAGGGCACCGCCGCGAACCTCGACGCCACCGCCCGCGCCGCCGTGCGCAAGGCCGACGCCAAGCAGGCCGCCGCCGACGAGGCGAAGAAGGTCGCGGACCGGGCTCAGCAGGTGGCGATCGAGGCGCACACGGCCCAGGCCGCCGCGACCGCGGAGCTGCAGGCCGGCAAGGACGCCGTCGAACGTGAGCTGGTGGCGGCGCGCGGTGACGTCACCGGCCTGGAGGCGCAACGCCGGCAGTACGACCAGTGGGTCGAGGCGAAGAAGCGGGAGGACGAGGAGAACGCCCGTCGTGCCGCCGCAGCCGCTGCCGCTGCCGCGCAGTCAGCTCCGGCCCCGCAGCGCCCGATCGCCGCCGCCCCCGCGTCGTCGGGCAGTCGCGTGCAGACGGTCATCAACCGGGCGTTGGCTCAGCGCGGTGTCATCTACGCGTGGGGCGGTGGCGACTACGACGGTCCCACTTATGGCGTGCGTGACGGTGGCGTGGCCGATGAGTACGGCGACTACCGCAAGATCGGCTTCGACTGCTCGGGCCTGATGATGTACGCGTTCGCCGGCGCGGGCGTGTACCTGCCGCACTACAGCGGCTATCAGTACAACGCCGGGCGCAAGGTGCCGCTGTCGCAGATGGCGCCGGGCGACATGATCTTCTGGGGTCCCGGCGGCGGCACGCACGTGGCGTTGTACATCGGCGCCGGGATGATGGTGGAAGCACCGGAGTCCGGTTCTGTGGTGCGGATTGCGCCCGTGCGGTACGGCGGGATCATGCCGTACGTGACGCGTGTGCTGTGATGAAGGTCAGGGCTTGAGGCCACGCGCCCAGAGCTGGCCGATGACGTCGTGGCCGAAGCTGTGCTGCGGCGTCTTCTCGACCAGTTCGAACCCGTGCGCCTCGTAGATCTTCCTCGCGGACGTCAGCCCTTCGACCGTCCACAGCACCATGCGCCGGTATCCGGCGTTCTTGGCGAACTCGATGCACGTTTCGACGAGCTTGGTGCCCGTGCCGTGGCCACGCGCGTCGGGGTGCACGAGCAGCACGCGAAGCTTCGCGGTCGTGTCGGTTTCCCGCACGCAGAACACGCATCCGACGCGTTGGCCGTCGAGCTCGGCGATCCACGCGGCCTCCTTCGCGTCGTCGTGGTCCGCCGCGTAGTCGCCGACGATCTTCGCGACGGTCGCCTCGAACGACGTGTCCCAGCCGTGTTCGGCGGCGTAGAGCTCGCCGTGGGTCTGGACCACCCAGCCCAGGTCACCGGGCTGGTCGAGCGGGCGGATCAGCATGGTCGCCTCCACTGACACGACTGTTTCAGTAATGCGAGAATAGTGGCCATGCCGTCCGCGCGGGAGACCGAACTGCTCGAAGCCGCCTACCGGTACGTGCTCACCCACGGCCTGGCGGACGTGTCGCTGCGGCCGCTGGCGGCGGCCATCGGGTCGAGCACGCGCGTGCTGCTCTACCTGTTCGGCAGCAAGGAAGGCCTGGTCAGGGCGTTGCTGGCGCGAGCGCGGGCCGACGAGCTGGCGTTGCTCGCCGACATCGGCACCGGGCCAGACGTCGTCTCACGGCTGTGGGAGTGGCTGTGCGCGCCCGCGCACCGGCCGTTGCTGACGTTGTGGCTGGAGGCTTACGCGCGCTCTCTCGTGGAACCGGACGGGCCGTGGGCGGGCTTCGCGCGCGCGACCGTCGAGGACTGGTTGGAGGTTCTCCGGGTGTCGCAACCCGCGGACGTGCGGGACACGCCTGCCGGCCTGGTCGAGCGCACGCGGGAGCTCGCGTTGCTGCGGGGCGCGCTGCTGGACCTGCTGGCGACGGGGGACGAACAGCGGGTCAGCGCGGCACTGGCGTGAAGCCGCTCGGAGAGGCAGTGTCGCGGCCGGTGTCCGGTAGTTTCGGTGGGTGAAGATCGTGGTGTTCGGCGCGTCCGGCATGGTCGGCCAGGGAGTGCTGCGGGAGTGCCTGCTCGACCCGGTGGTCGACACGGTTGTGACAGTGGGGCGTTCCCCTCTGGCCACGGCCGACCCGAAGCTGCGCCACGTCCTGCACGGCGACTTCGGTGACCTGTCGCCGATCGCCGCGGAGCTGGCCGACGCCGACGCGTGCTTCTACTGCATGGGCGTGACGTCGGCGGGACGCAGCGAGGCCGAGTACACGCCCGTGACGCACGACTACGCGCTTGAGGCCGCGCGTGTCGTCGGCGGCACGTATGTGTACGTGTCCGGTGAGGGCGCGAACGCCGACAGCAAGACGATGTGGGCGCGGGTCAAGGGACGGACCGAGAACGAGCTGCTGGCGCTGGACCGGCCTGGGTACGTGGTGCGGCCGGGGTTCATCCAGGCGCGGCACGGCATCACCTCGCGGACCCGGATCTACCGCTACGTCTACGCGTGGACGGCGTGGCTCTTCCCGGTGCTGCGCAGGGTGGCGCCGAGGTACGTGACGAGCACCGACCAGCTCGGGCGCGCGATGGTCGCGCTGGCCAAGGGGGCGCGGCCGGCGGTGCGGGTGCTGCGCAGCGACGAGATCAACCGGCTGGCGGGAAGGCCTCCTCGGTCGTGACGACACCGGCCGTGCGGCCCGGCGCCGTGTGGTTGCCCCAGTAGAGGTTGGTGTGCGCGATGACCTTGTCCGGGGTGGGCGCGCCCCACTCGGACAGGTCCTCGGTGGTGTGCGCGTCGCTCACCAGCAGGGCGTCGTAACCGCGGGCGATGGCGCCGTGCAGGGTCGAGCGGATGCACTCGTCGGTCTGCGCGCCGGACACCACTAGGCGGCCGATTCCCTTGCCCGCCAGCACTTCTTCGAGATCGGTCGCCTCGAACGCGTCGGCGTAGGTCTTGTGCACCACGGGTTCGCCGTCGGCGGCCTTCAGCTCGGGCACGAACTGCCAGCCGTCGGAGCCGGCGGGCAGGTGCTCGGGGTTGCTGTGCTGCACCCACACGACGCCGACGCCGGCCGCGCGGGCTTTGCCGACGAGGGCGGCCACGTTGGCGACGACCTCGTCGCGGTTGTGGGAGTGGTTCACCACGCCGTTCTGCACGTCGATCACGAGGAGCGCGGTGTTGGGGCGGTTCGCCAGAGTCGTCACGACAGGCACACTATGCCTCGGGTCTGACAGTTTTCAGCGGGAACGCAGGCGGCGCAGCATGCGGGCGTCCTCGAAGCCGACGTTGCGCGCCGCCGCCTCGACCGTGGCACCCTGTCCGATGAGGTGCTCGGCCCGTTCGACGCGCAACGCCTGCTGGTATTTCAACGGTGTCATGCCCGTCGCCTTGCCGAACAACCGCGTCACGGTCCGTTCGCTGCACCCCGCGAGCGTGGCGAGGTCGGTGAGTGAGAGGCGGTCGGCGAGCCGTGACTCGATGACGTCCTGAATGCGGTGCACGGTCTCGTTGACGTGCGAGCGGTGCCGCAGCAGCACGCTCGCCTGCTGGTCGTCGCCGTTCCTGCGCGCGTAGACGACCATCGTGCGTGCGATGGCTGCTGCGGTGGCGGGGCCGTGCCGCGTCGCGACGAGGCTCAGCGCCAGGTCGATGCCGCTCGCGATGCCCGCGGACGTCACGACCCGGTCGTCCTGCACGAACAGGACGTCGCGGATCACCCGTGCGCTCGGGTAGCGGCGTTCGAGCTCGTCCTGCAGTTCGTGGTGCGTGGTGCAACGGCGGCCGTCGAGCAGACCGGCGCGTCCCAACGCGTCCGCACCGGCGCACACGCTTGCGACCGTGCCTCCGTCGGCGTGGTGCGCGCGCAACCACGCCAACGCGCGCGTGCTCAACGGTCCGGTGCCGGCGATCTTCGGTGACCGCCATCCCGGCACGAACACGAGGTCGTGCACGTCGAGAGAGGGCAGCTCGGTCGTCGCGCCCAGCGGCACGCCCTGATGGCTGAGCACGGACTCCGTGTCGCCCACGTACGTCAGCTCGTAGCCGCCCACGAGGTCGGCCGCGCTGGAGAACACCTGCGCCGGCCCCGCGAGGTCGAGCAGGTGCACTCCCGGCACGAGCAGAAAGACGACTCTGGTCACGATCCGGTCAGCGTAGCGACATCCGAGATCCGTGCGAACCGACCGGCCAGCACGTACTCGGTGCGCTCGATGATCTCCTCGACGCCGAGCACCTTCCCGGTCCGCCAGTGCGGCAGCGGCGTGGTGGCGGTCGCGTCCGTCACGAACGTCATGTCGAAGCCCAGGTCCGAGCCCACGCGCGTGGTCGTCTCGCAGCACTGCTCGGTCCGGATGCCGCTGATCAGCAGCTCCCGGACGCCGTGCATCGTGAGCTGCTGCTGCAGGTTCGTCGTGGTGAACGCGTTGTGCGCCGTCTTGGTCAGGATCGGCTCGTCGTCGAGCGGCTTGAGGCCGTCGATGAGCCGCACGTGGCCGAGCGCGGGGTCGAACACGCCGCCGCTGCCGGGTTCGGCGTGCAGCACCCACACCACGAGGTCACCGGCGTCGCGTGACAGGTCGACCAGCTGGTTCACCTTGCCGACGACGTCCGGGTTCGAGACCTCGGCCCAGTTGGGGCGCTGACGGAACGACTCCTGCACGTCGATGACGATCAATGCTCGCTTCATGACCTCGAGCCTCGCGGTCGCGGCAGCGCGCGGACAGGCACGGCCTGGACGTCGTGCGGACGGATCCGGTCACCGTGCGAAGATCACGGCGTGGACTTACGCGTGCTGGCGGGCGACCCTGCGGACGAGAACCTCGGCGCCGAGGTGACGGTGTCGGTGGGCAGCGAGAGCCTCGACGGGGACGCTGTGCCGTTCGTGCGCGTCACGAAGGAAGAGGTCCGCAGAATCCTCGTGGGACACGCACGCACGGACGGCGAACGACTCGACGTCGCGATCCGGGCGGTGTGGAGCGAGAACGGCGGCTGGCACCGGGAGCACTGGCGCGGCGGTGACGTGTCGGAGCTGCTGCGGCACCCCGCCCACGCGATCCCCGGTGACAGCACGAGACCCGGCGTGATCGCCAAGGCCGTCGCGGAGGGGTCGCGGAACGCGGTCGCGGAGCTGCGCGGCCTGCGCTACGAGATGGAACGGCAGGTCGCGGACCTGTTGGCACAGCGCAGGAACACCGCGTTGCGGATGGTGATGGCCCAGCTCGTCGAGCTGTCGATCGCGTTCAGCCGCGCCCGTGACCAGGCCCGCGACACACTGCGCGAGGTCAAGCTGCTCGGCGTGGTGCGGCACTGCGAGGCGATGGACGCCGAGCTCGGCGAGGAGGTCACGCGGTTGCAGTCGTTGCTGAGCAGCGTGTCGACATTCGCCGTGGCGCAGGAAGGTGAGGCGCAGCAACGGTTCAACATGCTCGCCGCGGCCGCCGCGGCCGGGCTGGGTCTGCCCGCGCTGATCCTCTCGCTCTACGGC
>Ga0070710_10000062_pt1 | contig 49803 bp, 35 predicted proteins | sample LARL52metaG_FD_65454 | JGI IMG/M metagenome (GOLD analysis project Ga0070710, IMG submission 65454) | Corn, switchgrass and miscanthus rhizosphere microbial communities from Kellogg Biological Station, Michigan, USA - LAR L5-2 metaG | ecosystem: Host-associated > Plants > Roots > Rhizosphere ...
GGGCGCCTGACCGCCGGCCAGCGAAGGAAGGCAGATCGCGGTTGGCGATGCTGGTGCGCGGCCGGAGCTTTGCCCAGACCACAGACGGCGACACCGAGCTGGGCCCGGAGGCAAGATGGTGCTCCCGCCGCACACCCGGCACGCGGCAGCTGTTCCGCGTGACGTGCGCTGCCGCCCGTCACGGGGTGGCCAGGACTAGCGGAGCATCTGCAGGCCAGCGAAGCGCCCGGTTTCCCCAGGCAGGAGGCCGGGCGCTTCGGCCGGTCAGGTGCTGGTGCCTAGCGCCTGAGGGTGAGCGAAATCCGGGCCGCCAGGGCGTTGAAGGCATCCCTTCCCGATACCGGCTTGCCCCGGAAGTTGCACGCGCCGGACGATCCCCGGCCGAAGTGCGCGCCCTGGGTGATGGACACCGCGCCGCTGCCGGTCGCGCCCTTGAACACGCCAGTGCTGAGCCGGGTGACCACCCGCAAGCCCGCGCTGAACCGGAACACCCCGTAGCAGGTGCGCCGGTCGGGCAGCGACCCGCTCGATGCCTCAGACACGCTGATAATGCCTCAATTTTGTCTGGCACAGGGCAGCTGACCGCCGGCCAGCCGCACACCTCGACTGGCCTGCCACCCTTCCCGACCGCTCGCCGCACGCTCCTCACTCACCCTCGGCACGCTCGCCCCGCGTGTCCTCTCACCTTCGCCTGTCACTGTTGATCACGCAGCGCCACGACCATCACACCCAGGCATCAAGATGATCAAGGTGCCGGGTGCGCCAAGCCTGCGGCAGGCGCCGCTGGGGTAGCTGATCAAGCAGCACATTCGCGGCTATGAGCCCTGGCGAGGGCGCTCCCGTCCGGGCCGCGTCAACGGTTCATACGATTTCACGCCGCTTTGTCTGTCCTGCTCACCTAGCCGTTTGTGCTCTCCTTGACCCTCTCGCTGATCTTTCTCGCGCTGATCTTGTCCCTGGAATCCTGCATCCTGAGCTTGCTCCGCTCCCCATCACACCAATGCACTTGCAAGCGAGCGCGGACACTCAAGATCCCTTGGAGGTCCGACAGCGGCCGTGATGGCCACGACCGCCAGGGGCTACGACTTGGACTACGACTGACTCGCGGTGGGCTAGACCTACCAGGACGCGGGGTTGCAGCACTCTGGCAGAGGTAAGTCAGAGGTAGACCGGACCGACTAATCGCCTTGACCTGGAGAAACTGCCTTCAGGCCGGGGAAGTCTTCCTCCCAGAACTCGGTGACGCCGCGGGTCCCTCCGCCGGTGGCCGGCCCCGGCGCGGGCGACCGGCCGGTTTCCTGCTCGCGGAGTTCGACGCGGCGGATCTTCCCGGAGATCGTCTTCGGCAGCTCGCCGAACTCCAGCCGCCGCACCCGCTTGTACGGCGCCAGCCGCTCCCGGGCGAAGGCCAGGATCGACTCGGCCACCGGTGCCGACGGCTCGGCCCCGGCCACCAGCGTCACGTACGCCTTGGGCACCGCGAGGCGCAGCGGGTCGGGTGAGGGAACCACCGCGGCCTCCGCCACCGCCTCGTGCTCGATCAGGACGCTCTCCAGCTCGAACGGCGAGATCCGGTAGTCGCTCGCCTTGAACACGTCGTCGGTCCGCCCTACGTAGGTGATGTAGCCGTCGGCGTCCATGGCAGCCACGTCACCGGTGTGGTAGTACCCGTCGCGCATGGCCTCGGCCGCCCGCTGCGGGTCGCCGCGGTAACCGGTCATCAGACCGGCCGGGCGCGCGGCCGGCGGCTCGGAGGGCAGGCAGATCTCGCCTTCCTTGCCCGGTATGCCGGTGACCGGATCGACGAGCATCACGGTGTATCCGGGCAGCGGGCGGCCCATCGAGCCAAGCCTGACCTCCTGGCCCGGCGGGTTGCCGATCTGCGCGGTCGTCTCGGTCTGCCCGTAACCGTCCCGCACGGTGATCCCCCAGGCCCGCCGGACCTGCTCGATCACCTCCGGGTTGAGCGGCTCTCCAGCCGACGTGCACTCCCGCAAGCTGGCCGTGTCGCAGCCGGACAGGTCGGACTGGATGAGCAACCGCCACACGGTCGGCGGCGCGCACAGCGAGCTGATGCCGCAGTCCGGGATGGCCGCGAGCAGCGCGTCCACCGAGAATCGCTCGTGCCCGAGCACCATCACGGTCGCGGCGGCGTTCCACGGGGCGAACACGTTCGACCACGCGTGCTTGGCCCAGCCGGGGGAGGAGACGTTGAGGTGGACGTCGCCGGGCCGCAGGCCGAGCCAGTACATGGTGGACAGGTGGCCGGCCGGGTAGGAGGCGTGGGTGTGCTCCACCAGCTTGGGCTGGGCCGTGGTCCCCGAGGTGAAGTACAGCAGCAGCGGGTCGCTGGCCAGCGTCACGCCGTCCGGAATGTACCGCGGCGGCGCGGCGAACGCGTCGTCGTAGCTCAGCCAGCCGTCGGCCGGCTCGCCCACCGCGATCGGCGTCCAGCGCGCCACCCCGGCCCCGCCGCCAAACTTCGGGGTCTGCGCCGATTCGGTGATCACGTGCCGGACGTCGCCCCGGATGATCCGGTCGGTGACGTCGTCGGGGCCGAGCAGGGTGGTAGCCGGGATGACCACCGCGCCCAGCTTGATGGCGGCCAGGATGACCTCCCACAGCGGTGCGATGTTGCCCAGCATGAGCAGCACCCGGTCGCCGCGTCTGACGCCCAGGTCGCGCAGCCAGTTCGCGACCTGGCTGGACCGCGCGGACAGCTCCGCATAGCTCCGCCGGACGTCACTGCCGCCCTCGGCGACGATGCGCAGCGCGTCGCGCTCCGGGTGCTCGGCCGCGATGGCGTCGAACCAGTCCAGTGCCCAGTTGAACCGCTCGAGCCGCGGCCAGCTGAACTCGTGGCGCGCGGTCGGATAGTCCTCGCGGTAGCGGAGCAGCAGATCGCGGGCGGCCCGCAAAACGCTGCCCGCCGCGAGTGATTCGGTCACGAGAGTTATGGTGGCAGACCGGTCATCGCCCGGACCAGTGCGCGACGCCGCGCTACAGGACGTCGTGCCCGGGGTGCGGGTCGTCAGGCAGGGGAGTCGGCTCGGCCGGGATCGAGCCGAGCCGGCCCGCCTGGTAGTCCTCGAAGGCCTGGGCCAGTTCTGCCTTGGTGTTCATGACGAACGGGCCGTAGGCGGCCACCGGCTCCCTGATCGGCTCCCCGCCGAGCAGCAGGATGTCGAGCCTGTCCACCGCGCCGGACTGGCGCTGGTCGGCCGCGATCGTGATCACGTCGCCGCCCCCGAACACGGCCAGTTGGCCCATCCGCACCGGCCGGTGCTCGGCGCCCACCGAGCCGGAGCCAGCCAGCACGTAGGCGAGCGCGTTGAAGTCGGGCCGCCACGGCAGCCTGACCTGGGCACCGGGCGACAGCGTGGCGTGCAGCAGGGTGATCGGCGTGTGCGTGATGCCGGGGCCTTCCATCCCGGCCACGTCGCCGGCGATCACCCGCAGCAGCGCGCCACCGTCCGCGGAGCTGAGCAGTTTCACCTGGCCGGCCCTGATGTCCTGGTACCGCGCGTTGGTCATCTTGAGCCGGGCGGGCAGGTTGACCCAGAGCTGGAAGCCGTGGAACAGCCCCCCGCGCACGACGACATCCTCTGGCGGCGCCTCGATGTGCAGGATCCCGCCGCCCGCGGTCATCCACTGCGTGTCGCCGTCGGTGATCAGGCCGCCGCCGCCGTTGGAGTCCTGGTGCCGGAAGATCCCGTCGATCATGTACGTCACGGTCTCGAACCCGCGGTGCGGATGCCAGGGGGTGCCCTTGGGCTCGCCCGGTGCATAGTTGACCTCGCCCATCTGGTCCATGTGGATGAACGGGTCGAGCTGACTGAGGTCGACACTGGCGAACGCACGCCGGACAGGGAATCCCTCTCCCTCGAATCCGGACGGGGCGGTGGTCACCGACAGCACCGGCCGGTCCGCGGCGACAGCGGTGTCGGGCTCGGGGACGCGCGGCAGGACAAGGATGTCATCGACGGTTACCGCTGGCATGACTACTCCTTCATAGGGCCCGCTGCCGACTCTATCTGCCGTGCAGCCTGGTAGCTATGCTTCTCGGAACAGTAATTGACTAAGCAACATTCCTCATGTAAACCATCGACCCGAGCGGCGGGCGGCATGAACGGCTGGGCACGTGAGCGGCTGGGCAGGCGGCCGGGAACATGTGCGGCCAAGAACGTGTGCGGCCGGGAACGTGTGCGGCCGAGCAAGGGAGCGGAGGAGCGGGCGAGCGGGCGAGCGGCCGGGCAGCCGGGCGGGCGAGCGGCCGGGCACGCGAACAACTGGGCACGCGAGTGGCCGGGAACGTGAGCGGCTCAGGAATAGGTCGTGGCGCGTGAGGATGTCCCCGGAACGTGGCGGGCGCGTATGGCCTGCCACGCCAGGTACGTCAGCTGCCAGAGCAGGAAACCCAGCCGCCACAGCGCGTAGCCGAGGAACACGGCCGTCAGGATGACCACGATCACCGGCGTGAGGATCAGGAGGAGAAACGGAAACAGAGAGCCTCCCGTCCGAGAGCCGGACCGGCGGTACCCCGTGCTCCGTTGCATGGCCTAACCCCCTGCCGCGACGCCGGCGCCAAGCGGGTCGCCTCGGTGCGCGATGTCGCGGCTCCGTTGTGTAGCAGACTTGCTGAGGGTTTCCTTCCCGCCCGGGATTGGAGCTAATCCCGCCGCCCTGCTCCCGCGCTTTGGTGACGCCTTTGCGCCGATGGCGTGAATATGTCACGGGCACGGCCTTGAACGGAACGCTACCGAATCGTAGCTTCACGTCATAAGGGTCGGCACACCCCGCGCTGCCCGGTCCCGCCGTCACGTAGCCTCGCGGCCGGAGATCCGGCTGCGATGCTGCCTGCCCGGAGAGCCTTTCATGCTTCTAGGTCGGATATTGAGGCTGCTAGGCCGGTCGCCGAGACTGCTCTATCGGTCGCCGAGGCTGCTTGATCGGTCGCCGAGGCTGCTTGATCGGTCGCGGAGGCTGCTTGGCCGGTCGCCCAGGCTGTTCGGCCGGACACCGGGCATGCCGGGGTCATCGTGGCGATGATCGACATAGCCACCGCGGCCCGCGATGCGGGCCGGGTACCGGTCATCTCCGCACCGGCGTTCGTCGGCCGCGAGCAGGAACTGGCCGCGCTGCAGGAGGCACTGGCCAAGGCGGCTGCGGTGGTCTTGGTCGAGGGCGAAGCAGGGATTGGCAAGACCAGACTGCTGGCTGAGGCACTCCGCCGCCAGCCCGGCGGCTCGCGCCGGAGCCTGGTGGTCGCCTGCCCGCCGTTCCGGGAGCCGTGCACGCTGGGCCCGCTGGTAGAGGCGCTGCGCCAGGCCGTGGGCCGGCTGCGCGACCTCGGACTCAGCGGGCTGGCCGGGTCGCTCAGGCCGCTGTTCCCCGAATGGAGCGCGGATCTGCCGCCCGCGCCCGAGCCGCTGACCGACCCGACCGCGGCCCGCCACCGGCTGTTCAGCGCCCTGGCCGAGCTGCTGGCCCGCCTCGAGATGGACGTGCTGGTGGTCGAGGACGTGCACTGGGCCGACGAGGCAACGCTCGAATTCCTGCTGTTCTTGAGGTCCCGGCAGGGACGGCAGCCCAGCATCGTGGTGAGCTACCGGCCTGAGGACCTGCCCGGCGACTCCCCATTGCTTCGCCTATCGTCCCGGTCGCCGGTCGGCGCCACCGGGCTGCGGCTCACCGTTCCCCCGCTCGCGGTGGACGAGACCGTGAGCCTGGTGTCCTCGATGCTGTTCAGCCGTCGGGTTTCGGCCGAGTTCGCGGCGTTCTTGCAGCAGAGCACCGACGGCATCCCGCTGGCCGTGGAGGAGCTGGTGCGGCTGATGCATGACCGGGCCGACCTGGCTCAGCGCGGCGGGGAATGGGTACGCCGCAGTGTGGACGACATCGCCGTCCCGGTGACCATCCGCGACGGGGTGCTGGAGCGGAGCCGGCGGCTCAGCGCGGACGCCCGGGCCGTTCTCGCCGCGGCCGCGGTGCTGACCGATCCCGCCAGTGAACCGACGCTGCGCGCGGTCGCCGGGCTTCCGGCCGGCCGGACCGCCACCGCTCTGGCCGAGGTCCTGCGGTGCGGACTGCTGGGCGAGGACCGGCACGGCACGATCTCGTTCCGCCACGTGCTGGCCTGCCGGGCGGTGTATGAGGCCATCAGGCCCCCCGGAACGCCGGCAGCTGCACGGGAGGGCCGGTCAAGCTCTCGAGCGCCAGCCGTGCCCGCCGATCGCCCAGCTGACCCGGCATTTCCGCGAGGCAGGCGAGGCGGCCGCGTGGTGCGGGTACGCCGAGCAGGCCGCCGATCTCGCGCTGGCCGCCGGCGACGAGGGCACCGCCCTCACGCTGCTGCAGGACGTGCTGGTGAGCTCGGACCTGCCCGCCAGCCTCGTGATCCGGCTGATCAAGAAGATGCCGTTCGGGTCGTTCACCCAGCAGGCTCAGCTGCGCGATCTCGCCCGCACGCTGCGGGCCGTCCTGGACGTCGGGGTCCCTGACCTGGACGAGGAAGCTGACGTCCGCATGCTGCTCGGCCGGGTGCTGCTGGTGATCACCGAACGCGAGGAAGGCCGGGCCGAGGTGGAACGGGTGATCGAGCAGCTGCCCCCGAACTCGGTCGAGGCGGCCCGTGCCGCGATCATCCTCGGCTGGCCCACGGCGACGACATGGCCGGCCTCGGCCCACCGGAAGTGGCTGGACCGGGCCGCGGACCTGTCGGCGTCGATGCCGCCCGCCGACCGCCTCAACCTCACCGTCGAGCGGGCCAGCGCGCTGCTCATGCTGGGCGAGGAGGCGGGCTGGGATGTGGCCGCGCAGATCCCCGCCGACGCGCCCAGCCTGCAGGAGCGGCAGCACGTGACCAAGGCCCACCTGAATATCGGCAACATGGCCATGGCGATATGGGGCCGGTACGAGGAGGCGCGCACCCGGCTGGCGAAGGCGCTGGAGCTGGCCGAGGGGCATAAGTATTGGCTGTACCGGGACATGATCCTGGTGACGCAGGTGCACCTGGACTGGCTGACCGGCGCGTGGAACGGGCTGGCCGAGCGGGCCGCGGCGCTGGCGGGCAAGCCCGACTCGTACACGATGACCAGGCTCGAGGCAGTCCTGGTCTCCGGGCTGCTGCACGGTGCGGCCGGCGACTCCGACGGCGCGGAGAAGGATCTGGATCTCGTGCTGACCGAGATCAGGCAGCGCACCGCCATAGAGGCGTGGATGGAGCCGGCCGCCGCGCTGGCCAGGCTGCGGCTGGCCGACGGCCGTGTTGATGACGCGCTAGAGATCACCGACGAGCCGATGGGCATCCTGACCGCGAAGAAAATCTGGGTCTGGGCCACTGATATCGCCCCGGTCCGGGTCGAGGCCCTGCTGGCCGCGGGGCGGGCCGGCGAAGCCGGCGATCTCGTCGAGACGTTCGGCCGCGGGCTGCACGGCCGGGACGCGCCCGCGCCGGCGGCGGCTCTGGTGCTCTGCCAGGCACTGCTGCCGGGGGCCGATGGCGACCACAGCCTGGCCGGCACCCTGTTCGCCCGCGCCGCCGCCGCCTGGCAGCGGCTGCCCCGGCCCTATGAGGCGCTGCTGGCTCGCGAGCGGCAGGGCCGCTGCCAGCTCGCCGCCGGGAACGGGCCTGCCGGGCTGCCGATCCTGTCCGAGGTGCTCAAGGGCCTGTCCGACCTCGGCGCCCGCGGCGACGCGATGCGGGTGATACGGACGCTGAACGAGCACGGGGTGCAGGCCAGGCGGCCGTGGCTGGGCGGACGGCGAAGCTACGGCCATGAGCTCTCACCCCGGGAGCTGGACGTGGTCCGCCTGCTGCTCGACGGCCGGACCAACCGGCGGATCGCTGAGGCGCTCTTCCTGTCGCCGAAGACCGTGGCCTGCCACGTGAACTCGGCCATGCGCAAGCTCGGCGTGTCCTCCCGCGCCGCCCTGGCTGTCCGGGCCATGGAGGTCGGTTTCGGCCGTGATTCCGCGCCGTCCGAGCCGGTCGCGGCCACCCGACGGTCGGCTCCGGCCGAAGGTTAGGTCACTGGGAATTCAAATTAGGCAATCTGCCCGATAGTCGCGTCGCCTGCCTCGGTCAAGGCTGTGGGGGTCATCTGCAACCCCGAGAGATACCGGATCCCGATGGGCGCTCATTCCCCGCATGACCTCCCACACGAACCAGCCCCCGGCGGCGGGCGAGGCACCGGCCAGGACCAGGCGGCGCCGGGCCCGCGGCCACCCGGCGAGCCGGACCAGGCGACCGAGCCCGCGGATGACCGCGCCACCGAGCCCGGCGACAACGGCCTCGACGGCTATCAGCCCCTGTAATCACCCCACCCACCCCCAGGTAACGGAGGGCTCCCTACCGATGAGTCGAAAGCGAAGGCTCCGACACCTCACCAGGTACGTGGCGGCCGGAGCGGGAATCGTGACGCTAGCGGGAACCTTCCTGCTTGCCGCGGCGCCTGCTCAGGCCGGCACGGCCGTGCCGCGGCACGGCACGCACACCTCGGCCGCCAGCACCCACCAGGCTGGCAGCACCCACAACGCCGCCAGCACCCACAAGGGTGGCAGCACCAAGGCAGGCAGCACCAAGGCAGGCAGGGCAGGCCAGACGGGCGGTACCCGCCAGGCCGCCGCCGAGGCCAGCAAGTCCGCGGCCCAGCACTACACAAACGCAGCGTGCAACACCTCCAACCTGAAGCAGAACTACGCCTCCTGCTTCGCGGTGGTATACACCGCGATCAAGAACAAGATCGCGGCCACCCCGGACCAGCCGCCGCCGACGGCGCTGGGGCCATCCGACATCCAGAGCGCCTACAAGCTGCCATCCAGCGCCGGCCAGGGCCAGACGGTGGCCATCGTCGACGCGTTCGGTGACTCGCACGCCGAGTCCGACCTGGCCACATTCCGGTCCTTCTACGGGCTGCCGCCGTGCACCACCGCCAACGGCTGCTTCCAGAAGGTGGACCAGAACGGCGGGACGAACTACCCGCCGGACGACTCCGGCTGGGGCCTGGAGACCTCGCTCGACCTGGACGCGGTCTCCTCGGCCTGCCCGAACTGCCACATCCTGCTGGTCGAGGGCAACGACAACAGCCTGCAGAACCTGGGCATCGCCGAGAACACCGCGGTGAGCCTGGGCGCGAAGTACGTGTCCAACTCCTATGGCGTGCTCGGCGAGACATCCACCGAGACCCAGTTCGACCAGTACTACGAGCACCCGGGGGTGGCGATCGACGCGGCCACCGGCGACGTCGGCAACGTGACCAACTGGCCGGCCACCAACCCCGACGTGGCGGGCATCGGCGGCACGACGCTGACCAAGGACACCTCGGTCCCGCGCGGCTGGGACGAGAGTGCCTGGGTCGACGGCGGCTCGGGCTGCTCGCTGTATGAGCCGCACCCGGACTACCAGAACGGGATCAACACCAACTGCCCGAACAACAAGGCCATCGCCGACATCTCGGCCGACGCCGACCCCAACTCCGGGCTGGCCACCTACGACACGCTCGGCGAGGGCGGCTGGCTGCAGGTCGGCGGGACCAGCCTGGCCACCCCCCTGGTCACGGCGATGTACGCGCTGGCCGGACCCCCGGTGCCGGGCACGTTCCCGGTGACCTATCCCTACCAGGACCCCAACCAATCCAACGACCTGTTCGACGTCACCCAGGGCAGCAACGGCGGCTGCGGCAACGTGCTGTGCAACGCCGGCCCGGGCTGGGACGGCCCCACCGGGCTCGGTACCCCTGACGGGGTCAACGCGCTGACCACCGGGCCGCACGGTGACATCGCAGGCGAGGTAACCGACAAGACAACCCACAACCCGATCGCGGGGGTCACCGTCACCGCGACCGGAGGCTTCACGGCCACGACGAACTCGTCGGGGAACTATGACCTGACCGTCCCGGTCGGCAGCTACAGCCTCACCGTGCAGGCCTACGGGTACAAGAAGAAGTCCGTGGCCAGCGTGCAAGTGAACCAGGGACAGGCCACCACGGAGAACTTCGCCCTGGCCAGCGTGCCCAGCCACACCCTGTCCGGCACCATCACCGACGGATCCGGGCACGGGTACCCGCTGTACGCCAAGATCAGCATCAGCGGTTACCCGGGCAACGCGGTGTACACCAACCCGTACACCGGGCAGTACAGCGTCGCCCTGGCCCAGGGGGCCACGTACACGCTGTCCGTGACGCCGGTGTACCCCGGGTACAACTCCGCGACCGCATCGGCGCACATAGGTGCCTCCGACGTGACGAAGAACGTCAAGGTCACGGTCAACCAGTCGACCTGTAGCGCCCCCGGATACGCCTACAAGTACAACGGGACCACCGAGGGATTCACCGGCTGGACCGGCAGCACGGCCCAGGACGGGTGGAGTGTCGTCGACAACGAGGGCAACGGCCAGACCTGGCTGTTCGGCGCCAACCCGACCGGCGAGGGCGCGCCGCCGAACACCGATGGCCAGTTCGCCATCGCCGACTCGAACCACTATCCGCCGGCCAACAGCCAGGACACCTCGCTGGTCTCGCCGGTGGAGAACCTGTCCGGTGACACCACGCCAGTGATCAACTTCGACACGTGGTACAACGAGTTCCCCTTCAACCAGAAGGCGGACGTGGACATCAGCCTGGACGGCGGGCAGACCTGGACCAACGTGTGGGAGCAGACCACGACCAGCGTCGATGGCCACGTCAGCATCCCGATTCCGCAGGCAGCCGGACAGTCCGACGTGCAGGTGCGGTTCCACTTCATCAGCACGTTCGGCTGGTGGTGGTCGATGGACAACGTGTTCATCGGCAACCAGAAGTGTGTCGCCACGCCCGGCGGTTACGTGGACGGGATCGTGACCGACCACAACACGAGTGACCCGATCAACGGCGCCACGGTGGCCAGCCAGGCCAACCCGGGCCAGGCCGGAGTATCGCAGGCCACGCCGGATGACCCGAACCTTTCGGACGGTTTCTACTGGCTGTTCGCCACCCCGGCGGGCGCGACCCCGTTCAAGGCCAGCGATGGCAACTACACCCCGTCAACCCAGACGGTGAACGTGGTCGATGACGCGGTCGTGCACCAGGACTGGTCCCTGCAGGCAGGCCACCTGTCGATCACGCCAGGGAGCCTGTCGGTCACCCAGACGCTGGGCGCGGCCACGACCAAGACCGTCAAGTTCAGCAACGACGGCACCGAACCGATCCAGGTGAAGCTGTCCGAGCAGGATGGCGGGTTCACCCCGATGACCGGCAAGGCCAGCGCCAAGGGCGCGCCCCTGCAGCAGATCAAGGGGACGTTCTCGCCGGATGCGATGGTAAAGCTGGCCAAGACCCACGCCGGGGCCTTCGCCCAGGCGCGCGCTGCGGCCCGGCAGCGGCTGCAGCTGCGTCAGCCGACGCCGAACGACCCGCCGTGGACCAGCATCGCCAACTACCCGACCTCGATCATGGACAATGCCGTCGGCTTTGACGGCGGCAGCGGCAAGGTCTACTCCATCGCCGGCTTCAACGGGTCGGCCAACGTGGCCGCCAGCTACGTCTACGACCCGTCCAGCCAGCAGTGGAGCCAGATCGCGGACGCGCCCCAGGCGCTGGAAGCGCCGGCCGGCGCATTCCTGAACGGCAAGATGTACGTTGTCGGCGGCTGGGACTCCTCGGGTAACGCATCCAGCACGGTGTACGCCTACGACCCGTCCAGCGGCAGCTGGGCCCAGGAAGTGAGCCTGCCGGCACCGCTCAGCGCGCCGGCGGCCACGGTCCTGAACGGCCAGCTGTACGTCGTGGGCGGCTGCACGACCGGGAACTGCTCGCCGACGTCGAACGCGGTGTATCGCTATGACCCAAGCGGCAACTCCTGGTCGCAGCTGGCCAATTACCCGACGCCGGTCGCGTTCGCGGCCTGCGCGGGGATCAACGGCCAGGTGGTCTGCGCCGGCGGCACCGACGCGGACACCAACACCTCGCTCAAGTCGACCTACATCTACGACCCGGGCAGCAACACCTGGTCGCAGGGCGCCGACATGCCCTTCGACGACTGGGCGATGGCCTACAGCGGGTCCGGCAACCAGCTCCAGATCGCCGGCGGGGTCACGAACAACAACGCCACGGTCACCAACCAGGCCGCGGAGTATGACCCCTCCAGCAACAGCTGGAGCGCCCTGCCCAACGCCAACAACGCCGAGTACCGCGGCGGCGGAAGCTGCGGGCTGTACAAGATCGGCGGCTCGACCGGTCAGTTCGCGGCGCAGAACTTCGCCGAGGTGCTCCCCGGATTCGACAGCTGCGGCACCGAGGACGTGCCCTGGCTGTCGGAGAGCACCGACGTGTTCACGCTGAGCCCCGGTCAGTCGCAGACCGTGGCGGTGACGATGGATTCGTCCGCCGTCTCCCAGCCCGGTGCCTACGCGGCCAAGCTCACGATCGGTACGGACTCGCCGTACCAGTTCGCGCCGATCGGCGTGGCCATGCAGGCGAACCCGCCTGCGGCGTGGAGCAAGATGGCCGGCACGGTGACGGACGCGAGCACCGGCAACCCGATCGCCGGGGCGACCGTCCAGATCTGCACCCAATACAACAAGAGCACCGGCACGTGCGGCCAGGTGACCTACACCCTGAAGACCGACAGCTCGGGTAACTACCAGCTGTGGCTCAACCGGGGCTTCAATCCGCTCCAGATCATCGCCGCGAAGGACGGCTACCAGCCGGCCACGAAACTGGCCACGCTGATCAAGGGCGTCACGACCACGGTCAACTTCGCCCTGAACAAGAGCTAGGAAGGAGGGCAGGCCGGGCGCCGGGATTTCCCGGCGCCCGGCCTTTCTCACGCCTAGCGCCCGGTGCCTGCCGCGAGCGCGAACGCCAGCAGCGACCCGGCCGCGTAGTCGTCGGCCGGCTCGACGCTGGGCCAGCTGACCACGTTGTCTTCGTAGCCGGCCGTCGCGTTGTCGAATGGCTTGAAGTGACCAGCGGAGCAGGCCCGCATCCCCTGCACCGTGCCCAGGCCGTGGAAGTTGCCCGGGTTGCTCGGCCCGTCCGTGGTCGCGCCGAGCTGGATGTCGCCGCGGCCGTTGAGCGACCCGGCCAGGTTGGCGATCTCGCTCTGCATGCAGTGCGGGAACGTGCTGCCCGCGCCGACCACGAACGAGCTGCCCCACGCGTTGGCGCCGAGCGCGAAGTTCATCTGCTGCTGGGCGAACGAGCGGAAGGCACTCGAGCCGCCGTACCGCTGGTAAAGCGCGTTGGTGATATACAGCCCGAACGCATGCGGGCTGGCGTCGCTGGCTCCGAGCGCCGAGCCCAGCCCGAACGGCTCGGTCCTGGCCCAGTGCTCGCCGACCCGCAGCTGCGTGGCGAGGTCGTCGAGCAGCGCCACCGGGGCGATGACCGGCCGCCCCGGAGCGTGTTGCATGGCCTGCAGCAGGTCGGCCTCGGCCGCCGCGCCGTTGTCATAGAGGTTGAAGGTATCGCCGGTGGCCGGGTGGCCCTGCGCGATGTAGGCCCTGGCCCACCGCGCGGCGGTGGCCAGATCCCGGTGCAGGCGAGCGGAGTTGCCGCCGAGCGCCTCGTCGGCCAGGGCGATCTCGGCCGCGCCCCATGCCATGTCGCTCTTCCACTCCGAGCCCGGGTAGTAGTCGTGCGGGAACGTCGTCACCAGCGCGCCCACGTGCCTGGTCTTCGCCATCGCGTAGACCCCGCGGGCCTCGGCCAGCAGCCGCCGGGCCTGAGCCGGGCGGGATTTCGCGGCGAGCTGGGCGCCGAGCGCGAAGTCGGCGGCGAACCGGCCGGCCAGGTTGGGGCTGATCGGCTGGCCCGGCGGAGCGGCCTCGAACACCGGCCGGTACTCCACGTAGTACGTGGAGTCGCCGGGCTTCGCGCCGAGCCGGTCCTCGGCCTGGGGCAGGAACCAGAAGTCGTAGTCGCCGTGGATGGTGCCACTGGCGTTGCCGTTCCCGATGCCCACCTGGACGTACATCACCTTGCGGGCCGGGTTCCAGAGCCGGCCGATCCAGCGCAGCCCGAATTCGGCCTCCGGCCGCAGGGTCGGGTACTGGCTGGGGAAGTCGCGCGCGGCGGTCATCATCAGCGCGTCCGCGTAGCTGGCCGTGTAGGCGAACTTCTCGTACCCGCCGCCGGCGTCGAACCAGCCGCCGGCCACGTTGACCGGCCCGCCGATCCGGTGGAACGTGCCCAGCAGGTTGTCGTTGGGGTCATATCGCGGGTCGGCATACACGAAGGCGCGGCGGTCGGTGAGGTTGGCCGGCCTGCGGTTCAGTACCGACCGGACGACGTTGCCGCCGTCCCGTTCGGAAGTGAAATAACGAACCCCGTTGAGCACCAGCCGGTGATACAGCGTCTTCGGACTGGCGATCGCGAACGCGGGGGAGACCGCGGCGGCCGGGCTGATGATCTTGATCTGGTACGTTCCGGGGTGCCGGAAGGCGGAGAAATCGAGCTTGTACACCGCGCCGTAACTGGCGTTCCACCGGCCGAGATCGTCGGTCGACCGGCCGGTCAGGTAGACACCGCCGTGTGGGCCCTGCACCGCGAAGCGGACGCTGCGCACGGCCCGCGGCAGCATGACGAACGCGGTCTTCGGGGCGGCCGACGGGTATCCCACCTGGTCCACCCGTACCTGCGGGGCGGCGGCAGCGCCGGAACCAGACCGAGGGGCCGCCGCAGCGGGGCGGGCGGCGGCCCCCGGCTCCGCGCCCGGCGCCGCAGTGCGGGCGGCGGCGCCGGGAGCGCAGATGAGAGCGGCGGAGACGGCGACGGCACTGAACGTGGCGGTCGCGGCCAGGGCTGAGGGTTTCATGGCCGACCTCCCTATGCTCGGGCGGCCCGACCACCGCCGCGATATTTAGTTAGGAAAGTTACCAAACCAGAGTGGGGCTGGCTACCCCTACCGCGGGCTGGCTACGGCACCGCCGACGTCTGCTCCTCCAGCCGTTCGTGCTCGGGCTCGGACTGGTGGAACAGCTTGCTCGGCCACCACACCCACCGGCCCAGGTCCAGGTTGAGCGCGGTGACCAGCACGGACCTGACGACGATCGCGTCCAGCAGCACGCCGAACGCGACCGCGAAGCCCAGCTCGGTCAGGAAGGTGGATGGCAGCGTGGCCAGCGCGCCGAACGTTCCGGCCAGCACCAAGCCCGCCGAGGTGATCACCCCGCCGGTCGCCGCCAGCCCGGTCAGCGCGCCGCGCCGCGGCCCGTGTTTCACCGTCTCCTCGCGCACCCGGGTCATCAGGAAGATGTTGTAGTCGATGCCCAGCGCGACCAGGAACACGAACACGAACAGCGGGAATGACGTGTCCGAGTTGCCGAAGTTGAACACGTGGTTGAAGAACAGCGAGCTCACGCCCAGGGCCGCAGCGAACGAGAGCACCACGGTCGCGACCAGCATGATCGGCGCGACCAGGGCCCGCAGCAGCAGCGCGAGGATCAGGAACACGACCGCCAGGATGACCGGGATGATCACCACTCGGTCGTGCGAGGACGCGCGGTTGACGTCCAGGTTGACCGCGGTGTTGCCGCCGACCTGGGCATTCGCGCCGGGGACGGCGTGCACGGCGGCCCGGACCTTGTCGACGGTGTTGTAGGCCGTCTGGCTGTCCGGCGCGCTGGTGAGCGTGCCCTGCATATAGGCATGCCCGACCCGCGGTACGGGCCCGGTCACGCCGGTGATGCCCGGCGTGGCCTTGAACGCGGCCGCGACCTGCGCGCCCTGCTGCTCGTTGCTGATCACGACCACCGGCGATCCCGCACCCGCCGGGAAGTCCCGGTCGATGATCCGCTGGCCGACCACCGAATCCGGCGTGTTGCGGAACCCCTCGGCGACGGTCAGGCCGCTGGACTTCAGCCCGAGGAGCCCGAGCGCCATCGCGCCGAGGATCACGACTGTGGTCACCCAGACCACGCGCGGGCGACGGGCGATCCACCGGCCGGTCCGGGCCCAGAATCCCCGTGCTGTCGGCTCCGGCGAGCCATAGGTGGGCTTGGCCGGCCAGAACACCCACCGGCCGCAGGCGACCAGCAGCGCGGGCAGCAACGTCATCATCGCGGCGAAGGCCACCACGATGCCGATGGCCAGCACCGGTCCCAGGCTCGCGGTGGAGTTGAGCTCGGCGATCGTCAGCGTCAGCAGGCTCACGATGACCGTGCCGGCGCTGGCGATGATGGCGGGCCCGGCCCGGCGCAGCGCAAAGGCCATCGCCTCGTGCCGATCCTCGTGACGACGCAATTCCTCTCGGTAGCGGGCCGTCAGCAGCAGCGCGTAGTCGGTCCCCGCACCGAACACCAGCACCAGCAGGATGCCCGCGCTTTGCGCGTTGACGGTGAGTCCGGCGTGCGCGGCCAGCAGGTAGATCAGCCCCTGAGAGGCGGCCAGCGCGGCGCCCGCCGAGAGCACCGGCAGTATCCACAAGATCGGACTGCGATACGTGATCAGCAGCAGGATGATGACAACCGCCAGCGTGGCGTACAGCAGCGTGCCGTCGATGCCCTTGAACGAGTTGGCCGAGTCGGCGGCGTTGCCGAGCGGCCCGGCGATATGGAAGGACAGCCCGCCCGCATTGACCTTGGCGATCGCGCGCAAATGGCTGGCCGCGGTCTCGGCGCCGTTCCAGCCCTTCTTGCCCAGGTTGATCGGCACGATGGTCTCGGCCGCCTGCCCGTCCTTGGCGAAGAACGGGCCCGCCTGCTGGCTGTGCACCACGCCGGGCACCCCGGAGAACTGCCGGGCGTCGGCGGCTATCTTGGCGCGGTCAGCGCCGGTCAGGCCCGACGGCCGGTAGTAGACCACGACGCCGTCGTAGATGTTCGGCGACTGGAAACGCGACTGCACCGCGAGCACCTTGGTCGACTCGGCCGAGCCCGGCAGCCAGGACTGAGCATTGTTCTTCTCTGCCCCGGTCAGCTTGCCGGCTAGCGGGCCGAGGACGGCCAGGATGATGAGCCAGAGGACCAGTACGGCCCATTTGGAGCGGCGTCCGCTGGCGACGCCCACGAGCGCTCGGGCTCTGGTCATGATGGGTCCCCCTGAGAGGTCGACGGAGCGGGTTGCCTCAATGGCTGACTATGAACCACGGCGAAGACTAAGTCAAGATATATCTCGACTTACGCGATCCCGTATCGCGTCTCTGCGCCGGAGACAGAAAAGTACCAAGCGCCCTCGTTGGCAGGCTACTGAATTTCCGCGCGGCCGCTCCTGCCAGGCGCCATGGGCTTACCCAGATCGATGGACGATCACCGCCGCCTGAATTTCCGCGCGGCCGCTCCTGCCAGGCGCGATGGGCTCACCTAGATGGATGGACGATCACCGCCGCCGCGGGGGCGGCCAGGCGCTGTCGACCACCCTCAGCGGCCCGGCGCCGGACCCCGGCGACCGTGGCCGCGGAACCGGCGACGGGCTTGCCGTCGGCCCCGGCAGCCAGTCCTGCCGGGCCGCCTCCCAGGCGAGCTGCATGCGCGTCCGCACGCTGGCCATCTCCATCAGCGCGTGTACCTTGCGCTGCACGGTCCGGACGCTGATCCGGAAGTGGGCGGCTATCGCCTCGTCGGTCAGCCCGGCCAGCAGCAGCGACAACAGCTGCTTGTCTTCGGCCGACAGCGCGCCGTCGGCCGCGCCGGAGACCTCGCCGGAGTCCACCATGTGCAGCGCTACCGCGCTGTCCCACACGTGCTCGAACAAGGCCAGCAGCGCATCGAGCATCGCGCTCGGGTGGATCAGGACACCGACCGGCACGGCGTCGTCTGGGGCCAGCGGGATCAGCGCCACGCACCGGTCGATGGCCAGCATCTTGACCGGCAGCTTGGTGTGCACGCGCACATCACTCGCGCTGGCCATGCCGTCGCGGATCGCATCCAGCGTCCCCGGGACCTCCAGCGCCCCAGTCTCGAAGATGGCCCGGTTGCGGATGGCGTCGCCCGGCAGTGCGCCCTCGCTGGTCTGGACGGCGATCACCGGCGGCTTGACCATGTTGATCACCTCGGACCGCGCTGTGTGCAGCAGGTGCAGGACGTGGTGCCGCAACGCCTGCTGGCCGTGCACCACCTCGAAGACGCCCGCCGCTTCCCCGCTTAGCTGAGCGGCGCGCCGCTTGTCGGCCAGCAGATCCAGTACCTCCTGAGCCTCGCGCAGTTCTCGCAGCCGGTTGGAGATCATCGCCTCGACCGTGCCGGGGGAGGAGGCCACGTACCTGACCGGATCGTCGTTGGTCTGCGAGACCAGCCCGCGCTGGTGCAGCCCGGCCAGGGAGCTGCGGATGTCGCCGGCCGACAGCCCCGTGGCCGATCTGATCTCCGCCCAGGTGGCGGACACGGTCGTGGCCACGAAGCAGTAGACGCGGTCCTCGGTCTCGGTGGCTCCCAGTGCAGTTAGCATCTGTCACCCGTTCCTTCGGACCGTCAATCACTTTCGAACGGCAAACCACCAACCATCCCGCACGAAAGCATCCCCCGAATCAGGCGGGCTGGCTAGACGCAGGCGGCAAGATCCCGCTGCGTTCCCCTGGGTCCGCGCGGATCCGTTCTTCTTGACCATTCATTTGCCTTAACTAGATAGCCTGTTGACCGATTTGGTTGACTTCGGGTACCGTCGGCATGTCCGTACATACGGGCCCACATTGGTGCTCCGCTGCGCCGAGGGGGCAATTGCCACGGCCCGCTGGACGCCGCCGGGGGCGTCTGGCGGGCCGGCGGTGGTCTAGGCCCGGGTCACGTCCAGCCGGTAGACCTGCACGGCGTTGCCGCCCAGGACAAGCCCGGCAGTCTCCTCGTCCGGGCAGAGCGCGGCGATGGCGCGGGCGTTGCGCGCGATGCCCGGCACGCCCGGCCAGTCGGTGCCGAAGATAAACCGCCGGGTCAGCCGGGCGAAGTTGTGCCGGGAGTAGTACTCGGGCAGCCGGCGGGGAGGCAGCCCGGACAGCTCGATCCATACGTTCTCGTAGGACAGTGCGAGGAACGCCGCGGCGTCGTACCACCAGCCACGGCCGCCGTGGGCGAGCACGATGTCCAGCGCGGGGAAGTCCCGCAGCACCTCGTCGAGCAGCACCGGGTCGGCGCAGGAGTTCATGGAGCCCGGGAAGTTGCTCGTCCCGCAGTGCACGATCACCGGTATCCCGCGCGATCTGCATACCTCGTAGGCCGGATAGAGCGCGCGGTCATTGGCCTGGTAGCCGCCGTGCACCGGGTGCAGCTTCAGCGCCACCGCGCCCAGGCCGAGCTGACGTTCCAGCTCGTCGGCGACCGGGTAGTGCAGGTGCGGGTTGATGTTGGCCACCAGCCTGATCCGGCGCGGGTCGTGCTTGGCGAGCGGCAGCAGATCCTCGATCGGCTGCAGGCCGGCCACCTTCGGGCTGTACTCGCAGAACAGCAGCGCTGTGTCCACGCCCTCGGCGTCCAGGTACTCGCTGAAGCGCTCGGGGATGATCACCCCGTCGCCGTCGTAGACCCGCTCGATCGTGGCACCATCGCCGAACCCGTCCGCCCACCGGTGCCAGGCCGGGCTGACCGTGGACAGCTTGCCGACATGCATGTGGGCGTCGACCAGGACGTGACCGTCGAGCACAGCGGACCTCCCGGCTCCATTATCTTCTAGGCGTGCTATCCGCGAGGCGGGAGGCGGCCGCGGGCACCCGGACGAGCGCCAGGTCGCTGCTGCTAACGCTGCTCGGCGAGTTCGTGCTGTCCCAGCCCGGGGCCGTCTGGACGCAGACCATCGTGGGCGCGCTGGACCAGCTGGGCGTGGAAGAGAAGGCCGCCCGGCAGGCGCTGGCCAGGACGGCGGCCGACGGCTGGCTAACCTCCGAGCGCGTCGGGCGCAGCGTGCGCTGGTCGCTGACCGAGTCGGGGCGGCAGCTGCTCAGCGCCGGAGCCGAGCGCATCTACGCCTTCGCCGAGCGGCGGCCGGACTGGGACGGCACCTGGTTCATCGTGAACGTCTCGGTCCCTGAGGCGCTGCGCGGCCTGCGGCACCGGCTACGCACCCGGCTGAGCTGGGCCGGGTTCGGCTCTCCCGAGCCCGGCATGTGGATCGCGCCGTCCGCCGCGCACGAGGCGGAGGCGCGGGCGATCATCGAGGAGCTTGGCCTGGGCGGGCAGGCCATGTCGTTCACCGCGCGCTTCGCCGGGATAGGGCGCGAGCGGGCCATGGTGGAACGCGCCTGGAACCTGGCCGCCGTGGCCGCGAGGTACGAGGAGTTCATCGCGACGTTCGGCCGGCTGCGCCCGTCCGGGCCCGACGAGGTGCTGCAGGCCCAGGCCCGGCTGGTACACGAGTGGCGGCGGTTCCCGTTCCTCGACCCGCAGTTGCCGCCGCGGCTGCTGCCGCCGCACTGGAGCGGGACCCGGGCCCGCCGCCTGTTCGAGACGCGGCACGCCGAGTGGGACCAGCCTGCCCGCCAGCGCTGGAACGAGCTCGACGCGGGCAACGGGTGATTCGGCTTCGTCAGCGCGTCACCCGGGCTGCTCCGCGGGGCGTGAGGCGGCGGGGTTCGCCGTTAATGCGAAGCATTAGGCCTGCCAGAGCGCTACTGACGCTCCGCGCTATTGGACGGCCGCCTCTTACCCGCCCAGGACATCGGTGGCCAGGTGACCGGGGCCGACCCCATCGACCACGATGACGTCGCTGCGGGAGTTGTCCGTGCGCAGGGCGAGGATCTCCTGGTAGGCGTCCGACTTGTACCAGGCGTGAGCCTGGGCGCGGCCGGGGAACTCGATGATGATGATGGTGCCAGGCCAAGTGCCCTCCATCACCTCGTACTCGCCGCCATGAACGATGAACCGGCCGCCGAACGGCTGCAGTGTGGCGTCAATGCGCTGCAGGTATTCCACGATGGGCGGCCCCATGGTGACCTGGCGCATGTGGGCCACGGCGTAGGCAGACATGATCCTCCCTGGAGCTGTCGCGCTGGTTGCTTCGCAGTCCACGATGGACGGCCCCGGCCGCGCCCCGCAATTACCTCGCAGGTCATCGTGCACCCTGCAGGTCATCGCGTACCCTGCCCGTCATCGCACCCTGCAGGTCATCGTGGCCCGGCCGGCCAGACGAGGTCAGGCCTTCCGGTGGCTCCTCGCCGCGAGGACGATCTGGGTCGCGACGTAGGTACTGACGCCGAGCTTGTCCGCGATCTCATCCGGCCGCAGGCCCTGCTGGTTGTAGAGCAGCGCGAGCCGCTCCTGCGAAGCGGTCCACCTCGGCTGGGTGGCGCTGGCCGACGTGGGCCGCGACGGCCGCGGCCGGCGCCGGTGTGCGGGGCGCCCGGCCGCCCGGGCCGGGGTGTCCGCGACAGCCGTCCCAGGTGCCGGCGTGGTCGAAGCCGTTTCGGACGTGGCTGCATTGGTGCCGGGGGTGGTTGCATTAGCGCCGGGCGCGGCCGCCTCGGTGGTCGGCCTAGCTGCGGCGGGGAATGGCGCCGGCGGTCCGAACGATCCCCGCCGCTGGTCCTGGTACTTGCCGTTGGCTAGGGCCTCGCGGGTGGGCTCGTCCAGGATCACCAGCTCGTCCGCCGCCTTGTTCATCCCGATGGCCACCATCGTCAGACCCTTGGCGTTCTTCTCCTGGCACTCGGGTGCCATGCAGTAGTCGTACTTCCGTGCGCGCTCGGGATGCAATTCAGTCCCGCACGTGATGCACTGTGCCATAAATCCCGTCTCTTACGATCAGAAATGCCCACAGAGAAAAACGCTGGTGCCGCGCTATCTGTTCCCTGCGGCGGGTTCCGTCGGCCTGTTCCGATGAGTTTGGCCGCGCCGGGCGGTCTGACTAGATGACAGGCATCCACAGGCGACTGGAAGGGCCCGCCGACGGGCCGCGGAAATGTCGTACCCCCGTGATGTAGTCGAGGTATCCGCCTTTCGAGGAGGCCCACGATGCGGCCAGCGATGTACCACCTCAGCATCCGCGCCGCGCGGGCCGACGCCGTGTTCGTGTCGGCACTGCAACGCTCTGCGCAGCCCACCGCCCGGCAGGTCCGGCGAGCCGTGGCGGAGACGGTGCGCGCCTTCGGCAGCCGCGGCTGTGCCGCGCGGGTAGCGCAGGAGTTCGGTGATCGCCCGGAGACAGCGACCGCGCGGATGCGCTGGGCGCGCACCGTGGCCGATCAGGCCTTCGGTACCTGCCGGGCGCCTGTCCGGGGCGAGGCGATCGGTGCGGCCGAGGCACTCGGTGCAGCCGATGCACTCGGTACGAGCCAGGTGCCTGGTACCGCCGGGGCGCTTGGTACGGCCGGGATGCTCGGTACGGCCGGGATGCTCGGTACGGCCGTGGCGCTCACCAGGGCCGAAGCGCTCCACGCCCGCGAGGCGCAGCCGGGCCGGGCCCCATCGCTCGCCCCGTATGCGGCGGCCGCAGCCGGCCGCGCCGCGTGAGCCGCCCTGCCCGGCCGCGTGAGCCGCGCTGCCCGGCCGCGTGAGCCGCGCTGCCCGGCCGCGTGAGCCGCACTGCCCCCGTCGGGTGAGCCGCGCTGCCCGGCCGCGTGAGCCGCGCTGCCTCCGCCGCGTGAGCCGCGCTGCCCCGGGCCTGCACCGACCCAGGCATGACCCATGGAATCGATCACAGAGAGTGACATCTCGTCCGAAGAGTGAGAGGATAGACCGACCGACAGGCAATGGCGGGCGCGTGACTGCTCGGGGCATGAGGTGGCCGCCTGAGGGGGCAGCATGACGATCTCGGCCGACGGGCCCATCGCCGGAACCAACGGCGCGAACGGCAGCCTGGGGCTGGCCAACGGTGGCTCAATCTACTTCCGTGAAATAGATGCTAGTCAGCGAATGGCCATCCGGGCGAGGGGCAGGGAATTCGCCGGGCTGACCGGCGGTGATCCTTGCCTCTTGTTAATCGGCCGGATCCTCGGCGACGGCGCACCGGGAGGCTCAACGGAACAGCGGGTGCAGAAGTCATGCCAGCGGCGTTTCGGATTCCCCACGCCAGAGCCCGAGCGCACGATCAACGTGATACTGGACTCGACCGGCGGTCCGCTCGATAGCGCGTTCAGGACCGTCCTGTTCCTTTCCCGGTACGCCGGGAAAATCAATATCTATGTCCCGCGCCGGGCTAAGAGCGCCAGCACCCTGATCGCGGTGGGCGGAAGCAAGATATTCATGTCGCCGTTCGGTGAGCTGGGACCTCTCGATACCCAGATCAGGGACCCGCGGAATCCCACCGATTACATATCGGCGCTGGACTGCTATCAGAGCGTTGACTACGTGCGGGAGTTCGGGTTCTCGACGCTGTCCCAGGCCCTGAAGCAGCTCGCCACGGTGACGCAGGGCAAGCTGCTGCTCAGCGACTCGCTCAACGCGGCGGCCCAGTTCGCGATCGGGAGCATCAACCCGATGCTGTCCCAGACCAGGTCGCTTGACTTCGGCGCGTGGGGACGCAGCCTGAAGATGGGCGAAAGGTATGCTCAGATACTCCTCTCCCGGGCCGGGGAGATCGAACAGGGGAAAGCGGAAAGGATCGCCCTCCGGCTGGTCTACGGTTACACGCACCATCTGTTCCCTATCGACATAAATGAAGCCACCGACATGGGGCTGAAACCGGAAGAGATGTCCGAGGAAGCATACGTTCAGTCGATCGGCATAGTGGAATGCTGCGACGATAGTCAGGTGTGCATCGAGTTCGTCGACGAGCGCGACGAGCACGGGCAGCCAGCGAAGCGGAGCGGGGATTCCGCGGCCGGGCAACTCCCGGAGACCGGCGCTGCTGCGCAGACGGCCGCGCCGGCGGCAGCGGCGCCCGCGGGGCCGGCGCCTACGGCGGCGGCGCCTGCGGAGGCAGCGCCTGATGCAGCGCCTACAGAGGCGGCGCCCGCGTAGGCCTGGAGGGGGCCCGTCGACCTGCCAGTGGGACGTGCGGGATACGAGAATTGAGGTGGAGGGTGATGTCCTGGGTGCCGTGCCAGGAACCTGACTGCAACGAGAGCGTGGAGCTTCCCGGGGATCAGCCCGTCGCCAGGGTGACCTCGGAACGGCTGCCGCCGCCCGAGCACGAGGTCGAGGTGGTGTGCCCCAGGGGACACCGCAGCGTCTACGTGATGCGGACCTGACCTCGCGCGGGCCAGCCCGTCGGGCTCCCGCCGCGCGCTCAGTTGCGCTGCAGCACGCGCGCGACCGCCGCGAACACCGTGGCCGTGAGCAGCAGGCCGAACACCACCAGGCTCGCCGCCGCCACCTCACCCAGGCCGGCGGACTGCCATGCCTGCCGCTCGTCCAGCCCGCTCGCCGGCAGTAGCAGGTTGAGGGTGTAGCCCGCCGCGTTGGCCAGCGCGAACGGCGGGTGAGGCACGCTGACGATCGAATAGGGCTTGGCCACGTACCGGAACAGCAACAGCCCGAGCACGAACAGCCCGGCCAGCCAGCCCAGGGCGCGTCCCGGTTCGTAGCCGTAACCGATCATGACGTCCTGCACGATATTCCACAGCTTGGTGTACCACCGGTCCCATTTCGTCGCGCGATTACGCTGCCGGTGCTTGGCCAGTTGGATGCGGCGCGCGGCGCGGTCGTCGCCAGCCCGGACGTACGCCGCGGCCAATTGCTCGTAGGGCTGCGGCAGATACCCGTCGTGGGCGTACCCGGACTTGCGGCGACTTGCCTCCATCGCCCGGCGCAGCCATTGTTCCCGCTCCTCGACCGTTACCTTGGTCATTTGTATGGTGCGGTACTCGAATTCGTCGAGGACGATGACATCGCCGCCGGCCCGCCAGCGCGCCGCCTCGCCGTCGCGGAAGAAGTCGGTCTGGGCCTTGGTGAGATCGAGGAATCCGGCGGGTGGATCGCCGGTGATCACGAGCGTGCCGAACCGGCCATTCGTAAGGTCGGCCGCCGTCGGGCGGCCTTTCAGCCCGGTGGTGTTAAGCCGGAACTCGCCGCCCACCGACAACCTCGTCAGGTCGATAGCGTCGTGCACGACGAACCTGCCCCAGCAACCGAAATCTCCGTCGATCCTCATGCGGACCAGGATCAGCGCGGCACGCGCCGGCGCTGCTGCCTGTCCGGAAGCTGGCCGCGGCCGGCCGAGTTCCGAGTCGTTGAGGTAGACGCTGCCCCGCACGTGCGCGCCGATGCCCTGTATGTCTCCGGCGGTCGTGAAACCGTCGGCGCAGTAGAGGCTGCTCGAAATCTCGGCTCGGTCGAATCGCAGCGCGACGTCGTCGGGGTTGACCAGCGTGGCGCCCTGGAATTCGAGCGTGCTGGCAATCCTCGCATCTACGAGCGTCACCTCGCCCGTCGCGGCCAGGCCCCGGGCGTTGAAGTCGTGGCCAACCGTCATTCCATCGCCGTCGAAGGCCACGCTCTCGGGGCCGCTGGCCGTGATCGTGGCGTCCTCCAGCCGGACGGCCCCGCTCACCCGAGCCGCGGCCAGGTTGACGGTGCCGACAGCCTCAAGCCCCCCGCAAACTACGTTGCCCTCCACGACCATGTGGTCCGCGGTCAGCGCATCCTCGTGATCCGTCTCGTGGCTCAGGTGCGCCCCGTGCAGCAGCAGGTTCCGGCGCAGGTGAGCACCGGACAGCTGCACCGTCCCTGAGGCCGAGACGTGGTTGAGCCCGAGGTCGCCGTCGACCTCCAGGTTCGGCGCCTGGATTCCCGGGACGCTGGAGCCGTCCAGGGTCAGCGTGCCGAGCCGGGCTTCGGCCAGGGCGATGGGCTGCTCGAACACGCAGTCGCGCAAGGTGATCGGGTGGTCGATCCGGGCATAGCTCAGGTCCAGCTGGCCGGTGATCCGGGCACCGCGAATCGTGAGCCGCGCGCCGTGACGCGGGCCGGGCCCGGCCCGCAACATGGCCATGATCACATCGGCCCGCACCGTCGCGCGGCCCGGAGCGGCGCGGCCGCCGCGGGCCGTCTTCCCGTCGGGGCTCAGATCGACCTGCTGCCCGGAACGGAACGCGCTCCACAGCTTCTTCTCGGCACGCCTGCGGGCGAACTGCCAGCCTGAAGATTCGGGCCGGCCGTTTGCCCGCTGTACCAGGACATCGTGATTCACGCTCTCCCCCGCGACACAGCCGGTGGAACTCGGGGCGCGACCAGGGGCCGGCGCCCGGCTTCCATGATTGCCCCCCCGGATGATCCGGGCAAGGTAGCGGAGGTCAGGCCAGGTACACGTACTTCTCAGACTGGGGTGCAGGTACTTCTCAGGCCAGGTGCACGTACTCGTAGTCGAATGGCTGGCCGTTGATCCCGTTGCGCGGCGGTGCTAGCCAGCTGGCGATCTTCCCCCGCTCGTACACCGGCCGCATCAGCGACCTCACGTGCGCCTTGTCCACGTCGGTCGGCAGCCAGCCGGTCAGGCCGTGCTCCCACTCGGCGTCGTCGAGCAGCCGCCCGTCCGGGGACACGTGCACGCCGGCGAACGCGCCGACCTGCCGGTTGAAGCCGTGGTGCGGCAGCGCGAGCCGGTGCGGGAGCCCCGCCTGCTCCAGGATCCGGTTCCACCGCTTGACGCCGCTGGCGCAGTCGGCGATGTACTGGCCGCGCAGGTCACAGTTGAGCGCGGTGAGCGCGGCCACCTCGGTCTGGCCGATCTGTCCGTCGGCGATGACGTCCACCAGCGCGCCGTCGTCGGTCAGCTTGTGGTCGTCGCCGCGCCGCTCCTCCTGCCAGCGCCCCTTGAGCCCGGCGCTGTAGTAGTTGGCCACGTTGGTCGAGGTCTCCCCGCCGAACAGATCCAGCGACACCGAGTAGTGGAAGTTCAGGTACTTCTGGATCACGTCCAAGCCGATCCCGCCGTGCGGGCCGGCGTCGTCGGTCTCGTGCTCGACCATCAGCTGCGCCGTACGCTCCACCGTCCGGTCCACGCCGGTGGTGCCGACGAACATGTGGTGCGCCTCTTCCTTGAGCATGAACTCAGCCGTACGCGACAGCGGGTCGAACCCCGACTCCTTCAGCGTGCCCAGCTGGTACTTGCCGTCCCGGTCGGTGAAGTAGGTGAACATGAAGAACGACAGCCAGTCCGGCGTCTCCTCGTTGAACGCGCCCAGGATCCGCGGCGAGTCCGCGCTGCCCGAGTTCCGCCGCAGCAGGTCGGCCGCCTCCGCCCGGCCCTCGACGCCGAAGTAGGCGTGCAGCAGGTAGACCATCGCCCACAGGTGACGGCCCTCCTCCACGTTGACCTGGAACAGGTTGCGCAGATCGTACAGGCTCGGCGCGGTGTAGCCGAGCCTGCGCTGCTGCTCCACCGAGGCCGGCTCGGTGTCGCCCTGGATCACGATCAGCCGCCGCAGGTCGGCGCGATACTCACCGGGCAGCTGCTGCCAGGCAGGCTCGCCCTTGTGCTCGCCGAACCCGATCCGCCGGTCCGGGTCCCGCTCGGCCAGGAAGATGCCCCACCGGTAGTCGGGCACCTGTACGTGGCCGAAGTGCGCCCAGCCCTCCCGGCCCACGTTGATCGCCGTGCGCAGGTAGACGTCCTCGGTGGGGATCTGCGGCCCCATATCCGCCCACCAGGTCGCGAACCGCGGCTGCCAGGACTCCAGCGCCCGCTGCAGCCGCCGGTCGTCGGCCAGGCCCACGTTGTTGGGGATCTTGTCCTCGTAGTCGGCGCGCATCTCATACCCGCTTCCAGTCGAAGACGGCCTTGCGCCCGGTGCCGTACCGGGTCAGCGCTCCGTCCGGGCCGGCCGCGTTCGGCCGGCTGAAGATCCAGTTCTGCCAGGCGGTGAGCCGGCCGAAGATCTTCGTCTCCAGCGTCTCCGGCCCGGCGAACCGGCAGTTCGCCTCCAGCCCGGTCAGCGCGTCGGGGCTCAGCGAGCACCGCTCCTCCAGCACGATGCGGACCTCGTCCTCGAAGTCGATGTCGTCAAGCGCCGCGGTCACCAGTCCGAGGTCCGCCGCCTCGGCGGCCTCGATCGGGCGATCGAGTCGAGCCGCCAGCCGTTCGGCATCATCGTCATGGCCGTAGAACCGGGTGGCCAGCCGGGACAACCCGTTGGCCATCGGGAACGTGCCGAAGTTGACGCTGGTCAGGACGATCTGAGCGGCCGGGTCGGTGTCCTCGAGCATGTACTGGCGGTCGCAGGCCAGGGCCAGCTCGAGCAGCATCCCGGCGAAACAGCTCCCGGGCTCGATGACCGCGACCAGGCTGCGGCCGGTCACGTCGAGCCGCTTGACGGTCCGCTTGAAGTAGTGCCGGATCTCGGCCGCCAGCCAGTCGTCGTCGGCCTCGGCCAGGCGGCGCTCATGCGCGAGCACCCGGTCGATGTCGCCGCGGGTGCGCAGTACCCAGGTGCCGAGCTCGGGCTCGTTGGTCCGCAGCCACAGGACGAGGTCGTCGAGTTCCCTGGTCATCGCCAGTGGCCAGAAGCCGGCCCCGGCCCGGTGCACACCGTCGGGAGGATCATCCGGCGGCCCGTGCACCGTGATCGTGACCAGCCGGGCCCGCCGGTCCAGGTCCGCCCGGACGTACCGGTAGGAGATCGCGTCCGGGGTGATCGACGGGTCGAGCGGGGCGAGCGTGACCCCGGGCTGGCCGGCCCGCGCCGCGCGCGGCGAGGCGGCCGCCGCCTCCCGGGCCCGCTGCGCCACGGTCTCGCCGAACCTGCTCTTCCCGACGGCCTCGTCGGCCAGCCCCCAGTCCACGGCGGCCCGGCCCCTGATCCCTTCCGCCTTGGTCGCGACCACGTCGGCGCGGTCCCGGCGCACCTTCCGCTTGTCGGTCAGCCGGGTCAGCCCGCCGGTACCGGGCAGCACCCCGAGCAGCGGCGCCTCGGGCAGCGAGAGCGCCGCCGAGCCGTCGTCCACGAGCAGGATCTGGTCGCAGGCCAGCGCGATCTCGTAGCCGCCGCCCGACGCGGTGCCGTTGACGGCGGCGATATAGCGCTGCCCGGAGTTCGCCGAGGCGTCCTCCACCCCGCACCGGGTCTCGTTGGTGAACTTGCAGAAGTTCACCTTCCACGCGTGGCTGGAAGTAGCCAGCATCCGGATGTTCGCGCCGGCGCAGAACGCCTTGTCGTTGCCGCTGGTGATGACCACCGCGCCGACCCCGGGGTGCTCGAACCGCAGCCGCTGCACCGCGTCGTAGAACTCGATGTCGACGCCGAGGTCGTAGGAGTTCAGCTTGAGCTCGTAGCCGGGCCGCAGCCCGGCGCCGGGATCGACGTCCAGCACCAGCCAGGCGACCTCGCCGTCGATCTCCAGCCGCCAGTGCCGGTACCGGGCCGGCTCGGTCCGGAACGAGACGGGACCGGCCTCGTCCTGGGCCTGGGCGGCTTCGGTGGTCTGCGTGGCGGACATGGCAAATCCTCCCGGCCGTCTCCCCGGGCCATAAGTCTACAGAACTGTGATGATGCGTCAAGATTTTGTAGAATCAGGGCTTACGCCGGGGGTGACCAGCCCGCTCTCGTAGGCCATCACGACGAGCTGGGCCCGGTCGCGTGCGTTCAGCTTGGTCATGATCCGGCTGACGTGAGTCTTGGCGGTGAGCGGGCTCAGGTACAGCCGGGCCGCGATCTCGTCGTTGGACAGGCCGGCCGCGACCAGGGTCATCACCTCGCGCTCCCGCTCGGTGAGCGCGGCCAGGGACCGGTCGGGGGCCGGCGGGCGCTGCGGGCGGCTGGCGATGTCGGTGATCAGCCGGCGCGTCACGCTCGGCGACAGCAGGGCATCGCCGCGGGCGGCCACCCTGACCGCGTGCAGCAGCTCGGCGGGCTCGGTGTCCTTGACCAGGAAGCCGCTGGCGCCGGCCTGCAGGGCCTGGTAGACGTACTCGTCGGATTCGAAGGTGGTCAGGATGACCACCCTCACCCCGGCCAGGTCGTCCTCGGCCGCGATCTGCCTGGTGGCCTCCAGGCCGTCGACCCCGGGCATCCTGATGTCCATCAGCACCACGTCGGCGCGTTCGCTGCGCGCGAGCCGGACCGCCTGGGCCCCGTCGGTGGCCTCGCCGACCACCTCGATGTCGTCGGCCGTGTCCAAGATGAGCCGGAACCCGGCGCGGATGAGTGCCTGGTCATCGGCGAGCAGTGCGCGGATCATGACCGTGTCCCTTCGGTCACCGGGGCGTTACCTTCGGCGCCCGAGGAGGTCGCTCCCGTGGCCGGCGCGATCCCGGTCCGGTCGGCGGGCGGCGGCCTGCCCAGCGGGAGCCTGGCCGCGACCAGGAATCCGCCGCCGGCCCCCGAGCCGGCCTCGACACTGCCGTCGACCGACGCGGCGCGCTCGCGCATCCCGGCCAGCCCGTGCCCGCCGCCGGTGCTCTCGATGCCGGTGCTCTCGATGCCGGTGCTCTCGGTGCCGGCGCTCTTGGTGCCGGTCGCGCCCCGGCCGGTGTCGGCGACCTCGATCCTCAGCTCGGTGCCGGTGTAGCCGATCGACACCGTGGCCGTGGCCGGCCCGGCGTGGCGGATCACGTTGGTCAGCGATTCCTGCACGATCCGGTAGGCCGCCAGGTCCACCTCCGGCGGCAGCGGCCGCCGGTTCCCGGTCACGGTCAGGCTGGTGGCCAGCCCCGCCGACCTGGCGCTGGCGATCAGGTCATCGATCTGGTCCAGCCCGGGCGCGGGCACGGTGGATTCGGCCTCGTCGGCTTGACGCAGCACGTTGAGTATGGCCCGCAACTCGCGCAGGCCTTCCTTGCTGGCTCCCCGGATCGTGCGGAGCGCGTCGACGGCGGCCCCGGGACGCTCATCCGCGACGTGGATCGCCGCGCCGGCCTGGACGTTGATCGTGGCCATGGTATGCGCGACCACGTCGTGCAGTTCGCGCGCGATCCGCAGCCGCTCATCGTCGATCCGGCGCTGGGCGGCGTCCTCGGCGCGGGCCTGAATCGAGGCGACGTAGTCCCGACGGCTGGCCAGCGCTATCCCGCCGAACAGCGCGGCCGCGACCAGCGCGGGGATGAGATAGAACCCGCCCCCGCTGATGTGCCCGAACGGATTCCTGGTGCCGGTGGCCGTCATCAGCACGGCCAGTGTCGCCACGCCCAACGCTATCGCCCGGCGGACGCTCACCCGGGTAGCCACCGCGTACAGGGCCATGGTGGGCGCCAGCAGCACGGCGCCGTTGACGTAACCGAGCAGCGTCCAGGCCGTCACCGCCGCGGTCGAGACGACCAGGACGGCGACCGGCCACCGGCGCCGCCAGGCCAGCGCCAGGCACGCCACCACGACCAGCAGGTACGCGGCCGGCGGTGGATGCGGCGCTACGTGCCCCGGGAACTGGGTCCTATCCGTGACCTGGCCCGGGTGGGCCTCGCCGTAGGTGCCGGCCAGCAGGACGGCGGTCACCACGACGGCGAGGACCGCATCCCGCACGGGCGGGCTGCGCCACCATCGCCACCAGGTCATCAGACGGCTGCCCACTCGCACAGCGTAGGCACGCCGGGGCCTGCGGGCCATCCTTCCTGGGTTGTCGGCCGGCTACTCGCCAGGGAGTAGCCGGCGTTCCGCTGCTCCCGGGGGAGCACCCGCAACTGCCCACCGGCGGACGACGACGGAGTACGTCCTGGCCAGGCACCCTGACAGGGCTGGTGGAGAGCCCGCCGGCCGCGAGAGGCCCTGGAGGCCATGATGCACCGCCTGACCCGCTTCGTGCTCCGACACAAGGCGCTGGTGACGCTGTTCTGGCTCGCTGTCGCCGCCGCCGGCGTGATGACGATCAGCGGCACCACCCACCGGATGACCAACAACTTCGCCATGCCGGGCCAGGCCTTCCGGGTCGACAGCCGGATCACCGCGACCTACGGCAACGGCGGGGATCAGGCCCCGTACCTGCCGGTGCTGACGGTGCCCGCGGGCCAGCGGGTCACCGATCCGGCCGTAGCCGCCGCCACCGGCCGGGCGTTCGCCGCCGTGGCCCAGGCGGTCCCGCACGTCCGGATCGCCGACTACGCCACCACCCACGACCCGGCGTTCATCACCCGCGACGGGCGCAGCACGTTCGCCCTGGTCTACACCGCGCCGGTGAACGGGTTCGGCGGTACCAACCTGGGCCCCGCCATCCAGCACGCCGTGGCAGCGGCCGCACCTCGCGGGTGGCACACCGGTATCACCGGCTCCTCGCTGCTCGCGAACGGCAAGCCCGCTTCGTCCAAGGGCACCGGGGTCATGACCGAGGCCATGATCGGCTCGGTCGGGGCGCTGGTCATCCTGGCCTTCGTCTTCGCCAGCTTCCTGGCCCTGCTGCCGCTGCTCATCGGCGGGGTGTCCGTGCTGGCCACGTTCCTGCTCGTCGGGGGGCTGACCGAGATCACCGGCGTCAGCCAGATCGTGGAGTTCCTCATCGCGCTCATCGGGCTGGGCGTGGCGATCGATTACTCGCTGCTGGTGGTCAGCCGCTGGCGGGAGGAGCGCGCGGCCGGCCGCGACAACGCCGACGCGGTCACCGAGGCGATGAGCCATGCCGGGCGCGCGGTGGTGTTCTCGGGGCTCACCGTGGCCATCGGGCTCGTCTCGATGATCGTGCTGCCGGTGCCGATGCTGCGCAGCGTGGGTTACGGCGGCGTCCTGGTCCCGCTGGTCTCGGTGGCTGTCGCCATCACCCTGCTTCCGGTGATCCTGGCCACCGTGGGCCCCCGGCTGGACTGGCCGCGGCTGCGCACCGAGCGCTCGGCCAGCCGGGTGTTCGCCGCCTGGGCTCGCGGCGTCTACCGGCACCGCTGGCTGGCGGCGCTGGCCGGACTCGGGATCCTCACCGCGCTGATGCTGCCCGCCCTGTCGCTGCACCTGGGCGAGCCGGGCAGCACCGCGGAGGCCACCGCCGGGCCGGCGCACAACGCCCTGGCCACGCTGACCGACGGCGGCATCCCGTCCGGGGTGATCACCCCGGCCGAGGTGCTCACGTCCTCCGCGCCCGGCGCGGTGGCCACCGAGGCCGCCCGGGTCCCCGGCGTGTACACCGCGATCGCACCGGCCACGCCCGACTACCGGCGGGACGGCACGGCGATCGTCACGGTCCTGCCGTCTGCCGAGAGCAGCGTGCCGGCCGGCCAGGCCACCATCAGCAGGCTGGAGGGTGCCCTGCTCGGGCACCCGCACGTGGTCGGCGTCGGCGGCGACGGCGCCTCCCTGATCGACTTCGACCACGCGGTCTACGGCGACTTCCCGCTCATGCTCGCGCTCATCGGGTTCGCCACGTTCCTCCTGCTGACCCGCGCGTTCCGCTCCGTGCTCCTGGCCGCCAAGGCCGTGGTGTTCAACCTGGTCTCGCTGGCCGCGGCCTACGGGGTGCTGACCTGGGTCTGGCAGCAGGGTCACGGGTCGATGGCGGTCTGGGGCATCCCGGCCACCGGCGCGATCACGATGTGGGTGCCGCTGATGGTCTTCGCGTTCCTATTCGGCCTGTCCATGGACTACGAGGTGTTTATCCTCAGCCGTATCCGGGAGGTCTACGACTCCAGCGGCGACCCCCGGCACGCGGTCACGGAGGGCCTGGGCCGCACCGGTCGCCTGGTCACCAGCGCCGCCGCGATCCTGATGCTCAGCTTCCTGTCCATGTCCACCGGGCCGCAGACCGACCTGAAGATCCTGGCCACCGGGCTCGGCGCGGGCATCCTCATCGACGCCTTGGTCATCCGGTGCCTGCTGGTCCCGGCGATGGTCGCGCTGTTCGGCCGGGCTAACTGGTGGCTGCCGGGCTGGCTGGCCCGGCTGCTGCGGGTGCCCGCGGTCAGCGGCCAGGCCACGCGGCCGGCCCCCGTGGAGTCGGCCCCCGTGGAGTCGGCCCCCGTGGAGTCGGCCGCCGTGCCGCCGCATGAGCCGGGCTCCGGCGAGCCGGCCCGTCCCCTGACCACGGTGAGCTGATCCCGGCCCGCCAGGGGCCTGTCCGGGAGCCCCGCCGCTCCCGGGCAGGCCTTCGGCGTGCCAGGCGGGCCGCCGGCGCGGGAACAGGCCATCCGGCGGGCTTGCCCCTACAGTGCTGGTCATGACCAGCCCGGGCTTCTCGTGGGACACCCTCGGCCAGTACAAGGCGGAGGGCCGGTTCCTGGAGGGCTATCCCGACGACCAGCGAACGTTCTTCGCCCCGCGCGACAACGTACACGGGCTACTGGTCGCCCTACTCGGCACCGCCCAGCACTCCATCGCGGTCAACATGTTCGGCTACGACGACGACGAGCTGAACAAGATCATCCAAGCGAAGCTCGCCGACGAGCACGTCTACGTGCAGATGAGCCTGGACCGCAGCCAGGCCAGCGGCGTGCACGAGAAGCAGATCCTGGCCAGCTGGAGCAACGACGCCTTCGGCAACAGCATCGCGGTCGGCACCAGCTCGGTGCACAACGCGATCTCGCACCTCAAGATCGTGATCGTCGACGGCGTGTACACGGTCAAGGGCTCGACCAACTGGTCGCTGTCCGGCGAGCAGCAGCAGGACAACGAGCTCACCCTCAGCCGGAACGCGGTGATCGCCGCCGAGACACGCGCGATCCTGGACCTCAACCACGACTTCATGCTCAAGCAGATGGCCGGGACCAAGCTCAACGTCAGGCCGCTGCTCGCGGCCACGAAAGGCGGCTCGATCCCGCCGCTCCCGCCCCGGCCATCCAGCGCCGGCTAGCCCGCATCCGGCCGCCAGCCGACGACGCGGAGCATTAGGCCTGCCCGGGCGCTACTACTGCTCCGCCTTGGCCGACGCTGCCTGGGCGAGGGCGGCCGAGACCGCGGCGCCGCACCGGGTCGGCCAGGGCCGCGGTCAGCTCGCCCAGCGCGTCCAGCCGGCGCGCGCTGACCACGGCATCGCAGTACGGCCAGGCGGCCGCCATGCCGCCGGCCAGCGGCTGGTATCCAGGCCGGCGCGCTCGCGGGTTGACCCAGACGATCCGGAACGCCACCCGCGACAGCCGCGCCATCTCCCGCCGCAGCACCGCCGGGTCGCCGGTGTCCCAGCCGTCCGACACGACGACCACCACCGCTCCCCGGGCCAGCCCTCGGCACCCGAACGCGTCGTTGAAGTCCTTCAGGCACGGTCCGATGCGGGTACCGCCGAGCCAGTCCGGCGCCGCCTGCCCGGCGTGCCGCAGCGCCAGCGCGGGCCGCGGCTGCGCCAGCGTCCCGGTCAGCCGAGTCAGCCGGGTGGCGAAGCTGAACACCTCGGCCCGCGCCCCGCCCGCCGCGCAGTACAGCAGCTGCAGCATGGCGCGCGCATACGGCTCCATGGACCCGGAGATATCGCAGAGCACCACGAGCTTGCGTGGCCGCCGGGCCGGGTTTTTCCTGATGATCCCGAACGGCTCCGCGCCGGTCCGTCGCGCGTGCCGCAACGTGGACCGCAGGTCGGCCTGCCGCCCGCGCGGGCCCCGGCGCTGACGGCGCGACCGGCGCAGTGGCACGGCCAGCGTGAGCCGGCGCATCGCCCCGGCCAGCTGCAAGAGCTCGCCCGGCGTTAGCTCGGCGAAGTCCGTAGCCGCCAGCCGCTCCGTCGCGCTGGCCAGCACCCCCACCTCGTACTCCCCGCCCCCCGCCCCGTCTCGCGTCGCACCCGCCCGTGTCTGGCCCGCCCGTGTCTGGCCCGCCCGTGTCTGGTCCGCCCGTGTCTGGTCCGCCCGTGTCTGGTCCGCCCGTGTCTGGCCCGCCCCCGTGTGGCCTGCTCGCGCGCCGTGGCTCGCCCCGCCGGCGTGCTCCCGGGCCGCCCGCGCCGCCCGCTCCAGCGTGTCCACTTCTTGATCGATGGAGGATTGGTGTCCCCCTGACGACGGCAATCTTCCATCGATCATGGTCACCACCCCCGCGCCAAGGGTCGCGTCGAACACCCGGCCCACCGTCTCCGCCTGCTCCCGGCTCGACGCCAGCGTGGCCACCGCGCACTCCCGCACCCCCCGCACCGTCCCCGCCCGCACGAGCATCACCCCCCGCGCGAACCGCTCACACCGCTCCGCCCCCACCGGTACGCCCGCCTCCCGCAGCGCTGCCCCGAACCGCGCGACGACCTCAGCGACATCATCAGCCACGCCGGCTCAACCCCCGAGCGTGGACGGCCGGACGCGCTTGGTCGCGGAATCGGCGTTCGGCGCAGCCGACCAGCCGAAGGAGCGAGCAGGCGTTCCCGGCGCACCGGTTTTCAATCATGATCCGCTAGCACCTCGCCGAACCCGGATTCACGGATCGCGTGCAGGTCTTCCGCGTACTTGAGCACGGCCCCCGCCGTCCGCCCGGCCGCTGCCTGATCCAGCTCGGTCACCCCGAGCACCCGCAGCGCACCCGCCCAGCTGATCGCCTCGGCCACTCCGGGCGGCTTGGCCAGGTCGAGGCCGCGCAGCCGCGATACCCCATTCGCGACCTGCCGGGCCAGCGAGCCGTCCGTGCCGGGCGCCCGGCGCCGGATGATCTCGGCCACGCGCGGCGTGTCCGGGTAGTCGATCCAGTGGTACAGGCAGCGGCGCTTCAGCGCGTCGTGCAGGTCCCGGGTCCGGTTCGAGGTCAGCATGACGACCGGCGGGTGCTGTGCCCGGCGGGTGCCGAGCTCGGGGATCGTGACCGCGGACTCGGCCAGCAGCTCGAACAAGAACGCCTCGAACTCGTCGTCGCCCCGGTCCACTTCGTCGATCAGCAGCACGGCGGGCCGAGGGCCCGGATGGTCGAGCGCGGCCAGCAGTGGGCGGGGCAGCAGGTACTCGGGGCTGAACAGGTCGGTCTCGCGCAGCGTCTCGCCGCGGGATTCGGCCAGCCGGATGGCCAGCAACTGGCGCGGGTAGTTCCACTCGTAGAGTGCCTCGGCCGCGGTCAGCCCCTCGTAGCACTGCAGCCGGACCAGCACGGTATCCAGCGCGCCGGCCAGCGCCTTCGCGGCCTCGGTTTTGCCCACGCCGGGCTCGCCCTCGAGCAGGATCGGCTGGCCCATCCGGGCGGCCAGGAACAGCGCCGTGCCGAGCGACTCGTCGGCCAGGTAGTCGGCCCGGTCCAGCGCGGCGAGCAGCGCGGGCACGTCGGGCAGCCGCGCGGCCAGCTCGTCGCGCCCGCTGTTACCCTCGGCGCCGGTCATGTGATCGCCAGGTCGGTGCGCAGCGGGCGGCCCTGGATGGCGCGCCACACAGCGGCCGGGGTCAGCGGCATGTCAGCGTGCCGCACGCCGAACGGCGCGAGCGCGTCCACCACGGCGTTGACCACGGCCGCGGGCGAGCCGACCGTGGCCGACTCGCCCACGCCCTTGGCCCCGATCGGATGGTGCGGCGACGGGGTGACGGTCGTGCCCAGCTCCCAGGACGGGCATTCCATCGACGTGGGCAGCAGGTAGTCCATGAACGAGCCGCCCAGGCAGTTGCCGTCGGCGTCGAACGCGATCACCTGCATGAGCGCCATGCCGAGGCCGTCGGCCAGCCCGCCGTGCACCTGGCCCTCGACGATCATCGGGTTGATCCGCACCCCGCAGTCGTCCACCGCGATGAACCTGCGTACGTCCACCTTTCCGGTGCCCGGATCCACGTCCACCACGCAGATGTAGGCGCCGAACGGGTAGGTCAGGTTCGGCGGGCTGTACACGGTGGCCGCGTCCAGCTGGCCCTCCACCCCCTCCGGCAGCTCCAGGCCGGAGTGCGCCGCCATCGCGATCTCGGCGAAGTTCTTCCCCTTGTCGGGGTCGCCGCGGACCTGCCACCGGCCGTCGGCCCATTCCAGGTCCGCCGGCGCGGCCTCGAGCATGGCCGCGGCGACGATCCGGGCCCGCTCGCGGACCTTGCGCGCCACCACGGCGGCCGCCGCGCCCGACACGGGGGTGGAACGCGACCCGTAGGTACCCAGCCCGAACGGCGTCCGGTCCGTGTCGCCGTGCACCACCTCCACGTCATCGGGGGAGATCCCGAGCTCGGCCGCGACGATCTGGGCGAAGGTCGTCTCGTGCCCCTGGCCTTGAGTCTGCACCGAGATGCCGAGCACGGCCTTGCCGGTGGGGTGTACCCGCAGGTCCGCGCCGTCGGCCATGGCCAGGCCGAGGATGTCCATCTGCGCGCGCGGGCCGGCCCCCACCGCCTCGGTGAAGAAGCTGATCCCGATGCCCATCAGCGTGTCCGGCGTACCCGCGGCTGGTTCCGGCCCGAGCCCGGGCGGGCCGGCCCGCTGCCGCTGCTCGTATCGCTGGCGCCCCTCCGCCTGCTCGCGGCGCAGCTCGGGGTAGCCGGCCATGTCCAGGGCCAGGCGCAGCGCCCGCGGGTAGTCGCCCGAGTCGTACTCCCAGCCGGTCGCCGACCGGTACGGGAACTGGGCCGGCTGCAGCAGGTTCTTCATCCGCAGCTCGGCCGGGTCGATGCCCAGCTCACGGGCGAGCACATCGACCATGCGCTCGACCAGGTAGACCGCCTCGGTGACCCGGAACGAGCAGGAGTAGGCGACGCCGCCCGGCGACTTGTTCGTGTACACCCCGGTGACCTCGCAGTGCGCTGCCTGCAGGGCGTAGGAGCCGGTGAACACGCCGAAGAACCCGGCCGGGAACTTGGTCGGCTGCGCGGCTCCGTTGAACGCGCCGTGGTCGGCGAGCACCCGGACTCGCAGGCCGAGGATCTGGCCGTCCCGGGTCGCGGCGATCTCGCCGTGCATGTGGTAGTCGCGGGCGAATGACGTGCTCATCAGGTTCTCCGAGCGGTCCTCCATCCACTTCACCGGCTGGCCGGTGATGATCGAGCCGAGCACCGCGCAGAGGTACCCGGGGTAGATGGCCACCTTGTTGCCGAATCCGCCGCCGATGTCCGGCGAGATGATCCGGATCTTGTGCTCGGGAAGCCCGGTGATCAGCGCGTACATCGTCCGGTGGGCGTGCGGCGCCTGGCTGGTGGACCAGATCGTGAGCTGGCCGGTGACGGGGTCCATGGCGGCCACCGCGCCGCAGGTCTCCAGCGGCGCCGGGTGCACCCGCGGGTAGAGCATGTCCTGGGCCACCGTGACCTCCGCGGCCGCGAAGACCCGGCCGGCGGCGGCCCGGTCGCCGGCCTCCCAGTCGAAGATCCGATTGTCGGCCTGGCCGGCGATGTCGTCCCTGATCAGGGGGGAGTCCGGGTCGAGCGCGAGGCGCGCGTCCACCACCGGCGGCAGCGGCTCGTAGGTGACGTCGATGAGCTCGAGGGCGTCGCGGGCCGCGTACCGGTCCTCGGCGACGACGAAGGCCACCTCCTGGCCCTGGAACCGCACCTTGTCGGTGGCCAGCACGGCCTGCACGTCCCCGGAGATGGTAGGCATCCAGGCCAGCCCCCGCTCGGCCAGCATCTGGCCGGTGATGACCGCCCTGACCCTGGGGTGCGCCTCGGCGGCCAGCGTGTCGATGGCGGTGATCCTGGCGTGGGCCAGCGGGCTGCGCAGCACCGCCCCGTGCAGCATCCCGGGCAACGCGATGTCGTCCACGTAGTTGCCGCGGCCCCGGATGAACCTGGCGTCCTCCTTCCGGCGCCGGGGTCCGTAGGCACCGCTGCGGCCGGGCGGCGAAGCGGCGGTCACTGCGACCCGTCCTGCGTGGTCGATGTGCCATCGCCGACACCCCAGGGGAGGCGACGGCACATCGACCCCTCTGGACCGGGCGCCGCGGCGCTGCCCCGGCTCGCGGCCTCGCGCTCGGCAGCCCACCGGACGGACCGGACGATGTTCTCGTAGCCCGTGCACCGGCAGACCTGCCCGGACAGGACCTCGCGGATCTCCCCGGCCGTTGGGTCGGGGTTGTGGTCGAGCAGCCACCGTGCGGTCATCATCATGCCCGGCGTGCAGAATCCGCACTGCAGCCCGTGGCACTCGGTGAAGCCCTGCTGCACCGGGTCGAGTTCGCCGCCACGCTGCAGCCCCTCCACGGTGCGCACCCGACGCCCGTCGGCCATGGCCGCTAGTACCGTGCACGACTTCACCGGCGTCTCGTCCATCCAGACCACACAGGCACCGCAGTTGGAGGTGTCGCACCCCCAGTGCGAGCCGGTGAGAGCGAGGTGGTCCCGGAGAAAGTGGATGAGCAGCAGCCGTGGCTCCACGTCGGCCGTGTACTCGGTGTCGTTCACGGTGATCGTGACCCGCACGTCACTCCTCCCCGCCGTGCGCCCTGGCGAGCGCCCTATCGCGCGCCAGGCCCAGCGCGCGGACGGTGAGCTCGGCGGCCAGATGGCGCTTGTAGTCCGCGGGGCCGCGCTGGTCCGATATCGGCCGGCAGTGCTCGGCGGCGATCTGCCCGGCCCGGATGAATCTTTCGCCGCTGGCCGGCGCCCCGCACAGGAAGTCCTCCGCCTCGGCCGCGGAAAAATGCTCGGCGCCGACCGCGGCCAGGCCGATCCCGGCCTCGGCGATCGTGTCACCATCCAGCCAGAGCGCGGCGCCGGCCGCGCCCACCGGCCAGTCGCCGGCCCGGCGGTCCACCTTCACGTACGCACTGCCGCCGCCGGCCCGGATCGGCACCCGGATCTCGGCCAGCAGCTCATCCGGCGCCACCACGGTCTCGTACGGGCCGAGGTGGAACTCACGCTCCGGCACGGTGCGGGAGCCCGCGCCGCCGTGGATCACCATCGTGGCCCGCACCGCGGCGAAGGCGGCCGACAGGTCCTCGGACGGATCGGCCTGGCAGAGCGAGCCGCCGATGGTGCCGCGGTTGCGCACGACCGGGTCGGCGATGCGACGTTCGGCGTCGTGCAGGATGGGGAAATGCCGGCCTGCCAGCGCGGAGCCGAGCAGTTCCGCGTGCCTGGTGAGCGCGCCGATCCTCAGCTCGCCCTGCTCGACCCGCAGGTAGCCGAGCTCGGTGAGGTCGTTGATGTCGATCAGCGTCTCGGGCTGCGCCAGGCGGAGCTTCATCATCGGGATCAGGCTGTGCCCGCCGGCCAGCACCCGGGACTCCGGCCCGAACTTGGCCAGCAGCGCGAGCGCGTGGCCGACGCTGGTCGCGCGCTCGTACTCGAAGTGCGCGGGTACCTGCATTCCTGTCCTCTCGGCGCCATCCGGCCCGCTCGGGCCCGATGGCCTCCCCCGCTACCGATCCTCGCCCCTGCCGCAACGATCAGATAACGGAATACTTATAACTGGCGCGTGGCGCCTCTGCATACGATTGTTCTCAGTATGACGCTGACCCAGCTGAACGTGTTCGTCCTGGTCGCCCGGCTGGGATCGGTGACGGCCGCTGCGAACGCGCTGAGCGTGAGCGAGCCCGCCGTCTCCCAGGCGCTCACCGCGCTGCGTCAGCACCTGGGCGACCAGCTGGTCGTGCGCGGCCCGGGCGGCATGACACTCACTCCGGGCGGCTCGCGGCTGCTGAGCACCGCGTCGCAGATCGTGGCGCTGGGCGCGGAGGCGCAGGCCGCGGTGCGCGCGGCCCAGGGCGCGCCCGAACAGCTGCGCCTGGTGGCCACCTCCACCATCGCCGAGTTCGCGGTGAGCCCGGTGCTGGAAGCGTTCACCCGGCGGCTGTCCGGAGGCGTGCAGGTGTCCTCCGGCGTGGCCGCCGACAGCGAGATGGCCGTGCTGGTGGCCAACCGGCTGGCCGACGTCGCGCTGGGCGCGGCCAGCATGCGCGACCCGCAGCTCCAGGTGACCAGCGAGCCGGTGTTCCGGTACAAGATGGCCGTGGTGACCTCGGCCCAGGCCAAGCCGCGCGGCCCGGCGAGCCAGTGGCTGTGGCTGGTTGACCCGTCGGGGACCGACCCGGACAGCGACAGCGGCCGCATGCTGCGGGCACTGCGCGTGCCCGACGCCCGGGTCAGGGTCTTCCCCAACCAGACGGCCGCCTGGGCCGCGGCCGCGGACGGGTCGGGAGTGGCGCCCGCGGCCTCGCACCTGGTCGCCCAGCAACTACGCCGCGGCGAGCTGTGCGTGCTGACCCTGCCCGGCACCCCGATGGACGCCTGCTGGCACGTGATCACGCTGAACCGCGAGCACCGGCCGGTGGCGGCCAGCTCGCTGCGGCACTTCCTCGGCACCCCGGAGGCCATGCAGCTCATGCGGTCGCCGACCGAGGGGATGCCACCGTCCAGGTTCCGGCCTCCGGTCTACGTTACGATCTGGAGCTAGAACGCTTCCCGGCAGTGGCCCCACCCGTATCCGCCAGTTAGGCGGCGTATTTCGGCAAAGGTCAGGTAAATGACCCAGGGGTATTGCGCCCGCCACGCCGCGAATAGCGGGGGCCGCGGGACCGTCCTGTCATCCAGGGTTAATGTTGAACGGGTAGGCATTTATCCACGTGGTAGTGGCAGGGGACGCGTTACAGTGCCAGGGCGCTCTTCACTGCTCTGTGGATGGAGGCAATGAGTGCACAGGTCCGTGACCGGCTCCGGGCCCGACACCAATTGGCCGGACGGTGATCCGGGCGGTCCGGAACGTCGGCCCCGGCGCGGTATTCGCTGGCGCCCGCGGCGCGCCCGGTCCAGGCGGGGCGACCCCGGCCGCCGTCGGCTGCGCGACCGGCTCTGGGTGCGCATCACGGCTGCTGCGCTGGCGGTGTTCCTCGTGGTCGTCGGCTGGTCGGTGGGTCACGCGCTGACGGTGCCGGGCGGCGGCTCGATCTCGACGCGACTCGCGGAATGGGCGCGAGATCACTACCTGGGCCCGCTGGTGACGTTCGGCGAATGGGTGTCCTACAACCCGCCGAAGAAGGGCGGCAAGCCGTCCTTCTCGCTAGCCGGCCCGTCCGCGCCCCCCAGCAGGCACTCATCGGGCACCGGCCGGTCCCAGCCGTCCGTCACGCCACCGCCCCCGCTGAAGACGTTCGCGGGCAAGCCACTACCGGGTGAAGGCCAGTGGCGCGTGCTGACCACCGTGCACGGCGAGCCGGCCATATACGGCACGTACCTACGCGCCAGCAGCGTCTACTCCTCCTACGTGGCCGGCATTGCCTCGATGAACCAGAGCCTGCTGAAGTTCCAGCTCAGGCCCGGAACCGAAGATCCCGGACCCGGTCACTGGAAGGCCCCATCCTGGATCCCGCCGGGCACACGCAATGGCCTGCAGGCCACGTTCAACAGCGGCTTCAAGATCTCCTCCTCCGGCGGCGGCTTCTACCTGAACGGCGTGACCAGGGGCAACCTGACCAAGGGCGAAGCGTCGGAGGTCTACTACCGCAACGGGCACGTCGCGATCGGCGTGTGGGGCCGCGACCTGCACATGACCCCGCAGGTCGCGGGCGTCCGGCAGAACCTGCGCCCGATCGTCGAGAACGGCAAGGTGCCCGCGTCGGTCGATAACAACGTCCTGACCCAGTGGGGAGCGACCCTCGGCGGTGGCTACTACGTCTGGCGGTCCGGGATCGGGATCACCAAGGACGGGCACATCCTGTTCGTGTACGGCCCGGCGCTGAACGTACGGGAACTCGCGGCGCTGCTGAAGCGAGCCGGAGCGGTGACGGCCATGGAGCTCGACATCAACCCGGAGTGGATGTCGTACATGTACTACCGCCCCGGACACCACTCGAGCAACCCGACCCCGAAGAACCTGCTGCCCGATCAGCAGGCGCCGCCGAACCGGTACTACTCACTGAACGGCCGCGACTTCACGGCTGTCTACGCGCGGTGACCAGCTCGCCACCCGCCCCGGCGGCCACGCACGCACCGGCGGAGATGCCGGCCCGGTCGTCGGTCGTCGCGCGCTGGCTGCTCGCCGCCGGGCAGGGCGCCCGGCCCCGCCAGTGGCCGAAGAACCTGCTGGTGTTCGCCGCGCCGCTGGCCGGCGCGTCGCTGGGACGCGCCTACGGCCTGGGGTACGCCCTGGTCGCGGCCGTCGCCTTCGTCGCCGCCTCGTCCGCGGTGTACTACGTCAACGACGTCATCGACGCCGACCGCGACCGGCAGCACCCGGTGAAGCGGCACCGCCCGGTGGCGTCCGGCCGGCTCCCGGCCGCGCACGCGCTGATCCTGGCCGCGCTGAGCGCCGCGGCCGCGGTGTCGCTCGGGTTCTGGATCGGCGAGCCGTGGCTGGCCGCGTTGCTGGTCGGCTATCTCGCGCTGTCGCTGCTGTACGCGGTGGCCCTCAAGCACCTGGCCGTGGTCGAGCTGGTCTTCGTGGCCACCGGGTTCGTGTTCCGGGCCCTGGGCGGCGCGGTCGCCACGCACGTTCCGCCGTCCGCCTGGTTCCTGCTCGTCTGCAGCCTGGGTGCGCTTCTGGTAGCGATCGCCAAGCGCTACACCGAGCTGGCGCTGCTGGGCGACCGGGCGATCAGGCACCGGCCCGTCATGCGCTGGTACAGCCTGGGCGGGCTCCGGCTGAGCCAGCGCCTGGTGGCCGCGGTGATGGTCCTGGCCTACCTGCTGTGGGCGCTCGGGGAAGACAATAGCTGGATGCGGGCTTGGCACCTGGCCAGCGTCATCCCGCTGGCCGCGGCGCTGATCCGCTTCGACCGGCTGGCGGGCCGGGCGGACGGCAAGCCCGTCGAGGACCTGATCTCCAGGGATGGCCTGATGGTCGGCTGCGAGCTGGCCTGGCTCGTCACGTTCACGGTCGGGCTGTGGTGAAGGGGCCGACGCGGGTCCTGCTGCTGGGCGGGGCCAGCGAGATCGGCACGGCGATCCTGGCCGCGCTGCGGCTGCCGCCCGACGCCGAGGTGCTGCTGGCCGGGCGCGACGAGGACCGGATGGCGGCCGCCGGGAAGCAGCTGGGCTGCTCGGTGCGGATCCTGGGCTACGACGCCACGGCGCTCGAAACGCACCCGGCCGTGGTCGCCGACGCGTTCGCCGACGGCCCGGTGGACCTGGTCATCTCGGCGGCGGGCATACTGGCCGGCCAGGCCGAGCTCGACCGCGACCCGGCCCGGGCCGGGCTGCTGGTCGAGATCAACTTCACCGGTCACGTCACCACCCTGCTCGCGGTCGCGGCGCGGCTGCGGGCGCAGGGCCACGGCACGATCGTGATCCTGTCGTCGGTCGCGGCGGTGCGCCCCCGCCGCGCGAACTTCGTCTACGGCGCGGCCAAGGCAGGCCTGGATGCCTTCGCCCGCGGGCTGGCCGACTCGCTGCACGGCAGCGGGGTTCGAGTGCTCCTGGTCAGGCCGGGCTTCGTGGTCGGCCGGATGACCGCGGGCATGACGCCCGCCCCGCTGGCCACGACCCCGGACCGGGTGGGAGCCGCGGTAGCCGCCGCGCTCGGCGGCCACCGCGACACGGTCTGGGTCCCGCCGGCGCTGGGCCCGCTCTCAACCGCGCTGCGGGCCCTGCCCCGGCCGCTCTGGCGCAGGATGCGCCGCTAGTCCTCGGGGCTGCCTAGCCCCCGGCCGGCGGCATGTTCTTGTACCGGAAGTCGTTGAACAGGCCCACCTGGTCGCACAGGTGCGGGCTCGGCACGCCCGCCGACGAGATAAACCCGCTCTGGCCGGGCGGCAGGTCATCCTGCCCGGTGACCGTTGGGCCCACGTCGACCGCCATCATGAACGTGCTGCGGTTCTGGCTCGCGCTGGTGCCGCAGTGCGTGGTCACCCCGGCGGCCAGCGGGTCGAGGCTGTCCCAGTTCTGGTCCTGGGCCGGCTGGTAGCCCCACTTGGCAATGTCGGTGGTGCCGAAGCCGGGCACCTGCTGGCCGAGCTGGGTACCGGTGCCGGACAGGACCGTGATCGCGTCGTTCAGGCTCTCCACCAGGATCTGGCTCGTGTGCCCGCCGAAGTAACCACCGGCGTAGCAGAGGGTGCCGCACGGGTTCAGCCCGCGCGTTCCGGCCAGGATGTGGTACAGGAAGTTGTAGCTGCCCATCCCGCCGAGACCGCCCCAAGTGCCGAGGCCGAGTGAGGCGTCGCTGAAGTTGATCTTCCCGGTGTAGTGTTCGCCGGAGAACGTGCCACCCGCGAAGACGTTGAGCCCGAGCGCCTCCAGGAAGTTCATGAAGATGGACATGGCCGGGCTGCCCAGGGTGCTGACCCCGTTCCAGTGGGTGAGCTGGGCGATCGCCCCGGCCAGATCCGGGTGCGTGGCCGGGTTGGTCAGCGGGCTGTCCGCGGCCACCAGCGTGTGGTAAGCCCGGACCAGGAAGGGGATGAAGTAGGGCGCGGCCGGACGCGTGTTGTCCTGGTTGTCGATGGTGCCGATCGCGTGCTCGATCCTCTCCAGGTACCGCACGGTGATGTGGGTGCTGGCCGCGGCCAGCTTGCTGATCAGCGACGACCGGAAGATCGTGCCCCAGTACTCGTCGCCGGAGTTTTGCTGGTAGAAGAGCTGCTGCGACGGCTTGGTGTTCCAGTTGTCCAGGTAGCCCTGGGCCGGGTTGACGCTGTGCGGCATCTGCGAGAACGGGATGAATCCCTTCCACTGCTGGGTTCCGTTGCCCAATGCGGGCAGCCGCGGGTCCACCTTCGCGAACGACGGCTCGATCGGCACCAGCCCGTCGGCGAAGTAGGCGATGTTGCCCGCACGGTCGGCGTAGAGGAAGTTGTGCAGCGTGGTGATCAGGCTCATCGAATGCCGGAACTGCGGCAGGTTCTGATCCCCGCCGAGTCCCGCGAAGCCGGCCAGCGTGCCGGTCTCCCTGTTCCACGACGCGAACCTGACCGAGAAGGCCAGCTTCTTGTGCCCGCTGAGGGGGGTGGTGGACACGACCGGGCCGTCCTTGGTCCGCAGCACGGTGAAGCTCTGCGGCGACTGGCCTGCCACCGGGATCTGCTCCTGGATGGCCCGCATCGGGATCTGCTTGCCGTTGAACTCGTAGGTCGGCGGGTTCGTGCCGAAGTTCGCGTTCTCGATGTAGATCCGCTGGTCCACGGTTTCCTCGCTGGTCGTGGTCCAGGCGATGTGCCCGTTGCGCCCGATGAGGATGAACGGCTCGCCGGTGATGTACATCCCGCCAGCGTCATAGCCCGGGCCGTGCAGGTACTCCTCGCCGTCCACGCTGGGCGTGCCGAAGCCCTCCTGCGGCGCGCCCCACAGCAGCGCGTGGTGGTCGGCGGACCGCCGCGGCGCGATCGCGATGGCGTTCGACCCGCCGTGCGACAGCACCCGCAGCGAGATGCCGGTACGCAGGATGTTTTTTCGGTCGCGCTGCAGCGCCGCCGCCGCGTCCGCCACCGCCCGCCTGCCGACGCCGGACAGGTCGGCGAGCGTGTGCCTGGTGCCGAGGATCGCCGCGCCGGCCTGCGAGCGCGGTGGTGAGCTCAGCGCGGCGGTGCTGGGCACCGTGGTGGGCGCGTGCGGGTCGTTGATCCAGCGCGCATCGTTGAAGATCTTGACCGAGTCGGCGGACGGGTTCTTGTCGCCCTTGGCCGTCAACTCGGCGAAGAGGTAGTTGAGGAACTGGAGATTGGTCAGCTCGCTGCCGCCGCCGCCGCCGAACTCCCGGGCCAGGAAGTTGCCCACCGCGACGGTGTCGACCGGGCGCCAGGGCGCGGGCCGGTACGGGCCGCTCTGGCCGAGCAACTGGCCGAGCGCGAAGAACTCATACGGCACGTCCGCCTGTTCGCTCGACGCGCTGGCGTAGGCCGCGTTCTCGTAGGCATTGATCCCCTTAGCGAAGGCGGTCACCGCCGCGCGGGCCGAGGCCGGCATCGACCGGTACTGGGCGCGCAGCTCGGCCGGGGTGTAGAACAGGGTGCGCACGGTCTCGTCCTGGCTGAGCTCGGACGGGCCGAAGATCTGGGAGAGGGTTCCCTCCACCGCGCGCCTGGTCAGTTCCAGCTGGACGAGCCGGTCCTGAGCCTGCGCCCAGCCCGCCCCGAACCACATCCCGGCCGTGGACTTCGAGTAGATGCTCGGCACGCCGTAGGAGTCCCGGACGATCACCGCCCGGTCGGTGCCGTGGCCCACCGCCGTCCCGCCGGCCGGCATCGGCCGGGACGCCGCCGCGTGCCCGGTCGCGGCGGCGGCGCCGGGAACGGTGATGGTCACGACCAGCGCGATCACCGCACCAAGGATCGCGAATCGCTGGCTCATTCCGCGGGATCTGATTCTGCCCACCCGTGCCACCTCCGCAGTAGCGTCCGGCGCGGAGGGCCACGGGTCGCGCCGCCGCTCCGATCTCACGACATGTCCCGACATATTGAACCGCGTTCGGCCCCGGATCGGCAGCCCTATCGGCTCGTTCGGGCCCGCGTCAGCATCTCGGCCAGCGACGGAGGGTGGTGGGTGCGGCAGCAGGGGACATGAAGAACTTAGGGGACCCCGGGCCGTGCGTCTTCGCCGGGCGGGACCGGATCGTCCGGGCGCCGCCCGGTCACGAGCCCGGCCTCGGCCCTGATCGTGCCGGCCGTCACCTCCTCGAAGCCGGCCGCCCTGAGCATGGCCGTCCACCGGCCCATCGAGACCGGGCGCTCCTGCACCCGCAGCAGGTAGCGGGCCGTGTTCTTGGCGATCCGCCACCAGCCACCCGGACCCTTGCGGGCCAGCGCGGCCAGCTTGGACCTGATGATGGCCCGGTCGGCGCTGGAGCCGCCGCGGCCGAACATCATGTCCGCCACCACCAGCCGCCCGCCCGGGCTGAGCCAGCCGTAAGCGGACGAGACCAGCCGCGCCTTGTCCGCGTCCCGCAGGTGATGCAGGGCGTAACTGCTGACCACGAGGTCGACGCTCCGTGACGGCAGCACCAGTTCCTCGATGGGCATGACCAGCCCGTCCAAGCTTTCGGTGCCCTGGCTGCGGGCCTGCGATTCCAGCCGCCGGACCATGGCCGGGCTCACGTCCACGGCCAGCACCCGGGCGCCGCGCGTGGCCAGCGGCAGGCTGATCCGCCCGGTCCCGCAGCCCAGGTCGACAATCTGGGCATCCGGCTTGACGTCCGCTGCTTCGAGTACCGCTGCCGTCACCGCGGTCAGGCCGGCCGATCCGTGCTGATCCCAGCTGGCCACCCGGCCGGACCAGACCCGGCGCTGCCGGCGCACCGCGTTCTGGGTGGCAAACCGCACCAGAGGGTTTCCCGGCCGTTCCGGCCGGCGGGCATCGGCCATGCCGTCTGCGGACGTATTTCCCGATGTCATTAATGCAGGCTATGCGCAATTCTGTCAAAATGCAGATGGCAAGGAATGAGTCTTGGTAAAGAATCAGAATTTCATGAAAACTTCATTAAGGGTCAGTTTCATGAAAACTTCATTAAGATTGCCGCCGCCGTTACCTTTCTTTGGCTGCGCTTTGAATCCGGTGCCCGGTCCGGCGGATAGCCTACTTGCGTGAACCGGAGCCCTCAGGCCGGCCCAGCGGGCCGCCGCGCCGGCACCCCCGGTGCCCGACGCCTGCGGCGCCTGAGCCTGGGCACGCCCGCACTGGCCGCAGTGGCCTGCGGGGTCTTGGTCGCCGCCTGCGCCGGGTCCGGCGGCGCCGGTACCGGGCACGCGGCCGGCCCTTCTAGCCCCGCGACCTCTAGCCCCGCGACCGGGAGCGCCTCGCCCCGCCCCAGTCCGCCCGTGCGGCTGCCGGTCGGGAAGCTCAGCAGCTACGGCGTCGCCGAGCAGTCGCTCACGATCGTCAACCGGTCTCACCCGAGGCTGGGCCCGCGGGTCATCGCGACCGTGGTCCGCTACCCGGTCATTCCCGCGGCCGCTGCGTCCGGCAGACTCGCGCGCGGCCTGTTCCCGCTGGTCGTGTTCGCCCCCGGCTACCGGCAGTGCGATCGCAGCTACCGCTTCTTGCTGCACGAGTGGGCCAGCGCGGGATACGTCGTCGCCGCGGTTGAGTTCCCTCGCACCAACTGCCATGTAAGCGCCCCGGACGAAAGCGACCTGGTCAATCAGCCCGGCGACGTGTCCAGCGTAATCCGTCAACTCGTCGCGGTCAGCGGTCGGCCGCACGGTCCGCTGGCCGGCCTGGTGAACCCGGCCGAGATAGGCGTGGCCGGCCATTCCGATGGCGGCGACACCGTGGCCGCGATCGCGGCCAACACCTGCTGCCGCGACCACCGGGTGGCCGCGGCCGTCGTGCTGTCCGGCGCGGAATGGGCGCCCATGCCCGGCCGGTATTTCGCCCGCCCGGCTCCGCCGATGCTGTTCGTCCAGGGCACGGACGACGCCTGGAACCCGCCCGAGGCGAGCATGCAGCTGTACCGGGCCGATAC
>Ga0070710_10000065_pt1 | contig 48595 bp, 47 predicted proteins | sample LARL52metaG_FD_65454 | JGI IMG/M metagenome (GOLD analysis project Ga0070710, IMG submission 65454) | Corn, switchgrass and miscanthus rhizosphere microbial communities from Kellogg Biological Station, Michigan, USA - LAR L5-2 metaG | ecosystem: Host-associated > Plants > Roots > Rhizosphere ...
TCGGCGTGATCGACCAGCTGAAGATGATCGAGGAGCAGTACCGCAAGGTCGAGGGCGACAACACGGCCATGTGGGGCAAGCACCAGCGGGACCTGGGCTGAGAGGGGGCTGACCGATGACCGACCACCGCTTTCAGGGGTACGACCACCCCGAGCTGTACAAGATGATCAACGCTGGTCCTGGCGTCTCCGCCTCCATCCCCGTCGAGCAGGGCTGGAAGACGATCAAGGAAACGCTGGCCCAGATCGACGGCGACCTGCACGCCGCGCTGGCCAAGATGGGCGCGGGCTGGGAGTCCGACGCCGCCGAAGCCGCGCAGGGCGCGCTGTCGCCGCTGGCCGAGTGGGCCGGGTACGCCGAGCAGGGCTCGGGCACGATGGAGAGCTCCGCGCGCCTGCAGGGCGAGTTCATCGCCGACGCGCGCAAGAAGATGCCGGAGCCCGTCAAGGTCACCACCGAGAAGCCCGGCTTCATGGACATGGCGGTCGGCGCGCTGACCGGTCCCGTCGGCATGGCGCACGTCGTCGGCCAGCAGATGGACCACGAGAAGCAGGAAGCCGCCGCGGACAACGCCGCGGCCCAGGCCGTCAAGGTCATGGAGGACTACCAGTCGGACAGCCGCTGGAACTCCTCGACGCTCGGTGAGTTCCCGCAGCCGCCGCAGGTCGTGATCGACACGCCTCCGCCCGCCCAGTCCGGCACGGAGAACACGCGCGTCGGCTACACCTCGACCACCCCGCACACGCCGTCCGGCACCAACGGCACGACCAGCCCGTCGTGGACGACGCCGCCGGCGACCCAGCAGCACGTGCAGCCGGCCTGGACTCCGCCGCCGCCCACCGACACGACCCACACGTCGTGGGTGCAGCCTCCGTCGACGCCGCCGGTCACGCCGCCGCCGACCAGCCTGCCGCACCCGACGCCCACCCCGACCCCGACGCCTTCCGTGACTTCCGGCCCGGTGTTCACGCGGCCGACCTCCGGTGGCGCCGGTGGTCTGCGCGGTGGCGGTGCCGGTGGTCTGCGCGGCGGTCAGCTCGGCAGCGGTAAGGCGTTCGGCCCGATGAGCGGCTCGCTCGGCTCGTCCGGTCAGCAGGGCTCGGTGAAGGGCGGCCTGCCCGGCATGGGCTCCGGCCCGGAGGGCATGCGCGGCGGTGCCATGGGCTCCGGCGCCGGCAAGGCCGGTGCCGCCGGTGCGGGTGCCGGTGGCGGGCACGGCCAGAAGGGCGAGGGCGAGGACGACCTCGAGCACAAGGCCGCCGACTACCTGGTCGAGACCGACGACGTGTTCGGTGACGAGCGCATGGTCGCTCCGCCGGTCATCGGAGGCTTCTCGGAGTGAGCCTGTTCGGCGCTGCGGTGGAGAGGGAGCCGATCACCCTCTCCGCCGAGGAGTTCGACGTGGTGTGGGAACGGATGGACGTCGGCCCGATGCCGCTCGTGCTGAAAGTTCCCACGCCGGGCAAGACGCGGGACGAGCGCATCCAGCTCGAGAACCGCGTCTACCAGCAGTTGGACCACCGCCGGCTGGGCAACTCGCGTGGCCTGTCGTCCGAACTGGACGGGTTGCTGCGCATGTTCGTCAAGCCCGAGCGGGAGGCGGACGGCCGCCTCTGGCTCGGGCACAGCCTGCGTGTCCTCGCCGTGGCCAACGGTGACTGGGGCGCGCTCGCGACGTTGCGGGACGACCAGCTGACGTTCCAGCCGTGGGCGGGCTCCGGGCTCGCCTCGGCGGTGCTGTCCGTGCTGCCCGCGCACCCGGCCGGAACAGGGCTTTCGGTGACGTTGCCGAGCGCGGACATCGAGATGGCGATCTCCCGGACCGACGGTTCGCCGAAGTCGATGGAGGCGGCGTTCCGTAGCGTCGGCCTGCGCGAGGACGACGCGAAAGCGCTGGTCAAGATGTTCACCGGGCTCGTGCACACCGGCAACTTCGGCGCCGCCGCCCGCGACAAGTACGGCAAGCGCTGGCGACCCGACCGCGTGGTCGCGTTCTTCGACACCGAAGAGGGCCGCTACCTGCAGCAACGCCGTGCGTCGAACGGTCAGCCGCCGTGGAGCACGTTCACGCCGACCGACGCCCGTCGCATGATGCACCAGGTGGACGAGCTGATCTCCGAAGCGGTTCGTTCCGCGGGCGGCTGATCTCTGGTTTGATCTGACCACCGCCGCCGTGGCCAAGACCCCCTTGGAGACGGCGAAATGAACATCGACAGAAGGCGATTCCTGCTGGCTACAGGGGTCGCGCTGGTCGGAACGCAAGCGTTGCCGGGGACCGCTTCCGCCGCCTCGCTGTGGCAGGAGTTCGCGGCGAACCCGTACAACCACCCGCAGCTGGCGAACGTCGCGTATGTGGGCTACCGGACGGGTGAGCGGCCTCCCCGCCGTCCCGTGCTGGCGAACGTGCTGTTCTTCGGTGCGCGCCGGGACGGCTCGGCGGACGCCTCGGTGGCCGTCAACCGCGCGATCGAGTTCGTCGGCAGGCTGGGCGGCGGCACCGTGTTCGTGCCGCCGGGCCGCTACCGGATCGACGACATCATCCGCGTCGGCTACGACAACGTGGTGCTGCGCGGCGCGGGCAGCGACAAGACGACGTTCTACGCGACCAGGTCGCTGGAGGAGATCGTCGGCATCAACCGCAGCCGCTACGGCTCGGAGAACTCGGCGTGGAGCTGGTCGGGCGGCCTGGTGTGGGTGTGCCACCGCGACCGCTTCCAGCCGTTGGTCGACGCGATCAAGGCGCACAAATGGCCGTTCGAGGGGTGGACGGGCAACGAGCTGGACCTGGGTTCGACGCTGACCGCGGTCACCGGCTCCGCGGCGCGCGGTTCGTTCGTCGTGACCGTCGAGAACGGACGGAACCTGCGGCCCGGTCAGCGCGTGTTGCTGCGGCTGGACGACGACAACTACTCGCTGCCCAAGCACCTGTGCGGTGACATCCCCGGCACGGCCACGTACAAGTGGGACGACAAGGACAAGCTCCTGTCTTACTTCCCGTTCCTGTGGCCGGTGCGCGTGGAGTGGGTGCGCGGCAACAGGGTCAAGCTCGCGCAGCCGTTGCCGGTCGAGATCCGGCCGGAGTGGAAGGCACGCCTGACCACGATGGCCCCGGTGATCACGGGCGCGGGCGTCGAGGGCATCAAGATCGAGATGTTCAAGGTGCCGACGCCGAAGCACCTGCAGGACAAGGGGTACAACGGTCTGGTGTTCCAGTGCGCGTGGGACTGCTGGGCCGACGACGTGCACGTGCAGGACGTCGACAACGGGTTCCTCCTGGTGTCCTCCAAGGGAGTCTCACTGCTGAACACGCGGGTCTCCGGCCGCGGCCACCACCACGCCTACGCGACGCGCGAGCAGTCGCACGACAACCTGACCGACGGGTTCGTGATCGAGGCGCCGTCGGAGTCTTCACAGCCGGGCGCGGGCAACCACGGCCTGAACGTCGAAGGCCTGTCGTGCGGCAACGTGTGGACGCGCGGGCGGATGGACTACGACGTCTTCGACACCCACCGCGGCCTGCCGTTCGGCAACGTCCGCACCGAGATCACCATCAATAACGTCGGCGCGCACGGCGGCAGCGCCAACGCGGGTCCGTTGTACGGCGCGCGTTTCGCGCACTGGAACGTCACCGTCACCAACCAGCGCGCCGGCAACGTCCGCATCGACCAGGTCGCGCCGTGCAGCGCCACCGTCGCGATCTCCGAGGTCCGCGACTTCGGCCAGATCGACAAGCCGGACTTCACCGGTCCGCTGAACTCGCGCCTGGAGCTCTACGGCACGAACGACGTGACACCGCGCAACCTCTATGACGCACAACGGAAGTTGCGCCGTTCATGAGGTAGCCGCGTACATCGCGACCGGTAGTGACCGCACGACCGAGGCGAGATCGGTGGGGAGCGCGAAGCTCTCCACCGATCTGCCGATGCGGCGTTCCCAGCCCTGCTCGGTGAGCTCCAGGCGGTACGTCGTGTGCAGGCGTGGCAGGTCGCGGACCGAGGTGGTGTCGGACAGCAGCAGGTGCTGGCCGTAGGTGCGTCCGACCTCGGTGAGGGTCTGCAACGTGGTGAGGAACCCCGGTTTCGCTTCGGTCAGGCCGTGCACGCCGTCCACGCAGACGAGCAGCCGCGGTGGTGCGTTGCCGTCGACCAACATGCTGATACGGCGTTCCAGATCGTCCATCAGGTCGTGTGGTTGCACGTGCGGTGCGTGCTCCAGGCCCGCGAACACGCCGGTGCCGTGGAAGTCGATGAGAACGACCTGGAACTCGTCCGGCGAGTGCCGCAGCATCAGGCCGAGGATCAGCGCTTTCAGGGCGTCCGCACGACGTTCGGGAGGTGCCACCACCTCGCCGTGCGGGCCCATCCCGTCCTCCGCGAGACCGGCCTTGACGTCGATCTCGACCGGTTGACCGTGCTCGTCCACGCCCACCGCGGTCCGGTACCGCAGCTTGGCCGGGCGCGTCCGCCACGCGTGCGCCGGGTCGAACTTCGGCATGTCGTGCAACGTGAAGAAGTCCGGTGGCGGTTCTGGCTGGTGCATCAGCCGGGGCAGCTCGTCGGCGTGCTGGTCGAGGTTCGCCGGCGTGGTGCAGTCGTCGATCCGCAGGTTCGTCAGCTCGTGCGGAGCGTCCAGCAGCAGTTGCATCCCGGACCTGCCGACGTCCCGGGCGATGGTGGTGAGGGCGTTGCCGAGTTCTGTCGCCGCGAGGTCCGCGAAGCCGTTGACGCAGATCAGGAGTTGCGGCAGCACCTGGCCGAGCGAGCGGTGGTCGAAGATCGTCCAGGTGTTGCCGACGAGTTCCAACCGGCGTTCCGACTCGGCCAGGAGAGCCTCCGCGAGCGGCCCGGGATCGGCTATGGCGTTGCGGTGATGCGCCTGCACGTGCGGTGCCTGGTCGAGCCCGGCGAACGTGTCCGTGTCGTGCGCGTCGATGAAGACCGAGTGGAACACCTTGGGCGAGTGGGTGGTCATCAGCCCGAGCACCAGACTCCGGAACGCGTCCGGTGCGGTGACGCTCAGGTGCGATCCCGTGCGCCACTTGCCGTCGGCGAAGTGGGTGAGCTCCACGACGACCGGTTGACCGCTGCCGTCGACGCCGATCGGCACCTTCCACCACCGGCCCCGCCACACGAGCGCCTTGCTGAACCGGCGCAACCCGTGCAGCGCCAGGAAGTCCAGGACCTCCACGTGCAGCGGCACCCGTGCCGGCAGGTCACCGAGCGACCGGGCGGTGACGATCACCCGCACGCCGCGCGCGGTCGCGGTGATCCACCTGACGGCGTCGGCGAGGCCGGGATCGCTGTCCGCGCAGAGCTTCCAGTCGTCGACCAGCAGCGTCGCGCCGGGTTCCGCGCCGCGTTCGAACCACGTCAGCAGGTTCCGGCACCGGCGCTGGTCGCTCGGGTCGAAGCTGACCGCGGCCACCGGTGACTCACCCCGCCCGATGCGGTGAACCCCTTGGGCCGCAGGGATTCGCGGTCCGGTGAGGTGCGGCGGTCCGACCAGGGCGAGATGGGTCACGGCAGCGCGATCTGGGCGTGCAGGCGGTCCGGCACGGACAGGCAGAAGCCCGGCTCGTCCGGCACGCGCGCCGCCTCGCGGGCATCGACGAGCGAGGTGGCGGGGTCGTCGAGCCGGAACTCGATGCCGAACGCCAGGCTGTCGCGGATGAACGGCGGCACCTGGTCCCACGACCGGGCGGTCACCACGATGTGGCGCTGCGGGTCGAGGGGTTCGCCGGGGCCGTCGAGGAGCTGGCAGCGCGCCAGGTCGTCGCCGAGGACGCCGGCCAGGGTCCGCAGCGTCGTGCTCTTGCCGGTGCCGGGTTTGCCGACGATGGCGCCGTGCCGCAGCTCCTCGGTGAAGCCGGGGACGAGGACGTCACGGCGTTGCTCGAACGGCTTGTCCACCAGCCCGATCGCGCCCGGCGGCAGCATGTCCAGCGTCAGGTCGACGTAGCTCTTGTGCAGCGGCGGCAGCACGATCGGGCGGGCGGGCGGCGCGGATCCGACCAGCGCCTGCGGCAGGACGTTCACCCACTCGGCGAAGTCGTGCGGCGGCGTCGCGAACGGCCACTCGGGCACCTGGAACGGCAGCTGCGGCGGGAAGTCGTCGCCGGAGTAGAGCAGGTGGATGCCCAGCGTGCGGCCCGCACGCGTGAGCGACTCCAGGACGTTCTGGAACCCCGGCTGCCGCTCGATCAGCACCTCGGCGCTGTCGACGCAGATCAGCAACGCGGCCAGGTCGTCCGCCTGCTCGCGGTAGTCGGTGAAGCTCCGGCACCGGGCCTCGTGCAGGAGCTGCTGCCGCCGGTTGAGCTCGCCGGCCAGTCCCTCCTGGAACCGTTCGAACAGCTCGTCGTCGTCCTCGCCCTTGAGCGCGAACGACACGTGCGGCGCGACGCCGAGGCCGTCGAACACGCCGGAGTTCTTCAGGTCGAAGAGGCCGAGGTTCAGGTGCTGCGGCGAGTGCGTGACCATGAGCCCCAGCAACGCGCTGAGCAGCTTCTGCCCGCGTTGCGGCCCGTAGTACGCACCCGTGAGCCCATCGCCGCCGACGCTGATGTCCAGATGCACCGGCCAACCGCGCTCGTCGACGCCCACCGCCGCCTTGAGGTCACGCCGCTGGTACTTGCCGCTCAGGTCGGCCTGGATCCCGTGCAGCGCGAGGAAGTCCGTCGCCTCGCCGTGCAGCTGCCGCCGCAACCGGTCCGGCAGCTCGTCCCACGTCCGTGCCGTGACGACCACCTGCACGCCCCGCGCGGGCCCGAACGCCGCGATCCACTCAACGACCCGGTCAAGCTCGGGGTCCTGCTCGAAGCACAGCCCCCAGTCGTCCACCAGCAACACCGCACCGGACGGCGCCCCGCGTTCGAACCAGTCCAGCAGGCTCCGGCATCCGGGCTGGTCGGACGGGTCGAAGGTGGCCGAAACGGGCAACGGATCGGCCCCGCGCCCGATCCGGTAGACGGAGGTGTCCGGCGCGGCCGCGAGAGCCGCCTTCAGCCGCTCCCTGGTCGCCTGCCCGGGACCGACGACGGCGAAGTTCCTGATCACCGTCCAGATATACCAACAGCGCCCGGACCGCCGCTGCCGCTTCGCTAATGTGGGCGACGTGCCAGCCAAGCCCGTCGACCCCGCCGAGATGCGCGCCGCCGTGCAGGCCGTCCTCCCGTGGCTGCGCGGCGAGGCCGACCAGCCGGAACGCCCGGTGCTGGCCGCCGCCGTCCGCCTCAGCCTGCGCACGCTGGAGCAGATCGCACCGGGCCGCAGCGTCGAGGTGCGCGTGCCGCCGTTCGCCGCGGTGCAGTGCGTGGAAGGCCCGCGGCACACCCGCGGCACGCCCCCGAACGTCGTGGAGACCGATCCCCGCACGTGGCTGGAGCTCGCGACCGGCGCGCTGACCTGGCCCGACGCCCTGGACGGCGCTCGGGTCACCGCGTCGGGGACCCGAGCTGACCTCTCCGCACTGCTCCCGGTCGTGAAGTTCTAGAGCGTTCTGGAACGTTCAGAACCACGACCCGATCGTGTTGTCGTAGACGGACTTCGCGCCACCCGTGATCGCCCCGCCGACGCCCTTGACGACGCCGACCCCGCCCTCGACGACGGCCTTGCCGCCCTCGTACGCGTCCCGGCCGAGCTCACCCGCGTTGCCCAGCGTGTCGGCCACCACGTCCACGGCGTCACTGCCCAGCTCGCCCACGGTGCCCACCGCGTGCCGCCCGGCGTCACCCCAGTTGCCGTGGGAGAGGTCACCGGCGACCTGACCGCCGCCGCGCCACACGTCCTCGCTCATGTCGACGACTTCCTTGCCGGTGTTGACGGTCCAGTCGAGGACCGGCCCGATCCCGGGCAGGTTCGAACCGGGCACCTCGACCGGCGTGGGCGAGTCCTGCCACCGCTGCGCGCTGACCTCGCCGCCGTGCCCGGTGGCGATCTTCGCCAGGTTGTCCAGCGACTCGGAACCCTTGTCGTAGTACGAAGAATGCGCGTGCCCGACCCAGGCCTCGCCGGACGTGCCGAACTGCCGCGCACCGAACGACGAGTCGTACGGCCCGGTCGACGACCCGTCCTTGGTGAACCAGTCACCGCTGGTCGCCTGGATGACCGGGTCGTGTTCCGCGCCACCGACGTAGACGTGTCCACTGCCGACCGACAGCTGGTCCACATTGGACGCACCGACACCGGGCGAGCCGACGAACGCGATGTCGTCCGCCTTCAACCCGTTGTCCATCGCCGAGTAGCCCACCACCGTGCTGCCGTAGCTGTGCCCGATCACCGTGACGTGCGCGTTGGGATTGGCGACGCGGTAGCCCTCTACGTCTTTCGCCAGGATCGCGCCGCCCTCCTTGGCCTGCGCGGGGTCGTTGACCTGACCGAGCGAGAACTCCGGCGCGTCGTAGCCGAGCCACTGGATCGCAGCGCCGTCCGGCCCCATCTTCGCACTCAGGTTCGCCGCCTGTTCCTGGCTGAAACCGCTCAGGCTCGACGTCGTGCCGGGGACGCAGACAGCGAGGTTCTTGGCGGTGTCGGGGTTGCCGTACGCGACCGCCAGGGAGCCCTCCTTGGCACCGGCGCCGTCCGGGCTCCAGTACAGGATGTACGGCTTTTTGCCGCTTTCGTTGCTCAGCCGATCGGCCTCGCGCAACGCCCCTGCCGCGTCGTTGGCGTTCTTCTCCCGGCGTGCCGCTTCGTCGAACTGCGACATCAACTGCGACCCTTGCGGGTCGTTGCGCAACGCCCGCTGTCCCTCTGCGGACTCCGGGTCGACGCCCAGTTCACGAGCCCGATCCGCGAGTTGACGTGTGAGGTCCTCTCGCTGTGCCTTGAACCTCGCCTGGTCCTCGGGGATGCGCTTGCGGTTGGCGTAGTCGAGCACGTCGGCGGGTAGCCCCCGGAGCTGTCCGAGTTCCTGGTACTTGGTGTTCTTGAGCGCTTCCTGCTGCTCCTTGCTGAGTGACTTCCACCAGTCGGCGACGGCCTTCGGGCCGGTTCCCGGCGGTGGCACCGGAGGCAGCGCGCCACCCGTGCGTTGAGCGGCCCGGTCCCAGCCGCAGTCCGTGCGCGCGGATTCCTCGAAGCCCGGCGGGATCTTGGCCAGTGCTCCGGCGTAGGACCGCAAGACGTTGTCGTAGCCCGACTTCACCTTGTTCAGTGAGTCGTTGACCTGGTTGGCGAGCGTGCGGATCTGCTCCTCGTCCAGGCCGGGCGGGCGGCTGCGCCACACGTTGATCGCTTGGTCTGCCGCACCACGCATCTGGCCGTAAGCACGGGACGCGGCTTGGACGATGTCGACACCGGCGCCGAGTCGTTCCACGGCGGCTTTGGCAGCGGTCGCGGACAGCTCTGCTCGTGCGGTGAACTTCGTCGCCGCGTCACCGACCCAGTTGCTGACCGCTGTCCTGCCACCCTTGACCAGCGAGTCGCCTGCGCGGCCGACGGCACTGATCGCACCGGTGATCGGGTCGGCGGCAGCGGCGATGCGGCCGACGTCCCCGGACGCGAGCTTGCCGTACAGCCTCTCCGGATCCGTGTAGCTCACTTACCGCCCCCAAGTCCCTGCATGAGCTTCGTCAGCACCGACGCGTGGTCCTCGTCCGTGCGCTGGTAGGCCTCGGCGTTCGACACGAGCCCGTCGGCCGCGTCATTGATCCACGCCGAGCCGCGCTGGAGGTCCTGGGAGTGTGTGCCGACGAACTTCGCCAAAGCGTCCGCGAACTCCGCCGCCGCGTCGACCTCGCCGAGCGCGCCGGCGTCGAGCTTGAGCATCGAGATCATCTCCGCTGCCTCGCGCACCGCGTCGGAGCCGTTGCCGAACTCCTTGGACGCGTTGCGCAGCAGTTCTGGCTCAACGCCGAACATCGCCACCCCCTGTTGGTCCTCGATCACTGCGACGCGCCCACATCATGGCCGGTTCCCGCCTCGCGACTGGAGCATTTCGGGCACCATGTCGCTCATGGTGCAGACAGGGTGGACGGCTCAGCGGTGGACCGCCGTGTTCATCGAGCAGGCCGAGATGTTCCGCAAGGCAGTGGCAGATGTGGACCCCACCGCCGAGGTGTCGACGCGTCCCGGATGGACCGTGCAGGACCTCGTCGTGCACCTGGCGCGCTTCCTGGAGACCTCCACCGCCTACCTGCGCACCGGTAGCCGCAACCCGATGCGGCCGCCCGCTCCGCCGACCGGGCTCTCGCCGCTCGAGTACCTCGACCTGCAGCTGGTCGAGGCCGGGGAGGTTCTTGCGGTCGTGCCGGGCAATCGCCCTGTGTGGACGTTCTCACCGGCTGCTCCTGACCTCGCGTGGGTATGGCACCGCCGGATCGCGCACGAGACGGTGCTGCGCAGGTTCGACGCGCAGACGGTCGTCCGCCAAGTCGTCGCCACGGATACCGACCTTTGCGTCGACGGCATCGACGAGGTGCTGACCACGATCGTCGCGGCCAAGCTCGACGGTGACGCGCCGAGCACGGTGTCCGGCACCGCCGTGGTGCGGCCAACCGACGTGCCGGAGTCGTGGTCGATCTCGCTGGCGGCGGGTGAAGTGCCGGAGATCCGCGCTGCCGCACCTGGTGAGGAGGGCGACGCGCGGGTGACGGGTGAGGCCGAGCTCGTCTACTTCTGGCTCTGGAACCGGATGAACCTCAAGGAGATGACCGGCGACCGGCGCGTGCTGGACGTCCTGCAGGTCGGACGGGGGCACTGATGCGCAAGCTCACCGCAGTGCTGCTCGGCTGCCTGGTGCTGACCGGCTGTGGGGCGACCTGGGACCAGGAACTTCGATACAAGATCGTCTCGATCGACCACAGCACCCCGACTGAGTTCTTCGATCTTGAGCTCGTGAGTGAAGCGCCGAAGGGTGCGCTGAAGCCGGACGGGCTGTCCCGTCAGTCCATGCAGCCGTACGAGATCAGCGGTGGCGCCGGAGTCGGCGACGAGGTGCTCTGCGTGGTCGAGCAGAAGAAGGGGAACGCGTTCGAGGACTCGAACGTCAGGACGATGGTGAAGAGCTGCAGGAAGGCCTGAGAGTCCTGGTTTTGGGCCGAAGGCATGAGTTTCGTCACCTCAACAGGGGTGCGATGGGGGTGGTTGCCCCCCTGCTCCACTTACACTCGGGAAGCATCCAGCGCGAGCGTGAGGGAGCCACTCGGTGGTCGCCGACCAGTCCCAGCCCGAACAGGAACCCCGTGAGGAGTGCGGCGTCTTCGGCGTCTGGGCTCCCGGTGAGGACGTCTCGAAGCTGACCTACTACGGGCTCTACGCCCTGCAGCACCGCGGTCAGGAGGCGGCGGGCATCTCCGTCGGCGACGGGTCGCAGGTCGTCGTCTTCAAGGATCTCGGGCTCGTCAGCCAGGTGTTCGACGAGCAGGTCCTGCAGAGCCTCAAGGGCCACGTGGCCGTCGGGCACTGCCGTTACTCCACCACCGGGTCCACGACCTGGGAGAACGCGCAGCCCACGTTCCGCACGACGGCTGCCGGCAGTGGTCTGAGCCTCGGCCACAACGGCAACCTCGTGAACACCGCCGAGTTGCTGGAGAAGGCCAAGGCGCTCGGCATCGTCGAGCGCAACGGTGCGACTACCGACTCGGACATCCTCTGCGGTCTGCTCGCCCACGCGGCGGCCGACAAGGGCATCGAGCAGGCCGCGCTGGAGCTGCTGCCGACGGTCAAGGGCGCCTACTGCCTGACGTTCTCCGACGAGTCCACGCTCTACGCGGCGCGTGACCCGCACGGGGTGCGTCCGCTGGTGCTCGGGCGGCTGGAGCGCGGCTGGGTCGTGGCGAGCGAGACGGCGGCGCTGGACATCGTCGGCGCGAGCTTCGTGCGCGAGGTCGAGCCGGGTGAGCTGATCGCGATCGACGGTGACGGCCTGCGGAGCAGCAGGTTCGCGACCCCGGAGCCCAAAGGCTGCATCTTCGAGTACGTGTACCTGGCGCGGCCGGACACGACGATCTCCGGGCGGTCGGTGCACGCGACGCGCGTCGAGATCGGTCGCCGGCTCGCCAAGGAGCATCCGGTCGAGGCCGACCTGGTGATCCCGGTGCCCGAGTCCGGCACGCCGGCCGCGATCGGGTACGCGCAGGCCAGCGGTATCCCGTACGGGTCGGGTCTGGTCAAGAACGCCTACGTCGGCCGTACGTTCATCCAGCCGTCGCAGACCATCCGCCAGCTGGGCATCCGGTTGAAGCTGAACCCGCTGCGCGACGTCATCCGCGGCAAGCGGCTGGTCGTCGTGGACGACTCGATCGTGCGCGGCAACACCCAGCGCGCGCTCGTGCGCATGCTGCGCGAGGCCGGTGCGCTCGAAGTGCACGTGCGGATCGCGTCGCCGCCGGTCAAGTGGCCGTGCTTCTACGGCATCGACTTCGCCTCGCGGGCCGAGCTGATCGCGAACGGGCTGGACGACGACGGCATCCGCCGCTCGGTCGGTGCCGACTCGCTCGGCTACGTGTCGCTCGACCAGCTCGTCGCGGCGACCGAGCAGCCCAAGACGCGGTTGTGCTCGGCGTGCTTCGACGGCGAGTACCCGATCGAGCTGCCGCAGGACGCGCTCATCGGCAAGCACCTGCTCGAAGGCCTCAAGGGCGTGGCGGGCTCGGCCGCTCCCGTCCTGGCCAACGGCTATGGTGCCGAGGACGCACTGCGTCGTCCCTGAGGCCTCCAAGATCAAGTGGAAGAAGTTGACGTGACCGACAGCGCCAAGGCCACCTACGCCGCCGCCGGAGTCAGTATCGCCGCAGGTGACGAGGCGGTGGAGAAGCTCAAGCCGTGGGCGGCCAAGGCGCACCGGCCAGAGGTGCTCGGTGGCATCGGCGGGTTCGCCGGGCTGTTCCAGCTCAAGCTCGACCGCTGGAAGGAGCCGATCCTCGCCTCGTCGACGGACGGTGTCGGCACCAAGATCGCGGTCGCGCAGGCGCTCGACAAGCACGACACCGTCGGCATCGACCTGGTCGCCATGATCGTGGACGACCTGGTCGTCTGCGGTGCCGAGCCGTTGTTCGTGCAGGACTACATCGCGGTCGGCAAGGTCGTGCCGGACAAGATCGCCGCGCTGGTCAAGGGCATCGCCGAGGGCTGCGTCCAGGCCGGTTGCGCGTTGCTCGGCGGCGAGACGGCCGAGCACCCCGGCCTGATGGGCGACGACGACTACGACATCTCCGGCACCGGCGTCGGCGTGGTCGAGCAGTCCAAGCTGCTCGGTCCCGACCGGGTGCACGACGGCGACGTCGTGATCGCGATGGGCTCGTCCGGCCTGCACTCCAACGGCTACTCGCTCGCCAGGCACGTGCTGCTGGAGATCGCGCGCATGCCGCTGGAGGGCCACGTCGAGGAGTTCGGCCGCACCCTCGGCGAGGAGCTGCTGGAGCCGACCAAGATCTACGCCAAGGACTGCCTCGCGCTGATCGCCGAGACGGAGGTCCGCGGGTTCTCGCACGTCACCGGTGGTGGCCTGGCCGCGAACCTGGCCCGCGTGCTGCCGGACGGCCTGCACGCGACGCTCGACCGCGGCACCTGGACGCCGCCCGCGGTGTTCCAGCTCATCGCCCAGCGCGGCCGCGTGGAGCGCGAGGAGATGGAGAAGGCGTTCAACATGGGCGTCGGCATGGTCGCCGTCGTCGCGCCCGAGGACGTCGACCGCGCGCTGGCCGTGCTCACCGCGCGCCACGTCCCGTCGTGGGTGCTCGGCGAGGTCAGCAAGGCCGAGGTCGGCGGCGCCGCGCTCGTCGGAGACCACCCGCGCTTCTGAGGCAACCCCCTACGGTCGTCGTTGCGTACTAAGCGGCGACCGAGGAGGGGGCACTTGGATCGCGACCGCGAGTTCGGGGAGTTCGTCGACGCACGCGCTCTCGTCATGCGCCGCACGGCGTATCTGCTGTGCGGTGACTGGCACCGCGCCGAGGACATCGTCCAGACCGCGCTGATCAAGCTCTACGTGGCCTGGTCACGCGTGCGCAAGGACAGCGTGGACGCCTACGCGCGCAAGGTGCTGGTGCGCACCGCCGTCGATGAGGCCAGGCGCGGCTTCTTCCAGCGCGAACGCACGGTCGACGTCCTGCCGGAAGCCGCGGTGACCGACGACTCGGCGGACTTCGACCTGCGGCTGGCGCTCGACGCGTTGCCGCCGGGACAACGCGCTGTCGTCGTGCTGAGGTACTGGGAGGACCTGAGCGTCACCGAGACCGCCCGCATCCTCGGCAGGACGGAGGGCACGGTGAAGAGCCAGGCGGCCAAGGGGCTGGCGGCGTTGCGCGACCTGCTGGAGGACGAGCCGAAGCTGCGGATCTACCGCTCCGAGGTCATCCGCAAGGGCAAGACGAAGCTCGCCCGCCGGCGCGCGGCCATCGCGGGTGCGTTGGCGTTCGTGCTGCTGGCGGGCCTGGGCACGGTCGGCTACCTGGCGTCGCCGCAGCCGACCTCCGACAGCGCGGGGATGGCCGCGGCGGACTCGATGGTCGACCGCAACGCCCGCCTGACGGCGATGCTGCGCGCCGCGAACGTCGTTCCCGCCGGGGTCACCGCGCAGGACGTGCCGGGCGCGAAGGCATTGGAGTTCTTCGAGCGCGACGGCCGGAGCAAGGCGGCGGCGTTGTTCGGGGACGCGCGGGGCACGAGCGCGTTCACGATCATGCTGTACCGCGACCCCGGCACGAGGGTGCCCGAGTGCCTTGCCGGTGAGGACTGCAGGATCGAGAAGATCGGCGGAGCCACGGTGCGTTTCAGCGTCGCACGGCGGGAGGACGGCGCCTTCGCGTACGACGTGCGCGCGTATCGCTCGGACGGCACGTACGTCGAAATCCAGAGCGCCAACGTCGGGACGTTCCTCGCCGACGCCCCCGGTGTGCTGGACTGGAGCGCCCCGGTCAGCAGGCCTGAGCCCGTGCTCGACCGCGAGACGCTGATAAAGATCGCGACACTGCCGGGCCTCACCTTCTAACCTGGTGAGCATGAACGACGTGACCGTGACTCGGACGCTGGTGATTCCGGCGTCCGAGTTGCGCGAACGTTTTTCCAGGTCAGGCGGGCCGGGCGGGCAGGGAGTGAACACCGCGGACAGCCGCGTGGAGCTCTCGTTCGACCTGGCTGCCTCGCCGTCGATCCCCGAGCACCTCAAGCGCAGGATGCTCGATCGCCTGGAGAACAGGCTGGTCGACGGCGTGCTCACGATTGCCGCGTCCGAGCACCGCGCGCAGTTGCAGAACCGCGCCGCCGCACGGGAACGCCTCGCCGCGATCCTGCGCAGTGCCGCCGCGCCGCCACCGCCGATGCGCAAGCAGACCTTGCCCACCAAGGGCTCGAAGGAACGCCGCATCGCCGGCAAGAAGCGCCGCGCGGAGACCAAGCGCGGCCGCTCAGGCTCCTGGGACTAGCGCGTAGATCCTCTCCGGCCGCCCGGTTCCGCCGTAGCGCAGCCTCACTTCAGCCCTGCCGGACGACACGAAGTGCTCCAGGTACCTGCGCGCGCTCACCCGTGCCACGCCGGTCGACGACGCGCACTCCGACGCCGACAACCCGTCCGGGTGCGACCGCAGCGCGTTCTCCACGAGCCGTGCGGTCTCCGGCGTCAACCCCTTGGGCAGCAACGGTTTCGACGACGGACGGGCGCCGAAGACCTGGTCCACGTCGGCCTGTCCGGCCGAGCCCATCCGGTGCAGCTTCTCGTGCAACGACGCGAAGTGCGCCAGCTGGTCGCGCAGCGCCGAGTAGTCGAACGGCTTGATCAGGTAGTGCAGCACGCCACCGCGCATCGCACTGCGCACGGTCTCGACGTCGGTCGCCGCCGTGATCACGATGACATCGACGTCCTCGTTGGCGCGCAACGACTTCAGCACCTCCAGCCCGCTCTGGTCGGGCAGGTAGACGTCGAGCAGCACGAGGTCGGGTTTCAACGACGCGACGAGCTTCAACGCGTCGGCGCCGTTGTGCGCGACCCCGGCCACCTCGAAGCCCTCGGTGCGCGCGACGTACCCGCTGTGCACCTTGGCCACCATGAAGTCGTCGTCGACGACGAGCACCCGGATCACCAGGGCAGCCTTGCGGTGAAGACCGAGCCGGACACGCTCACCGAGCCACCGCGCCGCAGGCACGCCCGCCTGATCAGCGCGAGCCCGATGCCGCGTTCGCCGTGCGATGCCGCCTTGGTCGTGAACCCGTGCCGGAACACCTCTTCTGCCAGTTCCGGCGCCACACCGGGACCTGAGTCGCGCACCACGGCCTGGACCTCGTCGTCCAACTGCACCACACCCACCTCGATCCACTTCTGAACTCCGTTGGAAGTGCTCAGCGAGCTCAGTGCATCCAACGCGTTGTCGACGAGATTTCCCAGCACCATCACCAGATCCGCCGACAACGCCTCGTCGACGCGTCCCAGCACGCTGTCCGGTGCCAGGCGCAGCACCGTGCCGCGTTCGGCGGCCAGCGAGGCCTTGGCGATCAGCAACGCGGCCACGGCGGGATCGCCGATGCGCGAGCTGACCTCGGTCCGCCACTGGTCCTGCGCCGAGCTGATCTGGTGAATGTAGTTGGTGACCTCGTCGTACTCCTTCAGCGCGATCAGCCCGGCGATGGTGTGCAGGCGGTTCGCGAACTCGTGCGCCTGCGCCCGCAACGTGTCGGTGGCGTGCTGGGACGCGTCCAGTTCGTGTTGCAGCGCAAGGAGTTCCGTGCGGTCCCGCAACGTCACGACCGCGCCCGCACCCTCGATCGGCATGCGGTTCAACGTCAGCACCACGCCCTGCCGCAGCACCAGCTGGTCCACACCGGTCGCGCGCCCGGTCAGCACGTCGCGCAGCCGGTCGTTGACCTCCAGCTCCTCGACCGACCGGCCGACCGCGTCCCCCGGCAGCGCGAGGAGGTCCACAGCGTGGTCGTTGACCAGCGTGATCCGGTGCTGCCCGTCGAGGCCGACGACGCCTTCCCTGATGCCGTGCAGCAACGCCTCGCGGTTCTCGACCAGCGCGGTGATCTCGTGCGGCTCCAGCCCGAGCGTCTGGTTCTTCACGCGCCGCGCCAGCAGCAACGACCCGGTGACGCCGATGACCAGCGCGATCGCCAGGTACCGCAGCACGTCCTCCGGCTGTTCCAGCGCGCCCGCGAACAGGCCGGGCTCGATCACGCCGGCGACCACCATGCCGTCGACCTTGCGGGTCCGCTCGTCGAACACCGGCACGTGCGCCTCGATCGAGCCGTTGATCGTGCCGACCCACGCCTTGCCGTCGAACGCGGTCGTCGGAGTGTCCAGTGTGGACCCGATCTGCGCCGGGTCGGGTGACGCGATCACGATCCGCCGGAGGTCGACGATCAGCACGTAGGAGGCACCGGAGAGACTCCGCGCGGTCTCGGCGGGCGCGGCCAGGATCCGCCAGTTGCCCATCGACGTCTGCACGACGTTCGTGGCCGCGACGTTCTCCGCCACGGACAGCATCCGGCGTTCCTCGTTGGAGCGAAAGTTGCTGCCCGTCTGGACGACCGTCAGCGCGCCGACCGCGCAGAGCAGCAACGTGACGACTACGAGTTGCCACACCAGGAGCTGGCTGGCCAGGGAACGGCGGCGGCGCATGAGACCTCCCGTGACCAGAAAGACCGAAAGAAACCTTAGAAGCGCAAGAGCGACATCAAGGTTTACACCAGAGCAACATGTCGAACCACGCGGACGAGAGGCGGGGATCACAGTGTCGGTGAAGGTGTGGGTGGCGGTGGCGACGGCGTTGCTCGCCGTCCTGCTGGTGCCACCGCTGCTGACGCCGGGTGCGGACAGCGGCGAGACCAGTCAGGTGCGGTCGCTGCGCGTGCTGGTGCCGAACCAGCCCGGCGGCGGTTACGACATCACGGCCCGCACCGCGGCGAAGGCCATGGAGGACGCCGACCTGCTGCGCAACGCCGAGGTGTTCAACCTCCCCGGCGCGGGCGGCACGGTCGGGCTCGGCCGCACGGTCGGGGAGCGCGGCAACGGCAAGCTGATCATGTCGATGGGCCTGGGCGTCGTGGGCGCGGTGTACACGAACAAGTCGCCGAACTCGTTGCTCGACACCACCCCGATCGCGAGGCTGATCGAGGAACCGGACATCGTCGTGGTCGCGAAGGACTCGCCGTACACGTCGTTGCAGCAGCTCGTGGACGCGTGGAAGGCCAACCCCGGCGCGGTGACGGTCGGTGGCGGCTCGGCACCCGGCGGTCCCGACCACCTGGCGCCGATGCTGATGGCCAAGGGCGTCGGGCTCGCGCCCAAGAGCGTCAACTACATCCCGTTCGACGGCGGCGGCGAGCTGCTGGCCTCGGTGCTCGGCGGCAAGGTCGCGTTCGGCGTCTCCGGCGTCGGCGAGTACCGCGACCAGATCCAGGCGGGCACGTTGCGGGTGCTCGCGGTGACGAGCGGCAAGCGCGTCAACGGCATCGACGCGCCGACGCTCAAGGAGTCCGGTGTGGACGTCGAGTTCAGCAACTGGCGCGGCATCGTGGCTCCTCCCGGCATCACGCAGACCGACCGCGACAAGCTGGTCGACCTGCTGCAGCGGATGCAGAAGACACCGCAGTGGACGGAGGCGTTGCAGCGCAACGGCTGGACCGACGCCTTCGCGCCGGGAGACCAGTTCAAGACCTTCCTGGACAACGAGAACAAGCGGGTGGCAACGGTGCTGAAGGACTTGGGGCTCGCATGACCGCGACCAAGAGCTGGCTACGGGAACGCTCTGAGCTGGGCATCTGCGCCCTCCTGGTCGTGCTCGGCGTGCTGGTGCTGACCGACGCGCTGCGCATCCCCACCGACTTCGCCCAGCGCGGCCCGGTCGGTCCGAAGGCGGTGCCGGTGCTGGTGGGCTCGCTGCTGCTGGTCGTCGCGGTGCTGCTGGCCCGTGACGTGCTGCGCGGCGGCCGCGGCGAGGCGGAGGGCGGCGAGGACGTCGACCTGACCGCGCCCGCCGACTGGCGCACGGTTCTGCTGCTGTGCGGCGCGTTCCTCGCGAACGCCGCGCTGATCGGCGTGGTCGGGTTCCCGATCTCCGGCGCGATCCTGTTCTGGGGCGCGGCCTACGCGCTCGGCAGCCGCAACCTCGTCCGCGACCCGCTGATCGCGGCCGGCATGTCGATCGTGACGTTCCTGGTGTTCAACAACCTGCTCGGCGTCCCGCTCCCCGGTGGCCCGTTGATGGAGGTGTTCTAGGTGGAACAGCTGCTCAACGGTTTCGCGACCGCGCTGACGCCGACACACCTGCTGTTCGCCGCGATCGGCGTGCTGCTCGGCACCGCGATCGGCGTCCTGCCGGGCATCGGACCGGCGATGGCGGTGGCACTGCTGCTGCCCGTCACCTACGGCATGGAGCCGACCGGCGCGTTCATCATGTTCGCGGGCATCTACTACGGCGGCATGTTCGGTGGCTCCACGACGTCGATCCTGCTGAACACACCGGGTGAGAGCGCGGCGGTCGTCACCGCGTTCGAAGGCAATCCCATGGCCCGCAGGGGACGTGGTGCGCAAGCGCTTGCCGCCGCCGCGATCGGCCACTTCACCGGCGGCATCATCGGCACCACCCTGATCGTCCTGTTGGCACCGTTCGTGGCCGAGCACGCGGTCGACATCGGCGCGCCGGACCTGTTCGCGATCATGGTGCTGGCGTTCATCGCGGTGACGTCGGTGCTGGGCTCCTCTCGGATCCGCGGGGTGGCGTCGTTGCTCATCGGTCTCACCATCGGCCTGGTCGGGCTCGACGAGATGACCGGCCAGCAGCGCCTCACGTTCGGCTCGCTGCACCTCGCGGACGGCATCGACGTCGTCGTGGTCGCGGTGGCGTTGTTCGCGGTCGGCGAGGCCCTGTGGGTCGCCGCTCACCTGCGGCGCAAGGCGTTCGAACCGATCCCGGTCGGTCAGCCGTGGCTGTCGAGGGCGGACCTCAAGCGCACCTGGAAGCCGTGGCTGCGCGGGCCGGTGATCGGGTTCCCGTTCGGCGCGATCCCGGCCGGTGGCGCGGAGATCCCGACGTTCCTGTCGTACGTGACGGAGAAGCGGCTCTCCAGGAACAAGGACGAGTGGGGCAAGGGCGCCATCGAGGGCGTGGCCGGTCCGGAGTCCACGGCGTCGGCGTCCGCGGCCGGCACGCTGGTCACGATGCTGACCCTGGGCCTGCCGACGACGGCGACCGCGGCCGTGATGCTCGCGGCGTTCCAGACGTACGGCATCCAGCCGGGCCCGTTGCTGTTCCAGCGCGAAGCCGACCTGGTGTGGGCGTTGATCGCGTCGCTGTTCATCGGCCTGACGTTGCTGCTGGTGCTGAACCTGCCGTTGGCACCGTTGTGGGCGAAGCTGCTGCGCATCCCGCGGCCGTACCTGTACGCGGGCATCCTGTTCTTCGCCTCGGTCGGTGCCTACGCGGTGAACGCGGACATCTTCGACCTGCTGCTGATGTTCGTGATCGGCGTGCTGGGCTTCGCGATGCGCCGCTACGGCCTGCCCGTGCTGCCCGCGATCATCGGCGTGATCCTCGGCCCGGCCGCGGAACAGCAGATGCGCCGCTCACTGCAGCTGTCCGACGGCTCGCTCACCGGACTGGTCAACAGCCCGATGGCCGTCATCGTCTACGTGATCATCCTTTTGATCGTCTTCTTCCCGCTGCTCAGGAGGTTCCTGCCGAAGCCGACGCCTCCTGCGGCTCCGGTCGGGGAACGCGAGAAGGTCGACGCCTGACCGCGTTGCGCGAAAGCCCCCGCTCTCCCGGCGGGGGCTTCGTCACGCGGTGCGCACGATCAGGATCGCGAACGGTTTGTCGTCCTCCGATTCGCTGACCGGGAGCTCTGTCTGCTCCCGCAACGTCGCCCACAACTCCATCACCCGTGCCACCTGCGGTTCAGGCAACCCGCAGATGGTGACGAACGCCCGCACCTGCTCGGGTTTCGTCGGCAGTTTGCCGCGCTTGAGCAACGAGTAGACCTGGCTGCGCGGCAGCACCTGGCCCGCCCGCCGGGAGATCTCCGGCAGAGTCAGCCCGGACCGCACGCGGACCGTCCGCAGCAGCTCGATGAACTCGGCCTCGGTCGCCGCACGCAGCTCGGCGGCCGACGTCGCGATCAACGGCGATGCCGGCTCGGAGTCGATGCCGAGCTCGGCGCGCAGAATCACCCGCACCTCGCGGTACACGGCGAGCGCCTCCGCCCGCCGTCCCGACCGCGACAGCGCGAGCATGAGCTGCGACCAGAGGCGGTTCAGGCGTTCGAGCGGATCGCCCTCCGGGTAGGTCATCGCTCGTCGTCCTGCCAGATCACCATCGGATTGGCCGGCGGTAGCGGGCCGAACCTGGCGCTGAACAGCCGGCTGCGGCTCAACGTGGTGATCATGGCCATGACGGCCGCGGTCGTGGAGACCACGACCGGCGAATGGCCGTGCGCGAGCATCCATCCCGTGAAGAGGAACCCAGTCGGCGCCAGCAGGACGGTGCCGGTGGCGGAGGTGGAACATCGTCGTCGGGGGTGCAAAGCCCCGCTGTAGGGGGTGGTTGACATGCGAACTCCTGGATGGGAGCCCGGCGCAGGGCGGCACCGCGCGCCGGGGCGGACCAGCTGATTGCGGAACAGTGAAAAGCCGTAAGTGCGGAATGTGTCCGTGCGGGGGTATTGGCGTTGCCGCTGGGACTCCGCGACATAACGGCTCAAGCACGATCCTGTCACCCACAAGAGTGACTGCCAACCGAATGACCGTCCAGGTTTTTCATGTCCTGTGCAACGACATCCGAACCCGTCCAACTGGCCAGTTTTTGTCACTTTCCCGGGTGCGTCCGGCCATGCCTGCCGTGCCGATACCAGATCGACAGGATCCAATGCCGTCCAATTCCTGGTCGCGCTCTGTTGACAGCGCTAAGGTTCGAACGGGCAGGGGGAACACTGTTCCCACGTCCTGGCCGCTGACGAGCTTTGGACCAGCTGAGCAGCGGAGTGGCGGTCTCCCGTTGGCGCGGGGGGCCGTCACGCGCTTCGCTCGTCGGCACCGCCGTCCTGGGGCCGGTGAAACCGCAGCCGCTGCCACTGCTCCACCCATCCGTCGAGCCGCATCTCTTCCTCGCCGCACCCGGTCAGGAACGCGCGCAGCTGGTCTTCCCTCTTCGGGAAGCGGATCGTGCACAGCGCGTGCGCGGTGCTCTTGGGCAGCGTCAGTTCGCCCGCGTTGTTCGACACCCGCTTGTACGACAGTCCCCTCGACAGCCGGAGCTGGTTGAGCGCGTCGACGAATTCGGCACGGGTGGTAGCGCGGCATGCCGTCGCGAACGGACAGTCGTCCTCGCTGAGCGACATCGTTCCAGGTCCTCCTGCTGCGGCGTTCTTCGTTCTTTCCTGTGTGGTTGTAACGAACTGGACGGAGCTTGCGAGAAAGAGAGCGTTGTTCGACTGTGAACGCGGATACTACCGCCGTGTCCAGCGTCTTTGTCGAACCACCGCATGTGCTGGAATATTCCATGATCGTGATCATGGGAATTATTCAGCAGGACAATCGTTCGCTTAGTTCGTAGGCCCAGATCAGCGTGCTGCCGACCTGGCGATTGGTTTGTACCAAATGGAAACGGCCGCCCGATCGCCAATTGCGGCAGGGGCGGCCGTTGAGCCGAACGGATCAGCCGTGCGTCGGGAAGCCCAGGTTGACGCCGAGCTGCTGCGGCCACCGGGCCGTGATCGCCTTGGCGCGGGTGTAGAACTTCACGCCCTCGGCGCCGTGCACGTGCGTGTCGCCGAACAGCGAGTCCTTCCAGCCGCCGAACGAGTAGTAGGCCATCGGCACGGGGATCGGCACGTTGATGCCGACCATGCCGACGTGCACGCGTCGCTGGTACTCGCGTGCGGCCAGGCCGTCGCCGGTGTAGATGGCCGTGCCGTTGCCGTACGGGTTGGCGTTCACCAGTTCCACGGCGTCCTCGAACGTGTCGGCGCGGACGACCGACAGCACCGGGCCGAAGATCTCGTCGGTGTAGATCGTCATGTCCCGCGTGACGTGGTCGAAGAGCGTCGGCGCGAGCCAGAAGCCGTCGGCGTGCCCCTCCGGCGCGTAGCCACGGCCGTCGACGACCAGCGTGGCACCGGCCGCCTCGCCCGCGTCCACGTAGGACCGGACCTTGTCGCGGTGCACGCCGGTCACCAGCGGACCCATCTGCGCGTCCGGGTTGGTGCCGGGCAGCACCGACGGGTGCAGTGCGCGGGTGCGGTCAGCGATCTTCGCCACCAGCTCGTCACCGGTCTCACCGACGGCCACGACCACCGAGATCGCCATGCAGCGCTCGCCCGCGGAGCCGTAACCGGCGGAGACCGCGGCGTCGGCGGCCACGTCGAGGTCGGCGTCCGGCAGCACGACCATGTGGTTCTTCGCGCCGCCCAGCGCCTGCACGCGCTTGCCGGCCGCGGTGCCGCGCGAGTAGACGTGCCGTGCGATCGGGGTCGAGCCGACGAACGACGCCGCGGCCACGTCCGGGTGGTCGAGCAGGGCGTTGACCGCGAAGGCGTCACCCTGCAGCACGTTCAGCACGCCGTCGGGCAGCCCGGCCTCCTGGAACAGCTCGGCCAGCCGCACGGACGCGGACGGGTCGCGCTCGGAAGGCTTCAGCACGAAGGTGTTCCCGGTCGCGATGGCGATCGGGAACATCCACATCGGCACCATCACGGGGAAGTTGAACGGCGTGATGCCCGCGACGACGCCCAACGGCTGCCGCACCGAGTACGCGTCGACGCCGCGCGAGACCTGCTCGGAGTGCTCGCCCTTGAGCAGCTGCGGGATGCCGCACGCGAACTCGACGACCTCCAGGCCGCGTTGCACCTCACCGGCGGCGTCGGAGAGCACCTTGCCGTGCTCGGACGTGATGATCTCCGCCAGTTCGGCACGTGCCTCGTGCAGCAGGTGGCGGTAGGCGAACAGGATCCGCGACCGCGTGGACAGCGACGACTCGGACCAGGACTGCGCCGCCTTCAGCGAAGAGGAGACCGCGAGGTCGACGTCGGCCTGCTCGGCCAGCACGACCTGAGCCGCCACCTGCCCGGTCGCGGGGTTGAAGACGTCGGACGTGCGGGACGACACCCCCGTGGTGCGGGCGCCGTCGATCCAGTGGGGGATGGTGCTCAACGCAAGCCTCCTGGTGGGGCGGTGGTGTTGCGGACTACGAGAGAGGGGTTGAGGAGATGGCGCACGGGTTCGGTGCGCCCGTCACGAACTCGCTGCAGCAGTGCGAGCGCCGCCAACCGGCCGAACTCGGCACGGGGCTGGTCGATCGTGGTCAGCGAAACGTGGCGAAGAGCCGCCAGCGACGTGTTGTCGTACCCCACAACGGAAACGTCGGCAGGCACGCGCAGCCCGGCGTCCTCAAGAGCGGAGATCGCGCCGACGGCGTTGAAGTCGTTGCAGGACAGGATGGCCGTGGGCAACGTGCCGGACTCGATCAGCGAACGGATCGCCCGCGCACCGGCCGTGTCGGTGTACTCGGACGACACGACCTGAGGCGTGAGCCCGTGCGCCTCCATCGCGGCGACGTAGCCACGCCGGCGCGGCCCGGCCTGCGTGCCCTCACCGCCGTCCAGGTGGGCGATGCGCCGGTGCCCCAACGACACCAGGTGGTCGATCGCGAGCCGCGCACCCTGCTCGCCGTCGTCGTTCACGGTATCCACAGTGGACACACGAGACGGCCGGGCCACGAGCACGATCGGAAGTTGTTCGGCGGCCTTGGAGATCGCCGTCGCGGGCACCACCGGCGAGAGCAGGATCAGCCCGGCGGGGCGGAAGGACTGCAACGACTCCAGCGCGCGGCGCTCACGGGCGGGCGAACGGCCGCCGGTGTTGATGATGATGTCGAACCCCTGCTCGCGCGCGACCTCGTCGATGCCGTCCACGACCTCGGCGAAGAACGCGTTGTGCAGGTCGGACACCATCACACCGAGCACGGTCGACGTGCGCGACGCCAACGACCGCGCCATCGCGTGCGGCGAGTACCCCAGTTCCTCCGCGGCCTTCAGCACAGCAGCGCGTCGCACGTCGCTCACCTTGGGTGAGTTGCGCATCACGAGTGACACCAGTGCGCGGGACACGCCCGCACGCAGAGCCACGTCCTCCATCGTCGGCCTGACCACCGGTGACCACCTCCCCTCACGTCACGGGCGGGAAACACACCCTTGACACCCGTGTGACGGAAGCTACAGCATTAGAGCGCTCCAACCAATAGAGCGCTCTAACACATCTCGGCGATGAACAGGGGAAACCTGCGATGCGGATCGGAGTAGCGGGTGTCGGCAGGATCGGCACCATGCACGCGACCAACCTCGCCGCACTGGATCGAGTCGACGAGGTGCTTCTCTTCGACCCGGTGCCCGGTCGTGCCGCGCAGGCGTCGGCCGAGCTGAGCGGAACCAAGGCGGTCGACGACCTCGACACGTTGCTCGGCAACGTCGACGGCGTCCTGCTCGCCACCCCGACCAACACCCACCCGGAGATGCTCCGAGCGGCGATCGCCCGCGGCGTCCCGACGCTGTGCGAGAAGCCGATCGCGAGCGACCTCGCCGAGATGACCGCGCTGGTGGAGGACGTCGAGAAGTCCGGGGTGGAGGTCCTCGTGGGCTTCCAGCGCCGTTTCGACCCGGCCATCTACGAGCTGAACCGCCGCATCCGCGCGGGCGAGGTCGGTGACATCTACCTGGTCAGGGCGGTCGGCAACGACGCGAACCCGCCGGACTTCTCCTACCTGCCCGCGTCCGGCGGCATCTTCCGCGACCTGCTCATCCACGACCTGGACTGCGTGCCGTGGCTGGTCGGCGAGCCGGTCGTCGAGGTCTACGCGAGCGGTTCGGTGCTGGTGCACCAGGCGTTCGCGGACGCCGACGACGTGGACAACGCCGTGGTGGTGCTGAAGTTCGCAGGTGGTGCGCACGCCACGCTGGCGGGCGGGCGGCACGACCCGGTCGGCTACGACCACCGCATCGAGGTGCTGGGCAGCAAGGACTCGCTGGTCGCGGGCGTCGACCCGCGCACGCCGCTGAACTCGCTGGAGCCCGGCGGTCACGTGGCCGGACCGGACGCCTACCCCGGTTTCCCGGAGCGCTTCCACCGCGCGTACGTCAACGAGATGAACCTGTTCACGCAGGTCATCGCGGGCGAAGTCGCGAACCCGTCGCCCGCGCGGGAGAGTCTGATCAGCCTTCGCCTGGCTGAAGCGTGTGAGCAGTCGCGCCGCACCGGCGCACCGGTGAAGATCGAGGGGAACTAGGCATGGCGAAGATCGCTGGGGCACCGATCTCCTGGGGCGTGTGCGAGGTTCCGGGCTGGGGCGAGGTCCTGCCCGCGACGACCGTTCTGACCGAGATGAACGAGCTGGGCCTGGCGGCCACCGAGCTCGGGCCGCCCGACTACCTGCCGGCCGACCCCGGTGCGTTGAAGGCGCTGCTCACCGAGTTCGAACTGACGCTCGTCGGCGGTTTCCTCGCCGTCACGCTGCACACGGACGTCCAGTCCACTCTGGACGAAGCCGACCGCGTGGCCGCGATCCTCAAGGCGGGCGGGGCCGAGGTGCTCGTGCTCGCCGCCGCGACCGGTTTGGACGGTTACGACGAACGGCCGCAGCTCACCGACGACGAGTGGAACACCCTCGTCGACACCTGCGTGAAGATCCGCGAGATCGCCGCGAAGCACGGTCTGGCCACCGTGCTGCACCCGCACGTGGGCACCCACGTCGAGCGGGAGGCGGAGGTCGACCGGTTCCTCGCGGACTCCGATCTCCAGCTCTGCCTGGACACCGGCCACCTGCTCATCGGTGGCACGGACCCGGTCGAGCTGGCGCGCCGCTACCCGGACCGGATCGGTCACGTGCACCTCAAGGACGTGCGCGACGAGATCGCGGCGAAGGTGCGCAGCGGCGAGCTCAGCTACACCGATGCCGTGGAACAGGGCATCTACGTCCCGCTCGGGGACGGTGACGTGGACGTGGAAGCGCTGGTGAAGCTCGTTCAAGAGGCGGGCTACACCGGATGGTTCGTGCTTGAGCAGGACACGCGGCTCAAGGACGGAAGTCCTGTGGACAAGCCGAAGCAGGACACCGCGCGCAGCCTCGCGCACCTCAGCAAGATCCTCTGAAGGGACTGGAGACGATGAAGTCTCGCTTGGTCATCCGCGCGGGCGTTGCACTCGCCGGTGTTGCTCTACTCGCCGCCTGTAGCGGTCCCACTGGTACGAACAACCAGAGCACGAACAACAACAGCGCGCCGGCGACCGGAGACCTCAAGGTCGCCGTCATCACGCACGGCACCGCGGGCGACGCGTTCTGGAGCGTCGTGAAGGTCGGCGCGGAGGACGCGGGCAAGCAGCTCGGCGTCGGCGTCACCTACAACTCCGACGGCGACCCCGGCGCCCAGGCCAAGCTCATCGACAACGCTGTGTCGCAGAAGGTCGGCGGCATCGTGGTGTCGATGGCGAACCCGGACGCGCTCAAGACGTCGATCCAGAACGCGGTGAAGGCCGGCATCCCGGTCATCACGATCAACTCCGGCAGCGCGAAGAGCGCGGAGTTCGGTGCCATGGCGCACGTCGGCCAGGAGGAGTCGATCGCCGGTGAGGAAGCCGGCAAGAAGCTCAAGGCGGCCGGCAGGACCAAGCTGCTGTGCGTGATCCACGAGGCCGGCAACACGGGCCTCAACCAGCGCTGCGACGGTGCCCGCACCGGTTTCGGCGGCACCGTGGAGAACCTTCAGGTCGACATCTCCAACCCGACCGACATCGAGTCCCGGATCAAGGCGAAGCTGCAGTCCGACACGTCGGTCGACGGCGTGCTCGCGCTGAACCCGCAGGTGGCCGTGAACGCCGCGTCCGCGATCAAGGGTGCGGGCTCGAAGGCGCAGGTCGCGACGTTCGACCTGAACGCCGACGTGGTGAGCGCGATCAAGGCCGGTGACGTGCTGTTCGCGGTCGACCAGCAGCAGTACGAGCAGGGCTACCTGCCGATCGTGATGCTGAAGCTCTTCCACGACAACGCCAACACCCTCGGCGGTGGTAAGCCCGTCCTGACCGGCCCCGGCTTCGTCGACAAGTCCAATGTGGACAAGGTCGCGGAGTACGCCAAGGCCGGCAAGCGCTAGGGAGGACAGGGAGAGATGACCGTGACGGCTCAAGCGCCACCGGCTGCCGACGAACGGCTGGGCAAGCCGAGGTTGCTCGACCAGCTGGTCGTGCGGCCGGAGATCGGCGCCCTGCTCGGCGCACTGCTCGTGTTCCTGTTCTTCTCCGTGGTCACCGAGCAGTTCCTGAGCCTGGGCGGTGCGGCCACGTGGCTGGACGACGCCTCGATGCTCGGCATCATGGCGGTGGCCGTGGCGTTGCTCATGATCGGCGGCGAGTTCGACCTGTCCGCCGGTGTCATGACCGCGTCCACGGCGCTCGTCACGGCCATCCTCTCCACCCAGCTGGGCCTGGGCGTCTGGCTGTCGTTGCTGGTGTCGCTCGCCTTCGCGTTGGCGGTGGGCGCGTTGAACGGCTGGCTCGTGATGCGCACGGGCCTGCCGAGCTTCATCGTGACGCTGGGCAGCTTCCTCGCGTTGCAGGGTCTCAACCTCGGCGTGACGCGCCTGATGACCGGCAGCGTCCAGGTGTCGGGCATGCGGGACACCGTGGGCTACGAGTCGGCGGGCTTCCTGTTCGCGTCGACGTTCCAGGTCGGCGGCCAGAGCTTCTACGTGTCGATCATCTGGTGGGTGCTGTTCACGGTCATCGCCTCGACCGTGCTGGTGCGCACCAAGTTCGGCAACTGGATCTTCGCGATCGGCGGTGCCGCGCAGAGCTCGCGCGCGGTCGGTGTGCCGGTCGTGCGGTCGAAGATCCTGCTGTTCATGACGACCGCGTTCGCCGCGTGGCTGGTCGGGTCGATCAACATCCTGCGGTACGCGAGCGTGCAGGCGAACCAGGGCATCGGCCTGGAGTTCCAGTACATCATCGCGGCGGTGATCGGCGGCTGCCTGCTGACCGGTGGCTTCGGTTCCGCGGTGGGAGCGGCGATCGGCGCGCTGATCTTCGGCATGGCCCGGCAGGGCATCGTCTACGCCGGGTGGAACAGCGACTGGTTCCAGCTGTTCCTCGGCGTGATGCTGCTGGCCGCCGTGCTGGTGAACAACATGCTGCGGCGCCGCGCGGAAAGGGTGAAGCGATGACGTCCCTGATCGAAGTCGAGAACATCGGCAAGACCTACGGCAGCGTCATCGCACTCAGCGATGTGTCCACTGTGGTCAACGCGGGTGAGGTCACCTGCGTGCTCGGCGACAACGGGGCCGGCAAGTCGACGCTGATCAAGATCCTGGCCGGAGTCCACCAGCACGACCAGGGCTCGTTCCGGGTCGAGGGCGAGGAGATCAGGTTCTCGTCACCGCGCGAGGCGCTGGACCACGGCATCGCGACCGTGTACCAGGACCTGGCGGTCGTGCCGCTGATGTCGGTGTGGCGCAACTTCTTCCTGGGTTCGGAGCCGACGACGAAGTTCGGCTTCCTGGACCGGAAGAAGGGTCGCGAGATCACCAAGAAGGCGTTGTCCGACATGGGCATCGACCTGCGGGACGTGGAGCAGCCGGTCGGCACCCTCTCGGGTGGCGAACGGCAGTGCGTCGCCATCGCGCGTGCCGTGCACTTCGGCGCCAAGGTGCTGATCCTCGACGAACCGACGGCGGCGCTCGGCGTGAAGCAGGCCGGTGTGGTGCTGAAGTACGTGGCCCAGGCGCGTGATCGCGGCCTCGGCGTCGTGCTGATCACGCACAACCCGCACCACGCCTACCCGGTCGGCAACCGGTTCCTGCTGCTCAAGCGCGGCCGCGCGCTGGGCAGCTACGAGAAGTCGGAGATCGGCCTGGAGGAGCTGACGCGTCAGATGGCGGGTGGCGCGGAGCTCGAAGCACTGGCTCACGAACTGCGGGGTGTCGAGGCGTGACGTCTCTGGAAGTGCTGACCGTCGGCCGGGTCGGCGTCGACCTCTACCCCGAGCAGTCGGGGGTGCCGTTGGCCGAGGTCAGCACCTTCGCCAAGTCGCTCGGCGGCACCGCGACCAACGTCGCGGTCGCCGCCGCTCGGCTGGGGCGGAAAGCCGGTGTCCTCACCAAGGTCGGTCCGGACGGGTTCGGAACGTATGTGCGGCAGGCACTTGAGGGCTTCGGGGTGTCGTCCGAGCACGTCGGCACCTCGCCCGACCTGCTGACGCCGGTGGTGTTCTGCGAGCTCAACCCGCCCGCGGACCCGCCGTTGCTGTTCTACCGGCTGCCGATCGCGCCGGACCTGACGTTGAACGAGGACGACGTGCCGTGGTCGCTCGTGCGCGACGTCCCGCTGTTGTGGCTGACGGGCACCGGGGTGTCCGCCGAGCCGGCCCGTTCGACCCAGCGGGCGATGCTCGGCAGCCGGGCCCGGCACGGGCACACCGTGCTGGACCTGGACTACCGGCCGATGTTCTGGCCGGACGTCAAGACGGCGCGTGCCGAGATCAGCTGGATGCTCGACCACGTGACGGTCGCCGTGGGCAACCGGACCGAGTGCGAGATCGCGGTCGGCACGTCCGATCCCGACGAGGCCGCCGACCGGCTGCTGGCCCGCGGGATCTCGTTGGCGCTGGTCAAGAAGGGCGCCGAGGGCGTTCTGGTGGCCACGCCGGAAGGTCGTTGGACCGTGGCACCGAACCCGGTCGAGGTCGTGTGCGGGCTGGGTGCCGGTGACGCGTTCGGCGGGTCGTTGGTGCACGGCCTGCTGTCCGGCTGGGACCCGGTGAAGATCGCCCGCTACGCCAACGCGGCCGGCGCGATCGTGGCGTCCCGGCTGGCCTGCGCGGACGCGATGCCGGACCAGGAAGAGATCGAGGAACTGCTGTGATCACTGACGAGCGGTGGGCTGCTCTGCTGGAGACCCGCGCGACCGACCCCGGTGCGGTGCGGCGGGCGTACCAGGCGCGGAAGCGGCGGCACTCGTTGCTGAACGGCAAGTCCACGCTGTTCCTGGTCGCGGCGGACCACCCGGCCCGCGGTGCGCTCGGCGTCGGCGGCGACCCGCTGGCGATGGCCGACCGGCGGTCGCTGCTCGGCAGGTTGCTGACGGCGCTGGCGAACCCCGAGGTCGACGGTGTGCTCGGCACGCCGGACGTCATCGAGGACCTGCTGCTGCTGGACGGTCTGGACGAGCGCGTGGTCATCGGTTCGATGAACCGCGGTGGCCTGGCCGGTGCGGACTGGGAGATCGACGACAGGTTCACCGCGTACGACGCGTCGTCCATCGCCGCGTTCGGCCTGGACGGCGGCAAGATGCTGCTGCGCCTGGTCGACTCGGACCCCGGCACGATTCCCACGCTGGAAGGCTGCGCGCGGGCCGTCACCGAACTCGCCGAGCACGGCCTGATGGCGATGGTGGAACCGTTGCCGTACAAGCGTGATCACAACGACAAGCTGGTGCTGCAGAAGGACTCCGCGGCCCTGTCGCGTGCCTCGGCCGTGGCCGCCGGGCTGGGCGCGACCTCCGCCTACACCTGGCTGAAGCTGCCCGCGCCGGACGAGCCGGACGTCGTGCTGGACACCACCGCGCTGCCCGCGCTGGTGCTCGGTGGCGTGCCGTCCGAACGGCCGGAGGACGACCTCGCGTCGTGGGGCCGCTCGCTGCGCCACCCGACCGTGCGCGGCCTGGTCGTCGGTCGCGCGTTGCTCTACCCGCCGGACGGCGACGTCGCCGCCGCTGTCGCCGCCGCCGCCGAAGTTCTGCGCACCGCGAGGGGAATCACGGTATGACTTTGCACCGTCCACACGGGACGCTTTCGACCTCGACGGACGTCATCCACCTGACACCGGAGGACGCGGGCTGGACCTACACGGGACTGCGCGTGCTGCGGATCGAGGCCGGCTGGGTGCGCACGATCGAGACCGGCGAGTTCGAGGCGTTCGTGCTGCCGCTCGCCGGATCGTTGACGGTCGAGGTGGACGACGAGAGGTACGAGCTGCAGGGCCGTGACTCGGTGTTCACCCGTGTCACGGACTTCGCCTACGTGCCACGGGACGCCTCGGTCAGGTTGTCCTCTGTGGACGGTTGCGAGGTCGCGCTGCCGATGGCGCGGTGCACTCGAAGGCTCACGCCGAAGTACGGCCCGGCGGACGGCGTTCCGGTCGAGGCCAGGGGTTCCGGCAACGCCACCCGCCAGGTCACGAACTTCGGCGTGCCCGGCGTGTGGGACCACGCGGACAAGCTCAACGCGTGCGAGCTGATCACCCCGGACGGCAACTGGTCGTCGTACCCGCCGCACAAGCACGACTCCTCGCAGCCCTGCGAGGTCGAGAACGAGGAGATCTACTACTTCCGGATCGCCGACCGGGACCAGGTCACGCCGTCCCGCACGGGTTTCGGTTTCCACCGCACGTACACCGACGACGGCACGATCGACGAGGACGTGACCGTGCGCGACGGTGACGTGTTCCTGATCCCGCGCGGCTACCACGGTCCGTGCGTCGCGGCGCCGGGTTACCCGATGTACTACCTGAACGTGCTGGCCGGACCGGGCGACGAACGTTCGATGGCGTTCTGCGACGACCCGGCGCACACCTGGGTCCGCGACAGCTGGGCGGCGCAGGAACTGGACCCGCGCTGCCCGGTCACGACCGCAGAGGGGCGGGTCAAGTGAAGCTCACGACCGCACAGGCGCTGGTCCGCTGGATGCTGGCGCAGCGCACGGAGTTGTTCGACGGCACGCAGGCGCCGCTGTTCCCCGGCGTGTTCGGGATCTTCGGTCACGGCAACGTGCTCGGTCTCGGCAACGCGCTCGAAGAGGTCCGCGACCGCCTGCCGGTCTGGCGCGGCCACAACGAGCAGGGCATGGCGCTGGCCGCGGTCGGCATCGGCAAGGCCACCCACCGCCGCCAGGTCGGTGTCGCCACGTCGTCGATCGGCCCCGGCGCGCTGAACATGGTGACCGCGGCGGGCGTCGCCCACGCGAACCGCCTGCCGCTGCTGCTCCTGCCCGGCGACACGTTCACCGGCCGCGCCCCCGATCCGGTGCTGCAGCAGGTCGAGCACTTCCACGACCCGACCGCGACGGTGAACGACGCGTTCCGCGCGGTCAGCCGCTACTTCGACCGCATCACCCGCCCCGAGCAGCTGCTGTCGACGCTGCCGCAGGTCGCCCGCGTCCTCACCGACCCGGCCGACTGCGGTCCGGTGACGCTGGCGCTGCCGCAGGACGTCCAGGCCGAGTCCTACGACTTCCCCGACGCGCTGTTCACCCCGGTCGTGCACCGCCTGCAACGCCAGCGCCCGGACCTGCACGCCCTGGCCGAAGCCGCACGGGCGATCCGCGGCGCGTCCCGCCCGTTGCTGGTGCTGGGCGGCGGCGTCCGCTACTCCGGTGCCGCCGGACGGGCGCTGCGGTTCGCCGAGCAGCACAACATCCCGATCACCGAGACCACGGCGGGCCGCACCCTCGTCCCGCACGACCACCCGCTGCACGCCGGCCCGCTCGGCATCACGGGTTCGACGTCGGCCAACGTCCTGGCGGGCGAGGCCGATCTGGTCATCGCCGTCGGCACCCGCCTGCAGGACTTCACCACGGCGTCCTGGACCGTCTTCGCACCGGGCGTGCACCTGATCTCGTTGAACGCGGCCCGCTTCGACGCCGTGAAGCACGGCTCGTTCGCCCTGGTCGCCGACGCCGACGAGGGCCTGCGCGAACTGACCGACCTGCTCGGCGCCTGGCAGGCACCCGCCGACTGGGCCCGACGGTCCCAGACCGAACGTGCGAAGTGGGACCGGCACATCACGTCGTTGCGCGAGCCTTCCGCGGGCCTGCCGACGTACGCGCAGGTGGTCGGCGTCGTGAACGACGTCAGCGGCCCCACCGACTACGTGATGACCGCGTCCGGCGGCCTGCCCGGCGAGCTGATCGGCGGCTGGCGCGCGACCGGCGAGGCCACCATGGACGTCGAGTACGGCTTCTCCTGCATGGGCTACGAGCTGGCCGGTGCGTGGGGCGCCGCCATCGCGCACACCGAGGGCGTGGTCACCACCCTGCTCGGCGACGGCTCGTACCTGATGCTGAACGCCGAACTGTTCTCGGCCGCCTTCGCGGGCCACGGCTTCGTCGCGGTCGTCTGCGACAACGACGGCTACGCGGTCATCCACCGCCTGCAGACGGGCCAGGGCGGCGCGGGCTACAACAACCTCTACTCCGACTGCACCACCAGTCACGCCGAACCCCCGCGCACGGACTTCGCCGCCCACGCCGCCGCGATGGGCTGCGCGGTCTTCCCGGTCGACACGCTGGCCGACCTCGAAGGCGCCTACCGGAAGGCCCGCGAGGTGGCGGTCGGCGAGAAGCGCCCGGCCGTCGTCGTGATCCGCACGCACCCGTCGTCGTGGACCGAGGCCGGGGCGTGGTGGGAGGTCGGCGTGCCGGAGGTCTCGCACCGGCCGGAGATCGCCGCCGCTCGCGAGGAAGTGCTGGAGGGCAAGGCGCGTCAGGTGCGCTACCTGACCTGAGCGTCACCGCCCAGTGACTGAGACAACCTCAGCCCGGGGAACAACGCACGGACAAGCTCCCTTGAACAGTTGGTTAGGTCTACGAACTGTTTGAGGGAGCTTCTCGTGAGCCTGCTCTTCTCCCCGCTGACCCTGCGGTCGGTCACCCTGCCCAACCGCATCGCGGTGAGCCCGATGTGCCAGTACTCGGCCACCGACGGCGTGCCGAACGACTGGCACCTCGTCCACCTGGGCTCCCGCGCCGTCGGCGGGGCGGGCCTGGTGATCGCCGAGGCGACGGCCGTCGAGCCGCGTGGCCGGATCTCGGCGCAGGACGTCGGAATCTGGAACGACGAGCAGGTCGCAGCGTGGCAGCGGATCACCGCGTTCATCAAGGAGCAGGGCAGCGTCCCGGGCATCCAGCTCGCGCACGCCGGGCGCAAGGCGTTCGGCGACTGGGTGCCGGTCGCGCCGACGACCGAGCCGTTCCCCGGTCTGAACACGCCGGAGAAGCTCACCGAGCACGGCAGCGTCGTCAAGGCGTTCGTCGAGGGTGCCCTCAGGGCGGTCGAGGCCGGGTTCGAGGTGCTCGAGATCCACGCGGCCCACGGCTACCTGCTCCACGAGTACTACTCGCCGCTCACGAACGAGGGCAGCATCGAGGAACGCATCGCCGTCCCCGTCGAGGTCACCGCCGCCGTGAGGGCAGCGGTCGGCCCCGACGTGCCGGTGATCGTCCGGATCTCCGGCACCGACTGGGTGGACGACGGCTGGACCGCCGACGACAGCGTTGTGCTGGCACAGGCGCTCAAGGCCGCGGGTGCGGACCTGATCGACGTGTCCAGCGGTGGCAACACCGCGCAGGCGGACATCCCGATCGGGCCCGGCTACCAGGTGCCGCTCGCCGAGGCGGTGCGACGCAAGGCAGACGTGCCCACGGGTGCGGTCGGCCTGATCACCGAGGCGAATCAGGCCGAACAGGTGTTGAACGACGGTTCCGCCGACCTGGTCCTGCTCGCGCGCGAACTGCTCCGCGACCCGTACTGGCCGCTGCACGCGGCACAGCAGCTGGGTGTGGAGGTCAAGGCGCCGAGGCAGTACGCCAGGGCGTTCTGAGGGCGCCCTCAGAGTTCAAGGGTTGGGCAACCGGATCATCGGTGCCCAACCCTTGAACTCTTCAGGCTGAATTCAGCGACGGTAGTCGTCGTAGTCGTCGTACGGGTCGTCATGGCGTTCTTCGCCACCACTCCCGTTCGACGATGGTTCGCCAGACAGCTCGCGCTGCAGAGCAGCGAAGTCGGTCTCATGGGAGCTGTACTTGAGCTCCCTGGCGACCTTCGTCTGCTTGGCCTTCGCTCGGCCGCGCCCCATGGCTCGACCCCCTCGCACAGGGACGGGGGCGGCCGGGGGAACGGCGGCCCCACTCGTCTCGACAACTAGTTCCTGGTAACTACCGTACCGTGCCGATGGGGTTCCTCGCGACGCGGTAGGCGTGACACGTACCGCCAAATCTCCCCACCACCCCCGCGTGGAAGGATGCACAGGTGCCCAGACCGTTCGTCGCCTACCTTCGGGTGTACGAACCGTTATCGGCGATGGACGCACCGCTAGCGGACAAAGTCCGAAAAGCCCTGGAAACAGGCCCGATACCTCGTTCTGAGGTCGGGGACCGGGAACGGGAGCTGTGGTTGCGATCACAGTTGGCCAAGAAGATGCTTCCCGGCGACTCCCACTTCGACGTGATGACGATCAGTCCGGCCGAGGTGCCGACGTCTGACGCCGCGCGTGTCGGCCCCGGACCCCTCGTCTGCCCGCTGGACCTCAGGGCGCGGTCCGCGGCGGCTCTGGTGGGCTTCCTGGCCTCTTCTCCGCCGATCCTCCAGGACGCGGCACTGAACGTTTCCCCGGAGACGGTCCGAGCGCGCGCGTCCGCCGTGATGGCCGAGCTCGCGGGAGGGGCGGTCCACGTCATCTCCACGACCTGGACGGTGCCGCTGCCCTGGTTCGCCCTCGTCGACCCGGCCCAGCGCCGCGTGGTGCTCGCCAGCGCCCCGGACGACCCGGAACGGCAGGTCTCCTGGCGCGTTGCCATGGCCGACGCGCGCCGCCGCATCGCACGGGCGTTGAAGGTCGTGAAGTCGTCGCTGGGCGAAGACGGACCGGCCAAGGTCCTCGCCGACACCGGACGCTGGCTGGAGCACTTCCACCCGCACTCCGCGGTCGAGCTCGACTACGGCGGCCTGGTCCAGCTGCTGGAGGACAAGGACCTCCTGGAGGACAGCTCGGCGGCCGACGTCAACGCCGTCGTGGACGCCCTCGAAGCCGGTGACGCCGAGGAGGTCGCGCTGCGCTACGAGACGCTGCGCGAGTTCTGGGGCGAGCTGGCCCGCAGGGAGCGCCACGGCTGAAGCAGCACCCTCGCCGTCACCCCTGCCGCCGCGGCGAGCAGCATCGCCGCAGGCCACGCCACGTGCGTGGCGACGAAGGCCGCGATCGGCGGCGTCACCGCGGCGGAGAGGTAGTTCGCCGAGTTCTGCATGGCCAGCGCCGTGCCGCTGCGACCGGCCGGCGCCAGCTCCATCGCCTCGGTGACCGCGAGCCCGTTCCAGCAGACCGCCAGCGCCGTCGTGGGGACCAGCACCGCGACCAGCCACCACACCGGCGCCTGGTCGAGCAGCGCGCTCAGCGCGAGCCCGGCGACCGTGGCCGCCGAGAGGATCTTCAGCGGCCCGATCCGGTTGCGCACCCGGTCCGACCACACGCCCACCCCGAGCCGTGCGCCTCCGCCGATCACCTGGGCGACCGCGAAGATCGTCGCCGCAGTGCCGACCGCCAGACCGCGGTGGTCGTGCAGCAACGCCACCAGCAACGTCGTCGTCGTGAACTGCGGAACGACCAGCAGCCCGCTGGCCAGCGACAACCGCAGCAAACGAGGATCGCGCAGGATCAGTCCGTGGTCGGTCGACGCCCGGATCGCACCCGGTGGTTCGCGCACCCAGACGGCCACGGCCAGGGCCACCAGCCCGGTCACGCCCGCCAGTGCCACCATCGCGCCCGGCACCCCGGACAGCGCGGCCACCGCGGGCAGCACGGCGGCGGTGAGCGCGGCTCCCAGCGGTGTCGCGGTCTGCCGCACCCCGATCGCGAAGCCGCGCTGGGAGGCGCCGAACCACGACATCACGGCCCGTCCGCTGGCGGCGTTGACGCTGGCCCCGAAGAGCCCGGCACCGAGCAGCGCGGCCCCGGCCACCCAGGCGTTGCCGAACGCGGCGGCGGCCAGGCATCCCGCGGCACCGGCACCGCCGATCGCCATGACGAGTCGTTCGCCGTGCCGGTCCGCCGCGAAGCCCCACGGCACGAGAGCGATCATCGTGCCCAGGTTGACGGCACCGAGAAGCAGCCCCACCTGGGGCAACGTCAGGTCGAAGTGGTCACGGAGCTGGGGGCTGATCGCCGGCAGGCCGAGGAAGACGGCCGCGTTCACACCCTGCGCCAAAGCCCCGATGCACAGCACGACCCAGCGGTACCCCATGAGGGCACGCTAGGTCTGCCGTTCAAAAAGTGGAACGTATTTCTTATCTCTTGGGACGGTGGTGGCCGCGCTCGGCCGCCAGCAGCTCGTCCACCGACGCGCTCCCGCGCTGGTAGCGCGAAGCGATCTCGGCGTTGAGCTTGTCCACGACCACCTGCACCTCACGCCGCCGCACCGACACCGAGGCCTCTTCCGAGATGAACGTCTCCAACGCCTCGGCCAGCCGATCGTCGGACAACTTGCTCACGTCGGAGAGGTCCACGTCGGAAACCAGAGCCTCCACGTGCCGTTGATGCGCATCAGCACGTGACGGCTCATGGGTCTGGTACCGGCCGAGGCCGGTCGCCGGACCAACGGCGTTCGTGGACAGGATCGTGGCCAGCTGCTCGACCACCGCCGAGCCACCGGAACTGCGGCGCTCCTGCTCCGCGCGCACGATGTCGATCCGCGCGTGCAGCAACCGCCGCAGGTAGGACAGGTCGGTCTCTTCCTGCGCTGCCTCGTCGCGGAGTTCGCGCACCTCGACGAGCGGGCGCTGCTCGACGCCCTCCGTGTAGTCGGGGGCGAGCACCCGGTCGATTCGGCGGCGCCCGCCAGGACGCACCTCGATCACGTGTCCATCCTGCGGTAGATCCTCCTCACCCGCCAACACATCCCATGCACCAAACGTGTCTCAAATGTGCACGCCCAGGAGCTTTCGCGTCTCATCTGGCGTCAAAGCAGGTCGTTGTGCGATCTTGGCCAGACCAGCGGCACGCGCTACGAGCTGTGCGTTGTCCCGCACCGGCACGCCACGTGAGTAGCTGATGGTGTCTTCCATACCCACTCGGAGATGGCCCCCCGCACCCAATGCGGTGAACATCACCGGAAGAGCGGTACGACCGATCCCGGTGGCGGAAAACGTTGCCCCGTCTGGCAGAGCGTTGACCGCGGCGACCAGCGTGGCGGCGTCACCGGGCATGCCGCCGGGCACTCCCATGACGAAGTCCACGTGCACGTGACCGCCCGCGGGCAGGCCGTGCTGGTCCAGCAAGCGCTTCAACGACGCCAGCTGGCCGATGTCGAAGATCTCGTACTCCGGCACGATGCCGCGTTCCTGCATGCCCTTGTGCAGGGCGACGATGAACTCCCAGCGGTTCAGGAACACGTCGTCGCCGAAGTTGACCGTGCCCATCGTGCAGGACGCCGAGTCCGGCATCGCCTCCAGCACGCGCAGCCGGTCCGGTTCGGGGTCGTGCACCGACCCGCCGGACGACAGCTGGACGACCAGGTTGGTCTCCGCGCGCAGGGCCTCGACGGTCGCCTTCAACCGGCCGAGGTCCAGGGTCGGCCTGGTGTCCTCGCCGCGGATGTGGACGTGGATCATGGCCGCGCCGACCTGCTCGCAGCTCTGCGCCGTCGCGACCAGCTCTTCCAGGGTCACTGGAAGCTGCGGGACGTCGGCCTTCGCGTGTTCCGCTCCGGTGGGAGCGACGGTGATGAGCGTGCCCAAGGACATGTCCCGGGACTCTAGGGGTTCATCCCCGCAGGTTGCGAACGGCTTCCCGGCCCAGACCGGGGGTGTCCGGCGGCACCGAGTCGGGGTCGATCCGCGCCTGAACCTCCCGTTCGGGCGCTCCCGCGACGAGGTTCGACTCGATCGGTACGGACCGCTTGATCAGCGCCAACGCGATCGGGCCCAGCTCGTGGTGCAGCACCACGCTGCCCACCCGGCCGACCACGCGCCCGTCCAGCGTGACCGGGTCACCGGTCTCCGGCTGGGCGTCCGCAGAACCATCCAGGTGGAGCAGGAGCATCCGGCGCGGCGGGCGTCCTACGTTGTGGACCTTGGCGACCGTCTCCTGGCCGCGGTAGCACCCCTTGTTCAGGTGCACGGCCTGGTCGACCAGGTTGACCTCGTGCGGGATCGTGCGCTCGTCGGTGTCCACGCCCTGGCGCGGCCGCAGGGCCTCGACCCGCAGCGCCTCGAACGCGAAGCTGCCGGCCGGTCGCGCGCCCGCGTCCGTGATCCGCTGCCACCACGACGTCAGCTCCGCACGCGGTACGAGCAGGTCGACCGAGACCTGGCCCGGCCACGACGTCCGGCGCACGAAACCCTCGCCGAGCGTGTCGACGTCCGACGGCAGCGGGACGCCCAGCTTCTCCAGCAACGCGGGCGTGTCCGGCCCGACGACCGACAGCAGCGCGAACTCCGCCGTGGCGTCGCGCGGCTCGACCTTCGACCAGAAGACCATCTTCTTCAGGTACGCCAGCAGGTCGTCGACCTTCTCGACGTCCAGGAACACCGTGCCGCCGACGTTCGCGACGACCATGTGGTGCTCGAGCCTGCCCTGCGCGTCGAGGATCAGCGCCTCGGTCGCGGCACCCTCGCCCAGCTGCTCGAAGTGCTGGCTGGTCAGCTGGTGCAGCCACTTCAGCCGGTCCTCGCCGGAGATCGCGATGACACCCCGGTTGGAGCGGTCCACGACCACGACCGACCGCGCCGCCGAACGTTGCTCGGCAAAGGGGTCGCCGTAGTGCCAGGCAACGCCTGCGTCGGTGGAATCGTCGGGCGGCGGGACGGCTCCTGGCAGTGTTGAATCCCCTTGGGTCACTCTGTCTCCTGCTCCTGCTTCAAACAGTCGCGGCACGTGCCGGACAGCGCGAGGTGGCTCGCATCCAGTTCGAACCCGTCGCGTTCCCGCAATGTTCCGACCAGCGGGTCGAGAAGCTCACACGGGATCTCGTCGATCCGGCCGCAGACGTGGCACACCAGGTGCACGTGCTGGTGGTCGTCGACCGAGTAGTTCGGCGCGCCGTGACCCAGATGGGTGTGCCGCACCAGCCCGAGCCGGTCGAGCAGGTCGAGCGTGCGGTAGATCGTGGTGATGTTGACCGTCGGCGCGGTCTCCTGGACGCGCTGGCAGATCTGCTCGGGCGTCGCGTGCCCGAGCGACCTGACCGCGTCCAGCACGAGCTGGCGTTGCGGCGTCATCCGCATGCCGCGGTCGTGCAGCGTTTTGCGCAGCCCTCTTGCGGTCTCCACACCACCGATGTTAGTAGGCTCCTCCCATGCGCGTGCTCGCACTGCTCGACGGAACCCTCGCTGACCCCGACTCGCCGCAGATCCGCGTCGACGACCTCGGGCTCATGCGCGGTGACGGCGTGTTCGAAACGATCCTCGTGGTCGACGGGAAGCCCCGCGAACTCACACCGCACCTGGACCGGCTCGACCGGTCCGCGGCCATGCTCGACATGCAGCCCCCTCCGCGTGCGGAGTTCGAGCGCGCGGTCGAGCTCGTCATCGGCAACTGGGCCGGCGGCAGGGAGTTCGCTCTCAAGCTCGTCTACACCCGCGGCGTCGAGGGTGGCGACGGCACGCCCACCGGTTTCGCGCTCGGCATGGAGATCGGCGCGAAGGTGCTCACGCAGCGCGCCGACGGCCTGTCCGCGGTGACGCTGGACCGCGGCATCGACGCCGATCTCGCCGACCGGGCGCCGTGGCTGCTGCTCGGCGCGAAGTCGCTGTCGTACGCGATCAACATGGCCGCGATCCGGGAGGCCGAGCGCCGCGGTGCCGCCGAGGTCATCTTCACGACCTCGGACGGCTCGGTGCTGGAAGGCCCGACCTCCACGGTGATCCTGGTGCGCGGCAAGACGCTGGTCACGCCGCCGTCGAAGCTCGGCATCCTGCCCGGCACCACGCAGTACGCGTTGTTCCGCGCCGCCGAGCGCGCCGGCTGGACCGTGCTCGTGGAGCCGATCCAGACCGGCGAGCTCTACGACGCCGAGGGCGTGTTCCTCGCGTCCAGCGTCCGCAAGATCACGCGCGTGACCACGCTGGACGGCAAGCAGCTGCCCGACTCGTCGGCCCTGCTCACCGAGCTGCAGGGCCTGTACGAGTCCGAGTACTAGCGGAGTCCGGAGTCGACCGCGGTCAGCAACGGGCCGCGGTCACCCGACATCTCCCAGATCATCGCGCCCAGCAGGTTCTTCGACCTCAACCACGCGGTTTTCTGCTGGATGGACCACGCGTCGTCGAAGGTCCACCACTGGTTGCCGGTGTAGCAGTAGGTCGCCACGGCCTGCTCGTCGTGGTGGACGGTGCAGTTCGGCACGGACGCGACGAGGTTCGCGTACCCGCGGGTGCCCGCCTCCTCGGCGAACTGGCCGGGTGCCGCGCCACCCGCCGCCTGCCACTCACCGTTCTTGCCGCCGTCGGTCACGTTCTGCCAGCCACGACCGTAGAACGCGAGTCCCACGGTGATCTTGCGCGGTGGCACGCCGGCGTCGAGGTACTGCTGCACCGCGTTCTCCACGCTGAAGTGGAACGAGTACGGGTCGTCGGTGTCGGCGTGCAGGTTGCCCTGGTGGCCGGTCCGGTTCGGCTCCCACGAGTTGTCGCTGCCCGCGCCGTGGAAGTCGTAGCCCTGGACGTTGAAGATGTCCATCGACTGGGCGACCCGGCCGAGCTCCCAGCCCGCCGCGATCTTGGCGGGGTCGGCCGGGGTGAACGCGGTGAGCTGGTAGCGCTTGCCGGTCGTGGCGCCGAGCGCGTCGAGCTGACGCCGGAACTCCTCGATCAGCAGCGAGTTGTTCATCTTGTCCTGCGGCCCGAAGTGGTTGCCCGCGTGGCCTTCCGCGCCCGGCCACTCCCAGTCGAGGTCGATGCCGTCGAAGATGCCGGCCGCGCTGCCTGGCCCGCCCGCACCGTTGTAGGTGGGCAGGTTGCCCTTGATGTACACGTCCAAGCACGACGACACGAACTTCTTGCGCGCCGCGTCGGTGGCCGAGACGTCGGAGAAGTACTTCGAGTACGTCCAGCCGCCGATCGAGATCAGCACCTTGAGGTCCGGGAACTTCGCCTTGAGCTTGCGGAGCTGGTTGTAGTTGCCGCGCAACGGTTCCCAGCCCGAGTCGGCGACGCCGTCGACGGACTGCGCCGCGCTCATCGGCCTGCTGTAGTCGGCCTCCGCGTCGCCCGCGCCGTCACCCTGGCTCGGGTCCTGCGGGTTGGACGTCGTGCCCTTCGTGACGCCCTGCAGGCACGTCAGGTTGACCGGGTCGATGTTGCCGAACGCGTAGTTGACGTGGGTCAGCTTCGCGGCGTCCATGTCCTTCACGAAGTACTGACGGCCGTAGATGCCCCACTGCACGAAGTACCCGACACGGGCGTAGCCGCCGACGATGTCACTTGTGCTCTCGGTAAGCGCGTTGCTCGGTCCGGACAGGTTGTCGTAGGTGTCACGGGCTCGCACGGTGAAGATGTAGCTGGTCGACGGCGCGAGCCCGGAGACCGTCGCCGTGGTGCCGGAGACCGTCAGCTTCACGGTCGTGCCGACGTAGACGTCGTAGTTCGCGACACCGCTGTTGTCGGTGGATGCGTTCCACGCCAACGAGATGCTGCCCGCGTCCTTCGCCGTCGAGCGCAGGTTCGCCGGTGCGGTCGGCGGGGTCGTGTCGTTCGCGGGGTTGTTCGTCGTGACGCTCAGGGCCGCGCTCGGTGCCGACTGCGTGCCCTTGGTGTCCTTGGCCCGCACCGTGAACGAGTACGCGGTGTTCGGGTTCAGGCCGGTGATGATCGTCGACGTCGTGGTGGAGCTGCCGGCGAGTGCCGTGCCGTTGTAGACGTCGTAGCCGGCGATCGGCAGCGAGCCCGCGGTGGAGGCGTTCCACTGCAGCGTCACCGTGCGCGTGGTCTTCGACGGCGACGTCAGACCCGTTGGGGCGCTTGGCGGAGTGTCCGGCGCGCCGCTGCAGTTCGCGTTGTCGATCCGGCAGGTGACCGGATCGACGTTCGAGCTGATCGAGAACGTCGGGCTGTACGGCTCGGTGCTGCCGCCCGCCGCGACGCTCTTGTTGTAGTAGGCGGGAGTGAGCGTGACCGTGTTGCCGGACTGGGAAACCGTGCCGTTCTGGCCGTTGCTGACGGTCACGCCCGCAGGAAGCGTGAAGACGATCGACCAGTCGGAGATCGCGGCGGCGGTGTTGTTGCGCACGATGAACTTGGCCGTGCCACCGGCGACCGAGTAGTCGGCCGTGACACCGCTCGGCGACGGCGCGGGATCACCGCTGCCGTCGCACGCCATGTTGTTGATCGTGCAGGTGGCCGGGTCGGCCGCCGCGCTCAGCGTGAACGCCGGGCTGTACGGCTCGGTGTTGCGTCCGGCGGGGATGTTGTTGATGTAGAAGGCAGGAGTGAGCGTCACCCTCGTGCCGTTCTGTGTGGTGGTGGCGTTCTGGACGTTGCTCACCGTGACTCCGGCGGGCAGGTCGAACTTGATCGACCACCCGTTGAGCGCGGTCGTGCTCGCGTTGGCGACCACGAACTTGCCGCTCGTGCCGGTGCGGGAGAAGGTCGCGGTGATGCCCGTGGCGGCCTGTGCGGGGACCGCCAGTGCGAGCACGGCCACCAGAACCGCCAGCAGGGCGGGGATTCGGCGCATGCGGAACTCCAGGTCGGTAGAGATTCCGCGGCGGCCCGGCAGTTACCGTATTTGGTCTGGACCACTTACGTCAACGCTGTGGGCCTCAGCTGATCGGGCGGAACCTGACGCTCGTCCCCGGCCGCGCCTGGCCGAGAAACCGCAGGTGATCACGGTCGACGACGCCGATGACGGGATACCCGCCCGTCGTCGGGTGGTCGTTCAGGAAGACCACCGGCTGCCCGTCCGGTGGCACCTGGACGGCGCCGGTGATCATCCCTTCGCTGGGAATCTCGCCGTCACGACGATTCAGCTTCGTGCCGTTGAGGCGTGCGCCGACCCGGTTGCTGCGGTCGGACACCGTCCAGGACCCTTGGCGCAGCTGGCTTTCCGCGTCCTCGAACCAGTCGTCCCGCGGGCCGAGCCGGATCGGGATGACCAACGTTTGCAGCGCCCGGACCGGCGGCACCACGTCCGCGCCGGTGGGGACGTTCGGCCTGCCGAGCGGCAGAACATCGTTGTCCCGCAACGGGTCTGGACCGATTCCGGACAGCAGGTCGGTCGACCGGCTGCCCAGCTCCGCCGGAACGTCGACGCCCCCGGAGATCGCGAGGTAGGTGCGCAGGCCGGTGTCCGGGGTACCGATCCGCAGCGTCGAGGCCTTGGGGAGGTGCAGCGGTTGGTGCGAGTCGGCGAGCCGGTCGTCGATCCAGACCTGCACCTGGGGACCGGTCACCGCGACCGTGCACGACACGTCGGTGGTGATCTCCGCGCCGCCCAGCAGCAGTTCGAGCCCCGCGGCGCCCTCCTCGTTGCCGACGAGCCGGTTGGCGAGGGTGAGCGAGTGCGCGTCGAGCGCGCCGGACGGCGGGACGCCGAGGTGCGCGTGACCCGGCCTGCCGAGATCCTGGACCAGGGCCTGCGGGCCGGTGCGGATGATCGTGACGGTGCGCTTCACGCCACCACGAACCTGACCCGGTCGCCCGGTTGGAGAAGCGCCGGGGTCTCGGCCTTCGGGTCGAACAGGGTGATGTCGGTGCGCCCGATCAGCCGCCAGCCGCCAGGGGTGGACCTGGGGTAGGCCGCGGTGAACTCGCCGGCGATGCCCACGCTGCCCGCCGGGACCTTGGTGCGCGGCGAATCGAGCCTGGGCTGCTGAAGGCTGGGCGGGAGGCCGGTCAGGTAGCCGAAGCCGGGCGCGAAACCGCAGAACGCGACCTCGTAGGTGGCGTCCGCGTGGAGCCTGACGACTTCTTCCGGGCTGACGTTCGCCGTCTCGGCGACCAGGTCGAGGTCCGGCCCGTCGTAGGTGACCGGAATGGTGACCTCACGTGACCTCGTCTCGGGCACGTGCGTGAGGTCGACGGTGGCGAGAACGTCCCTGACCTGGGCGAGAGCACCCTTGACCAGCACCGTTCTGGCGGCCGGCACGAGCTCCTCGACCCCGTCGAGATCCTGCAGGGCCGCGCGGACGGCCGCCACCTCGGCCAGTGAGTCGACCTCGACGAGGAGCGCGTCGGTTCCGCAGCGCCGCAGCAGCATGGACCCATGCTACGGGGAATCGTGGGATTGTTGAACAATCCCACGACCCGAAGTTTTGCGCCTCAGCCGACGATGCGCTTGAGGTGCGCCGACGCGTGCGGCTGCATCTGCTGGCCGACCATCGCGCGCTCCTCGACGTACGCGAGGTCGCCGCCGTTGACGATGCCGTACAGCCGCTGCGCGCCGAGCACTTCCTTGGCGCTCGCGGTGCGGATGACCGCGTCCGTCTCGAACTCCCAGGAGGTGTTCGTCCGCGGCTTGCCGTAGTACAGCTCGACGATGCCCGTGTTGTGGGTGAGCAGCAGCTCGATGGTGTCGTCCTGCTGCGGCCGCCAGAACCCCTGCTCACGCGCGGCGGGCCGAATCACCTCGCCGGCCTCGTTGAGCAGCCAGCTGCGCGCCTCGTAGACGAGGAACGGCCGCCCGTCGTGCGCGAAGGTGATCTGCTGACCGAAGCGGAACGGCCCGTCGATCGTCGGGTAGACGATCTCGCCCTCGCCTCGCCAGACACCCACCAGCGGCAGGACCGACAGCAGCGCGTCGTTGAGGTTCGCCCCCTCGCGCAGGTTCGCCGTGTCGCCCGCGATGGGCATGTCGGTGAACTGCGGGAGGTTGCGCGCACGCGTCGCCGCTGCTCGTTCCTCGGCCAGGCGGATGGCCTCGTCGCCGCTGCCGGGGATGGGGGCGGCGCCTGGAGTGGTGGTCATCGCTGGTCGGAGTAGAGGCGGTAGACGACGTAGCCCGCGAACCACATGACTGCGATTGTCACTAGGACCAGGAGTCCGGTGAAGATGTGTGCCACGGGGTGAGGATATCTCTCGTGGGCTGACGTGCAGGGTTGTGGTGGTGCAGGACACCGGGCATCGGCCGCCGTGGCCGGTCGCCTGCCGTGCGGGCGGTCACCTTGCGGTGGCGGTCGGGTTGGGACGGATGACGGGCCGGGTCATTTCATCGCCGCTTCGCGACGATAGCGATTGGGGCTTGACTTCGGGGCCCTTGCGAGGCGCTGGTCGGCCTTCAAAAGCCGGGCTGAAAAGAGCCCGGCCGATCCGAGCACGGTAGCACCTCGCACCCAAAGTCAAGCCCCTATCGCAGTCGTGCGTGGTTGCGTCAAGCGGGTACGTCACGTCATACCGCTTACCGGGTTGGCATTAGGCCTTTACGGGCTCGGCTTCGCCGTCGCGAGAGCGCGCGCGGTCACGCGACCGAGTTGACGAGATTACGTCTCGGCTTTTGGTCCGGGTCGAGCCAACTGGGCGGATAGAAGGCCGGTAGGCCGTGCACCATTTTCACTTCCCATTCGCTCTGGTGGATGAGTGTGTGATGATGGCGGCACAGCAATACGGCGTTCTTGACGGATGTGTCACCGCCGTTGGCCCAGTGATGGATATGGTGCGCGTCGCAGTGTTTCGGGGGTCTGCCGCAGCCGGGGAACGCGCAACCCTTGTCGCGGGCAACGAGGACCCGGCGGATTCCGGCGGGGAAACTGCGGGTCTTGCGGCCGATGTCCATCGGCTGTGACCGCTCCCCCAGCACCAGCGGAATGATCCCCGCGCTGCAGGCCACCCTGCGGACCTGCTCGACGGGGATGCGCTCGCCGTTGTCGAGCAAGCCCTGACCGAGCTTGTCCGCCAGGTCCTCGTAGCGCATCGTCACTGTGAGCGTGACCGGTTCACCACCGTGCTCGGGCAGCTGGTCGGCGCGCAGCATGAGATCGACCAGCTCAGCGAGCGCGTCGCCTTCACGCTCGGCCCGCGAGCGCGGGTCGGGGCCTTCCGCCTCGGTGGTCGGGCGGGGTTTGGCCAGCGGGTCCATCAGCGCCTCGTACTGGGCACCGGTGACCTTGTCCAGCGTCGCCCGGATCTCCAGGCAATCGTTCTTCCACCGCATCACGTGCTGGTTGACCTGCCGCACAGGTTCGGCATCGCGCGGTTCCGGGTCGTTCTGCAACAGCGCGTAGGTCAGCTTGCGGCCCATCGCCCGCAGCGCCACCGGGTCATGCTCGCGGGCAAGGTCGACCACGGTCTGCTCGTACTCGGCGGGCAGGGCCTTCATCACCTCGGCCACCACCGCGACATGCTCCATCGACAGCGCACCCTCAGCCGCCGCCGACGCCGTCATGGGTAGTTCCGGGGCGACCTCGCTGCCGGTCGGCGTGATCCCCGACCCGAGCAGCCCGGCATTGGCCACCCACTGCTTGGCAGTATTCCGGCTCCAGCGGACCGCGTGCTGCAACACCTGAGCCAAATCCTTGTACCCAAGCTCACTCGCCGCACCACGCCGATTCAATTCGGCAATCCAGCGCATCACCGCATAGTGACGAGCCTGAAGATCCGCCACCTCATCGGCGAAGTGGCTCAGCACCTCGCCGGTAGAGAGAAGAGGAAGGTCAGGTTCGATCACGTGCTCTACTCTACCGCAAGATCACGAGACAATAACGACTAAATCCATACACAAAAGTGTGAACGCCACGCCCGCCACCCGAAGCGACGGCGAAGCCGAGCCTGAAAAGGCCTAATGTCGACCCGGCAACTGGTCATCACGTGCCCAGCCTGCGCGATTGGGGCTTGACTTTGAGTGCGAGATGCTACCGTGTTCGGATCGGCCGGGCTCCTTATGCCCGGCTTTTGAAGGCCGAAAAGCATCTCGCCAGAGGCTCGAAGTCAAGCCCCAA